>Ga0187779_10002556_pt1 | contig 11123 bp, 13 predicted proteins | sample 1015_Q2_SP10_10__FD_132435 | JGI IMG/M metagenome (GOLD analysis project Ga0187779, IMG submission 132435) | Tropical peat soil microbial communities from peatlands in Department of Meta, Colombia - 1015_Q2_SP10_10_MG | ecosystem: Environmental > Terrestrial > Soil > Wetlands > Peat | place... | reverse complement strand
GTGAGTCAGTCCCGAAGGGACGGCTGACCGCTCTGCGGTCTTCCGCCCGGCTCGGAACAGAAGATCACATCCGGCCCATGGAGGCGGCTCGCTACCGCCTCCACCCCGGATGAAAACCAAAAAGAAAGGAGACCTACACCCGCCTTAACACCAACGCCGAATTCTTGGAACCAAAGGCGATGCAGTTGCAGATTGCATGCTCGATCTGTTGCCGGCGTCCCGGCTGCGGACAATAATCCAGGTCGCATTCAGCATCAGGCACATCCAGATTGATGGTGGGTGGGATTTCACTGTGCTTCATTGCCACCAGCGTGGCTGCCACGCCGGCGGCGCCGCAAGCTCCCTGTGGATGCCCGATCTGCGACTTCAGCGATGAGGTTGGTACCCGCTCCGCTGCTGCCCCCAGGGCCAGCCTGAGCGCGCGTGTCTCGATGCGGTCATTGAGCTGCGTCGATGTGCCGTGCAGGTTGGCGTAATCCACATCGCTGGCCGCTATGCCGGCCTCGCTGAGCGCCAGCCTGATGGCGCGTGCCGGCTCTTCGCCGCACTCGGCCAGCCGCACGCGGTGGAACGCCTCGCAGGTCGCTCCGTAACCCGCGATTTCGCAATAGATTCTGGCGCCGCGCGCACGCGCGTGCTCGTGATCTTCCAGCACGAACATCCACGCGCCTTCGGCCAGCACGAAGCCATCGCGGTCGGCGGAAAACGGCCGCGAAGCCCGTTCCGGCGCGTGGTTCCAGGAAGCGGTCATGATCTTCATCAGCGAAAAGCCCTTCATGATCCCGTAAGCCAGCGGCGCATCCACTCCGCCGCACAGATACATGGGCAGCATGCCGCTCTGGATCTGTCGGTAGGCGAAACCGAGCGCATCGGTCGAAGAGGTGCATCCGCAGGTGATCACCTGGCTGGGCCCGCGAAAGCCGAAGCGCATGCTGATCTCGCTCGACATGGTTCCCATCGTGCCGCTGGGGATGCTGAACAGGCTGACCTGCTTGACCTTGCCGCTGTAATAGAGCCGGTACTGCTCTTCGCTGAAATCCTGCGCCCCACCGCCCGTGCCCAGCAGCACGCCGATTTCGCGCTTTTCTTCCAGCGAAAATTTTTCCGCGATGATGCTGGCATCGGCCAGCGCCTCCGCCGCCGCCGCGATGGCCAGCGGGACGCACCGGGAAACATGCTTGCGCTCGTGCGCATCCATCCACGCCAGCTCGTCGAAATTCTTGACTTCGCCGGCGATGGTGACTGGCAACCCGTCGGGATCGAAGCGGGTGATGCGCCCGACGCCGCTCTTGCCTGCCAGGATCGCCCGGCAGAACGCGGTATTGCCGTTGCCGTTGGGGCTCAGCGAGCCCATACCGGTGATGACTACGCGCCGCAAAGGTCGTTCAGCTCCATGCCTGAGCTTCTGTCAGAAGTAGATGCCGGCGAAAGCGCTTGAGTTACCAGCGTGAGCGGAACACTCTATTTGGCTTAGCGCCCGTTGTAAAGGTTCAGTTTCCGTTCTTTCATGTATTGCAATTTTTCCTGCATCTGGGTAGCGGCGGGTAAGGGGAAGGCGGCTGCTCCCGCCGCGGCGTCGCAGCGCGGAATATCTTCCTGCTGCAGGTAGCATTGCTTCCACGCTGTCTTCACCTGTCTGAAATATTCCATCTGCACCCGGTCGCGGTGCGAAAGAAAGATCTGCCCCGCTGCCAAAATGACCGCGAACGCGGCCATAGCTCGGGAGCGCGTTACGCCGCGCGGCCAGGTAAGTGATTGCAGATAGAAGGCGAGAAGCGCCAGGTTCATGAAGACCACGTAACGCGACTCCTGCGCCGCGTCCAGGCCGAAGCAAAGCCGGCCAGCAGCCGCGGCCGAGCTGTAGAACAGCACAAATCCGAGCAGCGCCGCGCTCGCGCGATCGAGCGCGGCACTGGGTGAACGCTCCTTCCAGCCTTGCTGCAGGCAGCGCCTGAGCAGATACAGCGCGAGCCCGAGCAGCAGAAAGCCAGCCAGAGTCGTAAGCGGCCCGTGTCCTTTCAGGCGCAGGGGATTGGCGAACATCAGCGCCATGAAGCGCGGATAGTTCCAGACGGGAGTCAGTGGAAAGCGAAAGCATGCCGCCGCGGGATTGAAGCGGTAACCCCAGAAAAAAGAAAGCAGGGAGGCGAGTGAGGCCAGAAGCGCGCACCAGGCGACCTTCGTCTCGAGCGGCCGCCTGCCCTTCCTTGCCCGCAGCGCATCCAGAAGGAAGAGAAGCGGCGCGACCAGGCCAAGGAAAAAACCGTATCCTGAGTAAATGGCAAGAAAATCAATGACAACCGCTAAGCCATATCGCAGCCAAATGCTGGCTAGCGTACGCGCCAGACAGAAGAACAGCACCAGCAACTGGGGGAACGACGAATAGGCCGGGATCGCAGGCCCCAAGAAAATCTCATACTGCTGCGGCGTGAAGAAAATGAGCGGAATGATGAGATCGCTCAATTCGAACTCGCCCGCTATCCGTCGCTTAAGAGAGAGCGCAGCAGCGCAGGAAAGCGCAACCAAAGCGCCGACTGCGAACGCAGTGGTCTTCGAGTCCCAATCGGTCGCTTCAGCCAGATATTTGAGCAGAATGAACGAGATCCCCTGGCGCTGCGGCCCGCTCTGCCAGAAAAAGAGCTGGCTCCATGAGGCATTCTTCCAGAACGCGCCGTAGAGCTCCCATTCATCCACCCACAGCAGGTTGACGGCGTGGGTGGCGATGAGATGAAACATGCGCGCGCCCAGCGTCACGCAGGCCACGGCGAGCGCAGCTTTCTCCAGAGCGCGCGATTCATGAATCGGTGCGGAAGAGGCAGAGGCCATCGCCGGAAAGCGATAAGACTAGCAGAACCAGCGCAGAAGTCCGGCCGATTGGCGATAATGAAAGCATGGCGGGCATCTACCTCTCCATCCCGTTCTGCAAAACGAAGTGCAGCTATTGCAACTTCGCGTCAGGCGTCTTCGCTCGCGGATTGATGCAGAACTATGTAGAGTGTCTTTGCAGAGATATCGCCACCGCCGAGTCGCTGGCGCGTGAGGCCGGCGGGATCTTTGAGCAGAAAGCCGACAGCGTCTATCTCGGCGGGGGCACGCCCAGCATTCTGGAGCCGGTGCAGCTGGAGCAGATATTTTCCGCGCTGCGAGAGAATTTCCAGATAAAGAAAGATGCTGAAATCACCGTTGAGTGCGCGCCGGGCACGATCTCTCCGGCGATGCTGCTGGCACTCACGCACTGCGGTGTTAACCGGGTGAGCCTGGGCGTGCAGTCGTTTGTGAGCGAGGAATCGCGCGCTGTCGGCCGGTTGCACACAGCGGAAAGCGCGCTGGCTGATGTCGCGCGCCTGCGCGCGGCGGGGATCGACAACATCAATCTCGACCTCATCGCCGGGCTGCCGCACCAGACGGCTGAGAGCTGGGAGCGCTCTTTGCAGCAAGCCATCGCCAGCGGAGTCCTCCATATCAGCGTCTACATGCTGGAAGTGGACGAAGATTCCCGGCTGGGCAGCGAGCTGATCGCCGGCGGCGCGCGCTACCACGCGCATTTTGTCCCCGATGATGCGCAGACGGCAGAGTTTTACCAGCACGCATGCGCGCGATTGCAAGAGGCGGGGATCGCGCAGTATGAAATCTCGAATTTTGCTCGTGCGGGCGGCGAATCGCGCCACAACCTGAAATACTGGACGCGCCAGCCGTATCTCGGATTCGGCGTGGATGCGCATTCGATGCTCCGCAGCCGCGACAGCTCGCTCGACGCGGTCCGCATCGCGATTCCCGATTCGCTGGAGGAATTCATGCAGCGCGAGGATTCGCAGGCGCCGATGCGCGACGTCAGCGTCACAAGAGTCAGCGAGCAGCAGGCATGGGAAGAAACGTTCTTCCTGGGGCTGCGCCTGAGAGAGGGCGTGGCCATGGCCGAGGTTGCGCGACGCTTCGGCGCCGCGCGCTCGGAGCTCGCTGCCGGAATCGCGGAGCAGTTAGCGAATGAGGGGCTGGCAACGCTGCAAGACGGCCGGTTGCGCTTGACGCCGCGTGGCGTGCTGATTTCGAATGAAGTCTTCGAACGCTTTCTTGATGTTGGAAAGACTGCAGAAATGAAAGCTGCCGCTGTATGAGTGTCATCGCCACCAAGACCGGCGCGGCGGAGCTCCCGCCCCAGCGCAGCGCGCAGCCAGTGGACCTGCGCAGCGATACGGTCACCCGTCCCACGCCCGAGATGCGGCGCGCCATAGCTGAGGCAGAGGTGGGCGATGACGTTTACGGCGAAGACCCGACGGTCAACAAGCTGGAGCAGCGCGTAGCGGAGATCTTCGGACGCGAAGCCTCCATCTTCGTGCCCAGCGGCACCATGGGCAACCAGATCGCCATCAAGATCCATACGCGGCCCGGCCAGGAGATCATCTGCGAAGAGCGCGGCCACATCTTCAACTACGAGATGGCCATGCTGGCGCACTTTTCCGGATGCATGGTGCGTCCCATCTACGGCGAGGCTGGCGCGTTGAGCTGGACTGAGATCAGGAAGCGCATCGCGCCTAAGATCTACTACCGGGCGCAGACCGGGTTGATCTCGCTCGAGAACACGCACAACATGGCGGGCGGGACGGTGTATCCCCAGACGATGGCTGATGAGATTTGCGACGAGGCACACGCCGTCGGATTGCCGGTACACCTGGATGGGGCCCGCATCTTCAACGCGGCGGTCGCGGCGCAGAAAACCGTCCGCCAATTGAGCGAGAGATTTGATTCCGTGATGTTCTGTCTCTCCAAAGGACTGGGCGCGCCCGTGGGCTCGCTGCTGGTCGGCTCCCAGAGATTCATCGAGCAGGCGCGCTCTTACCGCAAAGCGCTGGGCGGAGGGATGCGCCAGGCCGGCATTCTGGCGGCGGCCGGGTTGATCGCGCTAGAGAAAGGCCCGCTGCGCCTGCATGAAGACCACGCCAACGCACGCTGGCTGGCGGAGGGATTGGGCAGAGTTGGCGGCATCGGCATTGATGCGGCCAGGGTAGAGACCAACATTCTGGTCTTCGACATCAGCGGTACCGGGATGAATTCCGCCGAATTTTCACGGCGGCTGGCGGCAAAGAGCGTGCTGGTGGGCGGCGTGAGTGACCAGCTTGTCCGCATGGTGACGCACATGGATGCAAGCCGCGCCGATTGCGAGCGCGCCCTGGCAGCGGTGCAGCAAGTCTGCCGCGCTTAGACCCTCTACCCAGGAAGCTTATGAGTTCGACCACACGCATCGCCTACTCGGTGGACATCGCGCGCAAGCCGGAGGCGGTTTGGCAGGTGTTCACGCATTGGCAATATCTGCTCGGGGATCAAGTGTTCCGCGACTTCCGCTGGCTGGAGGGCGAGCCGTGGCAGGCGGGCAGCCGCATGGAGGTCGATATGGTCATGCCTTTTCCCTTCAGCATCCAGCGGGTCATCACCGCAGTGGAGGCGCCGCACAAAGTCACCTGGATCAACCACGCGCAGGGTATCACCGCAGTGCAATGGACCACGTTTGAAGAGCGCCCGGAGGGCACGCACGTGCAGACCTGGGCAGAATATACGGCCCAGAGCTTTCCCGTGCTGCAGCGATCGCTGGAAGAGATCATTCACGAGATGATCCGCCACTCGCTCGATTCGCTCAAGCGGGCGTGCGAAGCAGGCGCATGACGCTCGCGGCGGGTTTTTCGCAGTTCGGATTTTTGCGGTACACTGGCGGCGGAGGCGCTATGGGCCTGTACTCGCACTACGACAGCGCGCACAACCATCCCGTGAACCGGGCCCTGCACATGCTTGCCATCCCGGTGGGCTTCTCTTCGATCTTTGTGGTCTGGTTCCATCCCATCATCGGGCTGCTGCTCATCCCCGCCGGCTTCGCGCTCGCCTGGCTGGGACATTTTGTGGAAGGCAACAAGCCTGCGTTTCTCACCAATCCGCTGCACGCCTTTGTCGCGCCGGTTTGGATGTTCAGAAAGATCTTCGGCCTGGACTCCAAGCTCCGAGAAGAGAAGAAGGCAGACGCGGCATGAAGATCGAGATCCAGCGCTGCCTGGTTTGAGCCGAGCATCGCGCCCGGGCGGCGGAGCTGAAAAAATTGCTGCAGCGCGAACTGGGCATCAAACCGCGCGTGACCATGGCAGGGCTGGGCATGCTCGATGTTCTGGCCGACGGCAAAGTGATTTTTTCCTACAAGCAGGCGGGCCATATGCCCACGGATGAAGAGATCCTCTCCATCCTGAAGCCGCTGGTGAAAGCGAGCTGAGCAATGGCAGAGGAGCAAGTGGTCGAGCTGCTGACAGAGATTCGCGATCTGGATAAGCAACGGCTTGTGCTGCAGGAGCAGGCCATCAGGAACCAGCAGGAGTCGCTTTCCATCCATCGCGAGGCAGTAGAACGCAGCCGCAAGGCGGTGATCAGGCTGCAGGTCTACGTGGGGATCATCGTCTTCTGTATCTTCATGCTTTTCGCACTCTTAGAGATGGTCCGCCACTGAGTCTGAATCGAAATGTCATGACACCTGCTCCGGTCAAACCAGCTGTCAAGCGCGATGTGCTGGACCAAATCGACGTTCGCGTGGGCACCATCGAATCTGTTGAAGATGTTCCCAATGCCGACAAACTGGTCACGCTGCGGGTGAACTTCGGCGACCACAAGCGCACCATCGTGGCCGGCATGAAGGGCGAGCGCGAGAATGTGCAGGAGATCGTCGGCCGCCAGGCGCTGTTCGTAGTGAATCTGGAGCCCCGCAAAATGCGCGGCGTGCTCTCAGAAGGCATGCTCTTCGACATCGGCTACGCTGATGGAGTGCGTCCGGTGCTTGCAGTGCCGGAAGCGCCGGTGCCGGATGGGACGAGGGCGGGCTGAAAGAAGAGAGGAGAGCTCATGAGGCCGAACACATCAGCGTTTTGGCCAACAATAATGGCGGTGATTGTGGTCGCCGGATTTGCGCAAGCCAAGAGCGGCCAGTCCTTTCATCCGAAAGACGGCTTTGTTCCCAACGCAGAAACCGCGGTCCAAGTCGGAGCAGCCGTGCTAATACCTGTCTATGGGAAGAAGCAAATCGAGTCAGAACGCCCTTTCAAGGCAATCCTGTCGAATAATGTCTGGATCGTCGAGGGAACTCTCAATTGTGCGGGTCTTCCTGACGAAGGGCGGGAGCATCCATGCGATGGTGGTACTGCAGTGGTGAGAATATCCAAGGCCACCGGGCAGATTCTTAGCATAATGCACTACAAGTGAGTTTGGAGGGCGTGCAGGAAGTCTGAAGGCTAGTTTTCGCACCCCGCTCCCCTGTGTTCTAATCAAATGTTCCTCCAACCGCTCAATTTGTAGAGGAAATCCTTGGACTTCCAATTCACCGAAGAGCAGCAGCAGTTGCGCAAGAGTGTGCGCGAGTTTGCCGAGCGCGAGATCGCGCCCCATGTCATGCAATGGGATGAGGCCAGCGAATACCCGCTGGCAGTCGTCAAGCAGCTGGGCAAGCTGGGGCTGATGGGCATCATCTTTCCGCCGGAAATCGGCGGCGCGGGCATGGGCTACGTGGAGTACGTCACCGCCATCGAAGAGCTCTCGCGCGTAGATGGCTCGGTGGGCATCATCGTCGCCGCGCACACCTCGCTCTGCTCCAATCATATTTTCATCGCCGGCAATCAGGAGCAGAAGAAGAAATACATCAGCAAACTGGCGACCGGAGAATTCATCGGCGCCTGGGGATTGACCGAACCCGGCTCCGGCTCAGATGCCGGCGGGGCGCGCTGCAGCGCGGTGCGCAAGGGCAATCAGTGGGTTCTCAACGGCACCAAGACCTTCATCACCAACGGCAGCCATGCCGACGTGATGGTCGTGATCGCAGTGACCGACAAGACCGCCCACACACACGGACTTTCGGCGTTCGTGGTCGAGAACGGGACCAAGGGCTTCCGGCCCGGCAAGAAAGAGAACAAGCTCGGACTGCGCGCCAGCGACACCTCGGAACTCATCTTCGAGGATTGCGCCATTCCCGCGGCCAACATCCTCGGCAAAGAGGGCGATGGCTTCGTAGACGCGATGAAGACGCTCGATGGCGGGCGCATCTCCATCGCCGCGCTCTCTCTCGGCATGGCGCAGGGCGCCTTCGATGCCGCGCTCAAGTACTCCAAGCAACGCAAGCAGTTCGGCCAGGCCATCAGCGAGTTTCAGGCCATCCAGTGGAAGCTGGCCGACATGGCTACGGAGATCGATGCGGCCCGCCTGCTCACGCTGCGTGCCGCCAGCATGAAGGATGCGGGGCAGAAGACCACGCAGGAATCGAGCATGGCCAAGCTCTACGCCAGCGAAGTGGCGGTGAAGTGCGCCAACGAATGCGTGCAGATCCACGGCGGTTATGGGTTCGTGAAGGATTATCCGGCGGAGAAGTTCTACCGCGACGTGAAGCTGTGCACCATCGGCGAAGGGACGAGCGAGATCCAGCGTCTGGTGATCGCGCGGCAACTGCTGAAGTCATGAGCACCGCGCCACAGACTCTTTTCCGGCTCTACTATCCCCGCCAGGATGAGCGCACTATGGCCGTGCTCGCTCACGCGCTGCAGATGATCGGCGGATGGATCGCGGTGCTCATCATCCTCTTCCTCAAGCGGGAGTCAAAGTTCGTGATGTTTCACGCCCTGCAGGTGCTGCTGTTGCAGGTGGCTGTTCTTTTTGCATGGATCCTTTTCATTGTCATCTGGATTTCGACGATCATGGCTGCGGTGTTCCATTCGATCGCGGCGCAGGGCGGCCACCAGCCGGAGCCGCCGATCGCCATCTTTATCCTGATGCCATTCCTATGGCTGGGAGCGATGGCCATGTGGGTCGCAGTTCTGGTCCTGGCCATCATGTATGCCATCAAGGCCGGGCACGGGGAGTGGGCCGATTATCCGCTCTTCGGCCCGCTGGCACGCCGCCTTCTGCACCTGGAGTCCGGGGCCCTGCCGGCGGGCGGACCTGCGCCGCCTGCCTGAAATATGGCCCAACGTTGCGGTTGCATCCGCGTCTAAGGAAATCGGAGGAATTCATGGAGAAGACTTTCATCCTGATCTTGTTTTTTGCCGCGGCGCTGGCAGTGGCCGCCGACAAGCCCGCGACTCCGGCCTGGGTGGAGCGCAGCAACCAGAACACCAGGCTGGCGCTGGATACGGAGGCGCAGTTCACGCCTGAGGCCTTTGCGCGGCAGGGTGTTCTGGGGATCGACGACAGGATCATCGATTTGAAGCCGGGGATCAATGAGCGCTATCGCGCCGCCATCCGCAAGCTGGTGGGCGAGCTCGAGTCGCGGCTGGCGGCGGAAAAAGACCCGCTGGTGCGGCAAGACCTGGAGATTTTGATCAAGGCCGAGAAAGACAACATCAAGGGCTCGGAGATCGGCGAAAAGTACGATCTGCCCTACTTCAATGTCGCGCAGATCGCCTTCCGCGGAGTATTCAGCCTGCTCGATGACCGGGTGGCAGCGGAGCGGCGTCCTGCCGCAGCGGTTCGTTTGAGGCGCTATGCCGGTTTGGAAGAAGGTTACACGCCCCTCGCGAAACTGGCTGAAGAGCGGACACGCGAGCAAATGGGCAAGCCGGGCCTGTACTATCCGGCGAGGATACAGGTGGAAAAAGACCTGTCTGACCAGCAGTTTCTGGTGGATGGCATCGGCAAGCTCTTCGTGAAGTACAAGATCACCGGCTACGAGCCCGCGTACGAAGCGGTCAAGAAACAGATCGCCGATTACGAGAAATTTGTGCGCGCTGAGATCCTGCCCAAGGCGCGGCCTGATTTTCGCATCGCGCCGGAAGAGTACGCTTTCAATCTGGAGCAGTACGGCGTGGATATCCCTCCCGACCAGTTGATCATCCGTGCCCATCATGCCTTCGACGATATCCAGGGCAACATGGAGACTCTGGCGCCGTTGGTGGCCAGGCAGCACAAGTTCAACGTCACCGGATATCGCGATGTCATCCGCGAGCTGAAAAAGGACCAGATCGTGGGCGAAGATATCATGCCGCAGTTCCTCTCCTGCCTGAAAGACATTGAGGAGATCATCAAACGCGAAGGCCTGGTGACGCTGCCTGCCCGTCCGGCGAAGATCCGCATCGCCAGCGAGGCGGAGAGCGTGGTGCAGCCGGCGCCGCACATGTCGCCTCCGCAGCTGCTGAACAACACCGGGCAGCAGGGCGAGTTCGTGCTGCCGCTGAACAAGCCGGCGGATCCGGGCTCTAAAGAAGCGCTGGAAAAGTACGATGACTTCACCTTCCCAGCCGGGCGCTGGACGCTGATCGCTCACGAAGCGCGGCCCGGTCATGAGTTGCAGTTCGATTCCATGGTGGAGCACGGCGTCTCCACGGCGCGCGCCCTTTATGCCTTCAACAGCACCAACGTGGAAGGCTGGGGGTTGTACTCAGAGGCCATCATGCTGCCCTACATGCCTCCGGATGGGCAGCTCATCTCGTATCAGTTGCGGCTGCTGCGCGCCGCAAGGGCGTTTCTTGATCCTGAACTTCAGGCGGGCAAAGTCACGCCGGAGCAGGCCAAGCGCGTGTTGATGGATGACGTCGGCCTCTCCGATGCCTTCGCCAGCGAAGAGGTGGAGCGCTTCACCTTCCGCTCGCCCGGCCAGGCGACGTCTTATTTCTACGGCTACACCAAGCTGATGGAGCTGCGCGGCGAGACGGAAAAGAAGTTGGGCGCGAAGTTCGACCAGCACAAGTTCCATGACTTCTTGCTGTCGCAGGGCCTGCTCCCGCCCAACCTGCTGCGCAAGGCGGTGATGCAGGATTTTGTGGGTGAGGCTGCATCACCGGCTGCCGGCCAGTGATTCTTCTTTCCATTTGGGGTGACTGTTGGGCGGGGCTTCCGCGGATGCCAAGCCCAGGTTTATCCGGCAGCGATTCACGGTCGGCTACTGAGGCAGCGCCGCTAAGTTCTTGATTCCTCCAATCTGCGATTTCTGTAAACTGTCTGCTTGGCAACTGAAGCCAAAAACTGGGCTGCACGCGTCCGCGCAGGGGATGTGCGGGCGCTTTCACGGGCCATTTCTGCCATCGAGGATGCCGCTCCGGAGTCGCATGAGCTGCTCAAAGCCTTGTTTCCGCACAGCGGAGGGGCGCGGGTCATAGGGCTGACGGGCGCTCCCGGTG
>Ga0187779_10002554_pt1 | contig 11124 bp, 7 predicted proteins | sample 1015_Q2_SP10_10__FD_132435 | JGI IMG/M metagenome (GOLD analysis project Ga0187779, IMG submission 132435) | Tropical peat soil microbial communities from peatlands in Department of Meta, Colombia - 1015_Q2_SP10_10_MG | ecosystem: Environmental > Terrestrial > Soil > Wetlands > Peat | place... | reverse complement strand
TCTCAATGGCTACGCATGGGAATTCAATCTGGTGGAGAGCAAGGAAGTCAATGCGTGGTGCATGCCTGGGGGAAAGGTGGTGGTGTACACCGGAATTCTTCCGGTCACGCGCGACGAGCCGGGTCTGGCGGTTGTGCTGGGGCACGAAATTGCCCATGCAATTGCGCAGCACGGCAATGAGCGGATGAGCCAGCAATTGCTCGCGCAATTCGGAGGCGGTGCCCTGTCTGAAATGATCAAAGACAAGCCTGCACAGACGCAGCAGCTCTGGATGGGAGCCTTCGGCGCCGGCGCCCAGTACGGTGTCCTTCTTCCCTTCAGCCGTACGCACGAGAGCGAGGCGGACCATTTGGGCCTGATATTCATGTCGATGGCCGGATATGACCCGCATGTTGCTCTTGACTTCTGGCAGCGGATGGCCGCCTCGAACAAGGGCCAGGCTCCGCCGCAGTTTCTGAGCACCCATCCGGCCGATGAGACTCGGATCGCCGATATCCGGGACCATATGACGGAAGCGATGCAGTACTATCACCCGGGCCAATAGGAGATCTGGGCCAGTGCACTTTCACCTCCGGTGTGCCCTCTGACGGGCATGTTCCCAGAGGCGCGTGGCTTGAGTGCGTAACACCGCGGAGGCTTGAGAGGAAAACTGCTTAAGTCAAGATGACATTCGCGTTCGTCCTGTTCTTTTTCGCGCTCACGGGGCCGGAAGTGCCTGAGGCGATCGCCATCGGCGATTCAGCGTTTGTTCGCATTGATTACGGAGCAGCATCGCTCGCATACGAACAGGCGCTTGCCGAACATCCCCGGGAAGTTGAGCTCCTGTGGCGCCTCGCACGAATGTCTGTCTGCAGGGGAGAGGTGGCGGAGGCAGAGACGCGCCTAACGCTTCTGCGACAGGCGGAAAAGGCCGCGCGGCAGTGCATAGCCATTGACTCATTGAATTCTCAGGGGCACACTTGGCTCGCGGGGGCCCTCGGCTATCTGGCCCTCGAGGAAGATCTGAGTCAGAAGATTTCGTTGACTCAGGAGCTCAAGAGGGAGGCTCTGCGCGCGATCGAGCTTGATCCGGACAACGATGCGGCGTATTCGATCCTGGGATCGTTCTACCGCGCACTCGGGAATGCCAGTTGGTTTCAAAAGACCGTGGCGTCCATCTTTATCGGCTCCGTGCCGGAGGGGGGATATGACGAAGCGGAACGCGCGCTGAAAAAGGCGGTCGCCCTCGCCCCCGATGTCATGCGCCACGAGTATGAGCTCGGCGTCCTGTACTTGGATATGGGGAGGAAGGGCGAGGCACGTGCGGCGCTCGAGAAAGCGGCGGGCCTCCCCGTCCGGACGGCCATTGACCGTCCTCGCTTGGAACGGATCAGGGGCCTGCTGAGGGATATCTCCGAGCGGTGAGACTAACGGGGCGCAGGGGCGAACGGAGTGATTTAAACGTACAGATGGCGCTTGATTTTTTGCGTCGCGGTCTTTTCGAACGGTTCGCGCTGCTCGACCAATTGTTGAATCCGGGAGAAGCTTGCGAGGCGCTCGTTGATTTGCCGGCGGAGATCCTCGAGGAGGGTGCGGACCTTCTCGCGGATTTGAGACTCGGTAAGGTGGATTCCTGACAAGAGTTTGTCCAACTCCTCATAGTTGAGGTGCACGCGGGCGGCGAGGCGGTTCCCTTGCTGAAAGACAAGGGACTCCAGTACGATGTCAAATTCATTTATCGTGGACTCAATCTCTTCGGGGTAGATGTTTTTCCCGCTTGGGCCCAGTATGAGGTTTTTCAGCCGGCCTTTGATATAGAGGTATCCCTGCCTGTCAAAAACGCCCAGATCGCCTGACCGAAACCAGCCATCGTCGGTCATCACCTCTGCTGTACGCTTTGGGTCTTTGTAATAGCCCTTCATCACCGTCGGACCCTTGATCAAGATCTCACCCTCGCCCGTGACGGGATCCGGTTTGTCGATCTTGATTCGGGTCCCCGGGATCGGAAACCCCGTAGAGCGAAATCGCGTCGACTCCGGCGCGCAACCCGCGACCAAGGGAGCCGTCTCAGTGAGTCCATACCCGACGGCATAGGGGAACTTCGCTTCACGAAGGAACTGCTCGACATCCGGGGCTAGGGGAGCACCGCCGACCGTGAAAATTCGCAAGTGACCGCCGAAGGATGAGAGGAGTTTTCTTCCTGCCACGGCGTGAAACCGCTTGCGCAGCATGGGGAGTTTGATGAGCCCTCGGATGAGCGGGTTTCTATGGAGCTGTGGGTGGATCTTCGACTTGTAAATCTTTTCGATGACCAGTGGCACGGATAGCATGACTGTGGGCCGGACCTTTTGCATCGCGGGGAGAAGGACGCCCGCGGAAGGCGGCTTGTCGAGATAATAGACGGAGGCACCGACGAGCACAGGAAGGACGAGGCCAAGCGTACACTCATATGTGTGGGAGAGCGGAAGAATAGAAAGCATCCTGTCGTTTTCGGAGACATTCACGATTTGAATCGCGGCAAGAACATCAGACACAATGTTCTTGTGCGTGAGCATAACACCCTTTGAATGTCCCGTCGTTCCTGAGGTATAAATGATCGATGCGATGTCGTCGGGACGAACCCGCTCTCCGATCCGCCCGGTCATGCGCAGGGCGGCTTCCTTCAGTTTGGCGAATTCGATCGAACCCTGATCGATGAGTTCTCGCAACCGGTCCTTCGAGGTCTTCCGGGGGATGATGGAGAAATCATCAAGCAGGACCTGCAGGCTCAGGTGTTTGAACTCCTCATCCTCCAGAAGCCCGAAGAGCTTCTTAGAGACGAAGAGTGCCTTTGCTTCTGAGTGCCGGAGGATGTGGTGCACCTCGCTGGGGTGGAAATCCGGCAGAATTGGAACGGCGATCGCGCCCATCGCAGCCGCGGCAAAAAAGGATATTCCCCAGTTCGGCATATTCTCGCCGAGGATCGCCACCCGATCGCCGGGGATGATCCCCCGTCCATGCAGAAACTTTGAAACGCGCTCGACCTGCCCGTGGAAATCCTTGAACGTGACCGGCGTGCCGTCCACGGTTGAAAAGGCGATTTGCCCAGGGAACAACTCGGCGCTGCGCTGAAGGATGCTTCGCAGGGTGGGACTGTCGAGTCGGATCATGCGGGTCTCGGTGCTGGAGGATGGTGCGAACAAAAAGTACGAATCTGAACGCGCAATTCCAAGGATCGAGCGCTCACGGATGCCACGTGCCTTCGGGATTTTCGAAAATACGGCAATATCAGTATATTCCATGCGCAGATGATCTCATCTCTTCCCCGATCCCATCATGAGTGATTGGAGATTCTCCCTTGCATCGTGGGCCTGCGCCCTGTTCCTGTCGCTGGGCACTTCGTGTTTCGGGCAGCCGAAATCCCTGACGATTCTCCATACGAACGACCTTCACGCGGCGTTCGTCCCTCATGAAGCCCTCTGGGTGAAACAGTCGCCGAAGCCGTCCATCGGCGGTTTCTCCGAGCTGGCCTTCACGATTGACAGCATCAAGCGCGGGAGCCGTGCTGTCCTTCTGCTCGATGCGGGGGACGTTATGACAGGCGATCCCATTTCCGACCACGTCTATGCCGGGGCCGCCGGGGGAGCGCTCTTCGAAATGATGAACCGAATGGGATACGACGCATGGGAGATCGGGAACCACGATTTGGACATCTCTCAGGACAATCTCCGGGCACTCGCGCATGTTGCGAGATTTCCCACGCTGTGTGCAAACATCACCGATACGAAAGACGGATTCCCGCTTGAAAATGTGCCGTATGTGATCATCAAGCGAGGCGGACTATCGATCGCCGTAATCGGCCTCATGTCGCAGGAGTTATATAATCTCGTTAACCAAAACAACTTGCTTGGGATACGCGTACTCTCGCCGGCTGAAACCGCGCAAAAGTATATCGATGAGGTCCGCCCGGCCTCGGATCTGGTGATCGCACTGACGCATGAAGGCGTCGCCGATGATTCCGCCCTCGCGGCGAACGTTCATGGTCTGGACGTGATCGTGGGCGGGCACTCGCACACGCGGTTGATTCATCCAAAAAAGGTCAATGGCGTGCTCATCGTCCAGGCGGGGGCAAATGCCGAAAATCTCGGCGACCTAGAGCTCAAGGTCGATAGCGGTGCCGTAATTTCCTTTAGCGGCCGGTTGATTCCTTTATGGGCGGGCAGATCGCGCCCGCCTTCTCCGGTTTCAGCCCTTGTAGACTCCCTGCAGGGGGTGATCGACCAGGAATACAGCGAGGTGATCGCGAATCTTCGGGGCGATTGGATTCGATCATCTGGACAAAGCGCTATCGGCACATTTCTTGCCGAAGCCCAGCGCGTGGGTGCGGGTGCTGATGTGGGGTTCATGAACGACCACGGAATCCGCCGCGATGTTCCGGCGGGGCCGCTGACGAAAAAAACGGTGTTCGAGATCATCCCTTTTCGCGATGTGCTGGTGACATTCCAGCTGTCTGGCGTCCAGCTCCACGATATCATGGTGTTTAACATCGAGCATCGACCCGCAATTCAAATTGCAGGGATGTCGGGTACGTACAAGAGAAAGCCGGATGGCAGCGTAGAATTTCTCTCGATTGAAATTGGCGGGAGAGCCCTCGAACCGCAGCGCACATACACGTGTGCGGCAAGCGATTTCTTTGCAGGCGATTCCGAGAAGTATCTCGGGCAAGAGATCCCGCGAACCGTGGATCTACGATCAACGGTATTCGATGTGGTGCTCAACGCTCTTCGCGCAGCAGGGGATATTACGCCACGCGTCGACTATCCGATCGATGAGCTTAGGTAAGACGTGCCATGCCGGAGGCCGGCTCCGATGGATCCCCTACTGGGCCAGTGAGGCACCCGGTCCCCAGAGACGATTTCGGGTTCGTTCAGAACAAGCGTTCGCCAAGGTTCCCGAGCACGAAAGCGATGGGATTGGCCGATCGCCGGGTTGCGGAAGTTTTGCTATTCAACGATAATCCCTGAAAACTGAATGCCTGCACGTGGGAGTACACGACCGTCCGTGAAAAGGTCTCGGCGAAAAACCTCACTTTTGCAATCGCGGAACAACACGACCTCGGGCCGCTCGGCCGAGCGTTCCCGCGAAGCCTTGCGCGGTGTAATAGCCGAGGCCCGGCGTGCTCAAGAGCTATGGTCGAATCGCAGCTTCAGCGACCGGGGACAGCATATCAAGCGAATTCGGGATCACATCGTCGACCATGCGGACGACATTGCCCGGCTTATCTCGCGCGACACCGGGAAAACCCTGATGGATGCACTGAGCACCGAGGTCATTCCTGCCGCATTGTCCGCTGACTTCTATTCTAGACGTGCAGCAAAGGCTCTCCGTCCCCAGCGACTGGCAGGTGGGAGCATCCTCTTTGCAAACAAGAGATCATATCTTGGACGCACCCCGTACGGGGTGGTCGGCATCATCAGTCCGTGGAACTATCCATTTGCCATTCCCTTTCATGAGACGATCATGGGTCTCATGGCGGGAAATGCAATTGTCCTGCGGATATCCTCTCGGACCCAGCAGGTGGCGGGGGAACTGCAAAGATGCATCGAGGCCGGCGATCTTCCCAAGGGCCTGTTCGCTCTTGTAAACACAGCCGGTTCGGTCGCGGGGACCGCATTTCTTGACGGAGGGGTGGACAAGCTCTTCTTTACCGGCTCTGTTGAAGTGGGGAAGTCTCTTATGGCAAAAGCAGCGGAGCAGCTCGTCCCGCTGGCGCTCGAGCTGGGAGGGAATGATGCCATGATCGTCTGTGCCGACGCAAACGTCGACCGGGCGGTCGGAGGTGCGCTTTGGGCGGGGTTTTCCAACGCGGGGCAGTCGTGTGCCGGTGTCGAGAGAATCTTCGTCGAACGCCCTGTCTACGAGGAATTCATAACGAAATTGCGCACGGGAGTGGAGAATCTGTCGCATGGCTTCGGTGACGAGTACGGCAGTCAAATTGGCGAGATCAGCACTGAGGAGCAGCTGCGGAAGGTGAACGAGCATGTCGAAGACGCCGTATCGAAGGGTGCCCGTATAACCGCTCGCGCACTTCCCGCGCCAGAGCCGGAGGGGCGTTTTTTCCCTCCGACCCTGTTGGAAAGCGTCACTTCCGACATGAAAACCATGCGAGAAGAAACCTTCGGCCCCGTGGTGGCAGTCGAACAAGTAGAATCCGTTGAGGCTGCCATCCGGAAAGCGAATGACTCTCATCTCGGTTTGACTGCCTCCGTTTGGTCCCGGAATCGCACACACGCCCGCGCGATCGCGGGACATCTTCAAGTGGGCACGGTGACAATCAATGATCATTTGATGAGCCATGGACTGCCCGAAACGCCGTGGGGGGGATTTAAGCAGTCGGGGATTGGGAGAACCCATGGCGACCTTGGTCTCGAAGAGATGACGCAGCCGCGAGTGATCGTCGATGACATCCTTCCCTTCGCGCAGAGGAACATGTGGTGGTACCCGCATAGCCAGAAGGTCTATGATGGGCTCATGGGTGTCCTGCATCTATTGTACGCGCGGAGCCTGGGAATGCGCATCCAGGGTGCTTCCAGAGCGTTGCGCGTCTTCCTGAAAACGTTTCAGAAGGAGTGATACCGTGATCGTCATGAAGTTTGGCGGGACGTCCGTGGAGAATGCGGCGGCGATGCGGAATGTTTCCCGCCTTGTTCTGAGGCACGCGAACAGGGGGCCGCTCGTTGTTGCCTCCGCGTGCGCAGGTGTGACGAACGCTCTGTTGGCGCTCGCACGCAATGCACTCGCAGGGGGGAAAGGGAACGCCCAAGAAGCGCTGGAGCAGCTTCGGTCCCGCCACCGGAAAATCGCGCACGAGCTCCTCGCCGGCGAGATTCTGCTCACGGTGCAATCGCAGATCGACGCGCTCATGGATGAGTTGAGAGACCTGGTGAAAAGCATCGGCATTCTCGGCGAGCTCACGGGACGCTCGCTCGACACGGTTGCCAGTTTTGGAGAGAAGCTCTCGACACTCTTGCTGTTTCACGAAATGAAACAGGAGGGTGCCGATTGCGTGCTGGTGAATGCACAGGAAGTGTTGATCACCAACGCGGATTACACCGCAGCCATCCCGCAGTTCGAGGAGATCGATCGCCGTGCGCGCTCAATCATCGCACCGCGACTGAATGCAGGCCAGATTGTGATCACCCAGGGATTTCTCGGGGCGACAGCCGACGGTGTGCCGACGACGATCGGGCGAGGTGGATCCGATTATTCCGCCTCCATCTTCGGCGCGGCTCTCGACGCAGAAGAAATTCAGATCTGGACCGATGTGGACGGCGTGATGACTTCTGACCCGTCGGTTATTCCAGAGGCGCAGGTCATTGAGGAGATGACATTCCGTGAAGCGGCGGAATTGGCATATTTTGGTGCGAAAGTCTTGCACCCGGCGACCATTGTTCCCGCCGTGCACAAGAATATTCCCGTCCGCGTCCTCAATTCGAAACGGCCAGAGGTTCCTGGGACCGTGATTGTCCAACAGTCTCGGCGTCAGGAGACGCGCATCGTGAAATCCATCGCATACAAGGAAGGGATCACGCTGATCACGATCGCGTCTACCCGAATGTTGATGATGCATGGATTTCTGGCGCGCGTCTTCGAGATCTTTGCCTCGCACGGCAAGAGCGTTGATGTGATTGCAACATCCGAGGTGAGTCTCTCGCTGACCGTCGACTCGCCCGCCCACCTTGATGAGATCTTCGATGAGCTAAAAAAAATTGCGGACCTTGAGGTTGAAAGCGAGAAGGCGATCTTCTGTGTAGTGGGCGAGCACCTGAAAGAGACCAGGGGAATCATCACGCGGGTGTTTGCTACGCTCGATGCACAGGATATTCCTGTGAGCATGATTTCCCTGGGGGCATCCGAGATCAATGTCACTTTTGTGGTCGACGCCCAGGACATTCGTCGCACCGCCCAAGCCCTGCACCGCGAATTTTTCCCAGGCTAGCCCTGATTCGTGGGCTTGCATTATTGGAAAAAAGCTTTACCTTTAAATCCACTGCACCTACCCGCCCGATTTATCCCAGGAGGATCGACGGAGTTGTTGTTAGGCTAGTGCAAGGCCGGCGTGTGCCCATGTTCATTTCCAGCCCATATGTGCGACGAATCGCTCATGTGGGCTTTTTCATGTTACTCGAGGAGGAAATATGTCTCGTGCGTTGAACCATACCGACTTGTACCGTCTTCCGTGGACTCTCCCGGACAATGCAATTAGCTGGCTGGAGCCGACCAGCCAGTGCAATTTGTACTGCGACGGATGCTACAGGAAGAACGAAACCGACGCACACAAGTCGATCGCGGCGATTCGGGCGGAACTAGACACATTCAATCGTCTCCGGCGGACTGATGGGGTGTCCATTGCCGGTGGTGATCCTCTGACGCATCCCGAGATTGAGAAAATCGTCGCGATGGTCGCATCCGATGGACAGAAGCCGATCATTAATACCAACGGGCTGCTTTTGACGATGGAGAAGTTGCGTGCCCTCAAGTCTGCCGGTGTCCAGGGATTTACCTTTCACATTGACAGTGGTCAGCAACGCCCACACATGAAGGGGAAGACGGAAGTAGAGCTCAATGAACTGCGGCTGAAATACGCGCGCATGCTCGCAGAAGTTGGCGGGATATCCTGTGCCTTCAACGCGACCGTCTACGAACACACTTTGAAAGACGTGCCGGAAATCGTGGCTTGGGGGCAGGAACACATCGACATCGTGAACATTCTTGTCTTCATCGCGTACCGCGCCGCGCCGATCAAGAAAGGTTTCAAGTACGTGGTCGGAGGAAAGGAAATCGACATGACGCCAATCGCGTATGCCATCGACGCGGATCGCAAAATATCGATCATGTCGACCGACATGGTCGAGGCGATACGAACGAAGTATCCCGATTTCCAGCCCTCCGCGTATTTGAACGGTACGGAACGGCCCGATCACTTCAAGTGGCTGCTGACGCTTCGCATTGGGACAAAAGACAAGATCTACGGGTACACGGGGCCACGCTTCATTGAAATCGCGCAGACCTTGCACCATTTGATGAAGGGCTCATACCTCGCCTACAGCACGCCCCGGACGCTCGGGCGGGCCAAGTCGATGCTTACATTGGCCCCGCTGGACGCAGGCCTCGCGCGGACGGCCTCAGCATATTTGCACGATCTTGTGCGTTCACCGCTGAGGCTCTTTTCGAAGCTCCACATGCAGTCGGTCATGATCATTCAGCCTGCGGATTTCATGGAAAATGGAATCCTGAGCATGTGCGACGGTTGCCCGGATATTACGGTCTACGATAACAAACTCGTCTGGTCATGCCGCATGGAAGAGCTGATAAACTTCGGGGACTGGGTGCGCGCTGTTCCGAACGGTGAGGCGACCGCGGTGCAAGGTCATTAAGAAAAAAAATATTGCATTGGTGATTCGAGTTTTGTACCTTCAGAACGATGTGAACGGAGCGTTGCTGTAGTAGCAGGTTATAACTGCATTTTGTCGTGACAGCTGTAGGCGCAGCCTCCGATCCCGGAGGCTGCGTCGCACTAACTCACAGAGAATTAGTGCTCCCTTGCTCTTTCGATTTGATTCCTCCTTCCGACGTGCCGCTGGACTCATCCGATCCTGCGGGGGGAACTCCCCCTGCGGAGCTGGCCCACTCCCACATGAGTTCAACCCCTCATGAACGCATTCCGACTTGACCATACGCTGAAGGTCCGCGTGCCGATCATCCTGTTTGTGGTCCTTGTGTCCGCCGTGGCAACCTTCTACGTGTCTCGCTCGGAGCGTGACGGGATCGGATATGCGCCGGTGCAACCGATCGCATTTTCCCATCGTCTGCACGCTGGGACGATGCGAATCGACTGCCAGTACTGTCACACCGCGGTCACGATGTCTCCTCATGCGAACGTTCCGGCAGTGTCGGTATGCATGAACTGCCATACGGTTGCGCGAAAGACCGCGCCGGAAATCGTGAAACTCACAAAGTACTACGACGACGGGGTAGCCCTCCCCTGGAAGCGGATTCACAAGCTTCCCGATTATGCGTATTTCAACCACAGTGTGCACGTCAACAAAGGTATCGGGTGCGTAAAGTGTCACGGAACGGTGGAAAATCTTGACGTCGTAATGCAGGTGAATCAATTCACGATGGCAGCGTGCCTGGATTGCCACCGGAACGCCCCGGAACGGCTGGCCGATGTCCCGGGGATCCGCAGGGGTCCCGAGAACTGCTGGGCCTGTCACCGTTAGGAGACCTGAGGATGGACATTCAACTCGATAAGAAAAAAATATTGCGACGTTCCTTTTTCCGCTCTGCGCTGGTTGCTGTGGCATCGGTAGGCGCTGGATGGACGGTTCTGTCGCGGCTCACTCCTGTCTCATGGCGTACCCGGGGGAGAGCTCAAGTCGAAGTCCGGGTCAACCCTCTTGCGGTTCCAAGAACTCGGAAAGGCAAAGGCGCGAATGGCTGAATCACGTCAAAGCCACCCTTCACGGGAGGTCAACTACTGGCGGAGTCTCCGGGAATTGCATGAGGACGGGGCTATCGATGAAATCAAGGCGCACGAATTCATCGAAGGGGTGACAGGAGATTTTGACCTCGGCTCGATGTCGAGCATGTCTCGCAAGCAGTTTCTCGCTCTGCTCACCGCCTCTGCTGCCTTTGCCGCCGCCGGGTGCGCCGACTATCGGGACAAGGGGGAGATCGTCCCGTATAGTAAGAAACCAGAGGAAGTCACACCGGGCGTGCCGAATTTTTACGCCTCCACCTGTACCGGATGCGATCAGGCGTGCGGGATACTCATTAAAACCAGGGAAGGCCGTCCGATAAAAATCGACGGGAATCCGGACCATCCGATAAATCGGGGGGCGATCTGCGCGAAGGGACAGGCGAGTGTCCTGAATCTGTATGATCCCAACCGGCTCCGCAGCCCCCGGCGCGGGACATCTTCCGGACACGCAGGGGATATCGACTGGGCAAAGGCCGACGTGGAGATCCGCAAGGCGATCCATGAAGCATCAGCCGCGAAAAAACAAATCGCTCTCGTTTCGTCCCCTGTGCATTCGCCGAGTACTCGGAAACTCTTCGAAGCCTTTGCCGCGGCCTATCCGACAGTACGCCACTACTCCTATG
>Ga0187779_10002551_pt1 | contig 11129 bp, 5 predicted proteins | sample 1015_Q2_SP10_10__FD_132435 | JGI IMG/M metagenome (GOLD analysis project Ga0187779, IMG submission 132435) | Tropical peat soil microbial communities from peatlands in Department of Meta, Colombia - 1015_Q2_SP10_10_MG | ecosystem: Environmental > Terrestrial > Soil > Wetlands > Peat | place... | reverse complement strand
ATCCCGGCAAGGGCGCCGGTTATCCAGGCAAAGCTCACTCCAGAACCCGATGAGAGAACAAAGCCCGAGAAAGGCACAGAGAAAGCAAACATCCCAAGTGCCACCTCCACGGGCCACAGCAAAAGCATCGGAATCAGCGCAATTGCACCAACTATCATCCAGCTCTGCATCGCGATGCTGCGGCCGAGGATGATTGCGCTTGCGACCAACGCGCCAATCAGCGCCAGTTGAGAACCGCTCTGCGATTTAAGCTCGATCGCTTTCACGATGCCGCTCTCTGAAGATAAGAACGCGAGTTCACAGTGAAGTAGTACGCAACCACGGCGCTGGACATGAGTAGCAGTCCTGGACGCGCCGGAAGCAAATATCTTGGTTCTGCATATACGATAGCGTGGAACACCACAATCGCGATCCACGGCCCCCAAAGCCAGTACGCCGATACGCGGTCGCGGTAAATGTAAATAAACCCAGCCGACAATGCCAGCGCAAGGTAGTTGATGGCGTTCACCGCTATGTGAAACAACCAGAAAGCCAAGGGGCCCTGAAGCGGACCCAGTACAAATTCATGCGGACTGCGCGAGGCCGCTATCTCTGTATCAATCGACAGAACTCTTATAGCCGACATCTTCAGCGTATTGATGGGATGGTGGCGAAAGTCATCCACGATCCACTTTAGCTGGAGAGTGCTCAGAGATACCCCGGTCTTTTGCGATTCCGCCCGCAGGTTCTGTAAGGAACTCCAGTAATCCTCGTAGTCGGTTCTGCCGGGATAGTCCTGCCAGAATCTCCAATCCCATGGCTGCGTTCGAAACTGAAACCTGCCCTGATACGCAACAAAGATCAGGTTGTCAGTTTGGGCTTGAGGTTTTGCACTCGGCAGTGCCAGTATCAGCGCAGTCACCGCGAGCATCACCAAACCTGTTGCGGCACTGCACAAGAATGCAAAACGAAAGCTGGCAATTCCATCGGTCCGAATCGCAACCAATGCTCCGATCAACATGATCGGCAAAAGCAAGACGATGTTGGTACGTGACAACATCATCAGTGACAACCCGGCTACGGTGATTCCCAGTTCGCGCGTAAACCAGGCCTGCGGGCGCAATCTTAGCCAGCGCAGCGAACCATAGGCGGTCAAAACCGCACCAATATAAGCAGGCGTCTCGGCGGTAATCGAAAACGCGTAGTAGATGGCAAACGGAGATAACAGACTTGCAACTGCTGCAATTTGACCTGCCAGCGGACCGGCCAACTGTTCACCCGCCCTCCGCAACAGAAGCGTCATCACTGCCAGCCAGAGCATGTTCCAGCTCACACCTGCCAGCCAAAAACTCTCGGGTGCGGCTGATACAGGCACGAACAGGTAAGGAATCGTGTAATACGCTATCGCGCCGGGCAAGCGATAAACCCTGATTGAGCTCCAGGTGCCTTCATGTTTGAGCGCGGCGGCGATATTTCGTGCGCCCAGGTCAAAATCACCATCACCAAACTTCTTTGGCGCAACCGGCAGCTTTGCCACCGCAAATACGCTCAAGGCGAACAACACGAGTACGATCAGATCGAATCGATCCAGCGTATGAGTCTGCGTGCGCGAACACGGCTGACTAGGAACCTCTTCGAAGGAAATGCTAGAAACTGGGGCCGACATTGATGTCATCCGCACGAAGCAGATCGGGTGATGGAACCAACCGTAGTCTGATGGTGAAAGAACGTGCTAATGATCACCCGGAGGTCATTCCTAAAGCTCGCGCGCGTAGCGTACTCCGAGTCCAGTTTTGCTTTGCGCGGCAGTAGTTCGGTCAGGTAGTAGTGAACCAAATCCGGCTCAGGGACGCTCGCCAGCACTTCCTGTTCATTGCGGAAATGCAAGGTGGCCCACCCTGTGATACCCGGCCGAAGACTGGACAGTGCATGCAATTCGGGAGCAAGCTTCGCGTACTCCGGAACCTCCGGTCGTGGCCCGACCAGGCTCATGTCCCCGCGTAACACGTTTACGAGTTGCGGCAACTCATCTAGTTTTGCTTTGCGGAGCACGCGCCCGATACCTGTGATGCGACTGTCGCCTCCGCGAGTGACTTTAGGGCCGCCGCCCGAGGAGTACATCGTTCTGAACTTCATAATCTGGAATGGCTTCCCGTTGCGGCCGAGTCGTGTCTGTTTAAACAGTACTGGACCTTGCGATCCCAGTTTCACCGCTATCCCGGTTAATAAAATTACCGGTGATGCAAGGGCCAGAGCGAATGCAGCGGATACAAAATCGAGAATCCGCTTAGAGTTCGAGAAATTCCAGGCGGTAAACCGGTGATCTTCCCCGCAGCATCGACTCTCGATTACGGGTGTCGAAGTCGTCATACCGCGAAAGCTTTGGCTCTCCGATTACTGGCAACGATTTGCGTAACCGCTTCCACTACGCGCTGCAGCTGGTCATCCCGAAGGTCCGGGTAGATGGGCAAGGACAGACAACGCGAGAAAGTATCTTCGGCATTTGGGAAATCACGCAAACTGTATCCCTGGGTTTCGCGGTAATAGGGGTGCCGGTGCAAAGGGATGAAATGCACGCTGGCGCCCACTCCGCTTTGTTTGAGTTGTTCGATGAATTCGTCTCGACTGATGGCAAGATCTTCCAGGCGGAGTCGCAGGATAAAAAGGTGCCAGGAATGTTGGTCGCCATTCCGCGCTTCAGGTGGCATTTGCAACTCTTCAACGCCTGACAGAGCTTCGCGGTACATGGCAGCAAGTTCACAGCGGCGCCTCCAGAACGCGTCACATTGTGCCAGCTGGCTTGTGCCCAATGCGGCGAGAATATCGCAGAGGTTCAGCTTGTAACCGGCTTCGACAACCTCGTAGTACCAGGAACCACTCTTGGTGTAGCGCTTCCAGGCGTCCTGGCGGCCAATTCCATGCAGGCGCATAACTGACGCGCGCTCCGCATACTCATCGTTATTGGTTGTGAGCATGCCGCCTTCGCCGGTGGTAATCGTCTTTGTCGCGTAAAAACTAAAAGCTGTAAGTTCCGAGATGTTCCCTACCAGGCGCCCCTTCGAGCGGGTGGGTAACGCGTGCGCCGCATCCTCGATCACGTGCAGTCCATGCCGCTTGGCCACAGCTTCGATGCCGTCCATGTCACAGGGTCCCCCTGCGATGTGGACCGGGATTACCGCACGGGTTTTCGGCGTGACCTTGCGTTCGATTTCGGCAGGATCAAGGTTGAATCCGCCTTCCACAATGTCGCACAGTACCGGCGTCGCTCCAAAGTAGGTGACCACCTCTCCGCTGGCGGTAAACGTATTCGTCGGTACCAGAACTTCATCCCCGGGGCCGAGACCGATGGCATCCAGAGCCAACTGCAGGGCTCCGGTTCCGGTGCTGACGGCTAAGGCATGCTTGCAGCCGATATAGTCGGCAAACTGTTTCTCAAATTTGTGGGCGACTGGTCCCGTCGTAAGCCAGCCGGAATTCAACACCTCATTGACGGCTTCGATCTCTTTAGCTCCGATAGAAGCTCGGTGAAACGGAATATACGAGTCGGATTTGTTGAACATTTCCATTGATATTTATTTACCCACGATGAGACCGTGCCGCCCAGCGCTCACTTCATTTATTTCTTTTCAGGCTCGTAATACTCGTAGCCGTATTGATAGTAGCGATAGTGAGGCGAGTTGATGTCCGCAGCGTTCAGAACGAACTCCAGAACCGGCGCGGCGTGAACCTGGCTCAGCATCTCCAGGCTTCGCTGCACAAGTTCTCGAGTGGTAATTCCGGAGCGTCCCACGAAGATCAAGCCGTCCACCAAACTGGAAATTGCTCGCCCGTCGGCAAACGGCAGAATCGGAGCTGAATCCACAACCACGAACTGAAACCGCTTTCGCAGGTCCGCAAGGACCGCGGGCATGCGGTCCGAGCACATCAGTTGTCCAGCTTTAGCACTGCCGGGATGCGCGGGCAGCACGGTCAGACTTGGCATACCAGGGATCTGAATCAGCGCTCTTTCCAGCGGACTGGCATCAGTCAAAACGTCGGTCAATCCGAATTGGTTCGAAACGCCAAGAACAGACGCGATTCTTCCTCGTCGCAAGTCGGCGTCCACCAGGCAAGTGGTTCCGTGCTGCGCCATGGCCATTGCGAAATTCATGGCTATGGTCGTTTTGCCCTCGCCCGGCAGCGATGAGACTACTAGCACAATCTGGGGTGGGTTTCCTGGGCGCGACAGCATGACAGATGTGTAAAGCGACCGCATCGCCTCAGCTTCCGGTGAGTGCGGACGATCTAGCAGAAAAGCCACCCCAGGAGGAAGCTTGAAAGCTCCCGATCCGTTTCCAGAATTCGCGGGTAGTTGCTTTCCGTGTGCCGACAAAAAGAGCGGGAGCACGGCAACGTTGGAAGCTCCGATGGAGCCACGGACGTCTTCGGGCGTGAAGATTCTGGTATCGAATTGCTCCCGCAGAAATGCCACGGCGATGCCGCCCACGAAAGCAACGAAGATTCCCACCATGATAATCATCTTGCGATTGGGACGTGACGGTGCATCCAGCACGTGCGCTTCGTCCACCACGCGAAGATTGCTCGATTTGGAGGCGGCGGCAATGCCGGCCTCCTTCACTCGGGCATAAAGATTGTTGTAGAGCTCAGAATTGGCTTGTGCTTCCTTCTTCAGGTCGTTGTAGCGGGCCATTTCATTGAGCTGACTGCTCGCGCCTTTGATTTGCGAATCCATCAAATTTTCGCGAGCTCGCGCCGCTGCGTAGCTGGTTCGGATCGAACCCAGGACTGCCGTTTTTTGTGCTTCGAGTTCCGCCAGCAGTTCGTCAACCTGGCTTTGTAGTTTCTTGACGGTGGGGTGATTGACACCGTAGATGACCTTCGCCTGTGATAAATCCGCGCGTTGCTCGGCCAACCTCGTACTCAATTGTTGAACGACCGGGTTATTTCGAATCTCCGGTAGCACATCCGGACTGCCTGCATTTACGCTCTTCAGCAACGCTTCGAGCTGGATGCGATCGGCCTGTGCCTGTGTTAATTGCCGGTTCAGCTCGTCCATCTGCTCAGTGAACGTGCTCTTGTTTGCGTCGATGTCCGCGACACTGATCGATTTTTGGAATTCCGCCAGAGCCCGGTTCGATTCCACCATGCGAGCACGAATGTCATCCAGTTGACGCGCCAGCCACTCCGAAGACTTCATAATCTCGTCGTGTCTGTCCTTGTAGGTGTCGTCAATGAAGGTATCTACAACGGCATTCGTGACCTGGGCGGCAAGTCTTGGATCCTGGCTCGAAAAACTGACCGAAATCAGCCGGCTGGAAGTGTCGCGCTTTACGGCTAAATTGCCCCGGAACCAATGTAGGGCTGAATATTCGCCGGGAGTCAACTGGTAACCGGAGAGATCTCCTGGCTTCGACGCGGCATACTTGGAATCATCTTCCGTTGGTTCTTGATCTAAATGCAGCCTATGAATAACGTCGATCGCCAGCTTGTCGCTTTTCAGATTTTGGGCCTGCGTTTCCAGATACTCGGCATCGCTGCCCGATGACCCACCGTCCAGTGAAAACTGCTCGCCTGGAGGATCGACTTCAATTCGCGCGACAGGCTCATAAATCGGTTTCAAGCTGAATGTCACAATCAGCATCGTGACCATGAGCACGGCAGCAAATAAAGCCGACATGCGCCAGTGCTTGCGGATTGTGTACAGGACGTCCAGCCACTCCGGTTTGGTGTCCTCAGCCTGTGCAGGGCGGCTTTTCACCAGAACAGGTGTAGGCGGTGCCTCATAACGCACCGGAGTTTGTGGTTCGGGGGCTGGTAGACTCCGGGGCGGAGTCCTGTCCCCACCACTGGCGACCTTCTGCATGGCTTCGTAAAATCTGCTCACTTACGGCTCCGTTCTGCTCTGACAACACAGAGGGGAGGGGCAATGCTTTGCGCACCTTCGGAAGATAATTGCTCTCCCATGCATAGCTTCGCCCTCTCAGTTACAGGCTAAGATTCGATGTAACCTACTGCAGTCCAAGATACTTAAAGCTTGGCTTCCACAATCTTTCGATTGTCTAGCGAACTATATTGCCTGACGACTCACCCCATGCAAACTGAATGCTCTTTCACAGGGCACGATGACTGCCACTTGTGCCCATTAGGGAGACTCATCCCGGAAGTAGCTGCGACGGCCATGCAATTGAGTACTGACGGCAACCTGGACTCCTGAGAGGGGGACGCTGGAACGAGAGGATCAGCGACTTAAAACCGTTCTTCTAGCGGCAAAACAGACAGGTAGTCCATCTCCATCCGTGAACTCATAATGCAAAGATTGCTTACGCCCGTCCCACGTTGCTTGCCGGTCTTAAATATTCATCAGTTTTTGATTCGCAATCCCTGAGTCTCCAACAACGTAGTGGCGATTCTACAGACCGCAATTCGTCTGCGCCTATGGCACCTTTGTGCCATACCAGGAATACCATCCGTGATGTGTCTCAAAATGAGCACTCCTGTTCAAACACCAACGAATTAAGGCTTGACAACGTTTGTTCTTTTCCTCATTCGTTCGTTCTTTTGTAATTTCTTCCTTACGCTGATAGCGGGCGCCCTTTCCATACCGGAGGTGACAGCTACCTCGCTTGTACTCTGGCTGCGTCAAATCGTCGGTCAAGAGCTAGCTCGCTTGCTGACGGCCTTCGCTGCCCTGGCCTGCCTCTCTCTCTGGATTGTGACCTTTGAAACTTGCCGGTCGTCCATAGGAGCCAACCGTGGGCCGCTTAACCACAACGGTTTTGTGCACGATCGTTATCCGCCACGGCCTTAGGATAGTGAATCAGAAGTACAGAGTTTCCCCACACCCAAATGTGCCTTGCTTGACTCACCTGACATCATGCGCCTGAATTGTGCACGGTGATCGGCTTCCGGCCTCAGGCCATCCATTGCACTGAAAATAGGGCACTTGCCCATCGGGGGAGTTTCTGCCCGGGGTCTTTCGGTGTAAACTTTCGTTACTCACGAAAAGCCGCTTCCAGAGCCATCTCTCACCACTAGAGTTGCCTGATGTCGCTTGTTTTTTCTCGTTTTTTTTGGAGAAATGTAGTAGAAGCTACAGGCCAGAGTAACCAAAAATCTGGCCTACCTTCAGCAGTCGGGAGCACCAGCGAGATGCGAACCCAGGCCTTCCCCCAGGGTGGGGGAGTTGTACTGCTTATTTTCATCTGTGTCACCGCCCTCTTCAGCAGCGCACAAATCAAGGTCACAACCTTTCATTACGACACTGCACGCACCGGTCAGAATACCGCCGAAACTACTCTGACCCCCGCTAATGTAAACAGCACACAATTCGGGAAGAAATTTACAGTCGCCTTGGACGGTCACGTTTATGCCCAGCCTCTTTATCTTGCAAACGTAAGCATCGCTGGCGGCACGCACAACGTGCTCTATGTCGCTACTGCACACGATAGCGTCTACGCGATCGATGCTGACAGTGGGGCGGTGCTCTGGCAACAAAGCTTCATCAATCCTGGCGCGGGCATCACCACCGTATCCAACAACGATGTGGCATGCGGGGACATTGTTCCCGAGATCGGCATCATCGGCACTCCTGTTATTGATCCTTCCAGCGGCACAATTTATCTCGTGGCAAAAACCAAGGAAAATGGTTCGTTCCTCCAGCGCCTCCATGCAATCGATATCGTCACGCACGCCGAAAAGTTTGGCGGACCGGTTGTTATTTCCGCCGAGTTCGGCTCCAGGACATTCAGTCCGCTAATGCAGAACAACCGCCCGGCATTATTGTTGGAAAATGGCCATGTCATCCTCGGATGGGGATCCCACTGCGACAACGCTCCCTACCAGGGTTGGTTGATCTCCTATAACGCCTCCACCCTGGCGCAAGAAGCGGTCTTTAACACCGAGCCAAACACATCGGACGGATACGACGGCGGAATCTGGATGTCCGGTGACGGACCAGCCGTGGACGCCGCCGGGAACTTGTATTTTGCCAGTGGCAACGGCGATTACGACGGAAAAGGTAACTACGGCGACAGCATCATGAAGCTCTCAGGACCAAGTGGCGGCAACTTTACGGTCGTCGACTGGTTCACTCCCTTCAACCAGAGCACCCTGGCCGGTGGCGATACTGATCTTGGGTCGAGCGGGCTCGTTCTTCTCCCCGACTTACCATCCGGTTTCGCACACCAGCAATTGCTGGTGCAGATGGGCAAGCAAGGAACGATGTATGTGGTGGACCGCAACAACATGGGCAAGTACTGCTCCACCTGCGCCAGTTCTGACACGAATGTCCTGCAGGAGATCGACGGCGCTTCCACTGGCGTCTGGGGTTCTCCTACGTTCTGGAATAACACCGTCTACTGGGGAGCGGGAAACGACGGCGGCAGCCCCGACAATATCAAAGCGTGGTCGTTCAATGCGAACAATAGCGGTTTGCTCTCGACTTCGCCGGTCTCTGAAACTTCACAGACATTTTCATTTCCGACTGCAACGCCTGTCATTTCAGCCAATGGAAATTCCAACGCTATTCTTTGGATTCTGGACAACAGCAAGTTTGGTTCGAGTTGCTGCCAGATTCTGTATGCCTTTGATGCAAGCAATCTCGGCACGATGCTCTACAGCAGTAATCAGGCTGCAAACAAACGCGACACTTTGGGGAATGCGGTTAAGTTTACGTCGCCCCTCGTTGTTAATGGCAACGTCTACGTCGGGGGCCAGAGCATACTGACCGCTTTCGGGTTGCTTAGCGGCACGTCGGCGGTGGCAACTCCCACATTCAGCCCCGCGCCCGGTAGCTACACGACCAGCGTTACGGTGACCGTTTCGGACGCGACGTCTGGCGCTAGCGTTCACTGCACAACTGACGGCAGCACGCCTTCCGCGAGTTCTCCTCTTTGCACCTCCGTGACCATCAAATCGACCACCTGGTTGCAAGCCATCGCCGTGGCCAATGGCCAGAACAGTGCGATTGCTAGTGGCACATACTCGATCGTTTCTGGTACGGGCATCAATTTCGGCGGTGGTTTCAGCAATACGGGTCTGACCCTGAACGGAAAAGCCACCATCAACGGTAGTCGCCTTCGTCTCACCGATGGTGGAACGACCGAGGCAGCAAGCGCGTTCTACAACGCACTGATTGGCATTCAGAATTTCACCACCGACTTCAGCTTTCAGCTGACAAATCCCAGTGCGGATGGGATCACGTTCACCATTCAAGGCGTCAGTCCCACCGCAATCGGACCCTCTGGAGGAGGTCTCGGCTACGGTCCTGACACTCCGGGCGGAACTCCCGGAATCGCGAAGAGCGTTGCGATCAAGTTCGATCTCTACAGCAACGCAGGCGAGGGTACCAATTCAACCGGCCTCTACACCAATGGCGCTTCTCCCACCACCCCCGCAACTGACATGACCGTTTCGGGTGTGAATCTGCACAGCGGCGATGTTTTCAATGTGCATATCACCTACGACGGAACCACTCTTACGATGACAGTCACCGACGCTAACACGCCGTCGGAAACTTTCGGTGCCAGCTGGGCAATCAACATTCCAGCGACGGTAGGAGGCACCGCTGCTTACGTCGGATTTACCGGGGGAACCGGCGGTTTGACGGCCATCCAGGACATCATCACGTGGACCTATACCTCGACTTCCTCCTCCTCACCCGCTCCTCCACCTCCTCCGGCGTCCGGTTCTGTCGGAGCAATCGGCATCAAGTTCGTGGGCAAAGGGACGGCCATGGGCTCTTCCGAGGTGGCCGGCGTCGTCCCTCAGTCAAACTGGAACAACGCCAGCGGAACCTCCAGCAGCGGTGCGCTGGCTTTGCTGAATCAGTCGGGAGCGGCTAGCGGTGCCACCGTAACCTGGAGCGCCAATGGAACCTGGGCTCTGCCCATCACTGACACTCCAGGCAACAACCGCATGATACGCGGATATCTGGACACGGTAGGCGCAACCACCAGCGTGACGGTGACGGGACTTCCGGCAAATGCTGCCGGGTACAATGTCTACGTCTATGCCGACGGTGACAACGGCGCAGTCCAACGCACTGCCACCTATCAGATCAGTGGACCTGGAATCAGCAGCACGAGTGTGTCCCTGACGGATAACCCCAACACGAATTTCAATGGTGTGTTCCAACAGGCTAACAGCTCGGCTGGAAACTACGTGCTGTTCACCATCACGGCCACGCAGTTCACGATTACGGCGATACCGGGACCATCGGGAGACACGAACCCACGAGCGCCCGTCAACGCCATCCAGATCGTGCCGAACTAATACAGCCGGATCGCTGTCCGCGGATCTCTAAGCCCGCGTCGCATGGTCTGTACCTGTGGCAGTACGCCGCTCGCCGTGCCGGCATTGAAGAAAAAGATTATTGGAATGAACGGAGATTCGAATGGAGGTTCCAAATCGCCGGATGCGAAAGCGGGAAACCGTGGCGATATGGATGGCCATTTCGGTTGCGTCGCTCCCGCTAGGTTTTGGGGAAGATCTCGCAGCGAGCGAAACTGTCCCCACCTTTACAAGAGATGTTGCACCGATCTCACTCAAGAATTGCGTCAAGTGCCACTCGCCAAGAGAGATTGCATCCCGAAGGCCGCTGACTTCGTATGACGCGGCGGAACCCCTGGCAGAAAAGATCAAGCAAAAGGTCATGGCGCGAGAGATGCCGCCGTGGCCTGCCGATCCCACCAGAGGCGTAAAATTTCGGAACGATGCCCGCCTGAGCCAATCCGACATCGACACAATTGTGGCTTGGGTAAACGCGGGAGCGCCCAAGGGAGAAGACGGGGAACTGCCGCCAATGCCCAAGTCCGACGACGGCTGGACACGGTCGCTGGGAAGACAGCCCGATTTGGTGATGGCTTTGCCCGGAACGATGCAGCTGCCAGCGACGGGAGAAGTCCCTTACATGAGGTTGCTGGTCAAGGTGCCATTGGAGAACGACCGGTGGGTGGCAGCGATCCAGACGCGGCCTACGAATACCTCAGTGGTACACCATATGGCGTTGACCGAAGTGACTCTGCCTCTGGGAATGAATCCGTCTAAGGTGGATGGACTGGCCCGGCAGTTAGGCATTTCCGAACAGACCGTTTTGCGGCCAGCGGTGACAACCCCCACGAAGCCGCCTCAGATTGACATGCTCGGGATGT
>Ga0187779_10002548_pt1 | contig 11132 bp, 7 predicted proteins | sample 1015_Q2_SP10_10__FD_132435 | JGI IMG/M metagenome (GOLD analysis project Ga0187779, IMG submission 132435) | Tropical peat soil microbial communities from peatlands in Department of Meta, Colombia - 1015_Q2_SP10_10_MG | ecosystem: Environmental > Terrestrial > Soil > Wetlands > Peat | place... | reverse complement strand
CTCGAGGGTGATCTCGTTGTACTTCGGCGACAGCCCCCGCACGACAACCGCGTAGGCCTCTCCCGCGTTGCGCTGCAGAGAGATCCCCGGCAGGCGTCCGATTGACTCGGCGAGGTTGGCATCGGGCAGTTCCTTCATCTTGTCCGCCGATACCACGTTAATGATCGAGTTGGACGCCAGCTGCTGGTTGATCGCCGACATCTGGCCACGTGCCTGTCCAGTCACGACGATCGTCTCCCCCTGCACTGCTTGTACCGACATGGCGAGGTCTCGCTCTACCACCTGGCCGTCGGCGACAGTGACCTGAATGGTCATCTTCTCGTACCCGACGTAGGACACGGTCAATGTTTGCGAGCCTGCCGGCACATTTCTCAGGGTGAATTTTCCGTCCAGATCGGTGGACACTCCCAGCCCGGTGCCCTTGATTTGTATGTTGGCGCCAGGTAGTCCGTCCTTGGTCGTCTTATCGAATACTCGCCCTCGAATCGTCCCCGATTCAGCAGCAAATGTGGCCTGTGCCAAAAATATGGCCAGGAGCACCAACATGAGAGCACTTTTCAAGCAATGGTATCGATTGCGCATAGATGTCCTCCTCATGGTCGTCATGAACGCCCGTGCATGCCCGCAAGGTCGCGGCCCGGAACAAACACGTGAGGTTCAGGCAGGTGGAAAAAAGAAGAACTGCTATTTACCGCGGATGGATGATCACGTGTCAAAGCTATACAACTCGCGTGGCATTGTCAAGGTCATCGTTCGAATCCATTCTGTTCTCACACGGCGTGAAAATACCCCCAGGGAGCCTGAAGGGGTGGCCAGCCGTTTTGTGGCACGGGACTCCCCCGCCCATCAATAGGAGCGAATGCCGTGGACGTGCATGGCCGCCTACTTCACAAGCAGGATCCGCTCAGTTCGCACATTCTCCCCAGCGCGAAGCCTGCAGAAATACACTCCCGATGCAAGGTGCGACCCATCAAACCGGACATGATAATACCCGGCATTCTGAATCTCGTCGACAAGCCGAGCGACTTCTTGGCCAAGCAGGTTGTAGACGATGAGCGAGACGCTCTCCCTCCCGGGCAGGCCATATTCGACAACCGTTGATGGATTGAACGGGTTCGGGTAGTTCTGATTCAAGACGACGACTCGGGGGATTTGCATCGTCCCTTCCCGGGGAACCGCTGTTGGATCGCCGACTGGATCCCCCTGGACGCTGTCCGGCAAGGAGAGATACACCTGCTGACTCCTCGATTGCGCAGCAACCATGAAGGTACACCAAGCCGGAACGACCACACCGGGAGGAGATAGGGGGACAACCGCGGCGTATTGATTGAGCTCTATGGCCGGGACAGTCTCGATGAATTCCCAGAGGGGATCAACGGCGCTTAAGGACGCGGGTCGCGGCACGCCCGGGTGGCCCGTTATACCCGGCGCAGCGCCGGGAGGAACTTCGCGCCAGATACTGTATTGTGTCACCGGGTCTGCCGTGCCCAGGCTGTCGAATATGCTCCGGAGCCACACGATTCGAACATCGCTATACGAGACGCGAACAATTGCCTTGATGATGGGTTTGTCCGTGAGCGCGTAGGCCGTCCCCCGTAACGGCACATTCCAGAGGGCGTTTAGCGTGTCATCGCTTGCAATGGCCAGCGACGCAGAATCCTTCCCCGGCGTGTTCGGCGAATAGATCACCGATATCGGCCGTGAACCCAAGGGGGGGATGACGAGGGCTACCGGCCGGGCGACGAAAACGCTCTTCGACGGAAAAATGGAAGAAACATGAAGGGTATCTGTGGTCCCGACATTGGAAATTGTAAGAACGAGCGTGTCTGACGTCCCTTCCCTCACCCACCCGAATGCGAGCGAATCCGGTTGAACCAAGATCTGTACCGTACGAGAAGGGTTCCGCTGAAGAACGGAAAGGCAGTTACCTTGATAGAAATTGCCGATGACGAGGTCCATCAGTCCGTCACCGTCGAGATCGCCGATGTTGATGCTCATGGAAAGGCCGCCCGTGGGAAAGCTCAGCGGTGGGTTAAAGATAATCGAATCGGCGCTGCTTGCATTCGCAAACACGGAGACCGTGCCCACACTTGTATTGGGGACGACCAAGTCCAGCATCCCGTTTCCGTAGAGGTCGCCAAGGGCAAGATTCCATGAGAGAGACCCCGGCGCGTAGTCAACCCGCGGGCCAAAAGAGATTGTGCCCGTGGCGCTCGTGTTTCGAAAAGCGGAGACCAAATTTTCCCCGTTACTCCCGGCGACAATGTCGAGCTTCCCGTCGCCGTTGAGATCCCCAATCGCAATGCTGTAGACCGAAGGCGGTCCGGTCAGATCAGTCGAAGGAGCAAATGCAATGTTCCCCGGAGCACTCGTATTCCTGAACACGGAAACCGTCGAATAGCCGTTAGCCGCGACAATATCGGGAAGTCCATCACCATCCAGGTCAGCGACCGCCATGCCGCCGCAGCCGTTTGGGGGCATGAAATAGACCGCCGAAGAAAATGCGAGACTGTCGCCCACGCTCTGATTTCGCAAAACAGCTATCCCTCCATCCTGGCTACTGACAATGACATCCGGTTTTCCATCTCCATCGATGTCCGCGATTGCCACCCCCTGGGGAAAGCCTCCACAGGGGAGATCTCCGACGCTTTGAAATACGATGCCGCCAATTTCGCTCGTGTTGTGCAAGATGCTGACTGTCCCGTCCGTGTTATTCGCGACCACGAGGTCGATCTTGCCGTCTCCGTCGAGATCTCCTGCGGCAACGGAATAGGGTCGCGTTCCTGTCGGCACGCGAAGTTCAGAGGCAAATGACGACGCTGACATTTTGCCGACTGTCGCTGTGTTGAGAAAGATTGAGAGATAGTTATTGTCGTTGGTTCCGATCAGATCAAGTTTCCCGTCGCCGTCGAGATCCGCAATCGCTCCCATGCGCATCATCGCTCCCGTCGGAAGGGCAATGGGCTGAGCAAATGCGCTTGCGCTGAGCGGCGTCAGCGACTTCTGCGTAACGGTAAAGGGGAGGCGCGACGCCGCGGTAAGACGTCCTGTCGTGACTGTCACCGGGCCATAGGTCGCACCCGAGGGGACGGTCACCTGGAGTTGCGTCGTGCTCGCCGAATTGACTTTCGCAGCACACCCTCCAAAGTGGACAATGTTCGATCCCGCTGTCGTACTGAAGCCCGAGCCTGTAATCGTCACGGGACTTCCGGCTTTGCCCGACGACGGGGCAACCGATATGATTGTCGGCACCTGGGCCCAAAGGGGGAGTCCGAGTAGTGATGCGAGAAGAACGATGGCGTGTCGCATAGCGAGCCTCCGGCTTGCACGATGAGAGCCAATCCTGAGGGGAGTCATTGCTGAACGGCGAGCGATCACTCGCCCAGAAATGCAAAATGCCTCGCCGTTCCATCGCTCTGATGGACAAGAGAGGCATTTGAGAAAGATCTGCATCGCCCTCAAGAGGGCTTCTCCAGAATTTACATGCAGTAAAGACGAGAGTCAAACATTTGCGCTCGTGTGCGGGCCGCAGTCTGCATTGCGTTGATCCCCTTCATATTGCGACCGAACTGCTCCTCTTCGATCGATGAAATATGTGTCAATTACAGAGGCGCGCGAGCGAATGAATAAGGCAGGCGGGAGGATCTCTCAGATCTTACGACACGAGACGAGAATCTCCGTGGCGAGAAAGGGTATCCGCGTTTGATCGTTACGGAAGATGGTCCAACGGAGGATCTTCTGCAGGGAGGGCACCGGCAACACATCCATCGGCGCAGTCAGATAACACGCATACTGGATCTCACAGTTCTGTTGCTTGAGGAGTCCGACGATATCTCGCCGGGTGTAGATCCGAGCCATGGCGAACCGTGCGTGGAGGGATCGCGGAAGCCAGGAAAAGAAAGGAACCCTGTTCCAGGGGAGGAGAGGCAGGCGGGCCCCATGCGTTTCAAAGATCCACCACTTGTTGGGAACGGAGATAACGCACTGGCCCCCGACTTTCAGCACACGGATCATCTCCCGTAAGCCGGCCGTCTCGTCCGCGACGTGTTCAAGGACGGCAAAACTCACGACGACCTCGAAGCACTCGTCGGGAAAAGGAAGTCGTTCCCCGTTGCAGAGAACGGGCGACACGGAATCGAGCGAGTTATCCCTCGCGTATCGGGCAAGGTCTGAGAGGCCATCGGGTGCAATGTCACAGGCCACGACGGAACACCCATGTTCAAGGAGCGATACGGTCTGGGCGCCATTGCCCGCACCAAAATCCAGAACCCGTCGACCGGCAAGCCTCACGAGCGACGCGGTTATGCGGCTGCGCCTTTTGAGAAGCTCTTGCCCGTGCTCTGCTGGTTTTCCCCGCTCGACGACGTGCTTGGCCATTAGAAATGCATCTGCGCTTGGGTGCGGAAGAAACCTATCCTTTTCAGCCTTCGAATGCAACTGGCGACGCCTCACGCGATATGCGTTCGCACGCGTGGCGACTCCGAACGCCCGGGGCGCAGCAGGAAGAACGTTGCCGCATGCGCAGGGGGACCCATCGTTGCGCTTGACAATCTGAACGGAAATGTTCAATATGACGCCCCGGGGAATCGTTCTTTCTGAAGACGGTCGGACACTGCGAACCACGGTTCGCTTCGAGCCTCTTCAGCTGCCGCTCATCAGATGGAGAGGCCCTGTCGTTTTCCCGCATCGGTGCACCAGTGTGTGTCGCATTCAGTGACGGAGAACATGTCAATGGGCCGGTTTGATGTCCTCAAGCAGATCGAACAGCTCGATCCCGAGCGCGACAATATGCGGATCATGCACCTCTCGTTCGGATACGAATTCTCCTGGGATTCCATCCGATCGCTCGAAATCGCGCTGTACCGCACCTATTGCGTGCCGAGCATCTCCGCTCTCCTCGACCGGACGGGAGAATTCCGCCTGCGCGCCCAGAGGCGCTACGACGATACCTCCCTGATCGTCTCGGAGATATGCAAATGGGGGTACCTCGAGGGACGGGGCAAGGAAGCGCTCGCACGGATGAACTGGGCGCACGCCCATTACAATATCTCCAACGAGGATTTCCTGTACGTTCTCTCCACGTTTATCTTCGAGCCGATCCGGTGGATCGACAGGTTCGGATGGCGCCCGCTCTGCCGGACGGAGCGGCTCGGGTACTACTACTTCTGGAAAGAGGTCGGCACACGGATGAGCATCACGAACATCCCCGGCACCTACGAGGACTTCGAGCGCTGGAACCGAGAATATGAGGCCTCGCATTTCCGCTTCGCCGACACCAATAACCGCGTGGGCTCCTCCACGCGGGAGCTCTTCACTGCATGGTTTCCCCGGTTCCTCGCGCCGTTCGTGCGCTCAAGCATTTATGCAATGCTCGATGATCCCATGATCGAGGCATTCGGATTCCCCCGGCCCGCTCCCGGGATGCGGGCAATCATCGCCGCCGCACTCCGCCTGCGCGGACGGATTGTGCGCGTGCTCCCGGCGCGGAAGGAAGCCCATTTCTTTGTCGACGACACAAACCGGACCTACCCCCTCGGTTATTCGATATCAACGCTTGGTCCCCCGAAACTCGTCGAGGCCGAATCGCAGCGCGCTCGCGGCATCACACGCTGACGCGAGAAATCGCCGGTGCTGCGTGAAGACAGGCAACAGCAGCATCAAACGACATGCAGAATCGGAGAGCGTCCATGGGAACACGCAACCCAAAAGTCGATGCCTATATAGAGCGATCACCGGAATTCGCCCGGGCGATACTCCCTCACCTTCGCGCTCTCGTGCACCGGGCATGCCCCCAGGCGACTGAGACGATCAAGTGGGGATTTCCGAATTTCGAATACAAGGGGATTCTCTGCAACATGGCTGCGTTCAAGAATCACTGCGCGTTCAGCTTTTGGAAGGCCTCTCTCCTGAGTGACCGCCGCAAGATCCTTCGCCGTCACGGCAAAACGTCCATGGGCCAGTTCGGGAAGGTGAGAGATCTTCGCGATCTCCCTTCCGATTCTGTGATCCTCGCGTATATCAAAGAGGCGAAGTCGTTGAACGATCTGGGCGCGAAGGTGCCCGCGGGAGAGGCCAGAACCAAACCTCCCCTGCGCGTGCCGGCCGACTTCAGGCGGGCGCTCGGTTCGAGCACCAAAGCGCGGGGGACATTCGAGAGGTTCAGCACATCCCACCGTCGAGAATACATCGATTGGCTCACATCAGCCAAGACGACGGGCACGCGAAAAAGGCGTTTGACGACAGCGATTCAGTGGCTGGAGCAAGGCAAGATCAGGGACTGGAAGTACGCCCGGCGCTGAGTTCGGTCTTTTTTCGAGAAGGGCGGGGGAAGGTCCGATGCGCTTCAGCCGGCAGGCGCGGAGGTTGTTTTGAGCGTGCTCTCTCGGCGCTCACGGCCCCGGGAGGCCGTATGCAGCGGTTCGAACAGCTCGTACAGAACGAGGCTAACCGCGCCGAGGATAACGCCGTTTTCCCCGTGGCGTGCGCTACGGACGCGAAGGGTCTCCACGGGGGCGCGGAGAAGATCCGAGTGGATTTTCTCCTGAAGCATCTCGGCCAGAGGCGGATAGGACTGCGCGAGCTTTCCCCCCAGGAGGATGATCTCCGGATTCAGCGTGTTGACGATGTTAATCGAAAGGATGCTGAGGAGTGAGGCGTATTCTCCGATCACCTGCCGCGCGATCTGGTCGCCGTACCGCGCCCGTTGCGTAATGGCCGCGACGGTCAGGTCCCTGCTTTCGATCTCGGGGCTGGCCTTTTGGTAGCTCTCGATGAAGTTGGCGTCAGTGAGGATTTGCCCGAACATTTCCTGATCGCGGTACATCAGGGGGAAGTTTTCTCGATAGAAGGTAGGCAGATCCAGGGCATTGAACCCAATCTCCCCCGCGCTCGAGGTGACCCCGTGGAGTAAGCGTCCGTTGATCATGATTCCCGCGCCCACTCCATTGCCCACCCAGATGAGCACAAAATCATTCGTCCCTTTGGCCGCACCCAGCAAATACTCTCCGAGCGCCATAGCTTTCACGTCGTTCTCCACATAGACCGGCACGTCGAACCGTGACTCCAGCGCCATGCTCAGCGGCTCCCCTTCCCAGTCCTTCTTATTGTAAGACACCAATAGGCGGTTGGTCGCGTAGTCGATAACCCCCTGGATGCCGACGCCGATCCCGACGAGTTTTTGCCGGGTCGCATTGGCGGCTGCGAGGAGCTCCTCGATCGCCTCGGCGACGAGACTAAGCACATCCTGGGCGGATGCCTCGACGGCATACGGAAACGAAGCCTGCTGGAGGATGTGCGCATTCAAGTCCGTCAGCGCGACTGTTGCGTGTGTCATCCGGATGTCCGCGCCGGCGACGAGTCCCGCCTGCGGGCGGAAGCGCAAGAGTTTCCGCTTCCTTCCGACTCGATCGCTTTCTTCCACCTGGCCGGTCTCCTCCAAGAAGCCTGCCTTAATGAGCTTGACGACGATGTCGGTAATGGTCGCCTTATGCAGGTCGGTCAACTTGGCGATTTCGATCCGGGATATCTGTTTTCTGTCCCGAACCAGACGGAGGATGCGTATCTCATTCGGTTCCTGAATGAGAGAGGCGCGCTGATGGATGACATTCCACACGAGTGAGATCCCGGGCCTTTATGAGGAAGTCGGAGTGCCATTGAAACGTAGCGGAATCGCATCTGAAGTTCAAGGCCTCGAACCGCCCGCACCTGCAGCGGCCCCGGTCCGGCACAATCCGGAGGGACGTGACGGGAACTCCGCGGGACTCTCAGGTATTTATGCAACGGTGAGATCTGCCCGCCGCATCCGTGTGCGGAGGAACTCGCCGAGCATGTATGACGCGGAGGTGGATGAGATAGTGACCGTTGGTGTCTTCATCCCTGTGTTCAAAGCAGCGGGCCAGTTGCCGGCCCTCCTCGGTGCCCTTGCACAGGGGACGTGCCCGGTACGCATCCTCATCGGCGAGTGCGCCTCATCCGATGCGACATCTACGCTTGCCGATACGTTCGGGGCCGGGCTCATGCATATTTCATCAGAATCTTTCGATCATGGCCTGACACGTGAGGAGGGTCGCAGGCATCTCGGAACCGATATCGTTGTCATGATGACGCAAGACGCACACCCGGCGAACGAGCGGACGATCGAACTGCTCATCCAGCCTATTCTCCGCGGTGAGGCTTCGGTATCCTACGCACGACAGGTGGCAAGACCGGAAGCCGGATTTATCGAGGCGTTTCGCCGCAAGTTCAATTATCCCGAGGAGGGTCAGCTCCGCGGGATTGAAGACGCCGCTCGGTTCGGTTTTTCCACCTTCTTTTGCTCCAACAGCTGCGCGGCATATCTCTCGTCGGCGCTTGATTCCATCGGCGGTTTCCGGCGCATTCTCAGTCACGAGGATTTCTACACGACGGCGCGACTTCTCGCCGCGGGACACAAAATCGCGTACGTCGCCGAATCCGTCGTCGTGCACTCCCACTGCTGGACGCTCATGCAGGAATTCCGTCGGGCCTTCGATGCGGGCCACGTGCTGACGGATCATCCGTGGGTGGCACAGATCGTCGGTGGCGCCGAACACCGGGGAATTCAGTTTGTCGGTGCATGCCTGCGCTCGGCGTGGAATGGGCACAAGCGGCATCTCCCGTATATCCTGGCGCAGTCCTGTGTACGATGGTTCGGATACAGGACAGGATACAACGGGGCATCTCTTCTGCCAAGCACACTGAAGCAAAGGTTCAGCAGCCAGCCCGGCTATTTTGCACGCGTCCACTCCGCGCCTGGCGAGACACATCCCATTCTGCCGCTGGAAGTTCCCCAGTCCACTGAAGGCTGAATCATTCCATTCGTCCGGGGGGGGCGCGAGCTGCGGGCTCCACGCGCGGCCGCCGTCAAGGCGCCAACAGGCCTTCCTTGCATCCGAGACCATTGCGGGTTTGAAGCCTTTTCTGTAGGTTGACCGGACTCTGTACCTCCCGGCCTCATTGCTTGCCGAGTCCGATCCGGGGTCCCCAGTCCCCCGTCCATTGCGGCGGATGGTGGGCCGAGCCCTTCCCGGGGGCAGATCCAAAAAATCCGGAGGATTTCATGCGCATCCCGACCATCTCTTCGCGCCTTCTACTCTGGGAGCTCCTTTCCTTGATCATCGCAGTGTCCACCTCTGCAAGTTCCTCCCCTCCGGACAGTCGTCTGACCAAATCCAAGCGTTACCCTTCCGTTGACGGATGGACGCTCGTCCATCTCGAAGGGACCCCCGGTGAGATCGGATACCAGCACGGCGTCCTTCTTGCAGATGAGATAGACGACATGTACCACGTCGCCCGACTCGAGCTCACGCACGACACCGGAAAGGAGTGGTCGTTTTTCCGCACCATGGCCAGCACGATGATGTGGCCGCACATCGAACAGGAGTACCGGAGCGAGCTCCAGGCGATAGCCGACGGCGTTCGGTCCAAGGGACACCGCCTCGATCTCTGGGACATCGTCGCCCTGAATGGTCTCCTGGAATGGGAGTATTTCACCAAATTTTACGACAAGTCGCTCGGTGACACCTCCCGAGCGAAAGCTTCCGTTCCCGAGCATTGCAGCGCATTCGTGGCTACCGGAAGCTACACGGCGGATGGCCGGGTCGTGATCGCGCACAACAATTGGTCAAGCTACCTGGAGGGCGCGCGGTGGACGGTCGTCTTCGACATCGTCCCTGCCTCGGGTCACCGCATGATCATGGACGGGCTTCCCGGCTTCATCGCCAGCGATGACGATTTCGGCATCAACGCCGCCGGCATCATGATTACCGAAACGACCATCACTGGATTCGAGGGATACAATACGGAGGGCATTCCGGAATTTGTCCGCGCGCGGAAGGCGATGCAGTACGCATCGTCGATCGACGACTTCGCACGGATCATGACGGAAGGAAACAACGGCGGGTACGCCAATGACTGGCTCGTTGCTGATGCGCGAACAGGTGAGATCGCGAGCCTGGAGCTGGGCCTGAAGAACGTCACGCTCGAGCGCACGCGCGACGGCTACTTCGTCGGGGCCAATTTCCCCATCAGCGCGAAGCTGGCTCACGAAGAGACGACGTGCGACCTTTCGGACTCTACGTCGAGCTGCAATGCGCGCAGAATCCGCTGGCGCCAGGTGATCGACGAGCACAAGGGGAAGATCACTGTTGAGCTGGCAAAGCGCTTCCTGGCCGATCACATCGACCCGATCGAACGGAAAGACGACCCCAGCGAGAGAACTCTCTGCGGTCATGTCGATCGTTCCTCGCGCGGGATGCCGACGTGGCAGCCTCCCTACGGGCCTGCCGGGGCGGTGCAAAACAAGGTCGCCGACGCGGCACTGGCAGATTCCATGGCATTTCTCGCTGCGGCGGGGCATGCGTGCGGCATCGAATTCTCGGCTTCGGCGCACCTGCGCAGCCACAAAGAGTTTGAATGGCAAAAGGATCTCCTGCGCGATGTGCCTTCCAAGCCATGGACGCGCGTTGGCGTCGTTCGTTAGGATGGAGAGTCGAATGCGTCGTGTCCGCGACACGCTCAGCGCGATTGGCGCTCGAGCGCAGCCGGCGCAGCTGTGGCGCGGATGATGGGGATGAGCGAGTCGGCGATGACCCCGTTCGCCTCCTCGGACACGTGGCAGAGATCAGAGTAGATCGTTTCGGGGTGGGAGTCAAAGGCCCCGCTCAGATCGAACCAGTGCGCGAGATGTGCGGCGCCAATCGCAGCATAGGTCGTATCGCACAGTGACCGAAGCTCGCCGTCCCGAACTTGCTCATCGACGGTTTCCTCCTCGGGCGACCGGCGGCGCTTCGTGAATAGATCGGGCTGAAGAACGCACACATAGGCGAAGTGAAACTTCCGTGAAAGGGAATCGAGCAGGGCATAGGTGCGGAGGTATTCCCGGAGGATCCCGCGCGCGAGCGTGTCGACGGAGATTGGATGAAGGGTCCGCCTCTCGCCCCACTCGTGGCCGTGGAGTTGTGCGACGCTCTCCGCACATTTGTACAGCATGCAATTCTGCGAGATCAGGGCCTGGGTCGCCCGTCCGATCTGTTTGAGGAAGCCTGACCTGCGCGTTTCTAGGAGCTCTTGAAACTGCGCCGTCAGACTCGTTTGGCCGGGCCGGCCGGTCGTCT
>Ga0187779_10002546_pt1 | contig 11135 bp, 8 predicted proteins | sample 1015_Q2_SP10_10__FD_132435 | JGI IMG/M metagenome (GOLD analysis project Ga0187779, IMG submission 132435) | Tropical peat soil microbial communities from peatlands in Department of Meta, Colombia - 1015_Q2_SP10_10_MG | ecosystem: Environmental > Terrestrial > Soil > Wetlands > Peat | place... | reverse complement strand
TACCTTGCCGTCACCCTGGAGGAGATGGGTAAGTATCTCGAAGCTGTTGAAGAATTGAAGAAGATTCTTTCGAAGGATCCGAGGAACATCGATGCCTTTGTGCGGCTCGGCCTCATCTACGCGAGACTGAAACAGTACGACGAGGCGATGAAGACCTATCAGGAGGTATTGTCCTTCGACACGGGGAAGCCTGAGGTATATCTCTATCTCGGGATAACGTATATGCAGATTAAGGACTACAAAAAGGCGGAAGAGACCTTCAATGAAGGGTTGCGTCTTCCCAGCGGCAATGACGACCTCCTCTTCAACCTCGCGGTCGTCTACGAAAAGACAGACAGGTTTGACGAGATGGTATCGACCCTTAAAAAGGTCATCGAACTGAACCCGGACCATGCTGACGCCCTGAACTATCTCGGATACACTTATGCTGATAAAGGGATCAATCTCGATGAGGCACTTTCGCTTATCCGGAGGGCGCTCGAGCTGAAGCCCGAGAGCGGTTACATCATGGACAGCCTCGGATGGGTCTATTTTAAGATGGGCCGTTACGAAGATGCGCTCTTCAATCTTAAGAAGGCCGCTGAGATTGTTCAGGACGACCCTGTAATCTACGAGCATCTCGGTGATGTCTATGAGGCCGAAGGGAAGGGTGATGAGGCGTTGAAGGCATGGGAAAAGGCGATGGAGTTGCATGAAAAGGAAGAGGGTCTCAGGGAGCGGGTCGAAGGAAAGATAAAGAACCTCAAAAATAAAGGCGGGACCGGTGAACCTCATTAGGGAAGGTATCATTGGAAGATGTTGCCGCTGAAATCGGGCGCGGCCTCCCGATGATCGAAGCCCCCGGGCTGTGCGCCGTTTGATTCTTCTCGTGCAATGCTTACCCTGAAGGCTCCGGCAAAGATCAATTGGTTCCTCGATGTTTTCGGCAAGCGGGACGACGGCTACCATGATATCGTGAGTATCATGCAACGCGTTACCCTCTATGATTCGCTGACATTCGAGCACTCTGACCAGATAGAAGTCCTTTCGGATGCGAACATACCCCTTCGTGAGAACCTCGTTTACCGGGCCGCGGCATTGATGAAGGGGAGAACTCGGCATGCGTCGGGTGCTCGGATCACGTTGAAAAAAGAGACCCCAATGGCTGCGGGTCTCGGAGGCGGCAGCAGTGATGCGGCGTGCACCCTCGACGGTCTGAACATGCTCTGGAATCTGAACCTGAGCCGACAGGAACTCGCGGTGATCGGCCAAGACCTCGGCTCGGATGTTCCCTTCTTTTTTCACGGGCCTGCCGCTGTCGTCGAAGGGCGGGGTGAGGTCGTTTCACCGATGAGGTTGGACAGCGTCTGCACGCTTCTTCTCGTGAAACCGCCGATAGCCGTATCCACGGCATGGGCATACACTCAGGCTGATACCATGGGACGGAAGGTGTTGACAAAGAACGATAATTTTATTAAACTGTTTCGTCAAGCCCTTGAGGACAGGGATTTCTCACTGCTCTCCACGATGCAGAAGAACAGTCTCGAGACCCCTGTTATCGGGAGGTATCCGGTCGTCGGTGAAATTAAGCGCGCCCTGACGCAGAAGGGTGCAGTATTCTCTTCGATGAGCGGAAGCGGGCCGACCGTATTCGGCGTATTCCTGTCGGAAGAGGAGGCAGGGAAGGCCGCGGGGCACATGTCGTCTCATTGGTGTAAGGTTGTGAAGACCATGGGCCGTGACGAGTAATCCGGAACGGAAGAAGACCTGAAGATAATTCCGGTGCGTGGTTTCAGCGCAGCGGGCATAGCTTACTATGGATGAGAAGTTGGGGCGTCGACAAATGGCAAGTCAGGAGAATTTGGATCTCCCAATTGGAGGTTCGAGTCCTCCCGCCCCAGTAAACGAAAGAGGCGAGCAGTGCGCGGTAGGTGGTCGGTAGTTGAGGGATGCCGCCTATCTCCCTGAAGACTCCTGCTGCTTGCCGGCGACTATTAACCTGTTGAATCGAGTGGAGGAAAGATGCCAGAGGGCATAAAGATCATCAGCGGAAACGCTCACGTTGTCTTAGCCAAAGAGGTTGCCGATAGCCTCGGTATCTCTCTCTGCGACGCGACCATTACCAACTTCAGCGACGGTGAGATCATGGTCCAGATAAACGAGAACGTGAGGGGAAGCGATGCATTCGTCATCCAGCCGACCTCTCCCCCGGTGAATGACAACATCATTGAACTGCTCCTCATGATTGATGCCCTGAAGAGAGCCTCTGCGGCGAGGATAACGGCGGTAATCCCCTATTACGGGTATGCGCGGCAGGACAGGAAGGTTCAGCCGAGGGTTCCGATATCATCGAAGCTCATTGCGGACCTGATAACGGCGGCGGGCGCAAACCGTGTGCTTGCGGTAGACCTGCATGCCGGCCAGATTCAGGGATTCTTCAATATCCCGGTTGACCATCTTTACGCTTCCGCTATTATCGTAGATTACGTCCGCAAACGGGCCCTGAAGGACCTTGTCATCGTCTCTCCCGATGCCGGCGGAGTCGAAAGAGCACGGGCTTTTGCGAGGAAACTGCAATGCTCGCTGGCGATTATCGATAAGAGGCGCGAAATGGCGAACGTGTCCCAGGTGATGAATGTAATCGGTGATGTCTCGGGTCGGGATACCCTGATCCTCGACGATATGATCGACACCGCAGGTACCACAACGCAGGCCGCGTTGGCCCTGAAGGAACAGGGTTCGAGGAAGGTGTATGCGGCTTCAACCCACGCGGTCCTGTCAGGACCTGCGATCGACAGAATTAACGAATCAGTCTTGGAAGAGGTTATCGTTACGAACACGATACCCCTCGACACGAAGAGAGAGCGATGCAAGAAACTTACCGTCTTGAGTATCGCTTCCTTGCTCGCGGTAGCGATAAAGAGGATTCACGAGGAATCTTCAATAAGTTCACTTTTTGCATAGAGGAGGATGGTTATGGAAAGGGTTGTCTTGAATGCTGAAAAGAGGGAGGCGTCGGGGAAGGGCGTCGCACGCTCGCTGAGAAGGGAGGGGAGGATCCCCGCGGTTCTCTATCGGGGAGGGACCTCCACGCCGATAAAGATCGACAGGAAGGAACTGACGAAGTTCATTCAGGGAACAGCCGGGGAACAGGTTATCGTGAACCTTCAGTTCTCCGGTGGCGAAAACAGGCTCGCGCTTATGAAGGACTATCAGGTTGACCCCCTGAAAGGGGAGTTGCTCCATACCGATTTCTTTGAGGTCTCGCTCTCTGAAGAGCTGGTCGTCACCGTCCATGTGACGACGACCGGCGAGCCGATCGGCGTCAAGCGAGACGGCGGCTTGCTTCAATTCGGAATCAGGGAAATCGAGATACAGTGCCTTCCGGACAAGATTCCCGGACATGTTGAGTTGGACGTCTCGGGTCTCGAGACGGGCAAATCGATCCATGTCGGCGACCTGGCACTCGGTGAAGGCATCAAGATCCTCAGTGATCCGGGCGGTCTCATAGCGATTGTGACGGCACCGGTGGTCGAGGAAGTTGCAGCAGCGCCGGCCGCCGCTCCGGCCGAGGGGGCTGCGGAGCCGGAGATCATCAAGAAGGGGAAGAAGGAAGAGGCTCCGGGAGAGAAGGCTTAATTGTGGGTTGTGGCCGGTCTCGGTAATCCCGGGGCACGGTATGCGAGAACGAGACACAATATCGGTTTCATGGTGGTCGATGAGATCGCCGAGCGCCTCGGCATAGCGTTTAAAGAACGAGAGCTGTGCAGGATAGGAAGGGGCTCCATGGAGGGTGATGAAGTCATCCTCGTGGAGCCTTTGACGTTCATGAACAGGAGCGGCGTTGCGGTCAGGCTCGCGATGAAACAGTACAATGTCCGGCCGGAGAACCTGATAGTGATTCAGGATGATATCGACATGGAAACAGGAAAACTGAAGATACGGAAGAGAGGTTCTTCAGGCGGCCACAGGGGAATCGCATCCGTCATGGAGGCCGTCGGAACGAGGGAATTCACGAGGGTTAAGATCGGCATCGGCAGGGATGAAACGATGGAGGCTGAAGAGTACGTCCTCAGAAAGTTCAGAAAGGACGAGCTGCCTCTCATCAGGGAGGCCGTCACGAGGGCTGTCGATTCGGTCTTCGAGATCGTGACGGTCGGCACGGACAGCGCGATGAACAGATTCAATTAGAGGGCAGCGGTTTCCCGCCGACGAAAAGATCGGAGCAATTGCCCTTCAGGAAGATGTACTCCTCGTACTTTCGACCATGAGACGCGCCATCGTCTTTGCAAAGGCGACGGGGTCCCTTGGCTTTGTGCCCTCCATTAACAAGGCCTGATCGTAGAGGAGTTCGATATATTCCTGAAGCATGGTACTCTCCCCGTCCTTCTCAAAGAGTGCTTCCAACGCTTCGAAGAGAGGATGGGACGGGTTGATTTCGAGAATCTTCTTCGAGGCCGGCACGTTCTGTCCCATCGCCTGCAGGAGTCTTTCCATCCTGGAATCCATGGCCCCGTCATCTGCCACGAGACAGCAGACGGAATCCTTCAATCTTCCCGAGAGCCTGACGTCTTTCACCGCATCCTTCAGACGTTCCTTGATGAGTTCGAGGAGTTTCCGATACTTCTCTTCCGCCTTAACGCGGTTTTTCTCTTCGGCCTTGTCGAGGCTGATCTCCCCCTTGAGAACGGATTTGCATTTCTTCCCCCTGTACTCGAATCCTGACATGACGAAGTCATCAATCTCATCGAGCATGATGAACACTTCGTACCCCTTGTCGTAAAAGGCCTCGAGATAAGGCGATTTCAAGACTTCATCCCGTGACGTTCCGGTAATGTAATAAATTGCTTCCTGCGCGGCATCCATCGATTCCGCATAGTTCCGGAGTGTAGTATACGTCCCGGCCTCCGTCTTTGTGGATTCAAAGAGGAGGAGGTCTGCTATCGTCTCTCGACGCGAGAAGTCAAGATGGAGACCCTCCTTCAGGATCCTGCCGAATTCCTTATAGAACAGGAGATAGTTATCATATTCGCTGGACTTCATCTCGCCGAGGGCTTCGAGCACCTTCCTCGTGATACTCTTCCTGATGACCTCGACCTCCCGGTTGCTCTGGAGAATCTCCCTCGAGACATTTAGGGGAAGGTCGGCTGAATCGACCACACCCCTGACGAACCTCAGATAGAAAGGAATGAGTTCCTCGCAGTGTTCCATGATCTGAACCCGTTTCACATAGAGGGTCGGACCGCTCCTGAAGTCTCTGTAGAAGATTTCTGAAGGCAGTTTTGACGGTAAGTAGAGGAGCGCAGTGAATTCGGAGGTCCCCTCCGCCCTATAATGGATGACCTTCAGGAAGTCTGAGAAGTCATGGGAGATATGCCGGTAAAATTCACGGTATTCTTCCTGCGATATGTCCGACCTCTCTTTGAGCCAGAGCGCCTTCCTCGAATTGAGAATCTCTTCCTCAGTTACCGTGACCTTCTTTCCCTTGGCAAGTTCGGACTCTTTTTCCCTCTCGACTTCCATGACGATAGGGTGCTCAATGAAATCAGAATATTTCCTGACAATCCCGCGTATCTCCCATTCGTCAAGATACTTTATCTCGTCAGTATTCATGTGGAGCATTACGTCCGTGCCCTGCTTTTCTTTCTCAACCTCTTCAACGGTAAAGGTGCCGTCGGCCGTCGATTCCCATTTCACTCCCGGGTGAGCTGCCCCGCCTGCTTTTCTGGAGACGACGGTAATCCTGTCTGCAACCATAAAAGAAGAATAAAAACCGACACCGAACTGGCCGATAAGCTCAGGGTTGTCTTTGACATCCTTGCCCTGGAGCGCTTTGAGAAACTCTTTTGTGCCGGAGTGTGCAATCGTACCGAGCGCCTCGATCACTTCTTCCCGTGTCATGCCGATGCCGTTGTCGCTTACGGTAAGGATGCCGGCATGTTTGTCTGCCGTTATCCTGATCTTATAACCCCCCTCGCTTTCGAGCATGGTGCTGTCGGTGAGAGACCCGTAGCGGGCCTTGTCGATCGCATCGGACGCATTCGAAATAAGCTCCCTGAGGAATACCTCCTTATGGGAATAGAGGGAGTGGATCATGAGGTCGAGGATCTGTTTGACCTCCGTCTTGAATTCGAATTTCTCCGTAGTCATGTCTTCCCCTTCAACGCGTATTTGGCGAATACTATAATACGAAAGCAACGAGCAGGCATGCAACGGCGAAACCAGGAAAGAAGATCCGATCCGTCATCTTCTGCTCCCCTCGTATAATTCATACTCTAAGAGCCTGCATTCAATGGGGCCGTTGAAAAAAAGGAGCTTCTTCTTCGGCTTTAATCGCACCTTTTTAGCAAGCTCGGGATTTCCCGTAAAGAGATAGCCGGTATACCCCCTGCAGTTCTTTTTAAAGAAATCGCCGATACCCTTGTACGTAACTTCGAGTTCGGATAGTGTTCCCATCCGTTCGCCATATTCGGGGTTGAGCACGATGACCCCGCCTCCCGCGGGGACCGGAGTTTCGGCGTAATCGGCTGTCCCGAACTCTATGCAATGCTCAACACCCGCAGTGGTCGCATTCTGCCTTGCCGCGTCGACCGCGAGAGGATTGAGATCAGTGGCGACGATCCTACAACCTGAGGCCTTCTTTGCGGCAGTCCTCGCCTTCTCGCGCAATTCTTTCCAACGGGCTTCGTTAAATCCTTTCAGGTGCATGAATCCGTAATTGGATCTCAGGAGGCCGGGGGCTTTGTTCATTGCGATCAGCGCCGCCTCTATCGCCAGGGTTCCGCTGCCGCACATGGGATTGATAAAGTTTCCCCGGCCGTTCCATCCCGTCGCCATGATAACGGCCGCTGCGAGGGTTTCCTGCATCGGCGCTTTGAGGGGAATCTTTCTGTATCCGCGCCTTGAGAGTGGTTCCCCAGATGTATCGAGATAGAGAGAGCACTCTTCGTTTTTCCAGTAGAGATACAGAACAGCCTTGTCTCTTTCGGGCCCGGAATCCGGACGTCTTCCGCACTGTTCATACATCCTGTCGACGATCCCGTCCTTGCACTTCAGATTCGCAAAGCGCGAATCCCTGATAGCAGGATTGTCGACAGCGGAGGTGACGCAGATATAACCGTCCTCATGGATATAATCCTCCCAGGCGATATCGGTAACCCCTCGGTAGAGTGCATCCGGATTTCCTGCCCTGAAGGAAGCGACGTGAAAAAGGACCCGATGGCCGGAACGAACGAAGAGGTTGAGGGCCATAGTGTCATTGAGACTGCCTTCGGTCGCAACGCCGGCGGTGGTTTCCGCGAGGGCAGGAAAACCGAGAGAACGCAATTCTTCCCGTAAAACTGGAGCTATCCCTTTCGCACAGGTAATAAGAATTCCGCGCCTTTCCATGACACTATCGCCACCTATCGAGAGGGTCGGCCTTTTCCTTACTCAACATTCCGACTCAAATAATTCAGTTGCCCCGGGGAACATGGCGATGAAGGGGGGATAGAGAAAGAGGCATGTTCGGTCATCGACCGGGCGCCTTCCCATCGAGGAGGATGTAGTCTGCATCATCCGTTGTCGCGGTATCGATTCCGATATGGCCGGGCATTTCAGGGAGTATCACGGTATAACGCAAAATCGACTGTCTCCTGATCTGCTCCGGGATGCCCCTCTTCCAGGAATGACCCACTCCCGCGAGGACGACCATGGTCCGCAGGGGATTCTTCTTAAGAAATTCGACGAGATGCCAGGCCATGGTTTTGTCCCAGACCATCTGGGCCTCGCAGAAGAAACGAAAAGACCTGGCATCGTTTTGAAAGCGGTCGCCATGGACTCTTCTTATGAAATCCATATATGCTGCGTCAATGTCACAGGTTATGCCGGGAGGCAGTTGTTTCATCTCTTCGACAGTGAGAGAGGAGAATCCCTCACGGGAGACCTTTCGGGAAATTTCATTCGGAACGTTCAGCCCGATCATCGGGATCCCCCTGTCCTTTGCAAAGAGAAAAATCGTTTTATACCACGGCCAGGGAGCGCCCCAGTTTTCATAATAAAGCCGCAAGAAACTACTCATTTCAAGCTTACCCGCGGTCCAGAGATCGAGTTCCTTCTGACTGTCCGCGCGGAACATCTCGAGTCCGAGCGCGAGGGGAACTCTCGCTTCATCAAGTGATTTTATGACATCAAACTGGGCGAGGTGGTGTTTTTCGTTGTCATGAGATTCCCCCACAAAGATTATGCCGCTCAATTTGATATCATCAATCATCTGATTGAAGGAAATAATCTTGCTGTCACTCACCCGTAACACGCGTTCGTATGCCGCGCTGTCTCCCGTCCGGAAAACGGATAGGAGCGCCAGAAGGAAGAACAAGAATATGGTATACGTTTTCATCATTTTGCCTTCACGTTTTTCTCTGGTGTGTAATAGGTTTTCTTCCCCCGCAGGTATTCCTGTTCAACGTGACCGCCGTAATCATGGGGATATTTATATCTCTCACCATGCCCCAATTTCTTGGCGCCTGGATAGTGGCTGTCCTTCAGATGGTCGGGAACCTCCATGGTCTGCTCATGTTTTATGTCTTCCAGCGCCGTCTCAATTGCACGGTACGACGCATTGCTTTTGGGTGCGGTGCAGATATAGACCGTTGCCTGTGCTAGGGGGATCCTCGCCTCGGGCATGCCGATGAACTCCACTGCCCGGAGCGTTGCTGTGGCGACGAGGAGGGCCATAGGGTCTGCCATCCCGACATCTTCGGAGGCGCATATCACGATCCGGCGCGCGATAAATCGCGGGTCCTCTCCGGCATAGAGCATCTTCGCGAGGTAGTAAATCGCAGCGTCGGCGTCCGACCCACGCATGCTCTTGATAAAGGCAGAAACGGTATCGTAATGCTGATCCCCTTTCTTGTCATACACAACCATCTTCTTCTGAATCGATTCTTCCGCGATCTCCATTGTTATTCGGATGATCCCTTTTTCATCAGGAGAGGTCGTGAGGGCTGCGATCTCGAGCGCCGACAGCGCCTTCCTTGCGTCTCCATCGGACATCTTCGCGATATGCCTCAAGGCGTCTTCGTCTACGGCCATCTTGAGATTGCCGAGACCCCGCTCGCTGTCCCGAAGGGCGCGGCGGAGAATTTCCGAGATAGCCTCCTCTGCGAGCGGTTTCAACTCGAATATCTGGCTCCTCGAAAGGAGCGCGCTGTTCACATAGAAGAAGGGGTTTTCTACGGTCGCCGCTATCAGGGTGATGTTGCCTTCTTCGACGTCGGGCAGAAGGGCGTCCTGCTGGAGTTTGTTGAACCTGTGAATTTCATCCAGAAAGAGGATGGTGCGGATCCCTCTCCCCTTCTGCGCCCGCGCGTTCTGAATGACTTTTCTGAGGTCGTCGAGACCCGCCGTTGCGGCATTGAGCCATTCGAAGCGGGCATCTGTCTTTGCCGCGATAATTCTCGCTATAGCGGTCTTTCCCGTGCCCGGCGGACCGTAGAGAATCAAGGAGGTTATCCTGTCGGAATCGATCGCCCTCCTGAGAAGTTTCCCCTCACCGAGGATATGCTCCTGTCCGAAATACTCTTCGAGGTTCCTCGGAGACATACGAAACGCGAGGGGTTGACTCATTGTTTCCTGTCCAAACAGATCCATATAAAACTCTAACGCTTTTTTAAAGGATATGTCCAGAGACAGCATGGCATATACCTCGTTTAATGGCTATGACCCTCCGGCGCTGAATCCTAGTAACCCGAAATCCGTGGTTTTGCATGTCAGCAAAAGAATTTGCGAATGTGCAAAAAATATTCACTTGAGTATCTTTTAGAATCAGGATGATAGCCTTAGCACGGAACCTGCATAAATATGTTTGCCTGGAAAATAGAAGAGAAAACTGATAGACTTTTAACTCGCTAACGAGGGAGGAAGAAATGTCAAAGAAAACGGCCGATACAAAACAAATCTGTCCTTTCACCCTTGAGCCTTCTCAGAGATGCTCCACTTTCAGAGCGGCGAGCATCAAGAAGATCTGCCCCTTTACTCTCGAACCCTGCCTCCATTTGACGGGCGGCTGTCAGTTCAGATAAGAGCGGAAGATATCCTGCTGTTAAGGCTCCGCACCTGCATCTCCATGGCTGCTGTACTCGTATCGTTATTTTGCCGGTCATTATGAATAACCCATCGTGAAGAGAATTCTCCATGTCGATATGGACGCCTTCTTTGCGGCCGTCGAGCAAAGGCGCCGCCCCGAACTCAAGAGCATTCCCGTTGTCATCGGTGGCAGCGGAGACCCCAGGCAGCGGGGGGTTGTTTCAACGGCATCCTATGAGGCGAGGAAGTTCGGGATACATTCGGCGATGCCCCTACGGACCGCGTATAAGCTCTGTCCGCAGGCTGTATTTCTCCCGGTCGATTATGAGGAGTATTCGAGAGTTTCTGAAAGAATAAAGAAGCTCCTCCGGGAGTTCAGTCCGGTCATGGAGGATGTGGGGATTGATGAAGCCTTTCTCGATATTTCTGAGTCCGATACTTCATCAGAAGATATTGTCCGGGAGTTGAAAAAGCGAATCAGGAATGAGACAGGCCTCACCTGTTCCATAGGAATCGGACCGAACAAGCTTATCGCAAAAATCGCCTCGGACATGGAGAAGCCTGACGGGCTTACCATAATTACGGAAGAGGACGTGGCAAGCCGCATATCCCCTTTGCCGGTGAGAAAGCTCTGGGGAGTGGGACCGAAGACGGAGGCATATCTAAAAGGTATAGGCATTGGGACCATCGGCGAGCTAGCCGCCGTTCCTGTCGAGAGACTTATCGAGTGTTTCGGGAAATCATATGGGACCTATCTCTTCGAGGCATCGAAGGGAAGAGACGAGAGTTCCCTCGTAACGCACTGGGAACCGAAATCTTCGAGCAGGGAAACTACCTATCAGAAAGACACTGACAACTGGCAGGTGCTCGCAAGAACCCTTGCTGACCTCACGAGGGATGCCGTTGATGACCTGAAAACGAGAGGTTATTCCTGCAGGACCGTGACGGTAAAGATGAGGTTCAGTGATTTTAAGACCCATACGCGGGCAAAGACCCTCGCCGAGCCGGCAGATTTACTCGAACCGATACGGAGGGCTGCCTTCGAATGTCTGAACAGGTTTGAACTGAAAAAGAAAGTACGCCTTATAGGG
>Ga0187779_10002545_pt1 | contig 11135 bp, 10 predicted proteins | sample 1015_Q2_SP10_10__FD_132435 | JGI IMG/M metagenome (GOLD analysis project Ga0187779, IMG submission 132435) | Tropical peat soil microbial communities from peatlands in Department of Meta, Colombia - 1015_Q2_SP10_10_MG | ecosystem: Environmental > Terrestrial > Soil > Wetlands > Peat | place... | reverse complement strand
TCTAAAGAACACGGAGACGGTTCTTCTTTTCAGCAGCCGGGGAGGAAGCCTTTTAGAGATGGATGATCGGCCAAAGGCCTTCAATATCCTCGGGACGCTGACCCGAAGGAAGGAGGGTTATCACCAGAAGTTATTGGAATCCCTGGAACAGGCATCGACGGCTGAGGCATTGGTAACGAAGACAAAAACCATCCATGAGATTTTCGATTTGAGGGAGAAGGGTTTGGATCAGTACCTCCATTTCGATGGCTATCGAAGGGCCTCATTCTTGGACCATTTCATGGACGAGGCGACGGATTTGGAATCGTTTCGAAGATGCCAATATCAGGAAGAAGAGGATTTTATCAAGGAGCCTTACGGGATTGAATTAAGGAGAAAGGGAAAGTATCGGGAAGTCTTTTTTTCGAGGTCGGGAAATCTCTTAAGGAATGGAAAAAGAGATCCGATCAAGATAGAGAAAAGCTTCTCCTTGTCTACCCGGGGGAAGACGGCCAGCGCATCGTATCGAGTCGTTTACGGAGGGGAGAAGCGTAAGACCAACTTCGGCATCGAATTGAACATCAATCTTCTGGCCGGAGACGCACCGGACCGTTACTACGACATCCCAGGGCATCCGCTTGAAGATCGAAAGCTGGGGAGTATCGGTGAATTGGAGGATGTTTCAGAGATCCAATTGGTTGATGAATGGGAAGGGATGAGGGTTATCCTGAAAACGGACCGAAACTGCAATCTCTGGCGCTTTCCCGTTGAGACCGTTTCGCTTTCGGAGAGCGGCTTCGAAAGGATCTATCAGGGCTCGTGCCTGCTCCTGCACTGGCCCCTGGATCTGGAGCCAGGAAAGGAATTTCGGGTCAGCTTTGAGTTAGGGATTTATTCTCTAAAAGATTGACCTCATTTTTCATTGAATGGTTGCGCTTTGCGCTATGCTCTATGCCCGTCTTGACGAGCACGTGGCGAGGCAGGCGCTCTGCGATCTGTGAATAAGAGAGGAGGAGACGAGATGGAAAAGAAAGAGAAACCATTAGAGAAGTTGACCGCCAAGGAACTGAGGGAAATGGCCCTCGGGTTGCCCGGGATCCAGGGCGTCCACGCGATGAAAAAAGAAGAGCTGATCACAGCCATTCGCGCGGCCAAAGGCATTACGGAGCCGGAACCCAAGAAGGAGAAAAAGGTTGCTGCAAAGAAAGAGAAGGTTATTCTCACCGTGGCCCAGTTAAAGCAGAAGGTGAGAGAGCTGAGAGTTAAGAGAGAGGAGCTTCTCCAGCAGAAAAATCTGAAGATGGCTGGAATCCTGAGAAAACGGATCAGCCGGCTGAAGAAGCAGACGCGGCGAGCAGCCTAGTATTTAAATGAAAAGGGTTCAAGGGGTCTGGGGGGCAAGGGGTCCAGTGAAAAAATCAAAGAATAAATTCTTGACCCCTCGAATCCTAGAACCCTTGATCCCTCCAATGTATTTATTATGCCCAAGGTTTCCGTTATTATTCCCACCTACAATCGTCTCCCCATGCTGAAAGAGGCAGTGGATTCCGTCCTGGCTCAAAATTTTGAGGATATGGAGCTGATCATCGTCGATGACGGTTCCATTGACGGAACGGCGGAGGAGATGAAGCGATGCGGAGGAAGGGTCAAGCTGCTCCAGCATCCTGCGAACAGAGGGGTGAGTGCAGCCAGAAACAGAGGGGTTCTTCACGCCCGGGGCAAGTATATCGCCTTTTTGGATTCGGACGATCTCTGGGTAAAGGGGAAGCTGAAGATTCAAGCGGCTTTCCTGGATGACAACCCGCATTATCCCCTTTGCTACACCGATGAAATCTGGATCCGCAAAGGCAAAAGAGTCAACCCGATGCTCAAGCATGCGAAATACTCCGGCTGGATATTTGAGAAATGCCTTCCTCTCTGTATCATCAGCCCTTCGTCAGCGATGATGAGAAAAACGCTTTTTTCAAAGGTCGGTCTCTTCGACGAAGCCCTGCCGGTATGCGAGGATTATGACTTCTGGCTCAGGGTCTCTGCCCGGTTCCCGGTCTTTTTTATCAATCGCAAGCTGATCATCAAGCGGGGGGGCCATCCGGACCAGCTCTCGCAGAGATCCTGGGGAAATGACCGCTACCGGGTAGTGGCCCTGGAAAAGCTTTTGTCGGAGCCCTATATCGGCTCCGAGGAAAGAGAAATGATTTTACAAGAGATGAAAAAGAAATGTTCTGTCCTTTACAAAGGCTTTCTAAAAAGAGGAAATGAGGCCGAAGCAAGACGCTATCAGGAGATCATGAAACAGTATGGGGTTGAGATATAAGACGAGGGATATCAGGGGATCAGGGAATCAGGATGCAGGATATCAGGAAATCAGGGAATCAGGCCAACAACCGAAAAAGATTTTAATCTGATATCCCGATATCTGATAACCACTGCCTGGTGGCCTGGTATCCTGATATCCGAGGGAGGACATTGGCTGGATGATTGACATGAAACCAATTCAAAAAATACCTCTTGAACAAATTGATTTATCTGACCAAACCTTTTCTGTAAATTATTTGCCCGATCTCCATAGACTTCGATCTTCCATTCAAGATGTGGGGCTAATTCAACCTGTGCTCTTAAAAAAGAAGTCGAGTGGATACCAGATTGTCTGCGGGTTCAGAAGAATTTCTGTGATGAAAGAATTGGGGAAGTCGGAGATCGAGTCGCGCGTGTTCGAAGAGAAGGAGATGGACGAATTCCAGCTCTTTTCTCTCTCCCTGCAGGAGAATCTGACGACCCGGGGATTCAACGCGGTTGAGAAGGCCATCGCCCTGGACAAGCTGGTTCATCGTTTTCAAATCCATCCTAACGTCGTGGTGAAAACCTTCCTTCCCTCTTTCTCTCTCGAGCCTAATGAAAAGATTCTTGCCACCTTCCTCTCCTTGGCCCGGATAGAGGATGAGATCAAGACCTATGTATTAAAAGAGGAGGTCTCGCGTACAAACATCCGGAGACTATCCGCTCTGACTCCCGGTGATCGAATGGCGCTTCTGTCGCTTATCTCTCCCCTCAAATTGGGAGAGAATCGCCTGAGGGAGCTGCTCACCCTCTTGGAAGAGACCTCGCGGAGAGGTCACGCGACCGTCAAGGAGATTGCCTCGCAGCCTGAACTCCAGGGCATCCTTTCTCAAGAGGAGCTCACCCCGTCCCAGAAAACAGAACGTGTCAAGAAAGCGCTCATGGCCCTTCGTTATCCGAAGCTGAATCAATTGGAGAAAACCTTTGAGGAAAAGAGGAAAGACCTGAGTTTGCCCCGCAATATCTCGCTTCACCATCCCCCCTTTTTTGAGGGAAAGGGGTTGAAGATCGAATTTCAATTTGAGACTGTCGAAGAATACCGGTCCATCCTGAAATCGTTATCGAGCCTCGCAGAAAAGAAAGAATTTGGGGAGATCATCGAAAGTTAGGTTATCAGGGGATCAGGGAATCAGGATGCAGGGGATCAGAAATCAGAGAATCAGGACAGAGCGGTTGTGAAGTTTCTTAGCCTGATATCCTGATGATCTGATAACCACTGCCCGGTAACCCGATATTCTGATGCCCTGTGTGAGTTGAAATGCCGTTGCCCCAGTTTGAAAAAATCTATCTCGATGAAAAGGCTGAGAAGGATCCGGTCTCCGAAACGATTCTTAAAGCCCTACCCAATGTTCCTGTCGAAACAGTTGAGGACAAGCGGTCTCTTATTAAACAGTTTTCTTCCATGTCCGATCCTATCGGGACCGGAAAGAGATATCTCCTGATCACCCATTTTTACGGAAGGCGACTGAAGCCCTGTCCCGGAACGTCCGACCATATCTGCTGCGGGTACTACGTGATCAATGCCGTCACGAATTGCCCGATGGATTGTTCGTACTGCGTCCTTCAAGGATACCTGAACAATCCTTTTCTGACCCTTTACACGAACTGGGATGACCTGCTTGAAGAGATAGATGGTTTTCTCTCGAGGAATCAGCCGCCCCTTCCTCGGTTGGGGACGGGAGAACTCTCCGACAGCCTGGCTCTGGAGTCTATCTTTCCGATCTCCCAATTTCTGGTCGATTTTTTTTCAAAACGGCCAAGGGCAATTCTTGAGCTGAAGACCAAATCGGCAAATATCGATTCCCTCCTTCATTTGGACCACCAGGGGAAAACAGTTGTCTCCTGGTCGCTCAACCCTCCCGGAAGGATCGAGAAGGAAGAAATGCGGACGGCTCCGTTGAAGGAGCGGATGGATGCGGCAAGAAAATGCCAGGAAAAGGGCTACCCATTGGGATTTCATTTTGACCCAATCCTTTACTATGAAGGATGGGAGGAGGAATACCGGGAGACCGTCTTTGAACTATTCAAACAAATCGATCCCGGAAGGGTAGCCTGGATCAGCCTGGGAGGGTTTCGTTACCCGCACCAACTCAAGGCGATTGCGGAAGAACGGTTTCCGAAAACCGAAATCTTCCTGGGAGAATTGTTTCCGGGAAGAGACGGCAAGTTCCGCTATCTGAAAGAAATTCGCGTGGACATGTATCGAAAAATGGCAGGATGGTTGAGAGAAGTTGACCCGGGGCTTTTTATCTATCTGTGCATGGAGAGCAAAGAAGTTTGGGAAAGGGTTTTTGGCTGGACGCCCGAAAGCAGCAGACACTTAAATAAAATGTTTGAGAACCGGGTAAAGGCATTCTTGGACGGATGAGAGAAAGAAAACCTATTCGCCTGAGAAATTACGACTATTCCCATAGTGGGTATTATTTTGTAACTGTTTGTACCCAGCATAGGAAGGAATGGTTTGGAAAGGTAAGAAACGGACAGATGGAATTGAATATTTTTGGAGAAATAGCGGAAGATCTTTGGACCGAAATTCCAGGACATTTTGGGTATGTTCGGGTTGACGAATTTGCAGTGATGCCGAATCATGTGCATGGCGTCTTGATCATTGAGCGGGATCTGGTAGGGAACGCATACATGCGTTCCCATCAGGGGAATGCATCTATGCATTCCCTACATGACAAAACAAAGATGTTGTTATCCAAGGTCGTCCAGCAATATAAGGCTTCTGTAACACGCAGAATCAATTCGTCGGGGACGGATGACCGGTTCGTCTGGCAGAAATCATTTTACGACCATATTGTGCGGAGTGAAAAATCCCTCGGCCTTATCCGGGAGTACATTCAAAACAATCTATTGAAATGGGATTCAGACAGGGAAAACCCTTTGTCTGAGAATTTTGATTTAGACCATGATCGTTACTGGAAAGCAATCTACGACCGAGTGTAGGAGAATTTTGTTTAAACCATCAGATATTTCTTTTTGATTTCTTCATTGCCTTCAAAATCTGCCAGGGACCCCTCAAACCGGATCCGGCCATTATCGATCACGTAGACCCGGCTGATCAGCTTCAGGGCGGACTTCACATTCTGCTCCGACAGGAGGATGCTGATCCCGGCCTCTCTTAGCTGAATGATCTGTTTTTCAAGATCCCTTACGATCAGTGGCGCCAAACCTTCTGTCGGTTCATCCAGCAGGAGGAGTTCAGGGCTGCTCATCAACGCCCTTCCGATGGCGAGCATCTGCTGCTCCCCGCCACTCAGGTTTCCGGCTCTCCGGGATTTAATTTCTCCAAGGACCGGGAAGAGATCGTAAACACGCTCTTTGTTCCAGTCCTCGTTTCTTCGGAAGGTAATTTCGAGATTATCATCGACGCTGAGATCCGCAAAGACCCGCCGGTCATCGGGAACATAGGCGATGCCGCGCCGGACGAGCAAGAAGGCCTTCTCCTTCGCAATCGGTTGCGTCTTATAGGTGATCGTCCCCTGGCGCGGGGGCGTCAGCCCCATGATGCTCCGCATCGTCGTGCTCTTGCCCGCCCCATTCCTTCCGAGTAACCCGACAATCTCACCCTGAGAGACAGTGAGAGAAACGTCAAACAGAATGTGGCTCAGGCCATAAAACGTATGGATCCCGCTTACGCTCAGCATATTCCGCTCTCACCTTCTCCGAGATAGGCGTCCTGAACGTCTTTATTGCCCCTGACTTCCGCCGGCAGTCCCTGGATGATGGATTTCCCGCGGACCATTACCATGATCCTATTGGCTATAGCAAAGACCAGTTCCATATCGTGCTCGCAGAAGAGAATCGTCAAGCCCAGGTCGGCGGATAGCCGCTTGATCAGATCGATGCAGCGGACCGCTTCTTCCGGAGACAGGCCCGCCGTGGGCTCGTCCAAAATCAGAAGCTCCGGATGACCTCCTAAAGCGATGGCGATCTCGAGTGCCTTCTGGTCGCCATGAGAAAGCGATCCGCTCACGGAGTGCTGGCTGCCGCCGAGACCGACACTTTGCAGGAGATCCGATGTCTCCTCCACCAGAAGTTTTCTTGAAGGGGAGAAGAGGTTAAACGTTTTTCCGTGTCTTGCGAGAACCGCAATTTGGACATTTTCAAATGCGGTCAGCCGGGGAAATATGTTGACGACCTGGAAGGATCGGCTCATCCCTTTCTTACAGATTCGGTAAGCAGGCAGGCCCGTGATCTCTTCTTCCTTGAAGAGGATCCTGCCGGCGTCCGGTTTAAGGATTCCCGTGATCAGGTTGAAGAGCGTTGTTTTCCCCGCTCCGTTGGGGCCGATGACAGCCACAATCTCACCTTTCTTCACCTCCAGGCTCGCCCCGTTGACCGCCATGAAACCGCCAAAAGATTTCTGAATCTCCTCGATCCGCAGCATCTATGTCTTTCCTCCAGAGGTGGCGTCTCCGAGTTGTTTGAATTTTGCGTTCACGTACCCAAGCACTCCCTCCGGCAAGAAAATGATGACGAGCATGAGAATGATTCCCTGGATGAGCGTCCAGTATTCGGTGAAAGTACTGGCAAAGGTTCGAAGGGCCACCATCATGGCTGCTCCGAGCATCGGTCCCAAAAAGGTGAGACAGCCGCCAAGGAGACACATGATGAGAATCTCGAGGGAGAGGGTCCAGAAAAGCATATCGGGGAAAACGGAATTATCAACCACGACGAAGAGAACCCCTGCCACACCGGCAAAGAAACCGGCCACGACAAGGGCAACAAGCTGATGGAGCTTGACATTGACCCCGACCGCTTCGCTGCGCACAGGGTTGTCACGGATTCCCTGAAGGGCGCTCCCGAAGGGAGATTTTACGATCACATACATGGCGACCAGGCAGGCGGTGGTTACCAACAGGGTGAAATAATAAGAGCCCGTCGTAGAGGCAATGAGGTCTGGCATTAAAACTCCATGAATGCCATCGTCGCCTCCGGTGAACGAATACCATCGATAGACAATCGCCCACACCAATGATCCCAAGGATATCTGAAGCATTCCAAAGTATAGCTTGGATAGACGGACGCAGATGGCTCCCATGATGAGAGACAGAAGGGCAGCCAGCAAAGGGCCTACCAGGAAACCGATCCACGGGGAACAGCCCAGCTTCGTGATCGTGAGAGCGGCTCCATAGGCTCCCACCCCGTAAAAGGCGGCGTGGTGAAACTGGTAGATACCTCCGTAGCCCAGGACGAGGTTGAGACTCATGGCGGGAAGACCGCTCACGAAGATGAGCGCCAAGAGATAGATGTAGAATCGGGTGAGGACGAGAGGAAAAATAAGAAGCAGAACAAAAAGGATCGGTACCAACCAGGATTCTTTCCCATGAATATTCTTGATCACCGGTATAGACCTCTTTTCACCAGGTTGATTTCAGCAGTCCTGTGGGCCGGAAAATCAGCACGGTGACAACTGCAGCATACGGGAAGACGATTCCAAACTGAGGCCAGATTAAGATGCCAAGAGATTGCGTTAATCCAAAGATCAGGGCGCCGAGTAACGCTCCCCACACATTACCAAGGCCACCGATGATCACGATCAAGAAGGCTTCCATGATGAGCGTGTGGTCCATTCCGAGGGTAATATTAACGATGGGCGAAACGAGGGCTCCACCCATCCCTGCAAGAAAGCAGCCGATCGCAAAGACTGTGGCAAAGACCCAGCTTACATTGATGCCCACGGCACCTACCATCTCCCGGTCGACCGCCGCTGCCCGCGAGATCTTTCCTATCTTGGTTTTGTTTGCAAGAAGCCAGAGACCCAATGCGACCGCGGGGCCGACGACGACCAGGAACAGGTTGTAGATGGGAATGGGTAGGCTTGCGACAGGGATGGGACCCTTGAAGTACCCCGGCAGTTGGACCGTCCTGTATTCTCCACCCCATACCATTTTTACAAGGTCACCGAGGATGAGAGCCAGTGAGAAGGTTAAAAGGAGAAGCATCAGGTGCTCCCTTTCGTACAGGCGGGCAAAGATCCCCCTCTCTACAACGAGGCTAATAAGGGCTACCGCAAAAGGAGCCAGAACCACCGCCATCCAGAAACCCGTTGTACCCCCTCCGAACCATTTGGATACACCGAATGCGATGAAGGCGCCGATCATATAGAGAGAGCCGTGTGCGATATTCGGAACCCGGAGCACTCCGAGAATGAGCGTCAAGCCGGACGCGACGATAAACAGAATGGTCGCCCGGCTCAGGCCTACAAGGATCTGGCATAAAATTTCGGGTGGACAGATGGATGATAAGAATTCCAAATTCTACTCTCTTGGAAAAGGAGCTCCCGTCTTGCGACGGAAGCCCTGAAAGGTGCAGCTTGCTGAGTTATTTGCGCAGGGCTTTGATCTCCTCGCATAACGGCATATAGTCTTTCGCCTGGATGGTGACGATATCAGAGGCGATCAGAAATGGGTGCGAGGGGACCTTTTTGGTCACACCGAAAAACATGGGGAGCATGAGTTGGTGATCGCATGCCCGAAGTTCTAACTTTCCCACCGGGCTATCGATCACCATACCCTGCATTGCATTGATGAATTTTTCTTTATCGACTTTTCCTGCCTTTGCAAAACCCTTTTCAATGAGCATGCCAGTTACATACCCGTAGAGGGCGCCTATCTTGGGGTACCGGTTGAATGTCTTCCTAAACTCTTGTACGAAAGCTTTGTTTTCAGGGGTGTCAGGATAATAGAAAAGGTAGTTGGCGGTTCCATAAACTCCTTCAGGGGCATCGAGACCCTGGGGTTCGAGAGTGGAAAGCTCGATGGCAGTGTGCTGATAGAAAGGAACCTTTTGGGCTAATCCGGTGGCTTTCGCTGCCTTCTGGAAATTGACCATTCCGCTACCGCCGGTGGCGACGATGATAAAATCAGGCTTTGCGGCGAGAATAGCAGTGATGTAGGGCGTAAAATCCGTTTCCCCTACTTTCCACCAGGATTGCCCGAGCAACTGCACTGCCGGTTTTAATTTCTTCAGTTGGGTCCACAGGCCATCTGCGATCGCGTGACCGTATTCATAATCGTCCCCAGCAATCCAGTACTTGACGAAAGGCTTTTTTGCGAGTGCAAAGGCAGCAGCCCTGCCAGCCATCAAGGTATTTTCAGTGATCTGAAAGACATAGCCGTGGCCCTGCTCTCCTGTAATCTTATCGCTTTTGGAAAAGGTGACGAAAAAGGGAATCTTCTCTTTTTTCGCGAAATCGGATACGGCGAGCGCTGTAGCGCTGTTGATGGTTCCCATGAGGAGGTCCACATTCTCTTTAAGAACGAGTTCCTTGGCCATCGCCAAACCGATATCCGGTTTGAACTTCTCGTCCCGGGTGACAAACTCGATTTTTTCCCCCAGGACCCCTCCCGTGGCATTCACTTTATTAATAGCCATTTTGAACCCATCGAGAACGTCAAACGTATAAGCCGTCGCCGGTCCCGTGTAGGTGTCAATAATCCCCACTTTAATCGTGTCCGCCCCGAATGAGAAAGACGCGGCCAAAAAGCCGAGCAGAACAGCACTCATCCCTATGATCATTTCGTTTTTCATAACAGCCTCCATTGGCGACTTTTTTGTCCATACCGGTATCAAGGATGATCCAGCAGGCTGAAGCCTTTCCAGCATGCCTGAACTGTACAGGGGACCCTCATGACGAACAATGATGTCATTACTTATCTTAGAATAGGGCGTTGATCTTATTCAAGGCTAAGGTCTTAAATTGCAGTTACTTAGCTTTGGATCTATTTCAACATCCGTGGGCGCACGCGGGGCAAAAATCCTGATGACCCTCGTTTGCGAATTGAGAAGAAGGGGGCGGTGGAAAGGGGAGGCCTCGATCTGCGGGGGATTAGCCCGGGGAGATGGGGTAACGGTCCAGGTTGAGAATGACTGACACTTGACAAAAAAATTATTGTGAATATAATATGTGTATATTTTCACAATCTCTGGCGAGGATTTTGCCCCAGGAGATTTAATAATTCGGGATTGGAACCAAGGACTGATCTTGACTATTGAACCTTGCTGGTTGATAATGGGGGCACCAAAGTTAGCATGTCTTTTGCTTAGGGGGCCAATCTTAGGCACTGCATTGTGATTGTGGTAGTTCATTTTATTGAAAGGAGGATATTATGGAAGAATTTGTAAAGGGGGGAGCGTTTCTGCTTGAGGAGATTTCTCCTCAAAAGATTTTCACCCCGGAGGACTTTAATGAAGAGCAGAAGTTGATTGCGAAGGCAGTTAGCGAATTTGTTACAGGCGAGATTATACCGGTGGCCGATGATATTGAGGCGAAGAAGGAAGGGCTCCTTTCAAGCCTGCTCAAGAAGGCTGGGGAGCTTGGGTTTCTTTCTGCGGATATTCCGGAAGAGTATGGGGGACAGGATTTGGATAAGATCAGTTCCCTCCTTGTCTGGGAGAAGATGGCCATGGGAGGAGGTTCGTTCCAGGCCTCCTGCGGGGCTCATACCGGAATCGGTTCTCTTCCCCTTGTCTTCTTTGGCACCAAAGACCAAAAGAAACGTTATCTGCCCAAAATGGCTACCGGGGAATATATTGCAGCCTATGCCTTGACAGAACCCGAGGCGGGTTCGGATGCTTTGAACGCCAAGACCACGGCGACGCTCAGCCCCGACGGAAAATATTACATTCTGAACGGCCAGAAGCAATTCATCACCAACGCTGGCATCGCGGACACCTACGTCACCTATGCCAAAGTCAACGGAGAGAAATTCACTTCCTTTATCGTCGAGCGCAAGTATGACGGGGTCTCGGTGGACGAGGAAGAGAATAAGATGGGGATGAAGGGTTCCTCGACACGAAGCGTTATCTTC
>Ga0187779_10002543_pt1 | contig 11136 bp, 12 predicted proteins | sample 1015_Q2_SP10_10__FD_132435 | JGI IMG/M metagenome (GOLD analysis project Ga0187779, IMG submission 132435) | Tropical peat soil microbial communities from peatlands in Department of Meta, Colombia - 1015_Q2_SP10_10_MG | ecosystem: Environmental > Terrestrial > Soil > Wetlands > Peat | place... | reverse complement strand
GTATCAGGAATGGAGTCAGGGGCTTGACGAATGCATCGAGGCCGAAGCCCAGGCGCAGGCGATTTGCATGCAGACCAACGACTTTGAACGGGCCTACACCGCGTTCGCGACAAAGAAGACGCCCGTATTTGAAGGAAACTGATGGCCGACAAGAGCTTCCTCGCATGGCCGTTTTTCGACGATGGCCATCGCAGCCTGGCCAACGATCTGGAGAAGTGGGCCCGCGCGACATTGCCGGCTTTGCTCAAGGGAGCTGAGGCCAGTCTTGACGCCGTCTATGCTTGTGTTCGCCATATCGTGGAAGAGATGGGACGCGCCGGATTGTTGCGCGTGTGTGTTCCGCGCGCCTATGGTGGCGCACAGGAAAATCTTGACGTGCGCAGCCTATGCTTGGCCCGTGAGATCATGGGACGCGCCTCGGGTCTCGCAGATTTCGCTCTGGCCATGCAGGGACTTGGCAGCGCGCCCATCACTCTCTACGGCCGCGAGGACCAGAAGCGTTCGATTTTGCCACGCGTAGCGGCCGGTACTGCGCTCGCGGCCTTTGCCCTCTCTGAACCCGACGCCGGCTCTGACGTTAGCGCCATTTCCACTACCGCTCGACGCGACGGCAGCTCTTGGCGGCTGGATGGCGTCAAGACGTGGATCTCCAATGCGGGTCTCGCCGCCTTCTACGTCATCTTTGCCCGCACCGGGGAGGGACCGGGAACGAAAGGTCTGTCGGCTTTCATCGTCGATGCCAACTGCGCTGGTTTGGACGCCTCCGAGCGGATCGATGTGATGGCTCCTCATCCCCTGGGCACGCTGCGTCTGAGTGGTTGCCGCGTTCCTGACGACTGCCTGCTAGGTCAAGCAGGTGAGGGCTTCAAGATCGCCATGGCTACTCTCGATATCTTCCGTACCACGGTCGGTGCCGCAGCATTGGGCTTAGCTCGCCGGGCGATGGACGAAGCCGTCGAGAGGGCGCGCCAACGGCGCATGTTTGGTCGGGCACAGGCGGAGTTTCAACTGACTCAGGAGAAGCTGGCGGACATGGCGATCTCCGTTGACGCCTCCGCCCTGCTGATTTATCGCTCGGCCTGGACAAAGGACGTATCGGGAGGACGAGTTACGCGCGAGGCCTCCATGGCCAAGCTGTTCGCGACCGAAGCTGCACAACAAGTGATCGATGCTGCCGTGCAGATCTTCGGCGGCCTCGGCGTCGTTCGTGGCGTGACGGTGGAGCGGCTGTATCGCGAAATCCGAGCCCTGCGTATCTATGAGGGGGCCAGCGAAGTGCTCAAACTGATCATCGCTTCCCAGGTACTCGAGACAGCCGGTGCGGCGGTTCCCTCCGGCGCTGCCTCGTAGCTGTCCAGGCTCGAGCCGATTGCGCAGGCGCGAGGTCAGATTCGACGAGGGAGTCTCGTGGCGCTGAAAACCAACCAGCCGTTTGTTCGCCACCATGCCGTGGTCACAGGGGGTGGGCGCGGAATCGGCCTAGCGATCGCAGAGGCCCTGGCGCGGTTCGGCGCTTCGGTCTCTCTGGTGGGTCGCAACGTTGAGACCCTGCAGGCTGCGGCAAGTCGCATTACCAAAGACTACGGAGTCAAGGTTGCGACGGCACAAGCCGACGTGGCCGACGAATCGGGGGTGCGGAAGGCCGTAATCAGCGTTCGAGACGTTCTCGGCGCGCCGACCATCTTGGTCAATAACGCCGGTGCGGGCATCTCCTCACCCTTTCTTAAGTCTACCGCCGCGTTCTGGCGAAAGATGCTTGACACTGATTTGATGGGTGCCGTGTATTTCACGCAAGCGGTGCTGCCGGCCATGCTGGAATCCAAGTGGGGTCGGATCATCAACATCGCTTCGACAGCTGGCATCACCGGATACGCCTACATCACGGCATATTGCGCGGCCAAGCACGGCATGATCGGCTTCACACGTGCTCTCGCTGTCGAAACAGCCTGCAGCGGCGTCACTGTCAATGCAGTCTGTCCAGGCTACACCGATACGGACATGACGACCGCAAGTATCGCGAACATCGCCAAGAAAACCGGCCGAACGCGGGAGGAGGCAACACTCAGCTTGATCGCGCGCAACCCCCAAGGAAGACTGATTCAGCCCGTGGAAGTGGCCGACGCGGTAGTGTGGCTTGCAGGCGACGGTGCCGCCTCTGTGACGGGGCAAAGCATCGTCGTCGCTGGCGGTGAACTCATGCCGTAGATTCTCAGGCATAGGCCGAGATGCCGGTGATGCGCTCACCGATGATCAACCGCTGAATGTCGTGCGTGCCTTCATAGGTGTACACTGACTCGAGGTTGTTCATGTGGCGCATGACGCAATAGTCCTCAACGACCCCGTTGGCTCCCAGCAGCTCACGGGCCATCCGCGCGATTTCCCGTGCCATCCATACATTGTTCATCTTGAGCATGGAGACATGCGAGGAGTGCATCCGGTCTCGGTCTTTCAACCGGCCGACGTGCAATGCCAAGACCTGGGCCTTGGAAATCTCCGTGATCATCCACGCGAGCTTGTCCTGAACGAGCTGGTGGGAGGCGATGGGTTTGTTCGCGAACTGCTTGCGCGCTTTTGTATACTGTAAAGCAGTGTCGTAGCACGCCATCGCGGCCCCTATGGCTCCCCAACCGATGCCATATCGCGCCTGCGTTAGGCAGGACAGAGGGCCCTTGAGCCCATCGACGCCGGGAAGCACGTTCTCGACGGGAACTTCGCAATCACTGAGCGAGAGACCGGAAGTGACGGAAGCACGCATGGACCATTTGCCATGTACGTCCTGGGTTTTAAGACCCTTCGTGCCTTTTTCCACCAGGAAGCCACGGATGCGGTCGTCCTCGCATTTCGCCCACACCACGCTGACATCGGCGACTGAGCCGTTGGTGATCCACATCTTCTCGCCGTTTAGTACGTAGCGATCACCACGTCGCACCGCGCGCGTGAGCATTCCACCCGGGTTGGAGCCAAATTGCGGCTCGGTAAGACCGAAGCACCCGATCGCCTGACCACTTTGTAAACGTGGCAGCCAGTGGTCCCGCTGTGCAGGAGAGCCGTAGGTGTATATGGGGTACATAACGAGCCCGCTTTGTACAGAGACGAAACTGCGCAGCCCCGAATCGCCTCGCTCGAGCTCCTGCATCACCAAGCCGTACGCCACATTCGACATTTCGGCGCAACCGTAACCCTTTAGGTTCGCGCCGAAGAATCCAAGCTCACCCAATTGCGGCACCAGGTCGGTCGGAAAGGTTGCGTTTCGATAATGGGTCTCGATGACGGGTATCACCTGTTCATCAACAAATTGTCTGGCCGTTTGTCTGGCCAGCAGCTCCTCGTCGACGAGCACAGAATCGAAATCCAGATAATCCACACCGAGAAACGCGGACATCACGTCCTCCTAGGCTGACCCTTGCGTTATCTGTCGCAGGGTAAGAGAAAGGCCTGCAGCCAGTCTCACGCTAGGGATCCATGCGATCCGACGCTGTGATGGTCGTCACTGATGTTTGCTTTCGAACTCTCCAGACTGACGCGGTTGGCACAAGGAATCGGTCCTTGCGACCTTCGCCGATTCCCAGAGGGACCCCTTGATGAATCAGGCCTTCATTTGTGACGCGGTTCGCACGCCCTTTGGCCGCTATGGAGGCTCGCTATCCGCCCTCCGCACCGATGACTTAGCCGCGATTCCGATTCGTGCCTTAATGGAGCGGAACCCACAGGTCGGCTGGCAAGCGGTGGATGACGTCGTTTTCGGCTGCGCGAATCAAGCCGGAGAAGACAATCGCAACGTCGCACGCATGGCGGGTTTGTTGGCTGGATTGCCGCCTGATATTCCAGGCACAACCGTGAATCGCTTGTGCGGATCGAGCATGGATGCCATTGGAGTGGCGTCTCGAGCCATCCGGTGTGGCGAGGCCGAGCTCATCGTCGCGGGAGGCGTGGAAAGCATGTCTCGCGCCCCCTTCGTGATGGGAAAAGCTGAGGCACCCTTCAGTCGAAATGCTGAGATTTTTGACACAACGATCGGATGGCGCTTTGTAAATCCTGTCATGAAAAGCAAGTACGGAATTGATTCCATGGCCGAGACCGCGGAAAACGTGGCAGAAGACTTCCATATCTCCCGTAGGGATCAAGACGCTTTTTCCCTGCGAACACAACAGCGATGGGCTAAGGCTCAGGCGGCTGGTTTTTTTCACTCAGAAATCATTCCAACGCCGGTCCCTCAAAAAAACGCGGCTCCCAAGGTCTTTCACACCGACGAGCATCCTCGGCCCGATACGACTTTCGAAATCCTCGCCGCATTGAAACCCATCGTGAAGCCGGAGGGAACGATCACCGCCGGCAACGCCTCCGGGATCAATGATGGTTCGTCCGCGCTGCTCCTTGCGTCGGAGCGAGCAGCGACAAAACACGGCCTAAGGCCTCGCGCTCGGGTTCTGGTCACGGCCGTTTGCGGAGTCGCGCCTCGCATCATGGGGATGGGGCCCGCGCCGGCCAGCCGCAAAGCTCTCGCTAAGGCGGGGCTGTCGTTGTCAGAAATGGATGTGATCGAACTGAACGAAGCATTTGCTGCGCAAGCGCTTGCCGTGTTGCGCGATCTCGGTCTGGCGGATGATGCCGAACATGTAAATCCAAATGGTGGAGCCATTGCGATTGGCCATCCTCTGGGCGCAAGTGGAGCGCGGCTGGTTACCACGGCGACCTATCAGCTCGAGAAGCTCGGCGCACGCTATGCGCTTTGTACGATGTGTATCGGAGTCGGCCAAGGCATTGCCACGATCTTGGAGCGTTGTTGAGCGTTTTGCGACTTGCAGCTAATCAGGTATTAAAGTACCATAATACCTCTTAAGGAGGTTTTCAAATGGCTACGGCCCCACCACGAGACGATTCGCAAAACCCAGCCGATCTCGCCGCAAGACTCGTGCGCGATTTGGTTTTCGACAAACCGTCGTCTGCGCGAGTGTTTGAAGCGTTGGGAATTGACTATTGCTGTGGCGGCGCCCAGAGCTTGGCCGAAGCCTGCCGGCGGGCGAAGCGCTCCCTTGCGGAAGTGACCGCGGCCTTGGAGAAGGCCGACCCAGCTTCTTCAGAGAAAGACTGGCGAAGCGCTCCTCTTACGGAACTGGCGCAGCACATCGTCGATCGACACCATACGTTCACGCAGGCGGAGATTTCTCGCCTCAACGGGTTGCTGGGAAAGGTCGTGGGCCTTCACGGGCAAAAGCATCCGGAGCTGACTCGCGTACAGATGGCATTTGCGGGACTGGCCGAAGAACTGCGGGAACACATGCGCAAGGAAGAGGATTTGCTCTTCCCTTACATAGCCCAAATCGAAACGGCTGCCCAAAGCAAGAGACGGCCTCCGGAACCTATATTTGGAACCGTACAAAATCCGGTGGCGGCGATGATCATGGAACACGAGGCTTCCGGTCAGGCACTGGAGAAGATACGCGAAGCGACCCAGAACTATGCTGTGCCGCCCGATGGCTGCCCCAGTTACCGTGCTCTGTATCAAGCACTGCCTGCGCTCGCGGCGGACCTGCACCAGCATATCCATCTGGAAAATAACATCCTGTTTCCTCGGGCCATCGAGCTCGAAGGGGAGTTGTTCGGAATCTTGAGGTAAGTGCGTCCATAAACGCATGCGGTATCAGCGCCCGGCGCTCTGAAAGAAAAGGAGGATTTCGATGGCAAAGGCGGCACGCAAAGCGAATTCGGCCCAACCGGAAATCGCTGGACCGAATGTGGATGCAGTTCTTCGTATCATGGATGCGATGGAGAAAGCATGGAGCGACAAAAATCTCGCCGGACTTTTCGACCATTACTGGCACAGCGACGGATTTGTCCTTTTTACTTCCCGTGGCGCCTACTATGGCTGGGAAACAGCGAAGCAGATGTTAGAGGGATACTTTGACAACTTAGAGGAAATCAGCCTGAAGTTCGGGCCGCGCAAAGTACGAGTTTTTGGCGATGTGGCTACCGTCGTATACGAGTGGCGCACCGACGGATGGTCCAAATTGAATGGGGCTCGCCTCCTGCGAGAAGGCTACGGTACCGATGTGTTCCTTCGGGAGCAGGGAGCCTGGAAGCTGTATCACAATCATGTCTCTTTGGGTCGTCCCGGAACCAGTCATATGCAGGATCATCCCTGGTGATCATGATGCCGCACCTGAACGATTTAGAAATTGCCGGCAAGTCGAGAAAGCATAGGAGCGTGCCTTGCGTTCTAGCACTGAACTGTCTTTTCAACGAGAACCACACATTGCCGTCATGAAATTGCGTTCGAGAGTGCCTGATACAGACGGACTGCTCATTCGAGATGCTGTTCGTTCGGACTCTCCCATACTCGTGGCTTTGGATCAGGAAGTCACAGGACTCGTTAAACGAAAGTATTGGAGGGAATCATTTGCGCGCCTTGGCTCGCGACGCCCACCGCGGCGTTTCATTCTGGTAGCCGAAAACCAGGGTCATATCGACGGGTTTATCGTGGGCGAAATACGTGCGTGGGAGTTTGGCGAACCACCCTGCGGCTGGGTGTTTGCCATCCAGGTACGTCCCAAAGTTCGTTTGCAGAACATCGCCACCCAGCTTTTCGAAGCGCTCTGCGATAGGTTTCGCCGCGCCGGAATTACGAAGGTGCGCACCCTGATGGCTCGCGACAATCATCTCGTTCTTTCTTTTTTTCGCAGTCAGGGAATGATGGCGGGACCGTTCATTGAATTGGAGATGGCGCTTGATTGACAGAACAAAAGGAAGCGTTTCATGAAACTGCAAAAGGCAAGCTCTTTTGCCCTGTATGCGGTCCTGGAACTGGCCGCTTATCCGGATCAGCCGCTCTCCGGCACCGAAATCGCCGACAAATACGGCATCTCTGCACATCATTTGGCTAAGGTGCTGCGGGATTTAGGGCGAGCGGGAATTGTGGAAGCGGCGCGAGGGGTCAATGGAGGCTATCGGCTCGCCGCCAATCCGAAACGCCTCACGCTGTTCGATATCATCCAGATCTTTGAACCCATCCGAGGACGAAATGTTGTAAGCCATTTGAGAACCGCCACCGACGCAGAGCGCGCCCTACAGGCTGTACTGGATGAGTTGGATGACCATACTCTCGCCACGTTTCGTTCCATCACTATTTCGACGATGCTGAAATGGATGGCGCGGGGGTCCTGGACGAGTACGGCGGCTCGGAGGGCTGCCGCGCAGCGTTGATGCCGGTCGTGCGTGCGCAAGAGTTCTTGAAGCGGATCGAATGGAAGGATCGCGGTGCGGGGAGGATTCAGTTCTGGCATTTGTGGTACCACAATGCGGTAATGCTCCCGCTGCCGTGGAAAAGGAGGACATCGTGGCTACAACTTCGGTCCCCGAAATGGTCTCGCTCGATTCCCTCTTGGCGTTCTGCCGGGAGACGGCCCAGGACCCGGAATTCACCGTCGCCAAAGGTTGGCTCGCGGAGCATCCGGGAAAGAAAGCGATCGGTTGTTTTCCGGTCTATTGCCCAGTGGAACTGATTCACGCAGCGGGCATGTTACCGCTCGGCATCATCGGCGCAGGCAATCAAATCGAGATCACCTTTGCCGATGCCCGTTTCCAGTCCTTCGTCTGCTCAATCGTCAAGAGCACGCTCGAGTTGGGTTTGACAAGCCGACTCAAGTTTTTGGACGGGATGGTATTCCATTCGATCTGTGACCCAGCCAGAAACCTATCGAGTATCTTTGAGCGAAACTTTCCCGATTTGCTCGTGGAATATATTCACTTCCCGCAGAATTTCGCGTCCCCACTCGCAAGGCAATACTTGGCCGCAGAGTATCGGCGAGTTCTAGACAGTCTCGAACAGAAATCCGGTCATGCGCCGACGACGGGCGATCTCAATCACAGCATCGACCTCTACAACCGAATTCGAGGGCGGCTGCGCGAAATCTATCGGATTCGGACAGAAACGCCGCATCTCCTCTCGGCTGCGGAGTCGTTCGTGCTGACGCGCGCGGGCACGTTGATGGCTCCGGAGGATTTCTTGCAGTTACTCGACCGGGCTCTCCTCGATCTTCCCCACCGCCCCATTCGGCCTAAGGACAGGATTCGAGTGGTTTTAGAAGGTTCGTTTTGCGAGCTTCCCCCACTGGGGTTGATCGAAACGCTGGAAGAGGCCGGCTGCTACATTCTCGATGATGATTTTCTACGGGGATGGAGATGGTTCACCGAAGATGTGCCCCTCCAAGAGAATCCTCTGGCTGCTTTGGCCGAGAGCTATTCCGAACGCGCCTACTATTCCGGCACAAAACATGACTCACGCGAAGCGAAGGCCGCTCACTTGATTCGCTTGGCCAAAGAAAAGAAGGCGGATGCAGTCGTTTTTCAAGCCGCGAAGTTCTGTGAACCGGCTTTGTTCGACTATGCGCTTTACCGCAAGGCCCTTGAGGATGCAAAGATTCCCCACCTGTTGCTCGAATTCGAGGAAAAAACCTGGAGCTTTGACCGCGCTCGTTCCGAGGCGGAAACCTTTGTGGAGTCGTTGTTGTTTGACTAGTGGAAAATGGATCGGTGAAGGAGTTGGTCATGGCGCAAGACACAGCAAAGACGGATTACCAGGGACGCATTCACAATCTCCAGAAGGACATGATCGGCCGCTATTATTCCCGGCTAACTGCGGCGGCGGAAAACAAGGGCGAGAAGGCCATCTACATGCTGATCAGCGGCAATCCTGTGGAGCTGATCGAGGCCTTTGACATGATCCCCGTCTATCCCGAAGTCAACGCTTTGCAACTGGCCGTGAAAAAACAGTCGTTGCCTCTTATCTTGGCGGCGGAAGAAATGGGCTATTCAACCGACAACTGCGCCTACGTCAAGGCCGATATCGGAATGTATTTTGCGGGCCGTAAGACGCCCTTCGCCACGATTCCGGAGCCCGATTTGATTCTTTGCAACTACGTTGGCTGCAATGTATACCTGCAGTGGTTTGAGCACCTGAGGGAATACTCCCAAGCCCCGATCTATAACCTGGACGTTCCGTTTTTCCGCACCCGCAATGAAGATCCCTCCGAAGAGGATGTCCGTTATGTGGTCAAGCAGCTCGAGGAGCTGATTGAGATTCTGGAGCGCATGAGCGGTAAGAAGCTGGACTATCAAAAGCTCCAGCATATCGTGGAGCTCTCCGGTGAAACGGGAGCGTTGTGGTCGGATATCAAGAGGCTCGCGCGGCAGCGTCCGACGCCCTTTGATGCCTATTTCGATTCCGTGATGATGATGGCCCCGTTGTACTGCCTACGAGGCACCGAGGACGGACTTTGGTTTTTCCGAGAAGCTTATAAGGAGATGAAGCAGCGGGCGGAGAATCGAGAAGGGCCGCTTTCGGAGGAAAAGTTTCGTGTTGTGATGGAGGGGCCTCCGCCGTGGCCCTATTTACGACAGTTCCGCGACATGTTCAGCCGTTGGGGCGCGGTGGCTGTGGCGTCAACGTACTCAACCGTAGGTGGCATCTGGGAGTTTGGCTTTCGTCACGACGCCCAGCATCCGCTCGAGAGCATTGCTCGGCACATGTTGCAGTGGAATCTGACGAACCGAAATTTTCTTCAGCGGTACCGGCAGATCAAACAATATGTGGACGATTGGAGTGCCGATGCATTGGTCATCCACTCCGTGAAGAGTTGCAGGCTCTTTTCGGCGGGCCAGGGCGACATGCGGGAATACTTCACCAAGCAACTGAACGTTCCCACTCTGTTGATCGAATCAGACCTGGAAGACCCACGGTATTTCTCCGAAGCCCAGTTGCGAAACCGTGTCGATGCATTCTTTGAGGCCCTGGAGCACCAAAGAATGCTGGTCAAATCGTGAAAGGCACACAGAAAGGCGGCGCCAGATGACTTACGGAGGCGGGGTAGACGTCGGATCGACCCAGACGAAGGCGATCATTTTGTCGGAGGATCGCAAGATTATTGGGCGTGCTTTGATCAACACCGGAGCAAATGTTTCGATGGCGGCTGAGCGGGCGTTTCGGGAAGCGGCCCATTCTGCTGGAATTACGCCCGACAGCATCGCGTATGTCGTGGGGACAGGATACGGGCGCTACAAGGTGAATTTCGGAAACGCACAAATCACCGAGATCTCCTGCCATGCCCGTGGAGCAAACCTTCTTTTCCCCAAAACGCGTACGGTTATCGACATGGGAGGCCAGGACGCCAAAGGCATTCGCGTGGGCGAACTGGGTGACGTAAAGGACTTCGTAATGAACGACAAATGTGCGGCTGGCACGGGACGCTTCCTTTCCAACGCAGCTGAAACCGTGGGGCTCAGCTTGGATAAGATCGGTCCCATTTCTCTCGAAGCGAAGAAACCCGTACGCCTCAGCACGGTCTGCGCCGTGTTCGTTGAATCCGACATCATGTCTTACTTGGCGGAAGGCAAGACCGTGCCAGATATCCTGGGTGGCGTTCATAGCGCCATTGCGGCCCGTACTGTGGCGTTGGTTCGCCGTGTGGGCATCGAGCCCGAGGTCACCTTCACGGGCGGTGTATCACGAAACATCGGGATGGTGAAGGCGCTCGAGGAAAAATTGGGATCGCCGGTCAACGTTTGTGACGATTCGCACTTCATCGGCGCCATTGGCGCAGCGATCTTCGCGCTGGAGCGAGCCTTGGGCGGGGACGCTTCGGAGCGATCGGGCAAGAGGGGGCCAGCAGCGGCGCCGGCGTCATCACAGACGAGTGCGGGCGTGGGATAGGAAGCGCCGAATTTCAGACAGAGGTGCTTTATGACTTACGTAGTCGGAATTGACATCGGATCCAGAAGTACGAAGGCCATCCTACTGGACGAATCGCGGCGCGTCTGTTCCAGTGCGCTCGTCAAAACCCGGCCAGACTTCCCCGGCGTTGCCCGCGAGGCAATGGAACAGGCTCTCGCCAAGGTGGGTGGTCACAAAGAGGATGTGAAGTATGTGGCGACGACCGGCCTCGGGCGCTACAACATCCCGTTCCGCGATATCCAAATTACGGACATCACCTGTGCAGCCCGCGGAGCGGAATTCCTGTTTCCCAATACGGCCTGCGTCCTCGATGTGGGCGGGCAAAGCACCCGCGCCATCCGGTTGCGCCAAGGCGGCAAGGTGAAGGAGTTCAAATCCAACGATAAATGTGCAGCTGGCTCAGGAGGATT
>Ga0187779_10002542_pt1 | contig 11142 bp, 10 predicted proteins | sample 1015_Q2_SP10_10__FD_132435 | JGI IMG/M metagenome (GOLD analysis project Ga0187779, IMG submission 132435) | Tropical peat soil microbial communities from peatlands in Department of Meta, Colombia - 1015_Q2_SP10_10_MG | ecosystem: Environmental > Terrestrial > Soil > Wetlands > Peat | place... | reverse complement strand
CTCTTTGCAATCATCCTCTATGCGATAGGCGACGTCACGTCGACCCAGTCGCAGCTCATGTATCAGTGGGCCCACAACGCGAACGCTACACGTCTCACCAACGGGAACGCCATCCAAATCGGGATCGATGTCCTGCTCGGGCCTGTGCTTCCGAAAGCCGTACCCGGGGCTCTTCCGGTGTCCCCTCTGGCTGACGCCTCGACCATTGGGTTCATCCTCGTCTTCATCGGCCTCCTGCCCATGGCATTCTTCGACGGAGGTCATCTCTCGGCCCTGGCCTGGAAGCCAGTGCTGGCAAGGGTTGCCAGCTACCTGAGCGTCCTGGTGCTCATGACTCTGGACACCCCCAACTACTGGGGGGTGGCCGTATTAGTTCTGCTGCTGGCGGGGCGCCCCTTCCAGCTCAAACTGCTAGACGAGGTCTCCGAACTTTCGAGGTCAAGGAAGTGGTTCTACGTAGGGGCGATTGTGCTGGCGTTCCTTTGCCTGCCGCTGCCCCACAACGTCGCGACGTTTTCTCTACCCTGACTGCAGTAGGCATTCAGGGGCTCGTGGGATCACGTTGAGCTTTCCTGACCTCCCGACCTTATTCAGCATCCTCCCGACAGCTTCTCCAGAACCCGTTGCGGTCGTGAAGCCGAGCTTGCCTCTTGCGTAAGATTCAGGAAGCCCTGAAAGAAGCAAGACGTCGTACTCCTCCTTCAGCTTGTTCAGGTAGAACACTTCCTCAAGCCCGTCGACGTACTTCTCACGTCTTCGGTCACCCTCTCCAGAGATCCTCCCAGCGACGAGCATCTCCAGGGCCGTGGAGCCCGCCCCTTCGGCGCATTCCGCAACAAGCAGGATCGACCCCATCTTTCTTACCCCGTTGATGACATTCCAGACTCCTCTCAATGCAGAGGAGAGTGTGTCGTCGTACCCCTTCCCTCCGGCGCCGACTATCATTCCCCTCGTCGGAGTCACCTCTGTCTTTGCGAAGGTGTTCTTGACCGCGTCGAACGGCGCGTCCTCCAGAAACGTCCGGAGCTTCCCTCCTCTCGGCACCGCCGAAAGAAACTTTGCGCCTGCGATCTTGTCGGCCAATCCGTCGAGGGCTTCGTAGGCAACGGTCTTCTGGAAGGGTGTGGGCTCCATTGACTTTTCTGCCTTGGCCGCCACTGCATGCGACCGGGCGACCCAGTTCAGGCAGGCTTCGACTCTTGCGTCGACGAGGCCGAAGAGTGGATCCGGCCGGGCGGAGCCAATGAACAACTTTGCGCTCCTCTCGGTCAACTCAGGAGCGAGAACAGGTTCTTCCCCTTCAACCGGAGCTATCGGAGGAGGCATTGTTACGACCCTCCCTTTGAGGTCTGGGACACTCGCCTCGATTTTCTTGGCCGCGTACGAGATCAGTTTGATGTTTGGAGTTTGAACAAGGGCTGCCGCGGCGCCGCGCAGCAGTTCAATCGTAGCCGGAGCAGAATCGCACACGTAGACTGACGCCGCTCCTCTTACGAGCTCTCCGACCCTCTCTAGGTCTACCGACGCTCCTTCCAAAGACGGCTCCGCCACAGAGCCCAGATTCTCTGCCTGGAGAGTGACGAGGGCCTCCACATTGCCATAGGGAATCCAGAGTTCCGGCACATCAGGTTCTCTGCAAAGTCATTTTATAAGCACCAGTCATGCCCGAGACCCATGGCTTGGAGGAGGCGGAGTAGCCGTCTCAACGATATTGCCGAAGGGCTCGTCAAAGTTGGGGCCCTTCAGTTTGGCACTTTCACGCTTCCCGACGGGAAGGACAGTTCCTACTACATCAACCTCAGAGGCCTGCCCAGCTACCCCGGAGTGTATGGAAAAGTGGTCGAGGCGATGGCGGATCTCACGTCGAAGAAGGTGTCGAAGGTCGACGCAATTTGCGCAGTTCCTTTGACGGGGTTACTCTTTGCAGCACCGGTGGCCGTGGCCATGAAGAAACCCCTCCTATACACCCCAATGGAGAAGCAAGAGAATGAACGCCTGATAGAGGGGGAGGTGAGGCCCGGGTGGAACGTCGTGATCGTCGGGGACCTTGCCACGTCTGGGAAGACAATCCTGTCAGCCGTGGAGGCGATCCAAGACGAAGGGGGGAAGGTAAGCTCAGCCGTCGTCCTCATCGACAGGCTCGAGGGAGCGAGAGAGAAGCTCAGCAAGAAGGGAGTAGCGTTGTATCCAGTCACCGATATGGTGGAACTAGCTGACGCCCTCTACTCAATGGAGCTTATCACGAAGGAGAACCTGAAGGCCATAACCAAATCGGTCGGTGGCCGCTAAGAAGAGGATCGTCCAAGACAAAGAGTGGGGAGAAGGACCTCTCAGTACACCATGAGGTTCTTCTCTTCGAGGGTCACGTGCAAGTTGTTAACGGCCCTGTAGACTTCGCTTTCCTTCTTCGCACCCGTGCAGACGAGCTTCCCCGACGCGAACAACAGTATCACAGTCTTCGGGTCAGCCATCCTGTGGATGAGGCCAGGGAACTGCTCGGGCTCATACATCGACTTCGGAAGTACACGGGCAGCCTCCTCTAGGTGGACCTTGCCACCAAGGCTCGCCGACGCGACGATGTTCTGAATCTCGACCACCGCGTCGTTCTTGATGGGTATCTTCCCCTTCTTGAGCTGCCTGACGACCTCCTCGACCGCTTTTCGAGCCTGTTCCTCTGACTTTGCGCCGGTGCAGACCATCTTCCCAGAGCTGAAGATGAGCGTGGCGGTCTTGGGGTTTCTGAGCCTGAACACGAGGCCCGGGAACTGGTCGGGGTGGTATTCGACTGTCACAAAATTCTTCGTGATGAGGTTGAGGTCGACTGTTTGGTTGATGGAAGCGGAAGCCACAACGTTCTCTATGCTAACGATAGCCTTTGTCTGTGGCATCTGAGAAACGGCGATTCCCTTGGGTATATAAAGGGTATATAAGGCGAAGACTCTGAATCGATTCTACTTCGATGGAGGACTGTCCTTGGCCTCTTTGCGCGAATCCTTCTCCTCTTCCTCATCTCCAATTATGGACAACATCACGATAACGAGGATTATGATGGACGGGATGTAGTTGAACCATTGCGGAAGGTTGTACTGGTCTATTTCATAGGCGAGCAGCTCCACATAAGGGATTACAAAGACTACCTTCCCTTCGAGGCATGCCTGGGTAATGGGGCCGTTCGCGATCTCGTGAAGGTACTGGTCCGAGTCAGGGTTGTTGTCCCCTTTGGTGATGAGGCCGGAACTCGTGATGTCAATGACCCTGTGGATCACCGACTGACCGCTGACCGAGCAGAGCCCGTTGTAGACTATGATGTCATGTAATTGGATTTGGCTGAGGGGGACGTTCTGGATGACAACTAGGTCTCCTCCTTCCAGGGTTGGAAGCATGCTGTACCCGTCGACCCTTCTGGTATCTGCCTGAACGAAGTAGGCCCAGAAGAGGAGGAGTGCGAACGCGGCGACATAAATGTAGGTTGACCTTGAGGGCATCGGACTCGAGCCCTCCCTGAGGGATGCGATTAAACGTTTGAGTGTGAAATCACTTTTTAACGTGCAGCTGGAAAGGCAGATTCGTTGCTAGGCAGAGTCATCAAGGTCGTTGCTGTAGACGCTTTGTTGGTCGTCGCAATCATCTACGTGAATCAGGACCTGCAGTGGAGGAGCTCCTATGCCGCGGAGACTGTCAGCCGCTGCGGGGGACCGTGCAGCTACACTCCATCTTTCTCCTACGGCCTCCTTACCCAGGTTTTCACCATGAGCGGGAATTCAGTCCAACTCCCGAGTCCCGCGACCTTGGACTGGATTCAAGTCTTGGTCTACGCTCTGGTTCTGCTGAACGCGTGGCTAGTCTACACGTACTGGAAGTCGCGAAGAGCGTTGCCGTCGTTAGCGTCTCCAACGGCAGCACCGTAGCCTTGCAGGTTCCCGCGTCACGTCGGCGTTTCAACGCCTCATGGTAGAAACCGTTAATTCGCAAGGGCCACTCGTTAGCAAGGTGGCTCCGCCTAAACTGAGGACACTGGTCGCAGTCGCCGCCGTGGTCGCCGCGCTGGTGCTTCTCCTGTTTCTCCCGGTGGTTTCCTACACAGCTTCCTTCGCGGACCCCCAGAACGTGAATCCCCGCCTATTCAACCCATGTGCAATTGCTGTCCTCAACTCGACAGGTCGGGACGAACAGCCCGACTTCCAGAACTGCTATGATATCTCCGCGCTGCCTCCGAGCTCTGTGAAAGGGTACGCGTCGACGTCCTATTTCCTAACTGGTTGGCCTGCCGGCCCCTTCCCCTCCCTCATGCTCGCAAAGCAGGGGAATTCGACCTACCTTCTCCACTTTGACGGTCCCCGGCTCTCCTACATCGAGAGGGCCCTGGTCGGGCCCAACGCCACACTCAACCCCAGCGGGGTCCTCAGAATCGACAACGTCACCTTCTCTCAATGGGCCTTTGGCATGCTCAACTTCTCCGCCCATGTCACCAACATCGGCCCGAAGACGCTCTGGGGCTTGATCGTCAGCTTCGGGTACCCTGCCTACGGCAGGAATACCTCGCTTGCTCCCGTGAGGGTCTACTCAGAGCAGCCGGTTACGTCCTTTACCGCTATCCTGCCCGGTGAGAGTCTTACTGCTTCCGTCTTGGTCAACGAATCCGCGGCCCTTCTCACTGACCAGTCATACCCAATGACCATTGAGGTGAGTGGATTCTTCACCATGGGATCCATCGGGTCCACGTTCCTGTACGTCGACACCGTCCCCGTCACATATCCGGGAGTCGGCCTCAACAGCCATTGGGTGGCGACCTTCATCCAGACCCTCGACCAGTTGAGGAATGGTTCGCTCCTTGCTGAAAACAAGACCCTCGACGAGTTCGCCGCTTTCCGGTTCGACACGGCTCGCTCCCAGTATCAGATTTCTGACTACAACTTCACCTACGACTACATCCGCTTCTTCGGCTCGGCGAAGCCCGCCGTCCTTGAAGAGATACTCTACCCCCTCGGCAAAGACCCGACCACTTATCCCGGCTACCTGAAAAGCACCGCCCTTGAACACTACACCGACCTCTTGAACTCCGCCTATTCCAAGTACGGTTACTTTTTCGGGACCGGCCCCGCAGTTGAAGTTGGACCCGGCTGCACCGCCACCGAGGTTCCCGGTCCTAACATAAACCTAGAACAGTGGGCGACTTCCCACGGATGCACCTACGTCATCGCCGACGAAGTCTGGTTCATCCTCATCCTTGGTGGGTGATAGTGAACTCTGGCCTGGGCCGCTGAGAATCGACCGCCTACTTCGGGATCTTGATTATCTGGGTATAGATGGTCATACCTTGACTCGTGGCCCTGTAGTACCTCTCCCTCGAGGCGGATGACAGTTGCTCTACAAGCCCCCGCTCCTTTAGCTCCGCCAATGCCCTGCTCACGTGGCTCACGTGTTTTCCCTCGATGACGGCCAATTCCGTCGGAGTCTTTGGCCCGGTGATTAGTTGCTCGAGCAGCTTGCTCCTGACCGAACTACCAGAGACGAATGCCGCAGAGCGTGTCACGGTTCCCATCTCCTGCTCAGAAAAATCGTCAATGAACGATTTAAGCGTTGTTACCTTCAGACATCACATGAAAGGAGCCTATGACCCGCCCGCCAGTGCGACTGCTTCCTCAAGGTTCGTCTGGGCATAGTTCTGGACCGCCTTTACGTTCTCCTCCCACGTAGAGAAGTCTGTCGCGAACTTGTAAACCCCCTGGACCTCGCTCACCTGGGAGGAGGCATAGCCGGCGCTGGCGAAGTGGACCACGTGCGTGAGCTGGACCTGGCTTCCAGAGTAGTCCACGGCCACGATGCCGGCGTTGCTAGTAAGCACCTCGCCCGTGAAGTTCTGTATCGAAAAGGCGAGGTGCCCGGTGCCGCTGACCGGGTAGAGCATCCGAGTGACGTTCATCACGCTCAGGATGGAAGGAGACGAGCCCTGCCATACAGACAGCATCTTCAGCACAATCGCCTGAGCGTCCGCGGTTCCCTCTGCGAACACCACGGAGGAGGCTCCGGGGACTGGGGCCATCCACTCGGCCTTGGTCCTGCCGTTCGATGAGTCGTTGACATTGTAGAGTGCCCAGGAGCTGCCACCTACTTGTTTGATGACAGGGGTGGCCTTGTCCAGGGCTCCGGTCAGGTTGGCGTAGGCTCCACTTTCCATGACCGCAGCCGTGCCCGTGTTGTTGATGTGCTCCTCGAGGTTGAGGATGGTCACCATCACCCTCGCATCGACCGCGTTCATATGCACGGTCACGGCAGGCTTCACTAGGTTCAACAGCTGCTTGTCGGGCACCGCGCTCGCGTTGACTGCCCTTATGGCTGAGTAGTTGGCGAAGGTGACCTGCAGGGTGTCGGCGGGAGCGTATCTCCCGATCAGCCCTCCGTAGGGGGGAAGGTTCGATGGGACCGAATAGCTCGGGACTCTGAAGCTGAACGCATAGCCGATGATCGCCGCGACCGAGAGCACCAATATGGTTGCCACGAACGAGATCTTGGTGCGGTTCTTTCCCTTCTTCCGCTTCACTTCTTCACTCGAAACCTCGAACTGTTTTTAAGGCTTAGAGGCATCCTTTCCGCTTGTGCACAAGTATCTCGAGGGCCTCGTCTCATGCCTAAAGGAAACAGTGATCTTCAACGTCATCGGCGCTGCCGTCGCCTTCGGGGTCCTCGTCTTCCTCAATATCCCGCTGACCGCCTCCTTCGGCTTCATCGTCCTGATTGAAAGTACGGGACTCATGCTCGTCGGGGGGGCCCTCGGGGTTGCCGGGGGGCCCAGCAGCAGGAAAGTCATGGAGTTCCTTTCAAGGCGGAAGGTCGACCCGAAGACCATCGAGACTTCAGACGCCAGGGCGGCACTCTATGCCGTGACCGGGATGTTGCTATTCGCAGAAGGCGCTATTATGGCAGCTTTTCTCGGCTGAAAAAGGGGTTGCGGTCCCCTAGCTGGCCTTCCTTCTTGAAAGGAAGATCGCTAAGAGACCCAGAATTACGGCTATTGCTAAGGCTGCATATGCTACGTCTGTGAGTGTGTTGACCTGGTTGTTCAGGTTGGTGACCGTGGTCTGCAGTGCAGTCAGGTCGGAAGACTTCGCCAGAGAGCCCTGCGCTGTCTGCAGCGCAGATATCTGTGAGCTCAGGGTCCCGACGTTCGTGTTGACTGCGGCGACCGCGGAACCGGTCGACTTTGCTAGTGAGGTGAGTCCAGCGTTGATGCCGGTTGCCAGCTGGTTGAACACGTCAGCATAGGTGCCGACGCTCAGCGACTGGGCCGAACCATACTGGATGTCAGTCGAGTTGGCTGCGCAGGTTCCTCCACGGGATGGTAGGCCACTGCACTGAGTTGTTGCTGCCGGGAAGTCGTAAGACTGCACCAGCGCCGCACCAACGTCAGACAGTCCGCCCTGCTGCAGTGGTCCCGCGGTTCCGTTGACATAGCTTGAGACTACGCCAGAGAAGAATACTCTGTACCACTGGTTACCAGTGGAGGCCGGAGTGTAAGACATACTGTATGCGCCACCACCGGTCGCCGTGCCCAAAGCCACAGGGCTCCACGTAGTGCCACCGTCGGTGCTCTCTTGGAGAGTCACCCAGTAGCCGTTCGCGGTGCCTGGGACCGTCGGGAAGGTTCCGGTGAGGGTGAACGAGTTGCCCAGGAAGAATCCTGGTACGTTCAAGGTGATTCCTGTGACGTTGATCGCTGGTATTGGTATCAGTGTAGGAGTCTGCGTTGGCGAAGTGATTGGCTGGTAGCCTGTGTTGTACCCGGCAGCTGCCAGGTAACCATAGGCCGTAGCCAAGTCGAGCGGGTCATAGGTAAGCCCGCTGTAGATGTCGCCTGGGTGGATCACACCCGAGGTCGGGAAGAACTCCGTGATGCCCGCAGTTCCAAGGCCGAGCAACAGATTCTGTACGATCTGTTGCCTTGGGACGAGGAAGCTCATGGCGGTCCTGATGTATTTGGCGTAGGTCGCCGCGTGAGTCGGGTCACTCACTCCGTTGGGAGAGGTGACACCGGTGCCCCACAGCGGGTTAGCATCGTTCAACGGCATCTCCTGCCATCCGTTGGCAGGGTCGTTGACGTACGCTACGTGCGCGCCGAGACCAGCCATCTGAGTAGCATCGTTCTTGTTGAACGTGTACTGGGCATCATAGAAGTTGATTGGGCTGCCATAGGCCGCGATTGCGGCGTCCTTGGCAGGGATGGACACGATGTTCACCGTGTTAACGGTGAACTCGTGCATCGATTGAAGTCCAGTTGCATTGTAGAAGTTCGGGTTCTTCACCAGCAACCCGGTCTGGGTTGTTGGGTTGTAACCGTGGTACACGTACGCTCCATCACCAAGCGGACCCCATGACTTGCCAGTGCCGTTGCCTCCTGTCGGAGTCGCGCACTTTGCGCATGGGTAGGTGAAGGTGAAGCTGTTCTGAGACAGGCCTCCTGGAGAGCATGTCGTCCAGGAGCCACCGTTGCAGCCGCTAGTAAAGCCGCTGAACGGGCTGGTCTGCCATTGACCCCACGGTACCTGTTCGTAGATGTGCATTGGCATGGCGAAGCCGCCAGAGACCAACGGGTCAGCGAAGAGGTATGCAGCGGGCAGAGTGAATGTGAACACGGTCGGAGAGACCGCTGTCCACACTGACGATGCCGCGCCAGACCAAGGTGCTGATCCGCCGTGCTGGTAGACGCCCGCATTGACGTAGTCAGTGGTCCCGTTCAGGAATGTGAACGAGTCCTGGTTGCCGATGATGCTGAGAGTGGTTCCACCTGCCACGTAGGCTACAGCAGTGATTGCTGTTGCCATGTTGGTGAACACATAGTCGTCCGCTGTCACCGTGGTCCCGTCTGTGAACTTCACATTCGGGTTCAGTGTCACTGTGTACGTCAGGTGGTCTGAGGATACGGTAACGCCTGTAGCCGCAGCGTCATAGTAGACGCCGCTGCCCCTGGCATCTGGCTCTTCGGCAGGTGCGAACGGAATTCCGTACAGGTACCTGTCGTAGAACGAGTTCTGCGCTGGGTTGGGGAGCGGGTTGACCGCGTCAAGGCCGCCGGTTACGGCAGCGTTGATCGTAGTAATCGACCCAGTCGCCCAGTGCTGCCAGTCGAGCCCTGCAGTGGTCGAGGTGATAGCGTTGTTTGTTCCCCACGGCGAGAACGCCGGGTTCCAAGCATAGACCTCAAGCGGGTAGTCGATTACGACTCCCGGCCTCTGGTCCGCGACTATCTTCACCATCTGCTGAGCGTCTGCAAGCCTTGCGGCTGCGTTGAAGTTGTTACCGTAGTCAGCTGCCAGTGAGTTGTAGGTGGAGTTTGACCACCAGTAGTAGTTGCCGCCGTTGGGCGGGAAGTCGTTTGCACTCGCGCCTCTGTAGAGGACAACGTTCTGTGTACCGAAGTCAGGCAGAGTAGTCCCACCACCGTTGCCGACGAACCCTGCATCCCATCCGCCATTAGCGAAAGATGGCTCTGGACAGTTCTGTGCGCCCGAACCTTCGACCGGCAGCGGCGCTGGCGTGTTGGTGCCCTTACCGCACGTGGTATTGCCCAACAGCAAGCCCAGCCACTGGCCGAAGCTCATGTACACAAGGTTGGCCTGTATGTTAGCGGAGATGAACGAGTTCTGGATAATCTGCGCCCACTGCCTCCTCACCGGGTTAGAGGTGGGTGCAATGAGCGTGATCGAGAAGTAAGGTGCGCTGGCCGCCTTTGCGATCGGCGCCGGCACCACAGAGAAGACAAGGATGAATGCGAAAAGACCGAGCATTATGCCCTTAGCAGTGTCATCAAATTGCGAATTTCGCAATAGTTTTCGGGCTCAAGCGACGTATGAGCGTATTTAACGATATTTACCTCGGAAGACCGTCTCAAGTCAACCGAAACGGGTCACTTCTCCGGCGCGGTGGCCTTACGGAATTCTGCCTACTTTACGAACTTCTCGGCGTAGTGGCAGGCGACGAAGTGGCCAGGCTTGACTTCCCTCCAGTCTGGGTCCTTTTGGGAACAGAGGTCGGTCGCGTACTGGCACCTGGGGTGGAACCTGCACCCTGAAGGCGGGTTGATGGGGCTCGGGACGTCTCCGGGCAGGACTATCCTGCTCGTTTTCCTTTCTGGGTCCGGGACCGGTACCGCTGAGAGCAGGGCGATAGTGTAGGGATTGAGCGGGTTCTGGAACAGGTCGTCAACCGCGGCATACTCCATCAACTTCCCCAGGTACATCACTGCGACGAACTGGGTGATCTGCCTGACCGAGCTCAGGTCGTGCGAAATGTAGAGGAAGGAGATTCCCTCGCTCCTTTGGAGGTCCTCTAGGAGCGTGAGGATCTGGGCCCTGACCGACACGTCGAGGGACGAGACGGGTTCGTCCGCGACTATGAACTTGGGATCAGTCGCCAGCGCCCTGGCGATTGAAATCCTCTGCCTCTGCCCTCCAGAGAACTCATGAGGGTACCTTTCGGCGTGGTACTCCTCGAGACCCACCTGCTTGAGGAGCTCGTACACCCGGTCCTTCCATTGGCTCTTCGGGATGTGCTTGTGCACAACGAACGCCTCGCTCACAATGTCGAAGACAGTCATCCTGGGGTCAAGGGAGCCGTAGGGGTTCTGGAACACCATCTGCATCTGCCTCCTCATTGCCTTGCGCTCCTCCTGGCGTCCCCTCTCCAGCGTCTCATGGACCGGCTTGCCTTCGAACATCACTTCGCCCGAGTCGCGCGGTATCAGGTCGAGGATCACCTTCCCTGCTGTTGTCTTCCCGCATCCGCTCTCCCCGACCAGCCCGATGGTCTGCGCCTTGCCCACAGTCAGGGTGAGCCCGTCGAGAGCGTGGACGTCGCCTACCTTCTTCTTCATTACGATTCCTCGCTCGAAAACCGGGAAGTACTTGTAGAGGTTCTCTACGCGAAGGAGTTCTTCAGCCATTACGCCGTCTTCCCCAGGCTGATGTCCTTCCATCTATAGCATGCCACCAGGCGCCCGCTCCCGCAGGGCTCCAGAGGAGGCTGTTCACCTGCGCATTTGTCGACCACGTAGGCGCACCGCGGGTGGAAGCGGCACCCGGTCGGCGGTGTGATAAGGTTCGGTATGTTCCCTGGAATCGGTACAAGGTTCTTCTTTCTGTCAATCCT
>Ga0187779_10002539_pt1 | contig 11144 bp, 9 predicted proteins | sample 1015_Q2_SP10_10__FD_132435 | JGI IMG/M metagenome (GOLD analysis project Ga0187779, IMG submission 132435) | Tropical peat soil microbial communities from peatlands in Department of Meta, Colombia - 1015_Q2_SP10_10_MG | ecosystem: Environmental > Terrestrial > Soil > Wetlands > Peat | place... | reverse complement strand
GACGCGCGACATCTCGCTGGCGCTGCGCACGGCGCGGCGCTTGCAGTCCGGCTACATCTGGATCAACGGTGTGGCGAGCGGTGCGCGAGGCCTGCCCTTCGGCGGCTACAAGAACAGCGGCATCGGCCGCGAGCGGGGCATCGAGGAACTGTACTCGTATACCGAAGAGAAATCGATGCAGATCTTCCTCTAGTGCCGGCGCGCTCGCTCAGTCGAGCGCGGTGACGCCGTTCTCCTGTACCACCTTCTTCCAGCGCACGTACTCCGACTTGATGAAGGCCGTCGTCTCGGCCGTGCTCTTGGCCTCCGGGATGTAGCCGCGAGCCGTCAATTGCGCCTGGATGCCGGGATCCATCACGGCCTGGGCAAAGGCATCGTGAAAACGCGCCACGACGTCGGGCTTGGCGCCCGCCGGAAGCAGGAAGGCATACCAGATGCGCGGGTTGAAGTCGCCGAGGCCGAGTTCCTTCATGGTCGGAACGTTCGAGAAAGTCGGCAGGCGCGCATCCGATGTGATGCCCAGCACGCGGACCTTGTTGGCCTGCACCAAGGGCATGGCTTCGAACGTCGTGGGAAACATGAAGTTCACGTCGCCGGCGAGTAGGCCCTGCAGTGCGGGCGCGTTGCCGCGGTAAGGCACGTGGATACCTTTCCCGCCGATATCCTTCAGCAGCCGCAGCGAAGCAAGGTGCGCCATCGTGCCGGCACCTCCGGTCGAGTAAAGCAATCCATCGTCGCTTTTCGCAGCGGCGACGAAATCGGCGAAGGTCTTGAACTTCGAACTCTCGCGCACCGTGAGCGCCATGGGGAACGAGCCCACGCCGATCACCGGCTGGAGATCGCGCTCCAGGTCGTAGGGGAGCTTGTCGTTGATCGCGGACGCCACGACCGCCGTGTTCGTCATGTGCAGGATCGTGCAGCCATCAGGCTTGGCCGCAGCCACGGCACCCGTACCGATGGTGGTCGATGCGCCCCCCTTGTTCTCGACGATGATCGGCTGCTCCAGGAAGGAGCTAGCCTTTTCGGCGAGCATGCGGCCCACCAAATCGCCGACGCCGCCTGCGGGCTGTGGGATCACGAGCTTGATGAAGCGATCGGCGCATACGGGCGCCGCGAAGGCGGTGCCGGTCAAAGCAAGGGCGGCCGCAGCAAGCATCGTACGGGCCAGGGTGCGGAACGTGGTCATGGCAGCGATTGTTCCCAATTCGTGCCACGCAGTGCGTCGTCTTTTTTGGCTACAGCGTAAGCTGCGCTGACCGATCCGGTCGGCCAGCGGCAAATGGGCATGGAGTGCGGGAGGGTCCCAATAACGAAGCTCGCCAGATACCGTATCGACAAGCGATGAATGCCAACTGCTGTATCTTTGCTGGGATTCAGGATTCGTTTCTTCCGGGTCTTCATTGATGCCGATCGGCATGCTGTGGCGAGCCGGGCACCCGCACCTAACTTCTAGGGAGCATTCGAATGGACTTGGGACTCGAGGGCAGGATCGCGCTGGTTTCCGGCGCAAGCGGCGGCATCGGCCGGGTTACGGCCAGCATGCTTGCCGGGGAGGGCGTGCAGACCATCGTCGTCGCGCGTCGCGAATTGCAGCTGCAGGAGCTCGCGCGTGCGATCGAGGCTCGGGGCGGAGCTACTCCGATGATTGTCGTGGAGGACCTCAACGAGCGCGACTCCGTCGACCGCGTACGCGATCGTGTGCTCGGCAGGTTCGGCTACATCGACATCCTGGTCAACAATCTCGGGCAGGCGCGCCCGCTGACATGGGACTCGCCGGATAGCGACTGGGACGAGGCATTCGCCCTGAATTTCACTCCGCCGCGCAAGCTTGCCGCCGCGTTCATTCCCGCGATGCGGGAACGCAAGTTCGGGCGGATCGTCAACTTGACCTCCACGCTGGAGCCGACGCACGTCAGCGGGTCGATGACGTCGAAAGCGGCCGTGCAGGTATGGGCGAAAGGTCTCTCGCGCGTAGTCGGGCGCGACGGCATCACCGTGAACTGCGTTTCGCCGGGCCTATTAATGACGGAGCAGATAAGGCAGCATCACATCCCGCGCTGGCTGCCGACGAAGGAGGACCAGGAAAAGTTCCTCCAGCAGGATCTGCCGGTAGGACGGTTCGGGGAGCCCGAAGATGCGGCGCGCCTCATCTGCTTCCTGTGCTCGCCCTTCTCGGGCTACATCACCGGGCAGCGGATCTACGTCGACGGCGGATGGAACCGGCATATCGCGTAGAGAGTCGGCTGAAGTCGCAAAACGCGCGAAACGAGGTGGCTCCCGGTCAACCCATGGGCTAGAGAGGCGTGGCCGATGGGTCCGTATCGATGATGCTCGTTGCTGGCTGCCTCGACTGCCGATCGCCGAAAGCTCCGGCATCCTGAAGCCTCGCGATGTCGGCCGCGGACAAGCCGAGCTCGCTCTGCAGGATCTCGTCGCGATGCTCACCCAGCCGCGGCACGCGCGGATTGTGCTCCGTAACCTCCATCCATGCGGTGTTTGCGGGCAGCGTGAACGTGCCGCCGAGCCCGTCCTCGACCTGCCATAGCGCCCGCCGACTCAGCAGATGATCATCCGCGACGACTTCCTTCATGCTGAGAATTTTCGCCACCGGAACGTCGACTTTGATGAGCTTCGCGACGATTTCGGCGCGAGTGTGCGCGCGTGTCCATTCCTCGGTGATCTCGAAGACCTCGCGCTGTCGCTTGGCGCGTTCCGCGTGCTTGGCATATCGAGGATCCGTGCCCAGTTCCGGCCGGCCTATCGCCACGCACAGCCGTCGCCAGAAATCGTCGCGGTTCACGCCGATGCTCACGCCTCCGTCCGATGCCGGGAATGCGCCATAAGGGATGCCATGAAAGGTGTTCGAACCCGCAACGTCGGATACCGCCTCGTCTTCGACCTGGACGCGGCCCATCGCGACCGACACCATCGGCAACATGCATTCGACCAATCCCAGGTCGATCAGCTTGCCGACGCCGTATTTTTCCTGGTTTCGCAGCGCCAGAAGTATTCCGGCGTGCGCCGCCACGGCGGCCGTGATATCGCCCAACGCGAACCCGCACCACACGGGGTTGCCCAGGTGGTCACGGGTGAGTCCCGTGGCGCCGGACATGGCCTCGGCGACGATGGCGAGTCCCGCGCGATCGGCGTGATCGCCGGCGTTGTCCATCCCGAAGCCTGAAATCGTGACGACTACCAGTCGCGGAAACCGCTGCGCGAGCGCCTTCGGATGCAGGTTCAACCGCTCGAGCGCGGCAACACGCATGTTCGTCACGAACACATCCGCGGTTTCGAGGAGCTGCGTCATTAGCCGCCCGCCTTCGGGATTCTTCAGGTCGAGGACGACGCTGCGCTTGTCGCGATTGAGTGACGCGAAGTACGCGGTGACTTCGCCTTGCGGGGTCCGCCGTGCGGGAGCGCGGTGACGGGTAAGCTCTCCCTGCGGGGGCTCGACCTTGATCACGGTTGCGCCTTCGTCTGCCAGCATCTGACAGCAATAAGGCCCGGCGATGAGATGACAGAGCTCGACCACTTTGACACCTGCCAATGGTCTAGCCGGACCGCTGATGCTCGCCATGTCCCAAATCCCCGATGCGGTGTCTGCGGGATTCTCGTTACGTGTCGCGTGGGAGTCGAGTCGGATTTTGTTACGCCCATGGTAAGCTGCGCTAACTACGCCGCCTCGCGATCATGCAAGCTCGGCCGCTGCTTCCATCGCGACCCAGCCCTCGTCATCTACTGCCCAGAGCTCTACGCCCTTGCCATCGGCTGCGCGTGCGCCGCAAAGATCGAACGCTCTGTTGTCGTACAGCGGACGTAAGGCACGGAATTCGCACTTGCGCACGGTTGTGTCGGGCAGCATTTCGCGTAGCAAGTCGAGCAGCAGCATTGCGGTCAATGGCCCCTGAACGACCAACCCCGGATAACCTTCGGCATCCGTTGCATACCTTCGATCGTAGTGGATGCGATGGGCGTTGAATGTCAACGCGGAAAAGCGGAACAACAGAACGTCGTCGGCAATGCATCGGCGCCGCCAGTGCGCTTCGAGCTTTGGAGCGCTTGGGGGAGAGGGCGTGTCCCCAGGTCTCGCGGCGTCGCGGTAGATGATGTCCTGGAATTCCACGATCGCGGGCGTGGCTTCCGTCCCGCGCCGAACATCGTGACGGAGCTTGACGAAAACGAGAGGGCCGGTCCGTCCGTGTTTCTGCCTGATGTCCACGATCGTCGAAGTGCGGGTGATCCGATCCCCGATGCGTATCGGCGAGATGAAGTCGAATTGTCGTCCGCCCCACATGCGTCGAGGCAGCGCAACGGGCGGGAGGAAACCGCCGCGCTTGGGATGGCCGTCGGGACCCAGGTCCGATCGAGCGTGCAACGGAAGGAAGTAGAGCCAGTGCCAGAGAGGCGGCAATGGCGTGCCCACGGGTGGACGGTCCGCAGGTCGATCAAGCGTGGCCGAGAGGGCGGCACAGGGCGCGGCCGTGACCGTGTCGGTGACCGGGGTATCGGTCTTTCCGATCCATTGGGCGATGTCGATGTCGAGCATGACCTGGTGCGCGTGCGAGCGGCAATTGTTGCATCCGACTTTGCATCGTGGAACCACGTTAGCCGCGGTTATCTGAGATAAAGAAAAACTGTCTGGACCGACACTTGGTTTCACCGCATCGTGTCGATTTATCTCAGATGCAGCGCACCCATTCCGGTGCGGGTGGTCTGCAGCTTGAGATGTCGTGACGTGCGGGGTCAGTCCCGCACGACAGCCGGCGGCGAGATTTCCAATAAGCTTCCAAAGTCGCCTGCGGTGCGCGTGCCCTGGCCGCCCTGGCGCGGCCTGCATTGGGGATTCAGCGCCGCCAGTACCTATCGGCCTGGACGGAGGAGTTGTAAATGAGACGACGAACATTCCTGGCGAGTGCAGGTGCGCTGGCCGTTGTTGCATTCGATTTTGCGTGGGCGGACACCTATCCGAGCCGTCCAATACGGATGATCGTGCCCTTTGCGCCGGGCGGTTCCACGGACGTCGTTGCGCGCGTCATCAGTGAGCCGATGATGCGGCAGCTCGGGCAGCCCGTCGTGGTCGACAACAAAGGCGGCGCCGGCGGAATCATCGGGACGATGGAAGTCGTAAGGGCCGCACCGGACGGCTACACCATCGTCATGGCAAGCCCCTCGGTTACGGCGGCGAGCCCGGCAATCAATCCGAACGCGGGCTACAACCCGCTGACGGATCTAACGCCGATCATCAACGTCGCGGCGTCGCCGACGATATTGGCCGTGCATCCGAGCTTTCCCGCAAAGAATTTCCAGGAGTTCATCGCGGAGTTGAAACGCAAGCCGGATCGCTACTCCTACGCGACACCCGGAGTCGGCGGGATCATTCATCTGCAGATGGAGGCGTTCAAGGCGCTCACCGGAACGTCCATCAAGCACATACCCTTCCGCGGCGCCGGGCCGGCGCTCGTCGCCGTAGTCGGCGGCCAGGTCGACATCATTCAGGACAGCATGCCTTCCTGTTATCCGTTCGTTAAGGAGGGCAAGCTGGTTCCGATCGCGATCACCGCGCCGGCGCGAAGGAAAGAACTGCCCAACACTCCCACTTTGAAGGAAGTGGGGCTACCCGAGCTCAATTACATGGGCCACTTCGGCCTCCTTGGACCGAAGGGACTCCCGAAGGACGTCGTCGAGAAGCTGAACGCCGCGACACGGAAGGCCGTCGAGGAACCTGCGATCCGGCAGAAAATCGAGGACGGCGGCGCCGTCGTGGTCGCGAGCTCGCCGGCCGAGTTCGCGGCGGAAATAAACGCGATCTACACCCAGCTCAAGAAAGTCGTCGCCGATCGCAAGCTCACGATCGATTGAGCGGGTCATGTGGTGACGGAGGCGGTTAGGCAGACTTATCACACGAGGGAGAAAAAACGTCTGGACGTACGATCGGGCTCGATGCAGAGTGCGCCATCCACGGTGCGGCTGCGGCGGGAGAAAAGCGACGGACGTCGCGGTTTCCGACACTGCAATGCGGTACCACGACCGTTGGTGATGTCTTTCTCTCTTGCGGATGCATGCAAACGATGTCCGAGAACTTTACCGCGACCCTGGCGGAATTCGGCGCGGGGTTGCAGTTCACCGATCTGCCCGCCGAAGTTGCACACGAGATCAAGCGCCTGCTGCTCGACACCATAGGCTGCGGCCTTGGCGGGCTGAAGCTCGACAAGGGCGAGATGGCGCTCCACCTGGCGAGGCAAAGCGCCGGCCGACCCGAGGCCACTGTTTTCGGAACGGACGACAGGATGCCGGCCGCTATGGCGGCGTTCGTCAATGGCGAGCTCATGAACGCGCTCGACTACTGCGCGCTGCAGCCGCCCGCGCACGTTGCGCCCTATGTGATCCCGTCCGTCCTCGCTTTGGCCGAGGTCCAGCGCGTTTCAGGCAAGGAGCTCGTCGCCGGCCTGGCGGTCGCACACGAGTTGGCCTGCAGGATCGCAGATTCTCTGGGCAACCTCCGCGGACCGCCGGGCGGTTTGCCCGCCCGCAGCTTCGGCATGGGCTGCAACCAGTTCGGCGCAACGGCGGGCGCGGCCCGCATCCTTCGGCTCGACGCGGAGCGAATGCGGCACGCACTCGGCCTCGCAGGCTATTACGCGCCGATCGCCTCTCACAACAAGTACACGTACACGATCCATCCCGGCCTCCCGAAGTACGGGCCATCGGGATGGGTCGCCGAAGCCGGCGTCGTGACCGCACGCTTTGCCGAAATGGGATATCGCGGCGACGATACCGTGCTCGACGGCGAATACGGCTTCTGGGCCATGAACGGCTCGCCATCGTGCGAATGGGACAAGATGACCCACGCGCTCGGGGTCGAGTGGGCATTCCTCGCCATTGGTTACAAATACTGGCCGTGCTGCGGCATGTTCCAGACACCCCTGGACGTGTTCGTGAAGATCATCAATGACCATGACATCGGCGCCCACGAGATAACGAAGGTCGTGGTGATGAACGAGACGATGAACTCGTTGCCGCGCTACATGAACACCGATGTCCAGGACCACGTCGAGGCTGCCGCGAGCCTTCCTTACAACATCGCGGTCGCAGCGCACCGCGTGCCGCGAGGGCCGCAATGGCAATGGCGTGAAGCGATCGAGAATCCGGAGATTCGCGCCCTCATGAAGCGTGTGGAGCAGGTCGTCTACCCTCGCTGCGAAGAGCTGCGCCACCAGGATCTCGTCGTCGACGGCAGGCGCAATCTCAAGCACCGCCCGGCCCGCGTCGAAGTGCACGCCCGCGGACGCACGTTTGCGGATGCGGTCGATTTCGCGAACTGGATTCCGAACGACGTGCCGCAGACCCGCGCAACCGACGGGGGGCTCGCCGAAAAATTCAGGGCCAATGCGTCAGGCGTGCTGAGCGGCAAGGCGGCCGATGCCGCCATCGATTGCATCCTGCATCTGGAAGATCTTTCCGACTCGGCCGAGCTGGCGGCAATGCTCAGCCGTAGCCATTGACCGAAGTCCGCCGATGCGATTCAAGGACCGAGTCGTCGTCATAACAGGCGCGGCGCGCGGTATCGGCTTCACCACGGCGGAGATGGCGGCAGGGGAGGGCGCACAGGTTGTGGTGTGCGATCTCGACCGGGAGCGAGTCGATGCCGCGGTGAACAAGATCGGCGCCGGGGCAATGGGCGTCACGGGTGACGTAAGCGATCTGTCGCAAGTGGGGGACAATGTCGATGCTGTCATGAAGGCTTACGGCCGGGTCGACGTGCTCATCAACAACGCTGCCATCACGTCGTACCATCCGCCCGAGACGTTGCCCGAGGACGTGTGGCGGCGGGAGATCGACGTATGCCTCGCAGGGACATTCTTCTGGGCGCAGACCGTTGCCGTCGCCTCGATGATCCCCAGGCGAAACGGTTCGATCGTCAACGTCGGCTCGGGCGCCGCCCTGGCGGCCGTGCCCCGGTGCGCCGCGTACGTGGCGGCCAAGCATGGCGTCGTCGGCTTGACGAAGGCGCTCGCGGTCGACTGGGGCCAATACAACATCCGCGTCAACTGCGTGTGCCCCGGCCTGACGTTCACTGAGCTGTCGAAGTTCGTGGCCAGCAAGAACCCCGAGATGATGAGGCAGCGCGAATTGCGCATTCCCCTGCAGCGCGGGGCGCAGCCGGAAGACGTCGCGAACGCGATCCTGTTTCTCGCATCGTCGCAGGCCGATTCGATCAGCGGCGAGGCGCTCAGTGTGGACGGCGGCACGCTCGCCATGTCGTCGGGCTTCTCGGCCCCTCGCGATGGAAGCTGATTCACGGTCGGTTGGAACACCAAAACGGAGGAGGTACTCATGAACCGCAGACTATGGATGACAGCGCTGCTTACGTCGTTCTCGATGCTCGTCGCCGGCACCGCAGTCGGTCAGCAAGGTCTCAAGACCGGCAAGGTCGGGGTGATTGTGCAGTTGAGCGGGGTATCGGGCGATTTCGGGGTGGGCGTGCAGCATGCCGTGGAAATCGCGAAGCAGGAGCTCGCCGACAACAAGATCATCGATCTCCAGGTCTTCTACGAAGATCACCAGCAGCAGGCGCAACTCGCGCTGGTCGGCTTCGAGAAGCTTGTGGACCGCAACGACGTGTCGGTAGTGATCGCGAACGCGAGTCCGGTGATCCTAGCGCTCGCGCCGGTGGCCGAAGAGCGCAAGCGGCTGGTCTACAACTTCGCCGGCGTGTCGCCCAAGCTTCGCTCCCTGAATCGGTGGGTCATCAACGGCGCGGCGCTCTCCGATCGCGACGGCAGCGAGCTCGCGCAATACATGGTGAAGAAGCTCGGCCTCAAGACAGCCGCTGTCCTCCACGTGGACGACCAGTTCGGCACGAGTGTCGCCGAGTACTTTCAGAACGCGTACAAGGCTGCGGGCGGCAAGATCGTCGACGTAGAGAGCAATCCGGTGGGCGCGCTCGACCTGCGTACCCAGCTCCTGAAGATCAAGGCCGCGAACCCGGAGGCACTGGTCATCCTGAACAACATTCCCGAAGAGGGCTATTCCGTCGCTCAGGCTCGCGAAATCGGTATCACGGCCAAGATCTTCTCGAATACGTTCATGATGGACCCCCAGAACGTCAAGGCGGCGGGTGCGGCGATCAACGGCGTGCGAGGCATGAGCCTTCAGTTCGACCCTGAACGTTCGCCGATCGCGAAGGAATTCGCAACGAAGTTCGCCAAGAAAGCGGGGCGCCCGCCGGCAATCACCGATGTGCTCGCCTACGATGGCGCGCGCCTCATCGGGGAGGCGATGCAAAAGGTCGGAAACGACCCGCGCGCCGTGCGCGACTATATCGTCAAGGTCAAAGACTGGCCCGGCGCTATCGGAAAGATCAACTTCGACGCTGAAGGCAATATCCTGCTCGACATGTCGCAGTACGAATTCGTCAACGGGAAGCCTGTGTTCACGAATCCGTGAACCTGTTCCTGGAACTGCTGGTCGCGGGCGGCGTCGCCGGCGCGAAAGTCGGCGTCGCTGCCCTCGGCTTCGCGCTGATTTTCTACACGACGCGCGAGATGCACTTCGCGTTCGGCGCCGTATCGGTCGCCGCCGCCTATCCGTGCTACTGGGTGGTGAAGGCGCTCGGTGACGGCCCGCTCGGCACGGCGCTGGGCGTCGTGGCCGCCCTCATTGCAGCGGTGTTGATCAGCATCGCCTTGCACAAGTACGTCTATCTGCGGCTGCGATCGGTGCTGCCGGTGGTGATGGCGTCGCTCGGCGTGAGCTTGATCGTCGAAAATGTGATACAGATCGTTGCCGGGCCCGACATTCAGGTGCTGAGTTATCCCGCGCTGTTGCACATCGTCGAGATCGGGCCGGTGCGGCTGCGCGTCCTCGAAATCGGCGTGTTTATCGGGTTCGTGATCGTCGCCGTGGCCATCGACGTGTTCCTCAATCGCACGCGGCTCGGGCAGGGCCTTGGTGCGACGATGGACGACCCGGAGATGGCCGAGCTTGTCGGCGTTCGCACTTCGCGCATGCGAATGGGAGCCTATGCCGCGGGCGCGGCGCTTGGGGCGATATCGGGAATCGTCATGCTGGTCGATACCGGGCTCAAGCCCGCGATCGGCTTCACGCTGTTGCTGTACGCGCTGATCATCACGATCATGGGACGCGGAAGCCTGCGCTCGGTCGCCATCTGGAGCCTCCTGTTCGGCGTGATCCGCAGCCTTTGGTCCTGGCAGTTCTCTCCCGATCTTCAGGAGCTCGCCGTGTTCGCATTGATGGTGTCGTACCTCATTGCCCGCGACAGCTGGGATCGCTATCAATTCAACCGCATCCGTCCGATCAGCCGCCCTGCGAGCACGGTCGGGGCGGACGCCCGGGCCTAGGAACCCTGACGATGCGGTTCCTGATGACCACATTCATGCTGATGGAGGTCTACGCGATCGTCGCGATGTCGCTCAACCTCCTGCTCGGTGTTGCCGGCCGGTTCTCGGCGTATGAAGCCGCATTGATGGGCGTGGGCGCATACACCGCCGCGCTGCTTGCGACGAAGCTCGGATTGAGTCTCTTCTGGGGATGTGTAGCCGGCGCCGCGATGGGCGCGCTCATTGGGACGAGCTTTCAGATCGCCGCCCGGCACATGGACTTCTTCACGTTCAACATCACCTCTTTCGCCTTTCAGATGGCGCTGTACGAAACGCTGCTCAAGTGGCGGGGCGTCACTGCCGGCTCGTTCGGAATCTTCAACATACCGCGTCCGGAAATCGCCGGGTTCTCATTCACCACGCTGGAGGCCTATCTCGCCTTCACAACGGCATGCGCCGCCGTGATCATGGGCCTCCTGCTGTACATCGAGCGCTCCACTTTCGCCCTCGCGTTGCGCGGTTTGCGCGACGGTGAAAAGGCGCTGCAGTCGCTCGGCAAGAACACCTTCGCGTTGAAGCTTAAGGTCTTCGCGATCAGCGGCGCCGCCACCGGCTTCGCCGGCGGGCTGCTCGCTGGCTTGACGAGAACCATTCACCCGTCGATGTTCTTCGTCTACCTGTCCGTCATCCTCATGGTGTTCGTGGTGGCCGGCGGGCGCGGCAACCTGCGTGGTTCCGCGGTCGCCGTCTTCCTGCTCATCCTGCTCGAGCAGGCGATCACCTTGATTCCCGGCATTCCGACGT
>Ga0187779_10002538_pt1 | contig 11147 bp, 12 predicted proteins | sample 1015_Q2_SP10_10__FD_132435 | JGI IMG/M metagenome (GOLD analysis project Ga0187779, IMG submission 132435) | Tropical peat soil microbial communities from peatlands in Department of Meta, Colombia - 1015_Q2_SP10_10_MG | ecosystem: Environmental > Terrestrial > Soil > Wetlands > Peat | place... | reverse complement strand
AGTCCGGCAGCCTTCATTTCTTCGAGGAGGATCGGAGCGCCGACGCTGCAGGTGTGTATGGCCAGGCCGGCACCGCACTTGAGCACGAGGAGGATTTCGTCGCGGGAGGCACCGGCATCGAGGGCCACGCGAATCTGGCGGCGAGTGGCCTGAGCATCGAGGTTGGTGCAGGCGCAGACGAGGGCGAGATAGATGAGCGCAACTTCTTTGGGAGTAAAGAGGCCGTTGTTGAAGGGGTTGGTGCCGACGCGCTCGAGCAGAGCGGCGCCGGTGGGGTCCCACTCCTTCATTTGGTCGAGGTCAGAGCCCCAGGGATTGATGGGGTTGACGGCATTTTCTGACGGCATGATGGTTTCTCCTGAAAGTATGCAGAGCTTTTCGTAAAGCTAACTGTCGTAATAACGGCCGTTCACTTCTTCACCCATGACCGCGAAATCGCATCGTGAAGTTTCCAGCGGATCGGATTTCCAGGAGAAGCCGATGGAAGGCACGTGGATTTCGGCTTCCAACTGGACGATGGCGTGCGTGCCGATGAAACGGAAATGTTTGGACGGGTCGTCAAACTTCACGGGCTGGCCATTGGACTTCCAAACCATCTTGAAAGACATGCGCGCGGGAGTGGCCAGAGAATCGAGCGCGGGCCACGTAGGCTGATCGACGATGGCGACGTCCTTCATTTCCAGAGTGAAGGAACTGTGGTCGGGGCTGAGAACCAGGCCGCCATCGGGAATCGGAACAGTCCAATAGAGGCCAGCGGGACTGATAGGCGGATGACAATCGTGAATCTGGTTTGCAGGGGCAGCCTGCCCCTTGAAGAGGGTCAGTCATGTGTGTGTGAAGTTGCCGCGTTGGACCGTGCGAGCGGCCCAATATTCACCGGACATGACGCCGTAGTCAGTAGTGGGGCTGCCGAAGGGAATGCGATTGCCCTGATTGTCGGTGCCCATGCCGAAGAAGGTGTTGCAGCGCGCGGAGAAACCCTTGAAGTGGTAGATCAGGGAAGGCTCGAGATTCATGCCGGCGGGCTGATTGTGGCTGCCGTTTTTATCGAGCCAGGGAATGGGATAGGGATCAGTGCTGCCGTTGGCGAGGTAAGGAGTAACGTCGTCGGCAGACAGCAGCGCGCGAGGCCGAGCCAGAGCCAGCGCGGAGAGTGCGCCGGATTTGAGAAGATCCCGGCGACGGAATCGGTTGCTTGAGTCGTTGCGATTGGACATCGTGCGTTCTCCTCTCGAAATTGGCCGACTACTCGGGCATGAAAACGGGTTTGGTGTGCGGAAGTTTGTCGAGGCTGGCTTTGTCGATGCCGAGATTGGCGGTGACGACCTGTGCGGGCGTGTTGGCCAGCCACTCGTTCAACGAAACGTCCTGATAGTAGCTGCTGCGGAAAAGCTCGAGAAATTTCAGGTCGGTCGAGCCGGTGTTTTCGATGTAGTGCGGAGCGCCCAGCGGAACGTAGCCGACATCGCCGGTTTCAAAATCCATGGTGCGGGCGCGGCCGGCGGTGGCGAACACGGTCTGGCGCGCTTTGCCGCTGATGAAGAATTGCCACTCGTCGGCGTTGGGATGCCAGTGCAGTTCGCGCATACCTCCGGGATGAACGGTGACGACCGCGGCACTGATGCGGTTCGCAACAGGGAAATTTTTGGAGTCGATGATGCGAACTTCGCCGCCTTTATTGCTTTTGGTGGGCGATTGCTGAAGGGTGCGGAAGGCGAAATCGGTGGAGGAGGGGCCGCGAGAGCCCGCAGCCTGACGACGATCCTCGGCTAGGGGACCGGGAACAGTGGAGGGAAAGATGACCATGGGCTGAGTGGGCAGGTTCTGCAACGATTGCTGTGGGAGGCCGAAATTCTTGGCGAGGATTTCGCGCGGGGTGTGGATGAGCCAGTCGGAGACCAGGGCAGTGACGCGTTCGGAGAAGTTGCCGTCATCGAAGGCCAGAAGAAATTCGGAACCATTCGGATCGAGACCCTGAAGAGAATGGGGAGTTCCGGAAGGGAAGTACCAGAGATCGCCTGCGGACACATCGGTGACGAAACTTTTGCCGTCGGAGTCGATGCAGGTGATGCGGCAGTTTCCGTCGAGGACGAAGGCCCACTCCGAGACGGAATGCCAATGCAATTCACGGATGGCGCCGGCGTTGAGACGAATCTGCGCGGAAGAAATCGTCTTGGCGATGGCCAGTTCGCGGACAGTGACTTCGCGAACCCAGCCGCCGTTGGCCACGATTTTTTCGCCGAGCGCGGAAGGGTATTTGAAGGGAGGCAAGCCGCCGGCATCGCTGGGAGGGGGATTCAAAGAGTCGGGATTGGCGGCGTTCAAAGCGGGATTGGCAGTGACGGAATTATCGGGCTTGCCGGGAGTCTGCTGGGCGAGAGTGGAAGCGGAAATCAGACCGGTGGCGGCCAGCGCGGCGGAAGCGGTGCCGAGAAACCCGCGGCGTGAGAGTAGTTCGATGAGTTTTTCGTCGGACATGAGCGACTCCGTTCTTGAGCTTGAGCGAATTGACTACTGTACGGCGCTACCGTGCAACGTCGGGAACGCCTTTTAAGGCGCGCGGGCCGAAGAAGATTTTGGCGATCTGGCCTTCGCCGAGGACGCGCTGCAGTTCGCCGAAACCGAAGAAAGGAATCAGGACGACGAACATCAGGAAAGTGAGAGTAAGAATGCCCTTGGCAGTGCCGCCGCCGAAATCAGCTATGGCGGTTTGAAAAGATTGGCCATGGATCAGACTGATGATGAAGGCTTCGAGCAGTTTGAAAACGGCCAGGACTGCAGCGAAGAGAGCGGATTTGAAGATGGTGGGATAGATGGCGGGCATATTGTTGAAATTGTCGCCAAGGTGCAAGGCTTTGGCGATAAGGATGATTTTGCCGAGAACGAGGGCGTTGATGATGGCCATGCCCTGGGTGAGGTAGCTGATGTGCTCCTCGTTGAGCAGCACGGATTTGTAGAGCAGGAAGAGGGCGAGCACGATCCAAAGGTAGAGCGCGATGATGGCGAACTCTTTCATCTCGAAGAGCGCCTTCTGTTTCAGTGCTTCTTTGGTGATCGTCATCGGTGCCTCCTTCGACCCGCACAGGCCGCTAGATGCTTAACGTCAAGCTCGCTCCGTGGGTTGCTCAGGAGCAACTCACTCCTGTTGGGCCATAGTTGGGAACGAGAACGTAATTTGCAGCCTCAGAAGGTTCCCGCCCCCATTGCTGGGAGCGGGAACAGTCGAGGTCCTTCGTTGTGTTGGCGATTACTTCTTGCTGGCCATCAACTTGGCCTGTGCAGCACGCACCACGTCGGGCGCGTTCATGCACGCGGCAATGGGGTGAGAATCGCCACCGATCACTGGCGCTACTTTCTTGCCATCGGTCGGCCAGGTGAGGAATCCCGGATTGAACTCGGTCGGGTTGGGAGGCATGCCGTTGTTCTGCAAGGTTTCTTCGACGCTGTTGTACCACACGCCGACCTTGCAGATTTTCCGCGCTTGCTCTGCGGTAGCCACTTTACGGCCAAACGCTTTGCAAATGCGGACGACGCCTTCGATCTGCTCCACGGTGGTTTTGCGAGTACGGTCGGCACCCCACAGATTGTCTTCATTGCCGACGCGCACGTGCTGGCCGAGAACAATGGCCATTGCAGAATAGGCAATCAAGCCGCGCATGCTGGACCAGAAGGTGTTCACCGAACCTTGAGGGACGCGCGACAGAAAATGCATCATGTCAAAGGGATTGCGGCCGAGCGTTCCGCCGCCGTAGGCACACAACGCCATATTCAGCGGACCCATATACACGCCAGCCCGGATCACGCGTTCAATCAGCTCCCACTGGTGGACGTGACCAGGAACGAAGTAGGGCAGGATGCCGTTTTTGCGCAGGCGTTTGAGGTGTTCGAGGTAAAACGCCGGTGTGGAGTCCACCACCATGCCGGACCACGCGGCCTGCACCTTGGGGTCTTCCATGTGGGTGCCCTTGACGTCATCGGGAGAGAACGCCGCGGAGATATCCCATAGAGTCGTGCCGGTAGTAACGGTCACAAATTCCGGTTTGGGATTTAATTCGGTGAGCATGTGGCGGGTGTCGTAGTCGAGCCACTTGGCCTTGGCATCATCGGTGTGGGGCGCAAAGGAAATGGAACCGCCGACCTGGATGATCAGCTCGGGCACGGCCTCCTTGATGCGCTTGAGCAGGTAGTTGTATTCGTCAAAATTGGTGGAACCCATGCCGGTCGCAGGGTTACGAACGTGGAAGTGCAGCATGGTGGCGCCAGCTTTGTAGCAGTCGACGGCGGCCTTGACCTGCTCGTCCCAGCTTAAGGCAATGTCGCTGGCGTCGCCGGGCAACCACGCCGGGCCATAGGGAGCTGCGGTGATGATGAGCGGCTCCATATATTCCGGAAGAATCGAGTTATCTGTGTAATACACTTGATGTTCTCCTATCAGACCTGGTGGATTTAATCGGGATGGGGCAACGGAAAGGCCTTCGGATCCGCTTCCCAAACTCCGAAAATATTGTTGGCGGGATCGGCGACGATGGTGACCCAGGCAGCCCGGGGCACGGCCGTTTTTGGGCGAACGATTTTTCCGCCCAGACGCTGCACAAGTTCGACGGTTTGATCTACGGAATCTACCTGCACGTACGGAAGCCACCCGGAAAGGCCGGGGATGGCGCGAAAGGCGATGCCGCCACCGAGGGCAGCGTTGGGAGTGACGCCGGTGTCGATGCGCCAGTAGTCGATGGCTTCGAGCTTCTGGATCTCCCAGCCGAAGAGGGAGCGGTAGAAGTCCGCCAAGGCGACGGGCTGGTCGCCATAAATCTCAAAATGAGTAATCAAGTTGGTCGTTCACCCAGCGCCGACAACGGACCCAAGAAACGTGAACGACACACGGGCAGAGAGCGCCGGTCAAGTGGACGGAGCGACGGGTACCTGGATGTTGGAGGATGTTTTACTGAGAGCAAAAGGAAATGTCAATCACTTTGTCAAATAAGTACAAATATTAAAGTCAAAATCTCTTTGAATATTAGACGACCTGACTGTCGTGATGGATGTCACTTCGGAGATGGCTAGCCTCGCAACCTTTTGCCCTTGGAGGACAGGCTGTGCCGTTGTTGCCTGCAAAGAATTTCCGAACGGCCCTCGCAGAAGCGACAAAGAATGTGGACAGGAGCGATTTTTCTATTTGCAATAGCGCAAAAGCACAAAAAAGGGCAGTTTCGCTCTAGCCTATCCCCTATCCCCCAATGCGTTTGAGGGCTCCTACAAAGCGCCGTTTATACTGAAAATTCTCTTGGGTCAACCTTGGGGGGGTATTGTTGTTCCCCACAAACGCATTGGGGGTATGCGGATATGCTGGGAAACTCGATTCGTGGCGATCTCCTTTGCCTCCGTATTGACGAGCACAAGATGACGAAGTAGCATCGGTTCACTGTCCCCTGCTTGCCCACCTGGTTTTTAGAAGGAAGCTAAAGCCTAGCTACCGCGTTTGGATATCAGCCATCGCTCCAGCGTAGCCCGGTGGGAAAGAACCCTTCTCCCATGCTTTTGGAGTTGAGCCGCATGCTAGAAAATGTAATCGATGCGAAGAAGAAACGCGAGGAATTGAAATCCAAGAGGAATCTACTGTTCCAGCGGTTTTTGAAGAATCCTCATAACATTCGTCTGGCTTTGAGAATCAAGAGGATTGACGATCGGATTGCAGAATTTACTGAGCAAATGGAACAGAAAAGAGCAGGGCGGTACTAGAGTTCAAGAACTCATTCTTGTTCACCGCCAGGCTCTACGCAGCGAAGCAGTTCCTTGTCTCCACTACGCAAAGATTCCGCTATCCCGCCGCATCTCGGTAGGTCCTGATCGCGTGACCAGATGGAGTTCAACAGCTTTACTTGAATTCTCCGACCACAGCCTCTGCAGCTTCCAAAACCTTTCCTTCCTTCGCGATTTTAGTCAGCATATTGATGTCGTCATAAAGGGGCCTGTCGTCCTCCAACCTTTTCACATACCTGCGGACGACCTCATACGCGGCCTGGGAAGCGCGTGATGGTCTCATGGGTGCGCGAAAATCGAACGCCTGAGCTGCTGCCATCAGTTCGATCGCCACAACGTACCAGGCATTTTCTAGGATCTGACGCGTCTTAATCGCAGTGGTCATGCCCATGGAAACGAAATCTTCCTGGTCGGCCGCGGCTGGTATCGATCCCGTGGTAGCCGGGTGACACAGCACACGGTTCTCAGCCACCAGCGCGCCAGCGGTATACTGCGAGAGCATCAACCCTGAAAACATACCTGCGCCTTTGGTGAGAAAGGCCGGAAGGCCCACCGACAAGTGTGGGTTCAACAGACGGTTAAGCCTGCGTTCAGACAGAACAGCTACTGTCGTCACCGACATACCCAGAAGCTCCAAGCCAAAAGCCATCGGTGTGCCCTGGAAGTTTGCCCCGGTCAAGACAAGATCCTCGTCCGGGAAAAATGTGGGATTGTCGGCGGCATGGTTGAGTTCGGTCTCCAGCATATAACGCGACCATCTAAGGGCGTCCTTTGCCGCGCCAATAACCTGGGGACTCGAACGCAGGGAGTAAGCGTCCTGTACTTTCTTTCCAGGTTGCTTGAGCAGTTCGGAACCTTCGGTCAGCCGGCGAATATTCTCCGCGCTCTCCTGCGCTCCAGGGTAGCCGCGCACTAGGTGAATCCGCGCATTGTATGCATTCATGTTGGCGTTGAGGGATTCGAGAGTCATGGAGAGCGCAACTTCCTGCGTCTTAAGCCAGCGCTGTGCGTCATACAGCTCAAGACAACCCATGCCGGTGATGAAACTCGAACCGTTGATGCTCGCCAGGCCGTCTCGCTCGCGATAGACAATGGTCGGAATTCCAGCTTCGAGGAAACCCTGTTTGGCGGGAAGTCTCTTCCCTTGATAAAAGACCTCGCCCTCACCCATCAGCGTGATGGCCATCTGGGCCATGGGCGAAAGGTCGCCGCAAGCCCCCACAGAACCCTTCTGGCAGACGACGGGCGTAACACCGCGATTGAGCATCTCCACTTGGGTCTGGACGATCTCGGGTCGAATTCCAGAATGTCCCCAGCAATGCGTGTTGAGCCGCGCGAGCATAGCCGCACGAACATCTTCCTCGGAGCAAGGGTCTCCGCAGCCGGCTGCATGGGAATAAAGAAGATAGCGTTGGAACTTCTCCACCTGCTCCGGAGTCAGCACGACTTCAGAGAGTTCACCAATGCCGGTGTTCACGCCGTACATGATCTCCCGGGTCTGGATCTTGTGTTCGAGCAAGCTGCGGCATTTGCGGATGCGACCCAAGGCGTCTTCGTCCAGCGTAACGAGTTCCCGGTTCCTCGCGATTTGAACGACATTTTCAATTGTCAGGGAATGACCATCCAGCACTCGCGTCATGTTCTGCACCTCGTGCGGATACAGATGTTGTTTCTGGTGGGGACCGATTGCTTGTGCGAGGAAGTTATGGCGAACGAATCGAATGGGACGAACAGAAGCCAAGGATGCCGCGAAAACTACTTTCCTCGCGTCGTGCGGGCGAAGGACTCACTTCGTCCAAGCCTCATTTTAGTCTCGCCGCTCCCGATGCAGTGTGACCCCGCTCACAGATGACTAGGGAACAAACCGTATTCGCAAATGATACCCACGCAGATTTGCTAAACCGTTGTACTGGCTAAAACCGGTACCGAGGGTTCGAATCCCCCCTCTGCTAGCGCAACCCTTCCTTTACAAGATTAGGGAAGAGTAGCCCGTTACTCGGGCGAACGTGACACACGGTAGGCCGGGTACCGATTTAGGAAGAAATTATGATTGGCTTTGCTGCTCGTTTGTAGTGTCTGTCTTTAGTTGCTCCAGCAGGCCATGAATGTCCGGCATGCCCCACTGCTCGACTATTTTTCCATCCGCCAAACGGAAAATGGCAACTTCGCGGATCGTCACCTTCTTGCCGGTGGGAGCGATTCCAGCAAATTCGCCCTGCTGTGTGCCCGTCGAAGTAAAACGAATCACAACTTTGTTTCCCTCCGCGACGATGTCCTCCACTTTCTCGTTCCAGTCGGGGAAAGAACGCCGATGCTGGGCAACTACGTCCTTGATACCTTGCACACCTCGCCATTCCGGACCAACAACAAAATGGCAAACGAAGTCCGGAGCATACAGTTCATCCGCGGCGGCCAAGTAGCCCTTATTCCACAGTTCTGCTTCTGCACGGAGAACCACGGATTTGTTGTCGGACAGTGTTCGAGCTTGCCGTGATGAGCACCCAACCAAGCCGAAGATGCAAGGCGCGGCGAGCAGGAGTACTCGAGCGTTCATGAAGATGACCTCACAATGGAATTTTATGAAGCCGGTTTGGTTCGGCCGCAAAAATCATAGCGAAACACCATTCAATACGGACGCTATTCCGCGCTGCAGGAGTGACCAGTCAAAGCCAATGACGAGTGCCCGGTAGCCCCGCGTATCGAGCATACTCTCTACACGTCGATTACACGTTTCACAGGTAGAGATCACAGGTATGAAATGCAGGTTGCCACGACTCTCTTGCACTAGTCGTGCTGAAAATGCCAGCGTCAATTTCCGTGTTGCCCGTGAGAACGACCAGAATCAACTCGGACCTCGTTGTGAAGGTTATTGGCGCAAGCGCCTGCATTCCTCGGTGGCGAAATATTTCGACAGCTTCCGACGTATTCACAGACTCGGTGGACAGGAACTATTTTGCCCTCGGATGTAACGCCTGGCGCGTGGCCACAAGAGTGTTGGTCAGCGACTCCTTAGGGAGTTTGTTGATGATTGGATTGATGGCCCATCGCAGTGTGGATGGCACGTCGCGAGTCAACGAAATCGCTCGACACTCAACGTACACACCAGCGTCACGCTCCTGGAATCGCCAATAAGAATACAAACGCCACAGAAATCCGTAACCCGTATCGGGTGGCAGCACCTTCTCCTTCGGCTTTCCCGCCTCCTGCACCTCAGCGATTCGTGTCGTGCGCGAGCGGCAAATCCAGCGTCCCCGATCTAAGGACCGATATTGCACCCCGTGATCGGTGTCGAGGACAACGGTTATGATTTTCTTCTTCAGAAGTCGCAGGTAAATCTGGAAATCGTTGCCATGATGGCTTATGAGCTTTGAGGCAATCACCTCAGGTGCATAGATATTCTGGTGGTTATCGTAGTCCTGGATCAGTGCCAACGTGTCGTCGACGCTGGTTCCAGGAATGAAGGCAGCACCGATCCAGTCATGGATTAAGCCGTCCGGCACTGCCACAGGTGCACGGCCTGTCCAGAATTGTGCGATGATCTTTCCTTCCTGGAGCTGATGAGTTCTCTGGCCATCTAGGTCAGACCACAAGAACGGTCCTTGCAGACTCTGGTCCATGGCCGCTTCCGCGTCACCGATGTACACAGTGAACGCCTCCAAAGTTTGAGGCATCAACGAAATTGGCTTCGCTGCTAGCGCCATCGTGCCTGACCTCTCCCGAATCGTGGTCTGCTGATATTGGCTTGTCAAGCCGTGAACATAGGTAGCACTGCTGGCTCCACTCTGACATGATGTCCGATGTGTCAACCAACTCATACTTACTGACTTCGTGGGCGCGCTTCAATTCATGGGAGTCCAACGCGTCTTTAAGCCATCCTACGTGCCGCGTGATTACATCCGTGAATCGCTTCATTGTGCAATTCCGTGCTCTCACGTACATTTAGACCCAATGAGAAAAATAAGGGCTACGACCAAAACTCGCAGTTCTCCGATTCGTACTCAGGAGTATGAGGAAGCGGACCTGTCGATTTTGGGCGAGGTGCTTTGCACCGCCGAGTTGGTTCTATTACATGCCGCACCTTTATATTACGGCCTAGGAATACCGCACGGCGACGGCTCGGCTGTGGTTCTCATCCCCGCTTTTCTGTGTCCCGATGCTTACTTGGCACCTTTGCATCAATGGCTGGCGCGAATCGGTTACAAACCCTTCTTTTCAGGAATAGGCTTCAACACCGAATGTCCCAACCTGATAATCCGGCGTCAATTGAATGAGACCATTGAGAAGGCGCTCAACAAATCGGGCCGCAAGCTCCACCTCATCGGCCATAGTCTGGGAGGAATTATCGCGCGCGCGATCGCGGCGCAGCGACCCGCAGATATAGCTTCCGTCATTAGCTTGGGTGCGCCTTTTCGCGGTAAAGTTGCGCATCGCAGCATTTTACTTGCCGCGGAGACAGTTCGACGGCGCATCCTGGCCAAGCACGGCAGCGACGTACTTCCAGACTGCTATACCGGGCATTGTGCTTGCGATTTTCTGGATTCATTGCGGCACGCAATGCCGGCGTCGGTATGTGAGACCGCTGTGTACAGCGAGAGCGACGGAGTAGTTGACTGGCGGTATTGCAAAACAGACCGCCCAGAAGCGGACTTCTCGGTTTCGGGTACACATCTTGGATTGGTCTTCAATCCCTCGGCGTACTCCATCATTGCAGAGCGTTTGGCTCAGGCCAACTCCGAACCGACTAAGCGAAGCGTGACCAGAGAAGGTAGAGCCTGGTAAACGGGCAAACCGGAGGTTGGGTACCATTTCAGGGCTGTTGCACGGGGCCAATCTTTTTGAAGTCACATAGGGGCGTAGCTCAGTGGTAGAGCAGCGGCCTTTTAATCTATTCCTATAAGATCTCTAACCCTCGCCGAATCAGTATATGCTTGGTTTTTCAATGCGTTTGCTTTTCGTTCCGTTCGCTTCCGTTTCGCTTTTTTCCAATGCCTTTCGTTCGTTCGGGGACATTTCAGGGACAATTTGCACCAAAACAGGGCAGGCTTTCCGCAATCACTTCCAGCACGTCTCGAACGTTAAGGATTTCCTGGTTGACAAGTTTCCGCTGTGACCAGGGAAAGTACGTATTGCCATCCAAGCGATCCGGTACGGGTCGGAGGCCTGGATCTCGGTAGAGATGAGTCCAGGAGGTACAACCCCGGCTCTCTCGGCGAATCTTGCCAAAGCGCAGAATGCTTAATGCCAAGACAGCGGCAAATCCGTCCCTGCGCGTCTATGATTGCTCCGCCGATTTGATCATTTGATCAGCACGCAGTGCATTTTCGACAGTGGATAGCGTTTTGGCGAAAGACAACCGAAAATTCTCTATGATTACAAGTGATTTCATATTT
>Ga0187779_10002537_pt1 | contig 11148 bp, 15 predicted proteins | sample 1015_Q2_SP10_10__FD_132435 | JGI IMG/M metagenome (GOLD analysis project Ga0187779, IMG submission 132435) | Tropical peat soil microbial communities from peatlands in Department of Meta, Colombia - 1015_Q2_SP10_10_MG | ecosystem: Environmental > Terrestrial > Soil > Wetlands > Peat | place... | reverse complement strand
TGCCACATCGAGGACCACTTGGGGGGCGTAAATCTCTTGAGGGATGGCCCGTATGCCGACCGGCGGGAGCTCTGCTTTAAGTGCCATGCGGAGACAAACTACGCCAAGATCGATCCTCACATCGTGCTGGATGGCCGTGGCCACGTTCCAAGCGCGTACGGGCAGTCGGTTTGTCTCTTCTGCCATGCGGTAAAGCCGGATCCGGCAACGGACCGGACCGGAGATGTTTCGTTTAAAGCGGATATTGCCTTTCTTTGCTGGCGCTGTCACCCTCCCATGGCAAATCACGTGATCTTTGATCAGCATTTCCTGGTGACACCGTCAATGGAGATGAGAAGGTTCATGGAAAAGCAGGAACAGCAGCTCCAAGTGAGCATCCCGCTGGTCCCCAGAGACCGCATCACATGCTCGACGTGTCACAACCCCCATCAGAAGGGCGTAATACCCTCTGGTCCTGCCGCCAGCGGGGCTGACGCGCCGCACAGGCTCCGGCTGCCGCCGGATAAGATCTGTACTGCCTGCCACAATATCATGTAGAATAATGATGGTGTATGCGGAGCGTACGCCACGAGCTGTGCTGCACGTAACACTCGTTGCAAATTATTGTTACCGTGTGGCCGCAGGATTTTTTTGATGCACGGTATCAGGTAGACGGTGAGCTGTCGCGGAGATTGTTCCTGCGCATGCCCGGGGATATTCGCTAAATTGCCTTTATGATTGTTATTGAGCCTTATAAGGGGAGATCGGTCACCGACCAGCGCGTAGAGATCGTCGAACGCAAGGGGACGGGACACCCCGACTATCTCTGCGATTCCATGATGGAGGCCATATCGATTGCACTTTCCCGGGAATACGTAAGGGAATTCGGGACGATCCTTCACCACAATATTGATAAGGGGCTGCTTGCAGCAGGCCGCACAGAGAAGCGGTTCGGCGGCGGAAAAGTGCTTAAGCCCATGGAACTCATCATCGGTGACCGGGCTACATTTGCTGCCGGGGGAATGAAGATTCCCGTAGCGGAGATTGCCGTGGACGCAGCGAAGACCTGGCTCAAAAAAAACATGCGGTATATAGATCCGGAGAAGCATCTGCGCTATCGGGTTGTGCTTGCACCCGGGTCAGGTGAACTAACGGACATTTTTTCTCGTCTCGGCGCCGTCAAGAGCGCGAACGATACTTCCGCCGCCGTAGGGTATTATCCGCTGAGCCCTACCGAACTGATTGTTCTCGAACTGGAACGCCATCTGAATTCCAGACCATTCAAAAAGAAGCACCCGGAGACCGGTGAAGACATCAAGATCATGGGCCTGCGAACGGAAGGCAACCTCGACCTTACCGTGGCAATGCCGCTTGTCTGCAAATACGTCAAATCCGAGCAGGAGTACTTTGAGCAGAAGGACATTCTGCATCGGGAAATGCAATCATTTGTCGAGCGGTATCAGGACTTTAAACATATTCGCATTCACTTCAACACGCTCGACACGACCGGCAGGGGATTGGGCGGAGTGTACCTCAGTATCCTGGGTACGTCTGCAGAGGACGCAGATTCGGGGCAGGTGGGACGCGGCAACCGCGTAAACGGCCTCATTTCCATGAACAGGCCGATGGGGAGCGAGGCCGCTGCGGGTAAGAACCCTGTTAGCCACGTGGGCAAGATCTACAGCGTGCTCGCACACAAGATTGCAAAAGACCTCTATGAGAACATTGAGGGAGTACGGGAGGTTTACGTGCTCTTGCTCAGCAGGATCGGAACGCCGATTGACAGCCCCCAAGTGGCCACCGCACAGGTAGTGCTCGAAGGCGGGAGAAAGGTTCGTGAGATCATCAGACCGGCGAAAAAAATCTTCGATTTCGAGTTTTCAAATATAAGCCGGTTTTGCCTTGAATTGAGCAAGGGGAAATACCCGATATGCTAGATCGGCCCGCCTGAGGAACGATGAATGTTATGCTGTGGCACGATTACTTCTCCGTACTCTTTTTTTCTTCCTTCGCATTTCTATTCCCGCCCGCACAAGGGCCGCTTCACAGTCTGGAAAGTCCTTGACCTTCATGCCTGCCTCTTTCCATAGGTCCCGCAGAAGCTCAAGGACCTTTTTCTTGTCCGCCATGCCTGCGGGGATGATGCCCCTTTTTTTCGCTGCGATGACGGCCATATCTGAAGGCAGGGGATCTGCCTTTTTCCAGACACCGCGCATTTCCCGAAGGAAGATGTTGATGGTCACCTCACCTATGCCTTTGGCAAGCGACTTAAGCTTTTGCTCGAGATCGCGCGGGTCGGTTGCAGTACTATGGAGATTCGTCAAATCCGCCTGGTAGTTCTCTTCAAGCGCCATGCACATGTCCAACAGCTTGGTCGCAGTCTTGAAGTCGTACCGCACATAACCGCCTTCGTCCAGGATGGCAACAAGTCCGTCCCACCCCGTATCGAGAATGGCTCTTGGGGAAACGATGTTTCGGAAAACAAACGTTCGGAAGGTCTTTTTCACAATGGTTTCGGATATTCTCGCCCCGAACAGGACGGACGCAAGGAACCACTTGAAGATCTCACCGGAGAGCCCTTCCGAGAGATCGATGCCGAGTTCGGCGGAAAACCTTCCCTTATGCTGCTTAATGAGTTCCTGTACGGAACCCGTCGGTGTCAGAAAGCGAGATTTCATTCCAGAACATCCTCGTCGTAAGAGATCAAGTGAATGTTCCTGCCGTTTCCATCCCTCGGAAGTATCGCTTTTCCCCCTGTCCTTGAACCATTCTTCGGTCAAACGATCCGGACTTTCAGCACGATCGATGAGGATTCACCCCAGGATGAACGTGACAGGTTGCTCCTCGCTCGCGCGGTCTCAAATGGATATGACATCGACGTCTTCACCTTACAAATAAAACTCTAGCTCTTCGAGCTACGAAGTTAATGCAATGTCCTGCGCGTAAATGCATCCTTGATTATGTCACCTTAATTATAGAGTAAAAAAATGACTATTAGAAATTATCGTCTAAGTACGGGATGTCGCTGATACGGTGCTAAAATAATCTTATACCAGTTGGGAGAGACAGGAGGTGGCGCCCATGAATCTCTCATCTCCAGTCCTGATATGCTCTTTTTTGCCGGTTTTGTCCGCATCAGCCTTCGCGGGTGGCTCGATGATGACAGTAGGCAATCATGTGGCGGGCTCTGCGTATAAAGCGATACGGCGGTCATGGATGATTATCGACCGTGAAGCATCGGTGAAAAGGGGATGCGCGGGAGGCGTTCCGCGCGACAGGATAACAACCTCATGAATGTTTCTTTACCGATCTTGGAGAGAAGGATGTGAAGGCAAGGGGGTCTGCTCCGCGTGCAGAGGCACGTGAGGTGCCTTGGCCCAAGTAACGGCGAGAAAGCGCAGCCCGAATCCCGAGGCGACGGACGAACAGGCGTGAATTCGTGATAACCGCAGGCGCAGTCATGGTCATGATGAGGGAGGAATGAGAGGGAAGCCGCATGGATAATCCGATGTTCGCGTCACAGAACAGGAAAAAGACACGAGTGTCTCTCATCAAGACCCTCGACCGGGAAGCGGGTATCAAGAGGGCGATCAATCTGCTGGAAATAAATCCGGTGATGGGCAAGGACGTTCTGCTCAAGCCGAACTTCAATACGGCAGACCCCTTCCCTGGATCAACCCACAACGACACCTTGATCCATCTGGTGCTCCATTTAAGGACTCTGGGAGCGAAGAGCATCACGATCGGAGAACGCAGTGGGCCGCCAGACACCGCCGACGTGATGAAGGAGAAGGGTATCTATGAACTCTGCAACAAGCTGGGCGTCAACATAATCAATTTTGAACGCCTTCCCGAGACGGGCTGGGTGCATTTCAAGCCTGAACAGAGCCACTGGATGAACGGGTTTGATGTTGCCAAACCGCTGATTGAGTCAACATGCATAGTTACGACCTGCTGTCTCAAGACCCACGGTTATGGAGGTGTCTTCACGATGTCACTCAAGCTCTCTGTGGGCATCACCCGCAAGAGAAATATGAGGGAGCTTCATACTTCGTTTCTGAGCATGCGCAAGATGATCGCCGAAATCAACCAGGTTTACTCGCCCTCCCTCATCCTCCTGGACGGCATCGAGGCTTACGTAGATCAAGGCCCTTCGCGCGGTCCCGTCAAGCAGGCGGGCGCCATTCTTGCCGGCACGGACCGGATCGCGATCGACGCCGTTGGTTTGTCGATCTTAAAAGAACTTGGCAGCAACAAGGCCATCATGGTGAAGAATATCTTCGATCAGGAACAGATCCGCAGGGCCGTTGAACTCGGACTGGGTGTAGCACGTCCTGAGGATATCGAGATTGTGACAGATGACGCACCCGGCAAACAGTACGCGGGAAAATTGACGCAAATATTGCTCAAGGGCTAATGCGCTCATGCAAGCCGGCTGCAGTGCAGCTGCAGATGATGAAGACGAGGCGCTTTGCAGCGAAATGGCAGGGGTAAAAATGCGAAAGAATTTCGAGATTATTGCATCTTGTCAGATCGTCGCTGTTCAGGTTTGCCCTGGCCAGGGACGGGAAAAAAGTAAGGGACCTCTAGGCTGATTTGAAGAGCCAAAATTTGCGCGCAGAGCATATCACGTTTGCGGAGGATAGGGTTCCCGACAATCGCTCGGCATGGCAACACAGTGACCGAAACGGAAAGGCAGCATGTTGATGACACGCGCAGAACGTCGCAGGGACATTCTGCGTGAATGAGCATTGGGCTTTGACAAGAGACCGTCTCAGGCGCTTGCCCAGGAGGAGGCTGAGGTAATGTCAATATTCGAAAAGCATTCCGGCCTTTACACCGATCACTATGAGCTTACCATGGCTCAGGGATACTTTTTGAACAACATGCAAGATATTCCTGCATGCTTCGATTATTTTTACAGAGAGAATCCCTATCAGAACGGTTATGCGATCTTCGCGGGACTTTGGGATCTACTTGAAATCCTTGAGGGTTTCCGGTATGACGAAGAAGACTGCAGCTTTCTGGAGGCACGGGGTTTTGCTCCTCAGTTTCTTGATTTTCTCAAAAAATTCGAGTTCAGGGCGGACATCTATGCGCCTGAGGAAGGAGAGGTTGTCTTTCCCTTCGAACCTCTTGTTCGGGTGGAAGGGAATATCATTGAATCTCAGATCATAGAGACAGTGGTTTTGAATATATTGAATTTCGAAACGCTTATTGCCACGAAAGCCGCGCGGATGAGGCATGCCGCCGGTGACAAACTTATAATCGACTTCGGACTGCGTCGGGCGCATGGTCTCGGTGGCATCCATGCAAGCAAAGCAGCCATGCTCGGCGGTGCGAACAGCACATCTAACGTGTATAGTGCGTTCCTGTTCAGCCTCATCTCCACCGGCACCCAGGCGCATTCATGGATCCAGGCGTATGATGACGAGATATCCGCATTCAGAGATTTTGCAAAGGCCTTTCCAAAGAGATGTGTTCTGCTGGTAGATACCTACAATACGCTCAGGTCCGGCATGCCGAACGCGATAATTGTCGCCGGAGAGATGGAGTCGCGCGGAGACAGATTGTTCGGCGTGCGCATTGACAGCGGCGACCTCGCCTATCTCAGCAAAAAAGCCCGATTGATGCTCGATGAAGCAGGACTGCACTATGTCAAAATTGTTGCATCAAATAAACTGGATGAACATGTCATAAAAAGCCTTTTGGAACAGGGATCTCCCATCGATGTTTTCGGTGTAGGCACAAGGCTTGTTACGGGTCAACCAGACGGCGCACTCGACGGTGTTTATAAGCTCTCCATGAGCATGAGGAAACCAAGGTTGAAAATATCAGAGAATCCCGAGAAAATAATCCTGCCCGGCCGCAAAAATGTATTCAGGTGCACCGATGAAAATGGGCATTTTTATGCGGATTGTATCGCGCTGGAGGAGGAAGACGAGGTTGACATTATGTACCATCCTCATCATGTCGGGAAAAGCACTGCTATAAGTCCATGCAGCAAGGAGAAACTGCTGCGAAAGGTCATGGCCAAAGGGAAGATCATCATAGGGAAGAAAAAAATTGACGAGATGGCCGCCTTTGTTCAAGCGCGGCTTCGGCAGCTGCCTGAAGAACATAAACGTTTTGAGAACCCCCACATCTACAAGGTCGGGATTAGTAAAAGGCTGATGGACCTGCGCTCGATGCTTGTTGATGACATCAGAAGAAAATATGCGAGCTGAACCTCCCGGAGATCCTTTGACGGATAATCAAGCTATCGTAATTATCCAGAAGGCGGGGGCTGTATGCCGTGCTCGATACCACAGTCGCACCTTCTAGCCTCGGCTTCGCGAGGAGAGGGAGCTATGTATGAAAAATCGAAACATCCGGCTGCATGAGGAACAGCCATGGCCATGGTCATGGTATGCGCCTCGGTAACGCCAAATGCCAGCTATTGCTGCCCGTATGCATCGCAAGCGCCGCTTGTCGTACCGGGAGCCGTCGGTGCCGTGTAAAGGAGCGAAGAATGCAAAAACGTTCTATTTTAGTTGCTGACGACCTTGAAAATCAAACCGACTCCGGCAAAAGACGTTCACAAGCAATATGGAAGGCTGCTTCCTTACTGGCCCAACGGCTCAAAATCGGCATCGATTTACTTTACGTGGAGGACCTGAAAACCTATCCATTGAGCAAGCTCGGATTATATCGTTTTCCTGCATGGCACTATGCACATCAGAAAAGGCTTGAGGAAACGGTCAAGCAATGCAACAGACCGGTTTCCTGCTCCCTGAAAAACGGTTCTCCGGCTGAACAGATCCTCAAGACCTTACGTTCCCCTTCATCCGCGGAGCTTGTTGTTGTGGGAACCCAGGGACGTACGGGAGTGAAACGATTGCTCATCGGTAGTGTTGCGGAAGAAGTGATACGCCACTCCAGGCGGCCTGTGATGGTGATCGGACCGCTAGCTCAGGAAGTGGACCTGGACCTCGCTGACCAGAGGAAACAGAATATTCTCGTGCCGACTGATCTCGGGGAAAATAGCCGGGCGGCAGAGCACTATGCACTCTCTCTGGCAAGACGCATCGGGGCGAAAGTAACCCTGTTTCATTGCATGTGGGACCGTATCAATTCAATCATAATTACTGCGGCTTGCTCCGGGATGGCTACTTTTAATATGAATGAAATTTTCGACGAGTCATGGAATAGTGCCCTTGACTCCATAAAACGAAAAATCGGTTTCTTTCAGAAACACGATGTGCCGTGCAACTACAAAATTGAAGAGAAGGCGATAACTTCATCGTTCGCTATTTATCGGGAGTGTGTGCGTAACTATTCGATCGTGGTCATGGGAACTCGCGGAAGGAATGTGCTCCTCAATACCTTTTTCGGAAGTACAGCTCGGGAAACGATCCTGAACGCGACGATTCCGGTGATCATTGTACATCCGGGCAGATAAGAGCTATCGAACGGCAAAGGGATTCAAGAATGAAATTCGCGGCAGATTTCATGGATGCCCTTCCTCGCGGCTCAAGGTTGTTCGGACGTACTGAGCAGTCAATGCCCCATAAGCTGTCCGGAGCGCTGTTTTAGGGATGTCCTCTGAGGCAGTATTGAGAGGAACTTACCGAATCACTGGTAGAGGTTAGAAGAAGACTCTATTACATTTACAAATGACTTCACAAGGGTAGAAGAATTATCGCTGCGCCAAACAACGGCAAGTTTTACGGTAAGCGGAGATCCGGATAAGGATACATACTCCACACCTGGCCGTCTGATATTTTTGATAAAATCTGGGAGGAGGCAGACTCCCAATCCGGAGGCTACAAGACCCAACACTGTTTGAACCTGACCCGCCTCCTGCGCTATGCTGGGGCTGAAGCCGGCTGAATGGCACATGCTGATAAAAGCATCGCGAACAACCGGCTCTGATAATCGTGTATTTGCTATGAATGGCTCCTGAGCCAGCTCCCTGATATGCAGCGATTTGCGGCTCGCAAGAGGATGTTTTTTGGGCAGTACAACCATCAAAGGTGCTTTTGTAAGCAGCTTCGATGCAAACAGGGAATCTTGTCCATCAAGATAAAGGAATCCAACGTCAATTTGCTTGGCATGAAGTGACTTAATCTGTTCTGCCGTATTCAGCTCCTGCAGGACAAGTTCTACATCCGGGAATCGCTCACGGAATAATCGTAACCCCGCAGGTAAGAAAGTATGGATCACCGATCCCACAAATCCGACCATTAGGCGTCCAGACTCTCCGCGGTCGATCCTTCTGGCAGTATCAGCCGCCTGTTTAACAAGGGAGAGGATCTGCTGTGCCTCCTTGAAGAAATAAATGCCGGCATCAGTCAATTGTACAGTTCTCCGAGTTCTGTCAAAAAGCTTGACCCCAAGCTCATCCTCCAGATTCTTGATTTGTTGACTAAGCGGAGGCTGAGCGATGTGGAGCCTTTTCGCTGCCCTTCCAAAATGCAGTTCCTCAGCCACTGCTACAAAATATTTAAGATGTCTTAGTTCCATATTTTAAAAGTATTGTTTTTATATTAACAATATATTAGACATATGTCAACTCAACCGATAAAATATTTTGCAGAAACGAGCAAAGGTTTATAAACGTCCGACGTAATGCGGTGAAGTGATGCGAAGAGATGGCGGGAATGATGACCAGTACCTCATCCGTTCGCGTCAATAAATAATTTCGCAGGTTGGCAGGAGGCACTATGAATAGGACAGTCGATAAATGGACGGTCGACGCAGCTAACTATTTTAAAGAGGAAGTCCTCGACATTATGCCCGACATCCCCCGCGAGGAGCTCTCAGAAATGGTAGGTGAGTACATCTATTATCAGCAAGCGGATGTGGGGATGGACGCAGCGCACGAGGTAGTTGAGGAAACCTGCGTCCAGAAATAGCATCGACGGAATCTATCGTGCTTTTGAAGGTGGATGACTGGCAATGCTGTTTTCTTCCATCATGCTAAGCGACAGTTATCGTTCTTTCGTTTTCCTTATTGATTGTTGTACCTCGGTGCTCCCTGCAAGCGTCACTCAAATCCCTTTCTTATCAAGGATCAAGGGAAACGCTTCTGCCCTGAATCCTGAGGAGAAGCGAAGCTTTCTTTCCACCCTTCAAGAGCGCCTCTTCTTATATGGCACAACCGTGCAGGTTGTCCATGAGATCGGAGTGGCTCATTTTGTACTATTTATACCAGGCTCTTCTTGTTCGAGTCCATAATAAGGATGCATGCATACGGAATAGAGCGACCTCTTTTCCTGTTACTCATGTAGCATGCACGGTCCCTACGGATTTGTGATCTATAACCGTATTTCCCTTTCTTAAGCAACATGGCTGCCCCACACCCCCCGCGAGGATGATTCTTGCCTGCCTAAGGGCGGGGATGAAGTTGCCATGCTTCCCATACATTTAGCAACCTGCGCCATCTGTATAATATCTATGATATAGTGATAATTAAGTGTGGGGTATTTCCCGCAGGAAGGAGAAATGAACATGAAGAGCGTAAAATTACTTTCCCTTATCGTATTCACGATTTTTTTAACGGCCTCTCTCGGGAAAGCATCGAACCCAGAATTCGGGCACCGAAATGAGATGTCTCCTCTGAACGTGTTCAAGGCAACACTGACCGGTAATAATGAAGTTCCCGCCAGAGAGACAAAGGCAACAGGTGAAGCTGCATTCAAAATAAGCGAAGATGGGTCAAAGATTTTCTATAACCTGAAGCTGAAGGATATCGAAAATGCCAAAGCGGCGCATATCCATGCTGGAAAGAGGGGAGAGGAAGGTGCACCGGTAGTCGGCCTGTTTGCGGGGCCAAAAAAAGAAGGCATGTTTAGCGGAGTTCTCGTCAAAGGCACTATCTCAGAAGCGGATCTGATCGGCCCTCTGGCAGGAAAGAAGATTGAGGACCTCGTTAAGCTTTTTAAGAACGGAGGAGCTTATGTCAACGTTCATACTGACAGGTACCCGGGTGGAGAAGTACGCGGTCAGATCAAGTAAGGCAAGGGACGGTCAGTCACTGGCAAGCTGTCGGGATATCTCAGTTGTGGCGGAGTTGGGTCAGTCCCAACTCCGTTCTTTTTTATGAGGAGCCATGAAAAGTTATCAGAAGGATGTCCTGAAAAACGTTAAAAAGCATGGCATGCATAATTTGGCTGCTGGATAATAAAGTTTGCCGGGAACCCATGGCTGAGAAGCAAGCGGATTTGCATTGATTTATTGCTCCACAATAGGATAACGTGTTTACATGCAGAAGAACGAGTGCAAGGCAGGCAGCGACGAAGAGCAGCACAAGACATTTTAGGCTGGATGAAACGATGATGTGGGGGGGCCGGAAGATACCCGGTTTTAAGGCTGAGACAGAAGCACGAGGTCCGGTGCTTGAAGGGATTCTCTATCAGAGTAATGAGGAAGTTCCTCGAGCAGAAAATAAAAAGGGTTAAACCAAGGGAGGTTTGACATGAAACGATTAATGCTTCTTTGTCTCGCGATGGCAATTATCAGTATTGACTCATTCGTATATGCGTGGGATCCGCCTTCCGCGGTAAGAGAAATAGCTGTCCCAAACCTCCCCGACATCGCCATCGCATCCATGGACGCGCAAGGGCCAGTGATATTCGTTATCCCCAATGTTGCCATGCAAACGAATCATGACTTTGTAACCTTTTCCAGGGCTCATGAGTACGGCCACATATATCTACGCCACATTCGAGCATCATTCTACACTTCCAATCGTTATAGTCAGGCATGGCCTCAACGAACAAAAGAAAATGACGCTGATTGCATCGCGGCACGTGAGCTTATTAACGCCGAACCTCAGGCGGTTTATACCGCGATTTCATTATTTAGTGCAGAGGGTAACGGAAGAGCGGATGCATTGCATCCAACGGGGTCTGAACGAGCCGCCAACATTCAAATTTGCGCCCGGATAACGCCACCTCCGCAGAGATATTGTTGTGAGAGTACCGGCAAAGGAAAGTGTCAAATAACCGTACATGCCGGTCCTGTCGGTTCTCCCTGTGCGTGTATAGGAACCGCGGGAGTGGGAACCACATGCAACGAATAGCGGTATGACGAGAGTGGAGAAATTCTTGCCTTGGTCACTGCTGATCCTTGCGGTACCTGCTGTCGTTGCACATCGTTGTGATTACTAAGGCTCCTCCATGATGC
>Ga0187779_10002536_pt1 | contig 11149 bp, 7 predicted proteins | sample 1015_Q2_SP10_10__FD_132435 | JGI IMG/M metagenome (GOLD analysis project Ga0187779, IMG submission 132435) | Tropical peat soil microbial communities from peatlands in Department of Meta, Colombia - 1015_Q2_SP10_10_MG | ecosystem: Environmental > Terrestrial > Soil > Wetlands > Peat | place... | reverse complement strand
GGAGACGCGAGAGAATACGATCCTCCTTCGATACTGTCTGTGGACTCACCTGTGCACCCGAAAGATCCGTCTGCACTTCCACCATTTGCTTCGCCAAGTCCGTGAGGTCCCCTAGCAACCGCTTGAGGTTACCTGACGCGGCTGCTTCCCGAGCCAGTTCTTCCAAGGACTTCCGGACCATGGCCTGCTCTCCAGACAGCCTTGACATCTCTGCAGCCTGCTCGGCGGACATCCCTCCGAGCCCCTTGGTCCCTTCATTAATCTGTCGTTGCATTGCGGCCATCCGCTCCAGACGCTGCATTAGGCCAGCCATGCCAAGCCCTTGGCCACCAGCTTGTTCCATGGAGTTAATTGCATCCTCGATGCGTTGCGTGGCTTCGTTTAGAGAGCCCATTGCATCTGTTTGATGCTCCGCCGCGGAACTTTTGTTCCGCTGCTCAATGGATTGCATTGCGCCGTCCATCTCACGACGCGCGTCGCCAATGGATTTCCCAAGCTCTGGAGTGACACTGAAGGTCTTCTTAGAGAGATCTCCTAGTTTTTCAGTAACGGTGCCAAGGTCGCTCATGATCTCCATCTGAGACTCCGCATCATCTCGAAACATGCCACTGTTCGGATCGATCGATTGTGTGGCATCCTTGAGCTTTTCCTGCCGCTCAGAGAGCTCCAATAAATCACGCATTGCCGTCCGCAGAGTCTTTACGTTTTCTCGTTGTTGTGACTGCCGCATCGATCGCTGCATTTCTCGCAGGCGCTGTGCAAGCCGAGAACCAGCCTTCGCGGCTTGCGCTTCCATCCCGCGAGCCTGGTCCGGACGAGCGTCGTCCAGATCCTTTATTGCCTCCTCCATGCTCTTCTCGAGCGTACTATCCTGCAGTTCCTGTTGCGCCTGCGCCATTTCCGATAGCGGCATTTCCGTTGGAAATTCTCTCATCCTTTCCTGCAGCGCATTCATGCTCCGTCGAAGCCCCGTAAGCTTGTCCAGGATTTGCATTTGGTCCTGCGTGAGCTTCCTTATTTCTTCGTGATTGTCGGGATGGGCTTGTGCAGTCTTTTGGCTCACATCCTCTTGTTGCTTTGCCATTTCTTCCGCCCGGCGAGCTGCTTCGTCCATCTTTTGATCAATCTGAATCCTTCGCAACAGGCTCAGTGTTCGTTCGATGCTCTTTCGCAGCATGTCCTCAGATAATGACATCTGCGACATTGCCTGTTTTATCGCATCGGGATTCATTTGCTGCATCGCCTCCTGGAGCTTCCTCAGTGCGTCCGCGAGTTCCGGAGAAGAAAGCTGATCCATGAGTTGCTGAAGCTCCTGATACTTTTCAGCGGTCTCTTTGGATAAGACGTTGTTCTTCTCGAGGTTTGCCGTCAGTTTATCAATGGCTTGTCTGACGGTGTCGAGTCTTCCCTGAACCTCTGTATATTTTTTTATCAACTCCTCGGACTTCTGTCGATCTTGCCAGTCCATCTTCCCCTGGTTGGTAAGCAGATTGCGCTTCAGATCCTCCAGATCTTTAAGCGCTGTCTGAGCTTGTTCCAAGGTGTTTCGCATATCCTCTATGCTCGCTTCGTGACCTTTATCGGCATCCGCAAATACCTCGTCCAACGATGGAAGTCGGATGAGGTATTCGCTGCTTTGAGCTGATTTTGGGCCGGAAACCTTATCATTATCAAAGACTTCCACGTGATAGCTGACAACGTCTTCTGGCACGAGATGCATGTTCGCAATGTGCCAGCTATAGGGAATCAACGCCTCGGTTACGCCCCTTTCCGGGAGTGGGAGCGGAAGATAGCTGTAAGACAGCGCAGGTGACTCGTATTTGGACTGAATTAACTTGTACCCCAAACGGAGGCCGCTGAACCCGTAATCGTCGGCAATTTTTACAAGAAGAGAGATTGCTGTCGTATCCGTTACATCGAGATTCTCTGTCGGCTGAAGGAGGGAGATTGACGGATTATCATCAGGCAGGATCTTCATCGCATATTCCACCGGGTCCGTGCTGGCGATCCCCGTCTTGTCAAGGAGATCAACGTGATAGGTATGCTCCTTCATCAACGTTTCGGCACCTACCCCAGATGCGCCAAGAATCGACAGCGAATCGTTCTCGCCATTGTTGCTCCTAAGCTCAGCTCTTCGCAATTCCTTGTTCGCCTCAATCTTGAAATGAACTCGCGATCCCTTCAGGGCGGTTACATCACCCACGTTGTCTTCGAGCTGTTTTTCGGGCAAGCCACTATATGATGGCGGCGTAATGGCAAGCTGCAGACGTCTTATCACGGGGCGGTCGATCACTGTCAAGGTATCTTGCTCACCCCGAATCCCATCCGCCTGCGGCGCATAGAAAAGCGTGGAGCGGAGGTCTTTGAACTCGTATCGAAAGCTCCCATCAGATCTGGCCGCTACAACTTTTTCCTCTTCCACTCTTTGGTCGTTCTGACGGGATATGATTGTGATTTCATCAAAAGAGCGGCCCTCAACGGTAACATGAATCGTTACCGATTCTCCTTTTATGAGTTCCTTGTTCCCAGGTTGAACAAGGAATTTGAACGCCACCGGAGAAGCGAACGTCCTTTGAAAGTGCATGAGGCGATACCCGGCGCCGAAAAATGTTGTCGGGTAGACGCCAAAAAGGCAAATGGATACTACAAAAGACATCAGAAGGATCCAGCGCCACCGTCGCGAACTGGCAAAGCTAACCGTAGAAGCAAAATCGATGCCCTCGCAATTACGGATCGTGTCTTTGAGTGCGGCGTCAACCAACTCACGAGAGTAGAGTTCACCCACGTCAGGAGAGAGGCATAGCTGGACCGCATTGGTGAGCCTGTCTTTTACGAGCGGGAGTGCACTCCCCACCTTGCGCGCGGTCTGCACGTCATTTTCACCGGGAAGCATGCCCCAAATACGACCTACCGGAAGGACGATGCGGAAGATGAAGAGATACACACCAAGGAGGGCAAGCACAACAACGATTAGTGTCCTCGGTACTACGGCAAGCCGAAGATCTCCCTCAGCCACGAGTGCCAGAAGCACTGCGACCATGGAAATGACGCCAGAGGTCGCGACCCCATAGACTAGCCGCCCCACATTGTCTTTCCGCCGGACAGCAGCGAGTCGGGCATGCAGATCTTGGTACGCGCCTGATTTTGTATCCTCTGATAGGTTCGTCATGAAGACGTCTTCGATCGAGAAATCAGCGCACCCTCAATGAGTCAGTACCCAGACCACTAGATTCGTGCCAAATCGAAGGGCTTCCTGACGCTTGTCTTCCGGGTCGTTATGAGCTTCCGGATCTGCCCAGCCGTCGCTCGGATTGGATTCGTATGTGTAGTACAGGACCAGCCTGCCGTTCCAGAAGATACCGAACCCTTGTGGCGGCTTCCCATTGTGTTCATGGGTCTTGGGGGGACCGGTGAGAAATTCGAATTGACAGTGGTAGAGTCCATAGTCAAAGGGCAACTCTACAAGTTCCTTTTCTGGAAAGACTTTCTTGATTTCGCGACGGAAGGGCTTATCCATTCCATAGTCATCGTCCGCGTAAAGGAACCCGCCGTTCTCCAGATACGATTTGAGACGGCGCGCCTCAGCTGGGGTAAATGCGATATTGCCGTGACCCGTCATGAACACAAACGGATAGGAATAGAGCTGATCATCTGCAATGTCTACAAACTGATACCGCGGGTCTGTACTAATTCCGGTTGTTTGCGTAACAAATGTGAGCAGGTTGACTTCCGCTGAAGGATCATTATACCAATCGCCTCCCCCAGCATACTTGAGACGTGCGATGGAGAACGCACTCGTCCTCTTCTCGCTCTGCGAGAGCGAGACCTGTATTGCCGTTGTGAAAATCAAAATGAGGAGGATGACCTTCTGCATAATGGAAATGTATCAATCCATCGAAGAAGAATCAACCGAATGCCGGCGGGGTGCAGACGATCGGCGACCCGACGAGTCTATCGCCGGGCCGCTCATCGTTGGAGGGGGGGTGGACGAGAGCTTAGTCCATCATCTTTCGCAGGAAGGCGGGTTTCTCAGGATCTGATTTGTCTATTTTCTCGTGCGGACTTTCCTGATCACCGCGGAATGGATTGAGGGGGATATCCACGCCCCGGCGAACGAAAGCAGGTTCGTCAAATTTCTGGAGCTCAGCCACTCCGGTGGGAATCTTCTCTACGGTTTTCATCGGCCTTGCCGTGCGCGCAAACGGCGAGGACTGCGCACGCCGATTGAAACCTGTCGCGATTACGGTAACCATGACCTCGTTTTCGATGTTCTCATCAACGACCGCACCCAATATCACATTCGCATCCTCCCCTGCCGCCTCGCGGATGATTTCTGTCGCCTCGTCAACTTCAACTAGAGTCATATTGGCGCCGCCAGTAATGTTGACAAGAACACCCTGGGCACCGGCGATCGATACGTCTTCTAGAAGCGGGCTTGAAATTGCCAAATGGGCAGCCTCGACCGAACGATTCTCGCCGGTCGCAATCCCCGAACCCATGACGGCATCGCCCATCTCACGCATGACAGTACGCACATCGGCGAAGTCGACGTTGATAAGCCCCGGCACGGTTATCAGTTCTGAAATGCCTCGTGTCGCCCCGTGAAGAACCTGATTGGCAATGTCAAAGGCCTCCTTTAGCGGCGTATTCCGATCAACAATCGAGAGTAGCTTTTGATTCGGAATCACAATGAGCGTATCAACATGCTTCTTCAGCTCCTCGAGCCCGACCTCCGCCTGCGCTGCGCGTTTCTTCCCCTCACAATTGAACGGACGGGTAACAATTCCGACAACGAGCGCCCCGAGGCTCTTTGCAATGTTCGCGACCATCGGCGCACCGCCTGTCCCCGTCCCCCCTCCCATCCCCGCTGTTATGAACACCATATCGCTACCAGCCAATGCCCGGCCGATTTCTTCCCGGTCTTCTTCTGCAGCCCGATGCCCGATCGATGGATCTGCGCCGGCACCTAAACCACGGGTGAGGTTCTTTCCGATCTGGATCTTGTTGGCCGCGAGATTCCGTTCAAGGGCCTGGAGATCAGTATTGATTGCAAAGAAATCAACCCCTCGCAATCCTTTGTCTATCATACTGTTGATAGCGTTCCCACCGCCACCGCCTACACCCACCACTCGAATCTTCGCACCACGATCGAGGCCATTGTCGAGTTCGATCACTGGTTTACCCTCCTTAGGTATATGAGAAAAATTCGATTCACGTTTGTCCAATTCCGTTAGAGTTGATCAAACCATTCTTTCATTTTCTGGGCCATGCGCGTGACGGACTTGTCTTTCTTCGTTCCAGATGAGGGCGTTGGTGATTTGTCGCGGTACTTCATTCCGTGATACACCAATCCCACCGCAGTGGAATACGCAGGATTTTCAATTTCCCGCACCAGTCCTCCCGAAAAGCCTGTCGGAATGCCGATTTTTACTGGCATCTCCAATACCTCTCGTGCAAGCTCTGCCGTCCCCTTAATAAGGGCTCCGCCCCCCGTGAGCACCACGCCCCCCGAGAGGTGTTTGGAATAGCCCGATCGCTTAATTTCGAGCGCGGCAATCTCGAATATCTCTTCCATCCGCGGCTGTATAATTTGTGCCAGGAGCCGCTTGTCGATTTCTAGCGGCGCCCTTCCTCCCACTCCCGGAAGAACAATTGGCTCGTTGTCCAGCACTGCTGGCACATATGCAAAACCGTGCTCTTTCTTAAGCCTCTCGGCCTGGTCGTTGAGTATTCCGAGGCCCTTCCGGATGTCATCAGTCACTTTCTTTCCCGCAATGCCGATCACTGCGGTATGGCGGATGGTCCGCTCCTCAAAAACGGCAAGGTCGGTGGTCCCTCCTCCGACATCCAGCAGTGCGATGCCGACCTCCTTCTCCTCATCGTCCAATACCGCATAACTTGATGCAAGAGGTTCAAGAACCATGTCGCTGATCTCAAGTCCCGCACGCTGCACACATTTGTATATGTTCTGCGCAGCGCTTACAAGTCCCGTGATAATATGGACGTTTGCCTCCATTCGGACGCCCGCCATCCCGAGAGGATCATAGACACCGTCCTGACCATCAATAATGAATTCCTGAGGAATCACATGAATGATTTTCCGATCAGCTGGCAGAGCTACTCGCTTCGTATCATCAATCAGCCGGTCGATGTCAGCCTGCGTGACTTCATGATCCGCACCGCTGATGCCAATGACGCCGCGACTTTGGAAGCTCTGAATGTGGTCCCCCGCGATCCCCGCAATGACGGAACGAATCGTCACGCCTGATGACGCCTGTGCTTCTTGTACAGCGGCAGCTATAGAATTCGTTGTGCGGTCAATGTGGGTTACCACACCTCGAGTCATGCCGTCTGATTGGGCCCGCCCGATCCCCAGGATGTTAATCCTCCCGTGTTCATCGGTTCCGGCCACGACCGCACAGACCTTGGTTGTTCCGATGTCCAGCCCCACGATGATGTTGTCCATTTTCGTTCCTTCTTTCTTAGTGTCATCCGCTCACTGCTGCGGTGGGTCATCGGCTCGATTCCACCGCACGACGACTTGGTCCGCGAAGCGCAAATCGATATTTGCCAATTCAGAGGCGCCGCGTCGGAGTACATACGTATTCCAGAACCCCTCGAGCATTGCAAGCTTCAATGCATCATTGCCTTTCCCAAATTCAACTGGGATTCCTGATTCGTTGGTAAGGATTCTCAATGCACTGTCCGGACCAATGTGAATCTCTGAGATGAGTTGCTCGAATTCATTCGGACCGCACCTGCTCATGGCAAGGATTTCCAGTGCTTCTCTCACCGGCCCGTCGGAGATTTGTCTGCCCGGGACACAATCTGCGGGAGGGATGCTGCCCGTGATGACTGGCAAATCAAACACCCTCTCTTGCCGAACTGCAGGAAGGACATAACCTTCTCCATCTATGTACAGGAGATGGTTCATGACCAGCGTGGCCACCGGGACCCGTTCGATCACCGAAATTGTCAGTTCTCCGGAGAGATGTCGGTCCACATCCGCATTTTTCACAAATTGGTTTTGTTGAATCCGCTGCCGAATGTCATAGAGATCGAGATCATAGATGTATTTGCCCGTTGGAATCGCGGCAAGCGAGAGGATCTCCGCACTGGTGAGGAGCGCGTTGCCCTCAACGCGGACCGATCGAACATGAAGATCACGTTTCCATCCGTTCGCACTGAGAACTATGCCCACGGTTCCGACGAGGAGCACGGATAAGATTATTGCACTGATGACCCGCCTTCCACGCGTGGGATCACTCGATACACTCATGGCTTATGCCTCTACACCAAGACCGCTGACGGCGTCCAGCACGCATAGACGCTGGCAGTCCCTGATGGCCGATGCCAGTTTCATACACCCCTTCTTGCTCAAATGTGCCGTGCCTCCCGCCCACGATCTCGACACGGGAGCAGTATGGTAGTACGGATCTGCTGCCTTCGACTCAAACATACTCAAGGCGACCCATCAGCTTACTCTTCGGGCGACTGAGTGATTTCTCCGGTGATCGAGGAGCGCCCTTACTTTCCCCCCGCACGGAGTCGCTCGATAAATCTCTCGCCATACCTCCAAATATCTCCTGCACCCATAGTAATTACGATATCGCCTGGCCGGACAATAGACATCAAGAACGTCGGAATATTGTTCTTGTCTGCAACATAATGAACTTGCTTATGCCCGAATTCCTTAGCCGCATTGGCGATCAACTCTCCACTCACCCCTTGGATCGGCTCTTCCCGCGCAGGATAGACATCCGTCACGACTAGGACATCCGCATTAAAGAATGCCCGTCCGAATTCGTCATAGAAATCTCGTGTGCGCGAGTATAGATGGGGCTGAAATATACAGACAACTCGACGCCTCCATCCCGCTTTAGATCCCGCGAGTGTTGCTTTAATTTCCGTTGGATGGTGTGCATAGTCATCAATGACCGTAATCTCCTGAACTTCTGCCTTCACTTCCCATCGACGAAAGACGCCGGTAAACTTTTCGATGCCTGACTTTACCAATGGGAAGGGCACATTGAGTTCTAAGCCAACTGCAATTGCCGCCAGCGCATTTTCTACGTTGTGTGTGCCCGGTATTTGGATCTCAATTTCACCGAGGTCACGTCCATGGTGGAACACGGAAAATCGGGTCGTATTTTGACGATGACGAAGGTCCAGAGCCTGCAAGTCTGCCTGTCCGTTCAGTCCATATGTCACAATTTTCTTTTTGATCTTTGGCATGATCTCCTGCAATGCGGGTTCATCAAGACATAGTACGACAAACCCATAAAAAGGGACCTTACCGGCAAATTGCAGGAAGGCCGATTTGATGTCCTCGAGGTCCCGGTAACAATCAAGGTGATCCGTCTCCAAGGTGGTTAAGACAGCGATCGTTGGCGTGATCGACAAAAAGGAACGATCAAACTCATCTGCTTCCACGACGATAAAATCGCCTTTCCCGAGCCGTGCGTTCGAGCCCGCCAGGCCGCGAAGCCGACCGCCGACAATCACTGTCGGATCGACTCCACCCTCGAGAAGTATGAGACTTATCATCGAGGTGGTCGTTGTCTTCCCGTGTGTTCCCGCAACGCCGATGCCATATTTGAGACGCATGACCTCTGCCAACATTTCAGCCCGGCGGATGACCGGGATTTTCCGCTTGTGTGCCTCGAGGAGCTCCGGGTTCTCTGGTCCGACGGCTGATGAGTAGACCAAGACATCAGTGTCCCCATCGAGGTTTTCTGCCGCGTGCCCAATGCTGACCTTAGCGCCCAGCTGACTCAGGCGCTCCGTATTCTCGCTGGCGGCACGGTCCGAGCCGGTAATCGTGAATCCCTCGTCAATGAGAATCTCTGCGATACCGCTCATTCCGATTCCGCCAATGCCTACAAAATGGAGTTTTCGTATCGACGAAAACATCTGCCTACCTACCTGTCTGTGAACCGTGGCTTCTTCCACACCCGCCGTTTTCGCTTCGGGAGGTCCGCCGATATCCGTGCTACTTCCGCGACCAGTTCCCGTTCGCGTTCATAGCGCCCGACGCGGATCCGAAACACACGCCGACGTCGTTTCAGCTTGAACACGATGACCTGAAATCTTCCTCCTGTCTGGACGCGCGCCTCGCGCCCAATATGAATCCATTCAATGTCTCCGAACGGCACCCGCCGCTCTTGCCAACGATGCTTGAACACAAATGCGTTTGGACCGATGATCAGCCGCCGCCCCCGAAGATAGTTGAGCCCAAGCGTCATGATGGACACGACCACAAAGAACACGATCACATACATGATGGGATCGTTGAGTACATATTCGAACTTCTGTTCGATAAAGCTTCCGCGTACCCCGCCGTATACGATCAACGTAATCAGATAGATGATCGCTGATTGATAGTAGAAATCGAGTTTGTATTTGAAGACCTTTTCCGATTCCATCTTCTACGTCTTGTGCGCCAAGCGAATGACCGCGTCTGCAATCGTGCGCGCAGCTTCTGGTTTCCCAAGTCTCTTGGCGGATTGAGCCATACGGTTCAATGTCGGGAGGTCAGAAATCAATCCTTGAACGGTCTCAATAAGGCTCGATGTGAGCTGACTGTCCGCGATGATCACGGAGGCTCCTGCTTCTGCCATCGCTTTCGCGTTTTCCGTTTGGTGATCAGCTGCGGCAAATGGGTAGGGGACAAGCACTGATGCAATTCCCACCCTTGCAATTTCCGCAAGCGATGTGGCCCCCGCTCTGCAAATCACCAGGTCCGATGCAGCATAAGCGTATTCCATCTCGCTGATATAGCTGTACAGGCACAGTCCCCTCATCTGCGTCTTCATCAAGGCCGCAAGGGACGCGAAGTCCTTGTCGCCCGTTTGCCAAATGACTTGCACAGATTGTTCTACCAGCGTCTTCACGAGCCCTTTCGCGGCTGTATTGATTGAGGAAGCGCCCGAGCTTCCTCCGAAAATCAACACGGTCCTTTTGCTGCTGTCAAGATTAAAAAAATGTGATGCATCTTCCCGAAGGACCGAGCCAATCACGCCCCGGACCGGGTTCCCAGAGACGTAGACATTGTCTTGTCTCTTCAAGAAGCGTCGTGAGCGCTCAAACGTGACATGAACCTGATCTGCTCGCGGTGCAAGAAGTCTTGTAGTGGCGCCAGGATAGCTATTCTGCTCTTGGATCAACGTGCGTCGTCTGAGGATCTGGGCGGCCGCCACCACCGGGCCGCACACATAGCCGCCTGTTCCAACGACAGCGTCAGGAGCTTTCTTCCGTATAAGCAGTATGGATTGGGTAAGGGACACCAGCACTTTCAAAGGAAACAGGATTGTACCAAGACTGAGTCGCCGTTGAAATCCACTGATCCAAATCTCCTTCAGTGGGAACCCGAGGCTGGGAACGATGCGAGACTCTATTTTTCCCTTCGTTCCTACAAAGGTGATATCAGCATCGGGCATTCGGGACTTAATTTCATTAGCAATCGCAATCGCGGGATAGAGATGCCCCCCGGTCCCCCCACCTGCAAAGACAATTGTCATGGGACATTCAATCATCGATCCTTCCTGCGACGCTCGCTCGGACAGGCTCGAGAGGCCGCACATCTTCTGGCGCTCCGGTCAGGCGTGGATGAAGGTCGGTTTGCATCGAGATATTCAGAAGTACCCCCACGGCCACGCACGACATTATCATCGCCGTTCCACCATAACTGACGAAGGGCATTGGCAAACCTGTCGTCGGCAAGATGCCTAACGTCACACCCGCGTTGATTAACGCGTAGAGAGTTATGCTGCAGGTAATCCCAATTGCCAACATTCGGCCGGCTTCATCTCGGGAATATCGTGCAATTCTCATCCCACGAAGCATCAAAAGAATGAAGAGCGTCACAAAAAAGAGGGTCCCTATCAGTCCGTATTCCTCTCCCACAATAGAAAAAACAAAGTCACCATAGGCTTCTGGAAGAAAATGATCCCGTTGTTGGCTCCCCCCTGGTCCAAGTCCGAAAATCCCACCGTTTCCCAGACCGATGATGGCCTGCCGCAACTGGTGCCCCGCTCCTTCGTTGCCGCCGGAGAGGTAGCTCATGATTCTCCGCATCCGGTACTCCGCACTGAACATATACACCAAGAGAGGGGGAAGGAGGGCACCGAGGGACAACACCACGTGCTGG
>Ga0187779_10002535_pt1 | contig 11149 bp, 11 predicted proteins | sample 1015_Q2_SP10_10__FD_132435 | JGI IMG/M metagenome (GOLD analysis project Ga0187779, IMG submission 132435) | Tropical peat soil microbial communities from peatlands in Department of Meta, Colombia - 1015_Q2_SP10_10_MG | ecosystem: Environmental > Terrestrial > Soil > Wetlands > Peat | place... | reverse complement strand
ACCGTTGTCGGCAAGGGGACCGGCTCGGGCACCATTAGTGGGACAATGGGTTTTGACCGCAAGCAGTACGGGATGAACAGCGGAATCCCGTTCATCAAGATTGCCAACGCCGTGGAAGTCAGTGTTTTCCTCAAAGGGAAGCGAGTCAGCGGGCCTCCCTTGGTGTTCAAGCAATAGCCGGCCGGGGACTGCCCGATACGACTATCCTTCCACGGCAAAATCTCCATGTCACCAGGTGTTCCGAAGGGACTGGCGCATTTTCGATGAGCATCGTTCGTTCTCTGGCGCCGCAGATGGTGTTCGTTCGCTCAACAGTCCTTGCTGCCTAGGGCGTCAACCGGGGGTTATCGCTCTCCGGTATTCCACGGCGAGCTGGTGGGGTGTGAATGTCATACTCACTCAACAATCCCTTGCCGGTTTTCTTTAACGACGCGTCGAGCTGATTGGCCGTCAAGGATTCCACGATTCTTACTTGGTCCTGTTTGGCAAGCAGGACATGGCCCTTATTGGTTTCCGGTATTTCAGGAAGGAACACGACGCAGTTGCCCTCCTGGTCCTGCTCAACGATGTAGCCCGGTTGCCAGTATTCCTCCCATCGAATGAGGGCACTTTTGTAAGGAAGCGAGAAACACGTACAAGGGCAGAATAGCTAGAATTCCCGAAATCGTTATGTCACGAAACTTGGCGAGAAAGGCTTTCATATATTTCTCCACCGGTAAACTTGTTGTAACCAATTCCAATCAGTCTGCGCTGTCGTGCGTTGGCTGGGATTTCTCTTTTGGCTGGTTGGTGCCCGCTCTCGACTATCCTACGCTCAGCCTGCAAAATCACAAACCGGCAGAGATCGATGAGGAAGTTGTTGCGTTTTTTTTCTCAGATGCCTGGCTACCGATCGCGTCTGACGAGTGACTCTGTTGTGTCAAATGCCAGCATACCAGGCATAGCCAGCCTCCGGAGCAGCGGAGCCAAGACCCTTGCCGAAGCCTCTGAGGTTATCGGTGACCGTCAGGCGGGTGATAAATTTCACGTTCTTGTAGCCAAGCTGGCGCGGGAGCCGCATGCGAAGCGGGCCGCCGTTGCCTACGGCAAGGTCTTCGCCATTCATCCCGTAGGCAAGAAAAGTCTGAGGATGCAGAGCATCGGCCATGTCCATGCTATCCCACCAATCGGGATCGATTGAGAAGTAGGCAACGTATCTGGCTTGTGGGCGGATCCCCACGAGATTCAGAACATGGGAGAGAGGCACGCCGGTCCACTCGGCGATGTACGACCAGCCTTCTTCACAGGCAAGCTCCGTAATGTGGCTACGAGACGGGTAGCTCTTGAGCTGGGCAAGCGAGAACGACGCGGGCCGGTCGACCATACCGTCAACAGAAAGCTGCCAGTCCGCGAATCTTCCGGCTTGAAGGCGCTTGAAATCATCACTGAGAGGCGATATTTCGTTCGCGAACGGTCGTTTTGAAATCTGGCTCGGCGAGAATTCACGCGCCAGCGAGTGTCTTGTCAGCAGCCGCTGCGCGGCGTAGGTCAGCGTTTCCCCGGGGCCGTAGATTCCGCCATGATCAGGCGGGACCAGTCCATACTTTTCCGCCAGGCGTGCGGCGACGCCCAGACCCGATACGCCGGCTGTGGCCGCGAGTCCCGTAAGGATCATTTTTCGACGGGAGAGGTCAGTCATGTGCGCTCCTTATGCGTGCCCATGCGGCCCGTGATCATCGCTCCCGTACGGCTCCCGAATCCAGCAAGAAGAACCATCGCGACGTGGACGAGCAGGAAGAGCACGAGAGCCAGCGAGGCGAAAAAGTGAATCGTGCGCGCGGATTGCCGGCCGCCCAACAGAGTCACTGACGCAGGAACCGCAGAGACAAACGCTGGAGACATAGCCAGGCCAGTCCAGATTATCAAGGGGAACAGAACGAAGATCACGAACAGGTAGGCGAGCCGCTGGAGCAGGTTGTACGACATCGCCTCTGCCCCAGTCGGCCGTTCGAAGCGTAAATGGCTTGCGAGTGTGTTCAAGAGCTCCCGCCAGGAAAGATCGGCTTTGCTTGGGAGCAAGTTTTTCCAAAAATGCCCTGTAAACAAGCCGCAGATTCCATACACCAAGCCCGTGAGCACGGCAAGCCAGGCCACTTGAAAATGGAGAGCCCGGCTCCAGCCGTTCTGGTCGGGCAGCACGTACCCATAGCCAGTGGGGACCAGCGCCCTTGAGGAAGGGATCGGGAGTTGGAACAACGGAGTAGTCAAGACGTTCCCGGTTTCGCCCCAATAGAAGCGAGGGTGAGAGACCAGAATCTCAATTCCGGTGACGAGTAGGACAAAGAAGCACAAGGTGGTGATCCAGTGAGTGACACGGACGAAAACAGAGTGCCTCGATGGAACAGTAGCCGGGACGGCCGAGGCAGAACTTGGGACGCAAGCTCCTATAGGAGCCTGGGCGGATCCCATTTGGGGCCTCCTGTTGGCACTCCGGATTGCCTTCCCAAGATGGGCATCATACTACCACGCGATTTGGTTTACAGAGAGACGTCGCGGCGCGAGAACGCAGGGCGAGGCAACAGCTATTGCAGTTTCGCCTACTCGGCTTTCGCTTGCCTGAGGATGTCGATGTCGGGTCGGCGTCTTTCCGGCGAGCGAACTTGAAACGCGCCGACTCTGCAAGCGCGGGATTTGTCGCCGTCGTGGGGCAATCGGTGCCTGCCTGCTACGATTGAGGATTGCTCGCAATCCTATGCAACGTCTTGCACTCCAAGTCGTTTCCATCCGCCGATCGTGAAGCATGCCCGTTGTCTCTGACTTGCCCATCGCAGTTGTGATCGGCGTCACCGCGTGGCCCCCAGTTATGTGCGAGCAATGACACCCGAGCTGTATCCTCATCCATAGGAGAGTCCGCCCATGGCGCGTGCGGCAACGCCTCCTCCAAGCACAAAGCAGCAAAACGGATCAGAGCAACGCAGACTCGTCGCTGCGCTTCGGCGGTTACCCGACGTCGGGCCATCGTCGGATCGCGCAAGGCGCCGCGAGCCCGCCGTCCGTGTGATCGACTGCGTGCTATCTCTGAACCGGAACTACGACAAGGTCGTCGTTCCGATGCTGGATCGTTTTGAACAGCAGCACCCCGAAGTTCGCAGCATTCGCGAACTGCAAGCCCTCATTACTAGATACTCTTCATGCAACGCGTTCGTTGAGGATGTTCTGGATTATCACGACGCGGATTGTGCAGCAACGCTCCGCGACGTCGTGAATTGGCTTGTGACCGTCGGCAGGTGGGGCCTGTATGAGGAGCAGTTGTCGAATCTGCAGCTCTGGGCTAGCGAAGCACGCCCTACCGACTATCAAGACCTGGGCATTCGCGGCTTCGGCTTGGCGGGGTTCCAATACCTTCGCATGTTGTTCGGTGCGAACACGACCAAGCCAGATGTACACATTTGCCAATACGTTGCCGACTTTATCGGGCGTCGCGTGTCCGACGTAGAAGCATTAGGTTTGCTTGAACGTGCCGCCGCCGGCGCAGGACTGAAATTGCCCGACTTGGACACCACGATTTGGGAAAATGCTGCGCGTTGACTGCGCCTAACCGATCGCCAACAAGAACCTTTGTAGCTGTGTGACCGCCGTCACAGCGCCGTAGCCCATGAGGGCGTAATGCTGCGCGCCATCCACTGCTGACCCGTTGAACGCCGCGCGTGGCACGAGAGAGGAGACGGCCTCGTGAGTGCGGCGCGCGGCTCAACGCAGCCGCACGGGCGCCAGCGTGCCGCCCCCAAATTCCGGCGCGCTGCCGTCCGTGCGCGGTTCTCGCCATGTCTCATTGATTTCCACAAACCATTGGATCTATGGTTTGCGCCGTTAGAGGCACACGACAACAAAGCGAGGCGGATTAACCCAGCCGTCCCCCCATATTGTTACAGATCCCTGATAGTGCCAGTCCTTTTCCTCAAGGCCATCCCTAGGGGGTTCCTTGATCGCGGAACTAAGAAGCTACCGCGGAGCTCCTTACCTCGATGCGGTGAGCGGATTCTCATTTCGGCGAAAGCTCTGAGCCTGCAAGAAGGAATCGAACAGAGAGCCGGGAACGCTCTTCGTGGCCAGGTGTCAGGTACTATGCAAGAAAGTTGGACTTAGCGAGGCGAATGTCGCGGAAACTCGTGTTGCCCTACACGATCAAGCGCTCGGGCCGAGCGGCTCGAGCGCGGAACCAGCGAGAACGGTCGCCGCGACGGAAATCCGAGACGTAGGGGTTGCTGTTGCAGTTGGCGTATTAACGGCGAGCCGCGTTGGGAGACCGCACGTCACGTGGTCCGCGGCCCGCCGTATTTTGGGGCAACATGACCTAGTTGTCGCACAGCGTAGCGGCGCGCAGACCGACGGTGCAGTGATGGCCGTCACACGGGTGAGAACAGACTTACCCGCTAGGGCGTCCAGGGGAACCCCGGTGCATGACGAGCGGTGGTCGCCATCCTAGGTGATCGCTGTCACAGCGCTCGGGTCGCCGCGCGGCGCTAGGCTGCTTCACTCCGACGCGGAAAACCGCCCAAAACGCCCGCCAGAGCGAAATCCGAGCACTCTAGAAGCTTCCCGAACCACAGTGTGACCCACGTCACGGCGAGACGGGCCGCGTGGCGGTAGCGTGCGCTCCAAGGAGACTAGAGATGGCCGCGTTCAAGCCTGGCGATATCGTCCGAATCAAAGGCGGCGCTGACGTTATGACGATCGAGATGATCGAGAAGCTGCAAGGCACCGAGTGGGCACACTGTCGATGGTTTGATGCGAAGAAGCAGCGCGAGGGGGTTTTTCCGTCGGCGACGCTGGACCTTGTCAGGAGCCGAAAACGGCGTAACAGCTACAGTGTCTCGACGACGTCGATGGTGTACGGCGATGCGACTTTCCTCGATATCCTTCTGGCGAAGTCCAACTCCCTGCGGTAGTCACGACCAAGACCGATGACTCCCATGAGGGTTATGAGACTCTCCTGATGCTTCCAGAGATTTTCAACACTTATGGTGTCCAGCGTGGCGCCGCAACGCTTGTTGGCGCAGCGACTCGGGAGATCGTGAATCGTGTTGAGAAGGTAGGACTCACCACACCGACAGGTCAAGCGAACCCGCTTTTGACCCTTTAACATCAGGCAACCCAAAGATCGATCCGTCACGCATTCTACATCTTCACAAACCGCGAGGCTGAAGGCGCAGGGAGCTGGCGATTTCGTTACAATAAACAAGCCACCACGTGAAACAGGGGACGCCTTAGAAGAGGCTGTCGCCGCAATCGAGAGTCTGATTCGTCCTGCGTCATCGAGCGGAGGCGCTGGCGCAAGGTGTCGAGATCGACGTCGATTCCGGGTTTGGCCGAAGGTTCCATGGAGTGCGGTCAGCGACGAGAAAGAAACGCGCCACGCTTCGTGGGGCGATCCGGCGCGGCGTGGCGCGTCTTGTCCTAGTTGTATCCGGCTGCAGGAGTCGGCTCCTGCGCCGGGCTGTTGATTGCTCGCCACGATATAGGCGCGCGTGACAGCGCGCAGTGACACATGTCACAAAATCCCTGCGGGCGGCGGACCCGCCCCCCCGACGGCGGCGTGATTTTCAGCGCCACAAGCAACTACTGCAACTTCGCTTCGCGTGCTCCGCCTTGGCTTGCTTCAGGATGGGGATGTCGGGGTCGGCGTCTGCATGGTCGCTCCGACTGCAGGGTTCATCGGCGAAGGCTACTTTTGGCGAAAGACGTAGCGCCGGATGTCCGGCCAGAACTCCTTGGCCAGGTTGTTCAGAGCAGCCGATTCGATCTGCGTGGCCCAGTTTGCTGCGGTCTAGCCGAGTCCACGCTCCTGCGGCGGGTAGTATAGGTTGGCCAGACCTGCTTCCAAGGCATTGCCACCGACTTCGGAGGTGTTGAAGGCCTCGCCTCCCGAGTCGGTCTTCGTCACTACGACTCGTGATAAGGCGTAGCCGATCCGATGCCCAATACTCCCATCTTCGAGCGTGTAGTAGCGTGGATCCTGATGGGTCAGGGCTGGCACGATGGCCTCGGTGAAGTATGTTCCGGACACTCCGTCGACAAAGGCGCGCCAATAATACGCCCAATAGCCAGGTGCGCCGCGCCCCAGCTCCGGATACTGGTCCAGGGCATAGCTCTGTGCTGCCAAAACGCCCGTCCAAACAAATGACGAATAATCGAAGCTGTCCTGCGTTGCTAGATGAAACTTGCCCTTCACCGATAACGGAGGAAGTTGTTTGCCAGCACTCACAGCCGCAAAATTCGGGACGACATAAATCATCCGCTTCGTCTGTTGGCCCTTGGCGGACTGGTCGTCCCGTTGACCTTGAGCTTCCGAGCTTTGGCCGTCCTCAGTTTTCTCCTGCGAGCTAGCCTGGGAAGTTGAGTTCTGAGATGCCTGAAGCGTGCCTGGCAGTTCATCAGGCTCCGGCACGAGTAGGGTCTGTCCCCACAGTAATGCCGGAGATAGCAACAACAGAAGTAACCGAAGAAGCCCAGCGAACCATCGGTTCATACTCTTTGGTTGAGTCTCACATAAAATAGGTTGGATAAGGCTATCTGCCTATCTCACGTTTGTGTATCCAGCCCCCGCTACAGTTAGTTGAGTCCTTCTACTGAATAAAGGTCGGAAAGGATGCGGCGAAACCCGTAGACATAGGTTTTGCCGTCGGGCGTTACAAGAACGGGGAAAATGATATTCACTCCTGCGGGATCCCGGGGCATGAGTTCTTTTACTAGGTTCTTTTGGTTGGTCTTGAGATTTAACAGATCGACTTTGGCGGGAAACTCACCGTAGCGGAACATGTAAAGCTTTTGGGAATCTGCGCTCCAGGCGATGGGCGCGTCCGCAACTGTAAAACCGGGAATGGGGCGTGGTTCACCTCCCGCCACGGGGTATAAATACCCTTTCTGGTCGGGACCAACCGCCGCAGCCCATTGGCCATCCGGTGAGAGGATGCGCTGATACGGGGGGATAATCACACCTTCCGGCGAGATGGGCTGCGGTTTCCCCCCAGCGATATCCTGGGTATACATCCGGGCACCATGCCCGGGTTCGAATCCCGCGACAAGTAGGCGCTTTCCATCGGGAAACCACTGCGCATAGAAATGGTTGATCGCATCCTGCGTCACCAGTCTCGACTCGCCCGCCTTAGTTGGAAGAAGCATGAGTTGACCTGGCGAGTTCAGAGGACGGGAAATCACCCACTTCTCATCGGGTGATAATGCGAAGCCCCTGCCCTCCCCCAGCCGAACCGCGGGACCTCCATCCGTACTTCGTACATAGACGGAATACGCCGCTCCGCCGCCTTCGCCTTGCTCTTCAAACAGGAGAGTCTTGCCATCGTCGGAGAGGTCGGTAGGAAACGACCAGTCGAGCCAAGTCAGATTGCGCTCTTCTTTCCCGTCGGCCGGGAGCGTCATCATCTCGCGGCGCCAGTTTTCACGCGCCAACAAAACGCGGCCATCGCGCCCGATGTCATGCAACGTCAGGACACCGGGCACCAGTGTGACCAGCCGCTCTTTCCCGTCGAGGGTAACGGCAAAAAGGCCGCGATAAGTGCCCACCTGCGCTGCGGTGAACCAAACTTCCTTGCCGTTTGGAGACCAAGCGAGGCCTTGGACGCTCGTCTTCCCGCTGGATAATGTTCGCTTGGCACCAGTCAAATCCACAACGGCGACGGAGCCGCCATCGTCTCCAGGTTGGTCGTGATCAAGAAAGGCTAGCAGGTCGCCTCGGGGCGAGACGCGCGGATGGCTGATCCAGCCAACCGTTTCGTAGAGCACTTTGCCGATTGGGAATTCCAAGCGATTGCGGCCGCCAGCGTCACGCACGACGGCTAGATTTTCCCCATTCGGTGCCCAGTCCGCCCACTGGACATCGTCCAGGATTTCTCGAGGTGCCCCACCGGCCAGCGCTGCACGCGCCAACGTCCCTGAATAAATCCACGATCGAATTTGGTGGCTGCCTAGCAATACAGCCATATCACCAGAGGAAGAAATGCTGAGGATGTCGGCTTCTGTAAACCCAAGCGAACGCGACGCGACACTCCCCGTACGTGTGGAGAAGACTTCGCTGGGATTCCCCTCCCAGGTAGCGCTGTAAATAACCGTCTGCCCGTCGGGAGCGAACCGTGCCGCCCGAACCATTCCGCGGCGGAAGGTAAGGAGGTGGTAGGAGGCAGGAGATCCTTGCGGGGAGCGCGCTAAACGCTGGCCGACCAAAAATGCCAGCGCCAAAGCGGCGAGTATCCCTATGGGGATGACCGCTTGTAGAATCCGTCTTTTCCTTTCTTGCTCCGGCGTACTGAGAGCCCCGGCTGAAGTGGACTTCTGGCTGGCTTCAGCTTCGAGAGGCAGCGTGGCGACGCTTGCTTTGGTGCGACTAGAATCCATGCCACGCTTCAGCCGCTTCAGGTCCGCGCGCAGCTGGGCGGCGGTCTGGCAGCGGAGTTCGCGGTCCTTTTCAAGAGAATTGTCTATGATTTCTTCCAGCTTGGCAGGGAGGTAGGGATTCAAGCTTTGTGCATGGACTGGAGCGCGCTCCAAGATGGCGTGGGAGATCACCCCAGAGGTGTTCCCGGCAAACGCCTGCTGGCCCGTAGCCATTTCGTAGAGCACAGCACCAAAGGAGAACACGTCAGTACGGGCGTCGAGCTCTTCGCCACGCACCTGCTCGGGCGACATGTAGGCGACGGTGCCGACAGTGGACCCCGGACTGGTGAGCAATTCATTGCCTGCGGCCGTTGGGGCCGCGGAGACACCCACCGCTTCGGCGACAGAGCGACGCTCAGGGATGAGCTTGGCCAGGCCAAAGTCGAGCACCTTCGGCTGCCCGCGCTTGGTGACGAAGATATTTGCCGGCTTGATATCGCGGTGAATAATGCCTTGCGAGTGAGCTGCGTCGAGGGCATCGGCAATCTGAATCGCCAAATCCAGAAGCTGCTCCGTGCTGATAGGCGCACCGCCGATGCGCTGCCTGAGGGTTTGTCCTTCGAGCAGCTCCATGACGATGAAGTGATGCCCGTCTTGCTGCCCGATTTCGTGGATGGTGCAAATGTTGGGATGATTCAAGGCGGAGGCAGCGCGAGCCTCGCGCTGAAGGCGTTCTAAAGCCTGGGGATCGCTGGCGAGTTGATCGGGAAGAAACTTGAGTGCAACAAATCGCCCCAGCGTGAGGTCTTCCGCCTTGTAGACCACACCCATGCCACCGCCGCCGAGCTTCTCGACTATGCGGTAGTGAGTAACAGTTCGACCTATGAGCGGGTCGGAACCGGGCATTGGGCAGACATCTTAGGTTGCACGCTGCTTTAGGTCAATGCAGCTAGGAGCAGGTTTTCTTGGGCCGCGAAGGCGCCAGAATTTCGTAGTGGACGAGTTTGGTGCCCGGCGCCAGTTCTTGAGCAAGGAGGGCCAGTTCAGCACGCAGCAGAAATAGACAATCTACCGGTTAGAAAGAGTTTGCGGTGTGCATTGAATGTGCACAGAAAACCGGGTCCCAGCGCCCTAAAGCATCGAACCGCAATCTCGTAGGTTGGCAGCTCTCGATAACCAAAACGAGGACCCCGCGTCTAAGCCGTCAAGCATTGGCCCGCGCCATGGAGGTGCGATTTCGCACAAACGCGCAGACCCGAGAATCTGCAATGCTTCCTGAAACGTCGCTTGAGGAGGTGTCCATGAACAAGGTTCGATCAGCTGCTTTGCTTACGCTGCTGTTTTCGGTTCCGGCCATGTGCCGCGCGCAGTCCTTGGTTCTCGACCTGCCGCGGCCCAGCCAACATGCGGTAATCACGCAGAGAATTGGTGTTACGGATGTCACCATCAACTATCACCGTCCTCTCGTCAACGGCCGGAAGGTGTGGGGAAAACTGGTTCCCTACGGACAGCCGTGGCGCGCCGGCGCGAATGAGAATACAACGATCTCATTCAGCGATCCGGTGATGATCGAGGGCCAGCCTCTCGCGTCCGGAAAATATGGCCTGCACATGGTTCCCACGGAAAATGAATGGACCATCGCCTTCTCGAAAATGAATACCGCCTGGGGAAGTTTCACCTATGACCAAGCCGAAGACGCCTTGCGCGTCACGGTCAAGCCCGCGGCAACCGATTTTCACGAAGCCTTGACCTACGACTTCGATGACTTGAAAGCCGATTCGGCCGTGGTGACGCTTCGGTGGGAAAAGGTGGCCGTGCCGTTCAAGGTTTCAATCGATGTGCATGATGCCGTCGAGCAGAGCCTTCGCAAACAGCTTCGCGGCCTGGCGCAATACTCGTGGCAAGGATGGGACGACGCTGCGAACTACTGGCTCGCAGAGAAGGTGAACCTCGACGAAGCGTTTAGGGACACGGACCGTTCGATTCAACTGGAGGAGCGGTACGACAACTTGATGACCAAGTCACAAGTGCTGGACGCACTCGGACATAAGGATGAAGCAACCGTCGCGCGGAATCAGGCGCTCGACAAAGCGGACGTGGACCAGCTCTATGGTTACGCGCTGCAGCTCCAGAGCCAGGGTAAGGAAGACGACGCATTCGCCGTCTACCGAAATCTTGCGAAGAAATATCCGGGCCACTGGCGCGCGCACGCGGCTATGGCGCGCGTGTACAGTGGGCAAGCGGATTTCGATAATGCGCTGAAGGAAGCCAATGCCGCACTCCCCGGCGCGCCTGATCCCATCAAACCGATCTTGCAGGGCTTCATCAAGAAGCTGGAGGAGAAGCAGGACATCAACAAAAGCTAGGAGAAGCAGGACATCAACAAAAGCTAACTGTGCCGGCGATGGTTTGAGCACTCGCTCGGCGCGGGTTTTCGGCCTTTCAGCAAAGCCACTCGAAGAGGCAACGCGTTTCGCTCGCGCTTTCGCAAGCGCCATAAATCGTTTCTTGCCCCGGTCAACTGACGATGTTCAGCTACCGCAGCGGTTTCTTTGACTCGCTGTTTGAGGCTTGGCGGTAGGCGGAGTGGCACGGCGGCTTTGGGCGGCTGCTGCACCGCATCTCGAAGCAGCCGTCGAAACGCTCTCGGCAAGTGTCACAGTAGGTCCAATGGGTTAGTGGGCCCGCAAGGATTCGAACCTTGGACCAACGGATTATGAGTCCGCTGCTCTAACCAGCTGAGCTACGGGCCCGCTCTTTGTAACGTCTTGATTTTATATGT
>Ga0187779_10002534_pt1 | contig 11151 bp, 10 predicted proteins | sample 1015_Q2_SP10_10__FD_132435 | JGI IMG/M metagenome (GOLD analysis project Ga0187779, IMG submission 132435) | Tropical peat soil microbial communities from peatlands in Department of Meta, Colombia - 1015_Q2_SP10_10_MG | ecosystem: Environmental > Terrestrial > Soil > Wetlands > Peat | place... | reverse complement strand
CCGCGGTGGCGATCAGCGCCTCGGCGAGATCGGCGGCGTAGACCGCCGAGAGCTCCTGGCCACCGGAGCCGAAGACCGGCACGATCCCGGCCCGCGAGATCTGGAACACCTTGAGCACTTCACGATCGCCCGGTCCATAGACCATCGGGGGGCGGAGGATGGTCCAGGGCAGGCTGCCTTCCATGACCAGTCGTTCGCTGGCGAGCTTGCTCCGGCCGTAGGATGTCACCGGAGCGGGCAGCTCCGATCCTCTTAGTGGGCGCCCCAGGGCCGAAGGCCCCGCCGCGGCCATCGATGAAACGAGAATGAACCGGGCTCGTCCCGCCGCGTGTGCGGCGGCGAGCAGGTTGGCGGTTCCCTCGCGGTTGCCACGCAGGAACCCGGCCTCATCCCGAGCCGCGACTACACCGGCAACATGAAAGATGACGTCCTGGCCTTCGACGGCCCGTCCCAGGGCGCCAAGATCCTGGAGGTCGCCGGGGACCTGCTTGATGCCGAGTTCAGTGAGGCGGGCGGCCTTCGCGGGGGAGCGAACCAGGGCGGTGACTTCGATTCCTCGATGAACCAGGGCTTCGGCGAGGTGTGCCCCGACGAAACCCGTCGCACCGGTGACCAGCGCCTTCATACCTTGCGATCGTAGAGGCGGTAGGTCTTGTAGACGGTGAACTCCATCTTCTCGAGACCGGCGTTCATCGCGACGTTGTCTTCCAGGATCCAGCCGGCCTCCCCCCAGTAGATCCGATAGCCCGCGGCACGGGTCCAGATCCAGTGATAGAGCATCGCGTCGACACCCTTGCCGCGCAGCTCGGGGATGACGCCGAGGAGCAGGATGCGGACGCGGCGGACACGCTTGAGCTTGAGGGAGAGGAGGAGGTCCGCGAGGAGAGCCGGGGTGAGGCGGCCAGAGCGATGCCGGGCAAAGACTTCGTTGAGGTCGGGAAGCGCGAGTCCGAAGCCTACGATCTCCCCGTCTTTTTCCGCGAATGGAACCAGATCGGGAATCGCCACCGGCTTGAACTGCTGGGCGAGATGATCGATCTCGTGATCGGTCATCGGGATGAAGCCCCAGTTCTTCTCCCAGCACTTGTTGTAAAGAACCTTGATCCGGTCCACCTCGGCCGTGAAGTCCGCCATGTTCATGGAGCGGATGTTGACCCCGAGGCGTTTGCGGAGCATCTCGGTGCCGCGGGCCAACCGATCGGGGACGGGGATGTAGTCGGCCATCCAGCCGCCGCGGTACACCAGCAGATCTTTGGCCTTCCGGAAGCCGGCACCTTCGATCAGCCGCTCATAGTAGGGCGGATTGTGAGGCATCATGAGGGTGGGCTGGGTATCGTATCCCTTGATCAGCAGGCCACACTCGTCATTCGTGGAGAAGGAGGCTGGGCCCCGCATGACATCGTGCCCGCGGGCGGCGAGCCAGGCATGGGCGGCGCCGAAGAGGGCATCGGCGACGGCCTGATCGTAGATTGATTCGAAGAAGCCGAAGAACCCGACCCGGTCGTGATGGGTCTCGTTATGCAGGCGGTTGCTGATGGCGGCGATCCGCCCCACTACATGGCCCGCCTGCTCGGCGAGGAAATACTCCGCGTCGGCGTGCTCGAAGAAGGGGTTCTTCTGCCGGTTCAGGAGGGTCCGCACGTCCATACGCAACGGCGGGACCCAGTACGGGTCCCGCGCGTGGTGTTGGTACGGAAAGGCGACGAAGCGTTCAAGGTCGGCCCGGCCCTGTACGGGCCGGACCGTCACGGCTGCGGTCAGATGACCCCCAGGTCCTTGCCAATGCGGGCGAACTGCTCGAGGCAGAAGTCGATCTGCTCGAAGGAATGCGTGGCCATCAGGCTGGTCCGCAGGCGGCACTGCGAGGCGGGCACCGCCGGAGGCATGACCGGATTGGTGAAGACTCCGGCGTCGAACAGCTTCCGCCAGAAGACGAAGGTGGTCTCCATCGGGCCGATCAGCACCGGCACGATCGGGGTCTCGGTTTCGCCGATGTTGTAGCCGAGGGATCGCATCCCTTGCTGGAGGCGGCGGGTGTTCAGCCAGAGGGAGTCCCGCCGGCCAGGCTCGGCCTTGAGTACCTCCAGCGCCGCCAGCACGCCGGCGGTGTTGGCGGGCGGCAGCGAGGCGGTGAAGATGAGGGGGCGGCTGTGATGCTTGAGGAAGTGAATCACGCTCTCGGAGCCGGCCACGAACCCGCCGATCGAGGCGAGCGACTTCGAGAACGTGCCGGCGATCAGGTCCACCTCATCGGTCATGCCGAAGTGCGCGGCGGTACCGTCGCCCTTGGGGCCCAGGACGCCGATGGAATGGGCGTCGTCGAGCGCAAGGGCGATACCGTACTTCCGGGCGATGCGCACCAGCTCGGGGACGTTCGCGATGTCCCCTTCCATCGAATAGACCCCGTCCACGACGATCATGGCGCCCCGGGCGTTCCGGGTACGCTCGATCATCCGATCGAGGCCGGCGAGGTCCCCGTGATTGAACCGGAGAGTGTCACCGTAAGACATCTTCGCGCCGTCAACGATCGAGGCGTGATCGAGCTTGTCGAGGTAGACCAGCTCCCCGCGGCCGATGAGCCCCGAGATGAGGCCAAGATTCGCCTGGTACCCGGTCGAAAAGACCAGGCAGTCTTCCTTGCCGAGGAATTCCGCCAGCGCCGTTTCCAGCTGGCCGTGCAGATCGAGGGTGCCGTTGAGGAAACGACTGCCGGTGCAGCCCGACCCGTAGCGACTGAGCGCCCGGCTGGCCGCTTCGAGCACTTTGGGATGGTGGGTCAGTCCAAGGTAGTTGTTGGACCCCAGCATGATCCGCTTCTGACCTTCAATGACGACAGCCGTGTCCTCGGAATCCGAGATCGGCTTGAAATACGGATAGAGCCCCGCCGCCTGAACTTCGCGTGCCTTGGTGAAGCCCCGGCACTTGTCGAAGAGTTGAATGTTCTGAAGCGTCTGGGTATCCACGGGACCTCATTCCTGGTACAAGGGAGCTTTGGCCTGCGGGACTAAGACCTTACAAGGTAGAGGCTTGGACAACTTGGCACAAGGCGATGATCGGAGTTCGAAAGAGCCACCTACACTGCTCGGTGCCCCCCGACTTGTGGCTCTCTGGGGCAGTATGACCCCGAGGCCGCCGGCCGTCAACCGTGGCGGGAGGCCGTGCCCTACGAACTACCGGCCAGCAAGATGCGGCGTTGGGTGGGGACTGGGGGAAGAACTGCGGTCGAGGCGAAGGGCCGAACCGACTAGCGGCTTCCGGGGACGTCTCCCGCCGGGGTCACAGGTCGGGTCCGACAGGTCCAGGCGTAACCGAACTGGGTAACCTGGTCCTTGGCCCGATCCACCAGTGCCGTCAGGGTCACGCAGGGCTGGGCATCCACCTGATACTGGTCGAAGCTCCCTGACTGCTGGGCCCGGAGCGCGCGCGGGTAATGGCTGAGGAATTCGGTGCGGTCCACCGATCGGTGCGGTGCACGGTCCAATGCGAAGATCAGCCGCTCGTTGTCGTCGAAGAAGAGCTGGAAGTATTCCGGACCGGGGTCGTACTCCCACCGGGGACGAAGGGTGACGCCGCCGATGTCCCAGGCGCGTTCGTCGGGAATCCGATGGGTGCTCTCCGGACCCGCCGACGGCGCCAGCATCCGGCGCGCTCCGGCGAGGGTGGTTTTGCCGAGGATGAGTTCCCCGTCCTTCCAATTGCCACCACGCACCGGTTCCTCGAAGGGGACCGGGCGCGCGGGAAGGGTCTGGGACGTCAGCGCGGCCGGGGCCAACAGGCCCGCGGCGAGCGTGAGTGCCACCATCGGCGAGCGACGCACGACGAACTCCGGGTCGAGTCGAGCGTCCTGTTTTGCAAGCTTCAAGCCCTCCCAGGCGTCGAGCGAAGTGACTCGCGTGCATGTAGTTGCGCGAGAGGCCAAAACCGGCCAGCCGGATCACCGGCGGAGTTTGCCGGGCGCGACGGTACCGTGCGTGTGGCCCAAATCACACTGGGCGGCATCGCGATTGACGGGTATCTACCTACTGGTAGATTGCAGCGATGCCGCCCCCATCCACCGCCGATCGGATCCTGGATGTCGCCGAGGGACTGGTCCAGAGCCGGGGTTATTCCGCATTCAGCTACGCCGACATCGCCGAGGCGCTGCAGATTCGCAAGGCGAGCATTCATTACCACTACCCGAGCAAGGGCGAGCTCACCCGCGCCGTCGCGGCCCGACACCGGGCCGCCTTCGCGCGGAGGCTCGCCGCGCTCGATCAGGAGCGCGCCGATCCCACTCGGCGGGTGATGCGGTACGTCCGGTTGCTGCAGGACGCGCTGCGCCAGGGCGACCACATGTGCCTCTACGGCATGCTGGCATCCGACGCCGCTGTCCTGCCCGAGGCGGTGCGCGCCGAGGTCGGCGCGTTCTTCGCCGACCAGGAACGATGGCTCTCGAGGGTCCTCGCCGAAGGACGCCAGACCGGAGAGTTCCGATTCGAGGGGAGACCCGAAGCGACCGCCGCCTCCCTCCTGGCAGGACTCGAGGGAGCGATGCTGCTTGCGCGGTGGCGCGGTGAGGTTGGCGCTTACGCGTCGGTGGCATTGCGCCTGGTCCGGGCGCTTACCAATGAGAGTTAGGCGTATGCTTGACGGTGACCGACCAGACCGTCACCTTGGTCCGGAGTTGGAGAACGCGCGCCGGGAGGTGCCAGTGAACGAGCCAGTGGAACGACGTTCTTTCCTGAAAGCCTGCGGCCTGTTTGGCGCGGTGCTCATGGCGGAAGGGGTGAGCGGCGCGGTGCGGCATCTCCCCGCGCAGGTCAGGGTGGTGCGGCCAGGGCCCGACGATCCCCCGATTCCCAACGAGGTCGTCCAGCGCATCATGACGGAGCGGTTTCAGGGCCGCGCGATTCAGCGGGGCCATCTGACGCTCGACATGCCGCCGATGGCGGAGGACGGGCGCTATGTGCCGGTGATCATCGAGAGCGATCTGCCGATGGCCACCGACCGGTATGTGAAGTCGGTGTTTCTGATCGTCGACCACAACCCCGACCCTCTGGTGACGGCCTTCCATCTGACGCCCGCGCTGGGCCCGGTGCAGATCCAGACCCGGATCAAGATGAAGCGCACCAGTTGGATCCGGGCGATCGCGGAAACCAGCGACGGAGCGCTGTGGGCCGACTATCTGCAGGTCGAAACCACGCTCAACGGGTGTGGCTGATATGCGAGAAACCGGCAAAACCAAGGTCGTCGTTCCCGAGCGCATTCAGCGCGGCGACGTGATTCGGGTCCAGGTGGTGATTCAGCACCCTATGGACACCGGCTTTTTTCGGGATGCCAACGCCAACATCATTCCGGCGTGGTTCATCAACGATGTACGGGTGCATTACGGGGACACCGAGGTCGCCCGGTTCGAGTGGACCTCCGGCATCAGTCGCGACCCCATGGTGGCGTTCCAACTCCGAGCGGATTCCGAGGGCACTCTCACCGTCGTCTCGAAGGATAATCGAGGCAGCGAGTTTCAGGGCAGCGCCGAGATCAAGTTCGCGACGACGTGAGGGCCGCTCGGTGGGTCCGGGGCTCGGCGAAATGGGCGAGGGCGCTGGGGTGCGCTCTCGCCTTCCTCGTCTCCGGGCGCCTCTCTGCCCAGGTCCCTCCTCGGTTTAGGGCCTTCTCTCTCACGACCGAACGCACCGTCTATCCCCTGCGTGAGCTGGCGCGGGGGGTGTTCGCCGTGCTCGGCGATTCGGGAATGGGAGCGGAGGGACGGCCCAACGCCGGATTCATCGAGACGTCGGAGGGAATCGTGGCGGTCGGCGGCTTGGCAAGCCCGGCACAGGCGCGAGCCGTCATTCGGAGCATCCGAACGCGAAGTGTCCAGCCGCTTCGATTCCTGGTGCTCTACGCGCATCACCCGGACATGATGTTCGGCGCGATCGAGTTCCGGCGTGCCGGCGCCCTCATCGTCGCGCATCCCGATACAAGAGTGCTGGCCGCCGAAGAGGGGCGCGACCAGATGGTCGCCGATTGGGACCAGGTGGTTGGCCTGCAGGAGCTGCTCGGCTTCGAGTTCGCGGACTTGCCGGACCGGCCGGTGACCGGTGCCGATACCATCCGCCTTGGCGGACGGGCGATCGTGGTGCTCCACCCCGGCGCGGCGCATTCGCGGGGAGACCTCATGGTCTGGCTGCCGGAGCCCAGGGTGCTCTTCGCGGGCGACATCCTCCTCGAGGACGGCGTGACCATGGTGGTGGACGGGAATTCGGGGCTGCTCCTGCAGGTGCTCGATCTGATCGATTCGCTCAAGCCGAAGATCATCGTGCCGGGACATGGGCGGATCCCCGCGGATCCCCGGGCGATCACCCGGCTGACCCGGGATTACATCACCGCGCTCCGGGACACCATGCGCGCCGACGTGAAACGGGGCACACCGATGCGTCGTGCGCTCGACGCGCTGCCGCCTCCGGATGCAGGGCGCCCAGTGTCGCTGCATTCTCGCCAGCGGCGCAACGCCCTGCGCGTCTATCTGGAGATGGAGAAGGAAGCGATGGGCTTGGACAGCAACGAGTGAGACAAATCATGGGCAATCGGTCTCGACTTGGCCGGTGGGTGGTATTTCTGGGAGTGAGCCTGTCCGGGCCGCTTCCGCTCCAGGGACAGGCGCCACGGCTGCTTTCGACCGACAGCCTCGCCGCCTGGCTGGCCGACAGCGGTCCGGGGCGTAGCAATGCGCCCACGATTCTCGATGTGCGGCAATCCTGGGTCAGCTATCTCCAGAACCACCTGCCCGGCGCGGCGTGGCTGAATATCGAGACGCTGCGGGCGCAGGATCGGGAGCTGCCGTTCCAGCTCCTCTCCGGGTCGGAGTACGCCGAGCTGTTCCACCGGCTCGGCACGAGCCCCAACAATGCCGTGGTCGTCTACAGCGCCGGCGACCAGTTCGACATCGACGCCAGCTTCGCTGCCTGGCTCCTCGCGAGCGCGGGCGCGAAACGGGTCTATCTCCTGAACGGCGGCTTCGCCAAATGGGAGCTTGAGGGTCGACCCGTGACCCAACGATATCCGCGGCGCCCGCCACCGGACGCCCGGTTCAAGCCGAGCAGTTTCCTCCCGGCGGTTGCGACCCTGGACGAGGTAAGGGGCGCGGTGGCTGGATCGGGGCCTCTCCTGGTGGATGCACGACCGGCGGACCAATGGAGCGGGGCGGCCGGGGCACAGGCTCGGCGTGGCCACATCCCGGGCGCGGTGAACCATCCCTGGAAGGACGACCTCGAGAAGCCGGATCTGGCGCTGGTCTGGAAAGCTCCCGATGCCTTGCGAGCGGCCTACGAGGCTCAGAGCATTACGCCGGATCGCGATATCATCCTCTACTGCAATAGCAGTACTGAGGCGAGTCACGTCTTCTTCGCGCTCAAGTACCTCCTCGGCTATCCAAGGGTGAGGATCTTCACCGGTGCCTGGACTCAGTGGTCCGAGCGTGAGGACCTTCCCGTCGAGAAGTAACCAGCGGGCCGACGGGACGGCGTCTCAGTGGGTGCGCAGGTCGGCGGGACGATAGACCACTCCGCCGAGCATGACCCACTCCACCTGGCTCAGATTGGTGATGTTGGCGAGCGGGTCGGCACCGAAGAGCACCAGGTCGGCTAGCTTGCCAGGCACGACGGTCCCGAGGTCTCGCGCTGGGGGGCCGATTGCAATGGCGGCATCGCGGGTGGCCGCCAGCAACGCGCGGCTCGGGGAAAGTCCGATCGAATCCACGAACAGTCGCAGTTCATCGGCGAGTTGAGCTCGCTCGTCCGCCGGGCCGTAGGCGACGTGGTCCGTGCCCGCGGTGAGGCGGACGCCGCGCGCCGCCGCCTGTCGGGTCACCTCGAAGCCGAAGCCGCTCGCCGCCAGGGCATAGCGACTTGGCAGGGTTTCGAGGCGTCGGGTATTGGTGCGGGCCCGGGCTGCGCCGAGTTGGGCAGCGGCCAAGGTGGGCTCGAGGAAGGTGCCGCGGGCGGCGAGGGTATCCAGGGCGGCGAGCACTTGCGGACGGCGGGCGGTTGCGGCGGACGCCGAGTCGGCGGTGATCTCGAGCAGTCCCGTGCTGGTTCGGAGCGACTCGCGTATCCGGCCGTCCAGCAGCTCTCCAGTGAGCCCCGCTGCGTGAACGACACCATCCTGTCCCGCCTGGCTCTGCTGTAACACGCTGGCAGGTTGCACCCAGGCATGTCCCCAAACGGGCATCCCCTCGGCATGTGCTGCGCCAACCAACGCGGCCACCTGGAAGGAGTCCAGATCCTGGTAGAGTTTGAGTCCGATAGCTCCCCCGGCTCGCGCCTGGCTCACCACGGACGTCGGGTCGCTGGAATGGGTGAAGAGTATCGGGAACCAGCCCAGCTGCCTCATGCCGACGGCCGCCGGCGCGTGATTGCGGACGTTGCCATCGGGACTCCGCTCCACCTCCGGCATAAAGAAGTGTGGCCCGACGACCAGCTGCATGGCGAATACCCGGGGTGCCGGACTGGCCGAGTCCACGGCCTCGAGGAGTCGGGGTGGGTTGTTCCCCATGTCCCGCACGGTGGTGATCCCGCGGGCAAGAAGGTCATGCAGATCGCTCTTGATCGAGGTGTCGGTGACCCCGGATTCGCGGAAGAGCAGATGCACGTGGGTGTCGATGAGTCCCGGAAACAGGAAGCGACCCCGCGCGTCGAGGATCGTCGCCCCGGGGGGCGCCGGGCAGGCAGACTTGGAGCCGACGCAGGCGATCCGGCCTCCGGTCACCAGCACGGTCGCATTGTCGAGCACTCCGCCGCCGGTGCCGTCCCAAAGCGTGGCGCCGACGACGGCGATCGTGCCCGGCGCCTGCTGCTGGGCCGCGAGGGTGGTGGTGCAGGAGAGCAGCAGAGCCACCATGCGGGGAGGGCGCATGCGGTCTGTCCAAGGTTGGGGTGGACTAGCGGTACTCCTCTACAGTATCGCAGTGTACCCGAATCGTCACCCTCCAAGCCTTGACCCTGACTCTGCGCCCGTCCAAGATCTTGAACCAGCCCCGCTACCCCTCCACAAGGCGGACGACGTGATCGACCTGAACATCAACGGCAAGAGCAGCTCCGTGGACGTCACGCCGGAGACCCCGTTGCTCTGGGTCCTGCGCGACACGCTCGGGCTGACGGGAACCAAGTATGGCTGCGGGATGGCTCTCTGTGGGGCCTGCACTGTCCATCTCGACGGCGAAGCGGTGCGGTCCTGTAGCGTGCCCGTCTCCGCGGCGAGCGGAAAGAAGATCACCACCATCGAGGGGCTGTCCGCCGACGGCAGTCACCCGGTCCAGAAGGCCTGGGTGGAAGTCCAGGTGCCGCAATGCGGCTACTGCCAGTCCGGCCAGATCATGCAAGCGGCGGCGCTCTTGGCGCGCACCCCGTCGCCCAGTGATGCCGATATCGATGCCGCCATGAGCGGCAATGTGTGTCGTTGCGGGACCTACCATCGCATTCGAGCGGCGATCCACATGGCCGCCGGACGGGAGGGCTGAGCCATGACGACGACTCAGGTATCCCGCCGGGAGTTCCTGCAGGCAAGCGCTGCCGCCGGCGTGGGATTGACCATCGCGGTGTCCATCCCAGGCTGTGGCCCGCGCGGCGGCGAGGAGGCCCCAGCCGCCGCCGAACCGGTCTTCGTGCCCAATGCATTCGTTCGGATCGGGGACGATGGCACCGTCACGGTGGTCGCCAAGCACCTGGAGATGGGACAGGGGAGTCACACTGGGCTCGCGACGATCGTCGCGGAGGAGCTGGACGCGGACTGGAAGCAGGTGCGCGTCGAAGGCGCGCCAGCCGATACGGCGAAGTACGCCAATCTGCAATTTGGCGCGATGGGGACCGGGGGCAGCTCAGCGATGGCCAACTCCTATGACCAACTCCGCAAGGCCGGCGCGACGGCCCGGGCGATGCTGGTCGCGGCCGCGGCCAAGCAATGGGGCGCGGATCCCGCCGGGTTGACGACCGAGGCCGGCGTCGTCACCAATCCGGCGACTGGAAAGCGGCTGAGCTATGGGGCGCTGGCCAAGGCGGCTGCCGCGCTGCCGGTGCCGGACAAGGTTCCGCTCAAAGACCCCAAGGACTTCAGGCTCATCGGCAAGGTCGCGCCGCGAGTTGACGCCAGGGCCAAGGCGATGGGGAAGGCGCAGTTCACGCAGGATTTCAGGCTGCCGGGGATGCTCACGGCGGTGATCGCTCACCCTCCGCGGTTCGGGGCGGTGGTCAAGAGCTTCGATGCCACCGCGGCGAAGGCCGTGCCCGGAGTCCGCGAAGTGGTGCAGGTGCCCACCGGCGTCGCCGTGCTCGCCGATGGATTCTGGCCGGCACGACAGGGTCGCGAGAAGCTCACCATCGAGTGGGACGAGTCCAAGGCCTTCACCGGGAGTACCCCGGAGCTGTTCGCCCACTACCGGGCGCAGGCGGCGACGCCGGGGACCGTGGTGCGGAAGGACGGTGACCCGCTGGCGGAGCTCCGCAAGGGGAAGCTGGTCCAGGCGCTGTACCAGTTCCCGTTCCTGGCCCATTCCTCGATGGAGCCGCTCAATTGCGTGGTGCGGCTCGGCGCGGATCGCTGTGAGATCTGGAACGGCGAGCAACTCCAGACCGCCGACCAGATGGCAGTCGCGGCGATGCTCGGCCTCAAGCCGGAGCAGGTGAGTCTCACGATGCTTTTCGCCGGTGGGAGCTTCGGGCGGCGAGCCAATCCCAAGGCCGACTACGTGGTCGAAGCGGTGAGCATCGCCAAAGCGATCAACGGTCGGGTTCCCATTAAGCTGGTGTGGACGCGCGAAGACGACACCCAAGCCGGCTGGTACCGGCCGATGTATGTGCATGCCATTCGGGGCGCGGTGGACAAGAGTGGAGCGCTGCTGGCCTGGCATCATCGGGTGGTCGGCCAGTCGATCATGAAGGGGAGCCCGTTCGAAGGCTTCATCAAGGGAGGCGTGGACCCGACCACGATCGAAGGTGTGGCGGACGCCCCGTATACGATCCCCAACATGCAGGTGGAGCTGCACACCACGGAGATCGGAGTTCCGGTGCAGTGGTGGCGCTCGGTGGGGCACACCCACACGGCGTTCGCGTTCGAGGTGTTCCTCGACGAGCTGGCCGCCGCTGCCGGGAAGGACCCGGTCGAATTCCGTCGCGGGCT
>Ga0187779_10002532_pt1 | contig 11160 bp, 6 predicted proteins | sample 1015_Q2_SP10_10__FD_132435 | JGI IMG/M metagenome (GOLD analysis project Ga0187779, IMG submission 132435) | Tropical peat soil microbial communities from peatlands in Department of Meta, Colombia - 1015_Q2_SP10_10_MG | ecosystem: Environmental > Terrestrial > Soil > Wetlands > Peat | place... | reverse complement strand
TCTTAGCCAAGATTCCAAGTCAACGCAAACCCTTCATGGCTTGCTTCATCGAGGGAATGTACAAATTTTATGCAGACCTAAACTTCACTTACCTCGAAATCAATCCTTTCATACCAACGTGCGAACAATTAGCGTCCTGCACTGGAGACTGTTGCGCATTCCCATTAGACATAGCAGCTGAACTGGATGACACTGCCGAATCCGAGAGCGGTCGCAAATGGGGACCAATAGAATATCCGCCACCATTCGGGAGAACTCTGACTAAGGAGGAAGCGTACGTCGAAGAGCTCGACTCGAAGACGGGAGCCTCACTGAAACTTACTGTCCTCAACCCTGAAGGCAGAATCTGGACATTGGTTGCAGGTGGAGGGGCGTCCGTAATCTATGCTGACACAATCACTGACCTAGGTTTCATGGATGAGATGGCAAACTACGGAGAATACTCAGGAGACCCCAACGAAGAATTCACCTATTTGTATGCAAAAACAGTTCTCGACCTCATGACACGGAAGAAGACGCCAAAGGGCAAAATCCTGTTGATAGGTGGAGGAATCGCCAACTTTACTGACGTAGCTCAGACATTCAAAGGAATAGTTCGAGCACTTCGGGAATACAAGGAACAATTGAGAGAGAATCATGTGAAGATCTACGTACGTAGGGGCGGACCAAACTACAGAGAAGGATTGAAAATCATGAGAGAGTTGGGAAGCGAGCTGGATGTCCCAATCGAAGTATATGGACCTGAGACTCACATGACGAAAATCGTCAGCATGGCGATCAAGGAGCTAGAATAGAACCATGGGTACGTTAACCGTGGAAATGAAACCACCGACGAAGAAATCCGATTATATCCTCTTCGACAAGAATACTCAAGCATTCATCTACAATATGCAAGTGAACGCTGTACAAAGGATGCTCGATTTCGACTACGTAGCAGGAAGAGAGAAACCGTCGGTGGCTGCCCTAATTGATCCAACAGGAACTGACGGTTTCCAGAAGTTCTTCTTCGGCAGCAAAGAGGTTCTGATCCCAATATACAAATCTCTCAAAGCCGCCGCCGCGGAACATCCCAGCGTAGACGTCCTAATCAGTTTCGCTTCTTTCAGATCTGCAGCACGATCGACCGATGAAGCCCTCGAGATTCCCACCCTGAGAACCTATGTGATCATTGCCGAAGGTGTCCCCGAAAGGAAGATGAGAATACTCGCCATCAAAGCAAAGAAGATGAACAAAATTATCATCGGCCCAGCAACAGTAGGTGGTATCGTTGCAGGAGCGTTCAAGATTGGCAACACCGGTGGAACGATTGAGAATATCATAGAATCTAAACTGCATAGGCCCGGGTCGGTCGGTTTTGTCTCCAAATCAGGCGGTCTAAGCAACGAAGCATACAATATCATCGCGCGAAACACCGATGGCGTTTACGAAGGGATTGCTATCGGCGGAGACACTTACCCGGGTACAACTCTACTTGATCACCTAGTTAGGTTCGAGAAGAATCCCGCGATTAAAATGCTGGTGTGTCTAGGCGAGGTTGGCGGAACAGATGAGTACGCAATAGTCGAGGCGTTGAAGAAGAAACAGATCACGAAACCTCTAGTGATTTGGGTAACGGGCACCTGTGCAAAGGCTTTCAAGACTGATGTCCAGTTCGGCCACGCGGGAGCCAGAGCCAAGTCAGAAACAGAGAGCGCTTACGCGAAGAATTCTGCTCTGAGAGAAGCAGGAGCAGTGGTTCCATACTCCTTCGACGACTATGCTGAGACCATCAACAGAGTGTACAAGAACCTAGTGGACAAGCGAGTCATTGTACAAAGGCCTGAACCAGCGGGTCCAACTATACCGATGGACTACGTCACTGCTGTGAAGAAGGGACTTGTAAGGAAATCAACGAATTTCGTCTCCACGATTTCCGATGACAGAGGCGAAGAGCTACTCTATGGAAATCTGACAATCTCTGACGTGTTCGCGAAGGACATAGGCATTGGAGGTGTCCTCTCAATCCTCTGGTTCAAGAAGGTACTGCCCAAATATGCTACGAAATTCATAGAGATGGCAATAATGGTGACCGCGGACCACGGCCCAGCAGTCTCTGGAGCCCACAACACAATAGTGGCTGCAAGAGCAGGCAAAGACCTCATCTCGTCAATTGTCTCCGGAATGTTAACCATTGGACCAAGATTCGGCGGAGCACTCGACGGCGCCGCGCAACAATTCTCCCAAGCATTCGACAACGGACTGACACCTCAACAATTCGTCGATGATATGAAATCACGAGGTATACTCATCCAAGGTATCGGTCACAGGATCAAATCAATTCATAATCCGGACAAGAGAGTCACGATCATCAAGGAATACGCGAAGTCACACTTCAAAGGTACACCGTTACTGGATTATGCTCTCGAAGTTGAGAAGATTACAACTGCTAAACGCGACAATTTAATCCTCAACGTGGACGGCTGCATTGGAATCTGCTTCGCGGACCTGCTTCGGATAGAATTCGGAAATGAGCTTGCGGCGGAATATATCAACATGGGAGCGCTCAACGGTTTATTCGTTTTGGGGAGAACGATTGGCTTGATGGGACACTACCTGGATCAGAATAGACTGAAGCAACCCTTGTACAGGCATCCGTGGGATGATATTGCCTATATGAAAAACTGATTGAATTCAATGGAGGTGAGAGAGTGACTATTGGAAGATGCGCGGAATGCCGAATTGCATACGGTGACGATTGCACAGTCTGCACGATCTGTGGTACACCTCCAGGCGACTCGTGTGCTCACTGCCCCCCTTCATTAACACTAGGCGGTTAAGGGTCATCCAAGAATCACAATGCATAAGATGACGCTACTTCGTCTCATGTAAAGTGGCTAATCTGTCCAGAATCTTGAGGCTTTCATTGGCTATTGACGGACTTTGAGTTTGGCGAATAGCTTCCTTGAACGCCTCTTGTGAGATGAAGTTAGTTTCTCTCAGCATTTCCGCTACAGCTGCCAGCGCAATCTCCTTCCGAGGTACTTTGAGGTCGAGCACGGAAACGCGTGCATTTGTTTGTATGGGGAGTAGATCCTTTGGCGCGTAAAGGACGCTTTCATCTGTCAGAGCGTCAAGCTGGCTCTTGCAGGTCTTTATCCCCTCAGGAGCTAATGCGAGAAAGATGTCAGGCTTCTCGATACCTGTATAGAAGATCTCTGATGGACTTACAATAATCTCTGAAACGGAATGGCCTGTCATAACCGTGACGGGGTAATCATCTCTCTTAGTGGCCCAGAGGCTCGAAAGAACCGATGCCTTTCCGAGCAGTGATCCGGTTGATGCAATTTTCTGGCCCGCGGCACCGGCCACGATTATTCGTACTGTACTTTTGAGGCTTGATTTGAAGAGAGGATTCAATGTCTCACGTTTCATTGGCGTAGTTGTTTTGGAGGCCTGTGCCCGGTAGGCGCGAGCGTATTCATCCCTTGATTCTTGATGGAGTACTCCTTTTCGGAGGGCATGCTTTGACATGGATTCCTCCAGCTGAGCTCGGTTGAATGCGTTGTTCGGAACGAAGTAAGCTGCGCATAGTTCCCAAATGTCGAGGAGAGAGAAACCATCGTTGAGAATTGCTTGTTCAATTAAGTCAGGTATCTTACTGTCAAATGTTGTAGTGCGCGCCACGAAGGTGGCCCCGTTCATTGCAACCGTTCCAGCTATGTCAAGAGGGCGCTCTAGATTACCGAAACGCGTCGTTGACGTGATACTCCCGTGAGGAGTAGTAACCGAATGTTGGCCCCCCGTCATTCCATAATTGAAATTGTTTAGGACCAGCACTGTGAGACCGATATTTCTACGGGCTGCGTTAATCAAGTGATGGCCGCCGATTCCGCATCCTCCGTCACCCATGATAACGATAACTTTCAGGTCGGGATTAACCAATTTCATGCCGGTACCATAGGTAACCGCGCGGCCGTGAAGGCCATGGAAGGCGTTTGTGTTGAAGTATTGGTCAGAAAGGCCCGAGCAGCCAATGTCTGTGACGATTACTATCTTGTGCGGATTGAGTTGGAGTTTGACCAATGTGGCGTTAAGATAATCCATTACAATCGAGTGACTGCACCCGGGACAGAATGGATATGGCTGCGAGTTGCGATACGAGATGTACTGGTCGGTCATGTGACCGCCTCCATGATCTGTCGCGGACTGATTAACTCGCCGTCGATTCTGCTTATTCCCGTTACCTCAATTCTGTTGTCAATTCGATTGGCAACACGTTCAATTTCCATCTTATATTGGCCTAGGTTCAGTTCGGCGACAACCATCCGTTCTATCCCCGTCAGTGCTTTGCTAATTGAATTCACTGGCACCGGCCACAGCGAATGAATGGTGAGGTTAGAGACTTTCTTTCCTTTCTCGCGAAGGAGATGTGTTGCTTCAAGACTACTACGAGCAGTAATTCCATAACTGACAAGTAAAGTGCGAGCCTCCTTCTGTATGTCGGCCGACACCGATTCGATTTCCTCGATGTGTTTGTTGATCTTGGCTGCGAGGTGTTCATTCAGTCTTCCAACTTTGTCAGGATTTTTGGTTAGAAATCCGTTCTCGTCATGAGTTGATCCTGTGAATCTGACAATGTTCTTCCCTCCGTATGGGGAGAGATATGGTACGTCACTTAGCTCATGAATCGAGTACGGCATATATGGCTCAGGTTCCGTTGACGTTTCATCTTGCATCTCGGTCACAGTTTCATCGTGACTTTCGCCTTCGATCGTGCTCATTGTTGCCACCACTTCGCGGTCTGTCAACAAGAAAACTGGACAGCGGAACCTTATTGCTAGCTTGAAGGCGCGTATTGTGAAAGAATAACACTCAGACGGATTAGTCGGACATAACGCTATGATCGGATATCCGCCCGGCGTTCCCCAACGAGCAAACTGGATGTCTCCCTGACCTACCGTAGTTGCTCCTCCTGTTGCTGGTCCAAGACGCATTACATCTATGATGACAAGAGGGACCTCTCCCATGATTGCAAGTCCAACGTTTTCACTATACAGGCTCATGCCGGGGCCGCTTGTTGCGGTCATAGATTTCGCTCCGGCCATGGCTGCTCCGATGCACATGCCAATCGAAGCTATCTCATCTTCGCCTTGAATGGCGACACCGCCAATCTTCGGGAGTTCTCGGAACATGTGATGTAGTATGGGTGTCGCGGGTGTAATCGGGTATCCTGCGAAGAAGTTGCATCCGGCTGAGATAGCGCCCTGAGCTATCGCTTGGCCCCCATTGATGAACTGGCGAGTCATGGTAACCAGTATGAGAGACACCGTCAGGGTCATTAACAGTGGTGCCTGTTTTTCAACATGTGAGAATGAAACGTGCTTTATGGAAAGTTGTCTTGAGCCTTCCTGGCGGCATCATCCATTTCGCACAAGGAGCACAGATGGGTTCATCCCTATTTTGATGCCAATATCGTCGAGAATCTTTTGAAACTTGACTTCCGGGAGTCTCAAGCCTTTTCTGCCCTTTGGCGGATACGGGTCGTTGAACACGACTGACCTCTCATCAGCATCAGTCACGACCACCCAGTGAGGGATGTTCAATGAATGTACTACTCCCATGTGGACCAGCGCTATCGGGACATACCCTGAATCCAATGCACGCGCAATTTCCCGTACTCTAGGCCGTTTGTATTCGACTTGCAAATTTCTTGCTAATGCTCTAAGTTTGTTTTGTCGAATTCCAAAGATACTCAATTCAGCTTCTTGAAGTGTAAATCCTGCTCTGATTAACCGGCGCTTCCAACGATTCGTGCTAGCGACAGTCTTACGTTGCGTGATAAGTCGCACCTCAAAACCAGTGTCAATCAATGGAATTGCTAAACCGAAAGGATCCGCACCCTTCACTCCAATCATGTTAGAGTGTCGCCAGATTTCGAATTCCAGTTGACGCGTCAACTTTATTCTCGGATCAAAGTGCTTCATCACCATCAGTACACACGCCGGGCCGCATGTGAACTCAGAAGTCTGTTCATAGTATGGAATGTTGGACTTCATTTTCGGGCCGCCAATTCTCAGATTACTCTTACGAGTCTATCGGACCGGCGTGTCAGATTGAACTTCTTATATGTTACCCTTCGAGCGCGCCCATCTGATGGGACGACGATATTCAAAGGAAAACGCAATAATAGAGAAGGGTGCTGATCTTCCCGATGATCGTGCCAGACAAGTTCGATTTCGCAAAAGCAAAGATCGATACACCTAGCGGCAAAGCTAGCTACTACGAGCTTAGGAATGAGAGTCTCGGATACGACTTAGGCTCGTTGCCCTACTCAATCCGAGTGCTTCTTGAGAACTCATTGAGGTTCTCAGGGCGCGTTCTTGGCTCAACCGAGGCAGTTCATCTTCTCTCAGAGTGGCCCAAAAGCATCGGTCAGGATCTACCGTTCATGCCTGGTCGAGTTCTCCTTCAAGACTACACTGGCGTGCCGCTGATAGTTGATTTGGCTGCAATGAGAAGTGCTGTTGCAAGGCGCGGCATAGATCCGTCGACTGTGAACTCGAAAGTGCCAGTGGATCTCGTTATTGATCATTCTATTCAAGTCGATGCATGGGGGAATCAATCCTCAATTCAGTTTAATTTGGAGAAAGAGTTTGAAAGGAATTCTGAACGTTATTCATTACTGAAGTGGTCTCAAACTTCGTTCGACCGTATGAGAGTCTTTCCGCCTGGAAAAGGGATTTGTCACCAGTTCAACCTGGAGTACTTGGCAAGCGTTGTCGCAATAGACCAACTGGGAGGTCAATTGGTAGCTTTTCCAGACACCTTAGTGGGCACAGATTCGCATACTACGATGGTGAATGGACTTGGCGTGCTCGGATGGGGTGTTGGAGGAATTGAAGCTGAAGCAGTCATGTTGGGAGAACCATATTCATTCACGATCCCCAAGGTTGTGGGAGTGAAGCTTACTGGAGAGCTTCCAGAAGGAACCACGCCCACTGATCTTGTGCTAACCGTCACTGAAATTTTGAGAAAAGAGAACGTAGTGGACGCATTCGTTGAGTATTTCGGTGACGCATACCGCAAGCTGAGCGTTCCAGACCGAGCTACGATCGGCAACATGACACCCGAATATGGAGCCACAGTCGGATTTTCACCAGTCGATGATACCACTCTCGAATATCTTCTTGGAACAGGAAGAGACAGTGGTCATGTCAACTTCGTCAGGAAGTACTGCGAAATACAAGGTCTGTATCTCCACGAAGTAGATCCTCAACCAAACTACTCAAAAGTGCTCCAGATCGACTTATCACAAGTTGAGCCCTCAATCGCCGGTCCTCGAAACCCGGATGAACGCATTTCACTCAAGTCTGCTCCTAAAGCTATACTCATGCTTCTTGAGGAGTACAGGAAAAAGGCGAACCGGCCTGGATCATCTGCTCAACCAAGCGGAAACTTGAGTGATGGATCAGTTATAATCGCAGCCATAACAAGCTGTACCAACACTTCTAATCCCACCGTAATGTTGGGAGCTGGATTGCTTGCGGAGAAAGCTGTCAAACTGGGGCTAAGAACAAAGTCCTACGTGAAAAGCAGCATGGCTCCAGGATCCAACGTTGTCAGAGATTACCTTACAAAAACCGGACTTCTCCCGTCCTTGGAAACTCTCGGATTCAACATTGTGGGATACGGATGCACAACCTGCATTGGGAATAGTGGGCCTCTCCCCGCCGAAGTTGAAAAGGGAATCCGAGATAATGACATCTATGCAGTTGCCGTCCTAAGCGGGAATCGAAACTTCGACGGTCGAATCCATCCATCAGCACGAGGATCATTTCTGATGTCGCCCCCTCTCGTGGTCGCGTATGCGCTGGCTGGAAGAATAGACATCGATTTCTACAAGGAGCCGATTGGATTAGCTAAAGACGGAAGCGAAGTGTACCTCAAAGACATTTGGCCTCACCTATCTGAAATAAAGAAACTCGAGACTGAAGCCCTCTCTCCAGAAGTCTACAGGGGAAGATACGCCCATGCACAAGAAGGTGACGATCGATGGACGACGTTGAATGTCCCTTCCGGACAAGTGTACGTGTGGGATGAAAAGTCCACCTACATCAGGCAACCACCATGGTTCGAAAAGCCGCTAGCAGAGAATCCTGAAATCAAAAACGCGAGAGTTCTTGCTCTTCTCGGAGACAAAGTGACAACTGATCATATCTCCCCCGCTGGAACGATCGCAAAGGATAGTCCCGCCGCAGCTTACCTCACGAACCAAGGTGTCTCTCCGACCATGTTCAGCTCATATGGAGCTAGACGAGGAAACCATGAAGTAATGGTAAGAGGTGGATTCAGCAATATACGACTGAAGAATTTGCTCGCAAAGGGGAAGGAGGGAGGATGGACAACCCATTTCCCATCGGGCAAACTAATGTCAATATACGACGCGGCCCTACGATACCGAGCTGAGAAAGTTCCACTCATAATCATCGCAGGAAAACAGTACGGAGCAGGAAGTTCAAGAGACTGGGCGGCAAAAGCCACGTTAATGCTGGGAGTAAGAGCCGTACTGGCTGAAAGCTATGAAAGAATTCATCGAAGTAATCTAATCGCCATGGGCATTATCCCTCTGGAGTTTTCTGACGGCAAAAATGCGACCAGTCTGGGATTAGATGGCAGCGAAACATACGACATTGCGGGAATTGAAAGAATAAACGGAATTAAACCTAGACTAACTGTAGATGCTCACTCCGCGTCCGGACATGTGACTTTCGAAGTTGCAGCTCGGTTAGATAATGAGATGGAACTCGAATACTACCGTTCCGGTGGAATTCTTCCCTACGTGTTCAAGAAAATGTCTAGCAAATGAAAGTATGATTGCTAGCTCCTGAAGTGTTCCCATCCTTTGTTCTTAACCGCCACGATGCGACCGTCGACTTTCATCCGCACTCCCGAAAACTTGTCAGTAATGCAACCAATTTTCCTTAAGCCTTTAGCAGCTCGGAATGCTCTCGAGAGTTTCCTGGGGGAAATCGTGACAACGAGTTCGTATTCCTCACCGCCGTAAAGCGCAAGGTCATTCGCTCGCAAACCATGCCGCAGTGCAAAGTCGCGTGCAGCCTTGCTAACCGGAATATCATCGATCAGAATGCCGACTCTGCTTAACTTTGAAAGCTGGTGTAGAGACCAAGCTAACCCATCGCTTGAATCAATTGATGATGTAACCGCTCGAGAGGCTGCTAGTCGTATTCCCAAGTCCAGACGAGCCTTTGGACGGTACACGGCGTCATACAGACTCTGAGCCACTTTCCTTCGCGGCACTTTAAAATTGAGTACCGATTGCAGCCCCGCAGAAGTTGAACCAAACTCGCCAGTAACCGCAACCACGTCGTGGACTCTTGCGCCTGTACGGAGCATAAGTCGTCTGTTGACAGCGACAGCAAACAAAGCAATCGATATTGTCAAATCCTCTGATTCATTAGTATCGCCACCAACCAGCGGGAAACCGTAAATTCTCGCAGCCTGGCTGAGGCCTCTCGCGATTTCCTCAACATCCGATTTATCCAAAGAGCGCGGAAGACCTAGCGCAACGAGCCCAGCCATAGGACGTACTCCCTTGGCGGCCAGGTCACTCACGTTAGCAACTACCGCTTTCCAAGCGGCTTGGCGCAGTGTCATACCCGGGGGAAGATCTGTACTTCCGACGAACATGTCAGTCTTCAGAACAGCAATCTTGCCGGGAGAAAGCCTAACTGCCGAAACATCATCTCCGAAACCTACCACCGCTCTGCTGCTTTCTCCGAATGCTCGCTCCATGATCTGGATAATCTGAGCCTCTCCTAGACTCGCGAGAGTTCCGGTCATTTTCCTCAACATCCTTATTCACTCCCCATGTTATTGGTCTGATGGCTGGAGTTTGAAGGAGGACCTATGTGCGGCCGCTTCGACCGCATCTTTGGTCGTCAGTGCAAGAGGAGATTACGAGAATACTCCTGATCCAGAAGGCTGAGGATTCTTTTACGTTAGAATATCTCAGATAATTCACGGAGGCTTCTGACTATTCGTCGCTTCTTTGCTTTCGCCTTGGCAGGTTGGAAGGTGTGCTTGATACTCGTCCAGTCTAATCATTCGGTGGCATCGCGCGCATTCTAAGCTCTTCATCTCAGACCGTACATTTCTGTTTCCGTATCGTCGCCGACCTCTACCCGTTTATTCCACCCTCAATTCAAGTTTTGCGTGATGTCACTATTCAACGTTGGGTTTCCATCCGAGCCCAACTTGATGGGTCCTATTGACGAGGGACGGTTGACTCCATTCTCTCATGCGGACACTTGTCATATTCTGTATCCGTTTCAAATCGCCTATTTCGCGACGTGACACTAATGTCACTGCAGTTCCAGTTGCTCCGGCCCTGCCAGTTCTTCCGATTCTGTGGAAGTATAGTAATGGGTCGTTGGGGACATCATAGTTTACGACATGAGTAACACCGTCGATATCCAATCCCCGGGAAGCGACGTCAGTAGCAACTAGGAATCGAATCCTTCCCCGTCGGAAATCATTCAGGGCTCTCTCTCGTTGAGGTTGAGTTAAATCTCCATGGATTACTGCCACGTCTCTTCTGGTGCGACTTAGCCTTTGGACTAGTCTGTCTGCTCCATGTTTCGTGGAGCAGAATATCAGTGCACGAGTCACTGTGTTCTGTCCCATAATGGAACATAGTGCTTGGTACTTTCGCTCGGGGTCGACCATGTGATACAGCTGATCAATGTCTTCAACTGCAATCTCATCTTTGCTTACGAAGATTTCTTCCGGTACATGCATGTGACGTGACGCTAGGGTGAGGACCTCAGAGGGCATCGTTGCCGAAAACATGGCTGTTTGTCTTCCTTCTGGCGTTCTGCTGAGAATGAAATCCATTTCATCTCGAAATCCCATGTCCAGCATTCGATCAGCTTCATCTAGGACGACGAATTTGACTTTGTCAATCAGCATCGTTCCCCTTGTGAGATGGTCGATAAGCCTTCCTGGTGTGCCGACAACAATGTGAATCGTGTTCTGTAGAGCTTCCATCTGTGAATAGATGGGGACTCCACCATAGACCGCTAGGACCTTCACACTAAGATATTTTCCGAAATCCTTCAAATCCGACGCTACTTGCTGTGCAAGTTCTCTTGTCGGAACAAG
>Ga0187779_10002531_pt1 | contig 11161 bp, 8 predicted proteins | sample 1015_Q2_SP10_10__FD_132435 | JGI IMG/M metagenome (GOLD analysis project Ga0187779, IMG submission 132435) | Tropical peat soil microbial communities from peatlands in Department of Meta, Colombia - 1015_Q2_SP10_10_MG | ecosystem: Environmental > Terrestrial > Soil > Wetlands > Peat | place... | reverse complement strand
ATGTTTTGCAAACAGCCCCTGGACTTTGCTCGCTGCCGCGTTGGCGTGGGCCACTGCATCGGCAATATCTTTCGGCCCTTGCGCGCAGCCTGCAATAAAGATTCCTTCCACGTCTGTTTCGACGGGCCTTAGTTTTCTCTGGGCCTCCGTTAAGAAACCATAATCGTCTGTCTTAATACCCAGCTTGCCCGCGAGATCCTTTGTATTCTTCTGGGAAACGATCGCGGTGGCCAAAACCACCATGTCCGCAGAGACCTCGACCTTCTTCCCTGACAGAGTATCCACGCCCCAGACAATAACCTTCTCACCATCCCGAAAGATCCGCGAAACCCTGCCTCTCAAATAGAGGATTCCTTCTTCCTCCATCCCCTGCTGGATGAACTCTTCGTATCCCTTTCCTGTGGAGCGGATATCCATATAGAAAATATAGGCCTGCCCATCGTGAACCTTGTGTTTGTAAAGCCGGGCGTGCTTGGCTGTGTACATACAACAAACCCGCGAACAGTAAGGCATATAGCGTTCAGGGTCTCTCGATCCGGTACATTGAATAAAAACAACTTCTTTCGGAATTTTTCCGTCCGAAGGCCTCCGAATCTCGCCTGTGGTCGGTCCGGATGCAGAATTGAGCCTCTCAAAGGCAAGGCCATCGATCACATCCGGAACCTCGCCATATCCGTATTCCCCAAAACTTTCCTTGGGCATCAGATCGAATCCCACCGCAGTAATAATTGCTCCCACATTTTCTTTGACAAATTGGTCTTGCTGTTCGTAGTCAATCGCTCCCACCGGACAAATCTTCTCACACACGCGGCATTTCTTTTCCCTAAAATACCGACAGTTGGAAGGGTTGATGACAGGTTTATTCGGAACGGCCTGGGGCGAGAGGGTATAGATGGCCTTTCCCAATCCCATGCCCCGGTCAAACTCAGATGGATTCTTGGAAGGACATTTCTGCTGGCAGAGGCCGCAGCCCGTGCATTTCTCCCAATCGACATAGCCTGCCTTCTTCCGAAGCGTCACGACGAAATTCCCAGCCTTTCCTTCAACCTGTTCTACTTCCGAATATGTGAGGAGTTTGATCTTTGGATGCTGACCCGTTTCCACCGTCTTGGGCGTCAAGGTGCACTGCGCGCAATCAAGCGTGGGAAAGGTTTCAGAAAGCTGGAGCATCCTGCCCCCGATAGAGGGAAGCTTCTCCACCAGGACCACTTCATATCCCCCATTTCCCAGATCGATCGATGCGGAGATCCCGGCAATCCCGCCGCCAATGACCATCGCTCTTTTTATGAAACCATTGTGGGAGTGGTTTTCCATTTTTATTAATTACACCCCGTCTCTTGCAGACTCATTTCCCTTCAAGAAGTCCTTTCTCTCTCAGCAGCGGCATTGGGTCGACGAAGTTCTGTTCAAATCCCAAGGCTCGACTCTCGAGCCCCATGGCAATCCCCAGCAATTGAGTAAAATAAAATACCGGAATCGGTTTGAATCCCAAATGTTTCTGTTTGATATCAGACTGTTTGTGATCGAGGTTGAAGGTACACATCGGGCATGTCGAAACCATCGCCTCAGCCCCGTTCTTGATCGCCGAGTCAAGAATTTTATGGGCACATTCCGTAGCCACATCAGGTGATCCGATAGATTGGAAGGAGCCGCAGCACTCGATCCTGTATGGGAACTCAGTGGTTTCGGCTCCCAAGGCTCTCAGAAAATCCTCAAAAAGAGCGGGGTTCTCCTTATCGTCAAACCCCATCTCATCAAACGGTCGAAGGAGCATACATCCGTAATAGGCGGCTGCTTTGAGCCCGGCCAAGGGCTTCTTCACTTTTTCTTTCAGTTGAGAAAATCCAATGTCTTGTTTCAAAATCTCAAGGTAGTGAAGAATGCGAAGATCCCCCTGGTAGCCCTTTTCCAAAAAATTGTTGATCTTATCTTTCTTCTCTCCATCTTCCTGAATCAAGCGGTTCGTTCTTTTGATGACGTTGAAGCAAATGGCGCAGAGTGTGGTCAGAACGGTTCCTTCTTCTCTTGCCGTCGCCAGAATCCGTGATGGGGGGAGAAGCGCCATGATGTTGTCCGTGGCCAAGGGAAAGGTGGCTCCACAGCAGGTCCAATTCTTGAGCTCCTTCAGCTCAAACCCAAGAAGATGGGAACAGTCCCGAGCCGTCTGATCAAAATTCTTTGCCTTGGTGTTGAGGGTGCAGCCTGGGAAATAGAGATAATCCATAAAAATCCTAATAAGAACGCATGGCGCAGAGAGCATAGCGCATAGCGTCAAAATTTTTTATGACAGAAATTTCCTAAAACCGCTGACGAATGCAATCTGGGGTGCCTTTTCTAAAAACCCTTCCGGGAATTCGGGAATCTGAACATGATCCTTTCTTTCTTTCTTCCTCAGCACCACCATCCTCAGTGCGTCCATCACCCTGGCAATATCGACGCCCTTCGGGCACCTCGACGTACATTGAAGGCAGGAGGCACAAAGCCAAAAGGTATTGACCCCGAGAGCCTCCTCTTCTAGGCCCAGCAGCGTATATCGAATAACCTCGTGAGGACCCACGTCCATCGCAAAGGCAACCGGACATCCCGCCGTGCAATTCCCGCACTGGTAACACGCAAACAGGTTTTGTCCGCTGATGAGTTCAACCTTCTTCGCAAATTCGTTATGAACTTTCTGCCTCGTCAGTTCGATTTTCATGATTACCTCATGGTAGCGTCCTCATCGACGCGGGCGCCGTATCATATATACTCCTCATCTCCTCAACTCCCTACCTTGGTCATTCCTTCTTGTATTTCTTCTCTCCTTCGAGATAGAGGTCATTTCCTTTTACGTCATTGACGACAATCACCGGAAGGTCTTCGACGACCAATCTTCGGATCGCCTCTGTTCCCAGATCCTCATACGCGACTATTTCGGCCTTCTTCACCCGCTTGGCCAGAAGGGCTCCCGCCCCTCCTGTCGCAGCAAAATAGACCGCCTTGTACTTTTTCATCGCCTCTCTCACCGAATCCGATCGCATCCCCTTTCCGATCATTCCCTTCAGCCCTCTCTCAATTAGCGCCGGGGAGTAGGCATCCATACGATAACTGGTCGTCGGGCCCGCTGATCCGAGGACCTGGCCTGGCTTGGCAGGTGTGGGGCCAACATAATAGATAATCTGGCCTTTGATATCAAAAGGAAGATTCTTCCCTTCTTTCAATAGATCAAAAAGCCTTTTGTGGGCAGCATCCCTTCCTGTGTAGATGATGCCGTTGATCAGGATGCGATCCCCTATTCTTAATTTTTCCACGTCCTTATCGCTTAAAGGCGGCGTTAATCCAATCGTTTGATTCATATACCCCTCTACCCCTCGTGTCCGTGTCCGTCATCCCTGTCCGTATTACATGTCCGTTCTGTAGCTCCTCTTTTCGGACACGTGGCACGGTAACCGGACACGTTTTCTCAAATGACTGTTTCCTTATGCCTGTGTGCGTGACACTGGATGTTCACTGCCAGAGGGAAACTGGCAATATGGCATGGCATCATTAAAATGTGAACCGCCAAAGAGGTCGTTCGTCCTCCTAACCCTTGAGGCCCAATGCCAAGTTTATTGATTGTCGTCAAGATCTCCGATTCCAGTTGATCCAATTCTGGGTCCGAATTTTTGCTTCCGAGAGGTCTGAGCAAGCTCTTCTTTGCAAGGAGCGCCGCTTGCTCAAACGTTCCTCCAATCCCCACTCCTACAATCGTTGGAGGACAGGGATTCGATCCTGACTCTTTTACTCTCTGAACCACGAAACGCTTGATTCCCTCGACCCCGTCTGATGGAGTAAGCATGGTGACCCGGCTCATATTCTCACTGCCACCCCCCTTAGGGGCTACGGTAATCTTCACCTTGTCTCCAGGAACCACTTCTGTATGGATGATTGCAGGCGTATTGTCTCCAGTGTTTGCCCGTGTGAAAGGATTACAAATAGACTTTCTCAAATACCCGTCCCGGTATCCTTGACGAACACCCTCCTGGATGGCTTCGTTGAGGCTTCCCCCAACCAGATGGACATCCTGACCTATCTCTACGAAGGTCACTGCAAAACCTGTATCCTGGCAAATCGGCACACTCTCCTCTTTTGCGATTCGGGCATTCTCCTTTAATTCTTTCAGTATCCCCAACCCCAAGGGTGATTCCTCCGTCCCCATCGTCCGATCAAAGGCTTGAAGAACGTCCTCTCCGAGATCGGTGTTGGCCTTCATACAAAGGTCTCTTACCCTTTCGGTGATCAGCTTCACGTCGATCTCTCGCATGTTTTCTCCGTTTCGTGTCCGTGACCGTGATCCGTGCCCGTGATACCTATAAAATCGATCTTTTTGGGTTTCCTATCCTCGTCTTAGACTCAACGGACACGAGACACGGACACGGGCCACGTTTTCTCTATAATTTCAGCTCTGCAATACTTTTCTTGACACTCTCTGCGGATTTGGCAAGCAGTTTCTTCTCCTCCTCCGTCAACCGGAGCTCGATGATCGCTTCCACGCCAGCCGCACCCAATTTAACTGGGACACCGAAGCACATGTCTTTCAGTCCGTACTCTCCTTCCAGATAGGCACAGCAAGGAAGGATTCTTTTCTTGTCTTTGAGAATGGCCTCCGTCATCTGGATGGCCGCCGCAGAGGGGGCATAGAAGGCGCTGCCCGTTTTAAGAAGATTGACGATCTCTCCGCCGCCCTTGCGGGTTCGTTCAACCAGCCTGTCAATGGTCTCCTTAGGAAGAAGCTCCGAAAGAGGAATCCCGCTGATGGTGGAATACCTTGGGAGAGGAACCATCTCATCGCCGTGACCTCCCAGCAGGAGCGCCTGGATATCCTCCACGGAGACACCTAATTCCATGGCGATGAAAGTCTTGAACCGGGCTGTATCGAGTATCCCTGCCATTCCCATCACTCTCTGTTTTGGGAACCCGCTCTTTCTAAAGGCCAGATAGGTCATCGTATCCAGAGGATTGGTCACCATGATGAGAATACACTTTGGAGATTTTTCCACTACCTGCCCTACGACCGTTTCGATGATCTTCTTATTGATCTCCAGAAGATCCTCCCTGCTCATCCCCGGCTTTCGAGGAACACCCGAGGTGACGATGACTATGTCAGAATCTTTCGTCTCCTCGTAGCCATTGGAACCGACGACCCTTGAGTCGAAACCTTCTACAGGGCTCGCTTGGAGGAGGTCAAGCGCCTTTCCTTGCGGAATCCCCTCGAGGATATCGACTAACACAACGTCGCCCAGTTCCTTTTCAGCAGCCCAATGGGCTGCCGTAGCCCCGACGAATCCTGCACCGATAATGGAAATTTTCTTTCTTCCCATAGGAATCCCTCCTCTCATTGAACATCGAAGGATGAAATAAACGATTACCAGAAAAGTAACCGGTGATCACTGAGCAGACCGATTACTGATCACTGATTACCGGATTTACGCAGACTAATCCATCCTGTTTTGAGATTCAATTTGATAGCCCTTCGGATAAAAGCCACAGGTCTTCCGGATGATCAGTTCGGGATCCAAAATAGTCTCCACGGATGGCCCTGTCTTTCTTCCCTCAATCCTTTCCACTAACGTTTTCACCGCCACCGCACCCATCTCATACTTTTTTTGGCCGATGGTTGTCAATTCAATCCCTTTCATCGACGTGAATTCAATATCGTTAAATCCTACCAATGCCATGTCTTCCGGAATCTTCACACCCTCTTCGACGATCGCCTGATATGTACCTAAAGCCATGTAGTCGTTCGTAGCAAAAATGCCTGTTGGAGGCTCGTTCATTTTGAGAAATCTCTTACCTCCCTCATAACCGGATCCTTTCAAGAAATCCCCTTCCAGAAAATAATCTCCTATCGCTTCGAGGCGGTGAGCGGCAAGTGCTTTTTTCCCCCCCTCCAGACGTTCGAAACCGACTGAAGATTCGGAAGACCCGCCGATCACCCCAATGCGGCTATGGCCGAGTTTGATCAGATGCTCCACAGCCAAGAACCCACCGCGAATATTATCTACACCGATGTAATCGATTTTTTCTCTCACCGTTGGATGATAGGTCCTACGATTGACTAATACCATCGGGAACCCCTCTTCAGCCAACCCGATGATATTAGGGTCACCCATATGTGCGGAAGTGAAAATGATGCCGTCCACGCCTTTGCTCCGCAGCATATCAACATACTGTTTCTCGGTCGAAAGGTCATAATTGGTGCTGCAGAGAATAATATTGTATCCCAGACGAATCGCCGTCGTCTCGATTCCCTGCGAAAGCTCCGTATAGAATGGATTGGCAATAGTCGTGATGACGAGACCCAACGTCTTGGTACGCCTCATCACCAGGCTTCTGGCGATGAAATTTGGCCGATAGCTTAACTCTCTTGCGATGCAAAGAATTTTCTCTTTGGTCCCCGCTTTGATCCGAGACTTATCATTAAGCGCCCTTGAAACAGTCGTGTGGGAAACCTTGGCCATCCGGGCAATATCTTTAATTGTAATCTTCTTATCCATGGTTATTGCGTTAACGGTAACACAAAAACATTATTTTTTCAAGAAAATCATAAATTATATATAAAATCAAATAGTTACACTGCAATGTCGGAGTAATGCGTCAACGGTAACATTAAGGTATTCCCTTTGTCAAGGAAAATATCTGCCGCCAATCCCAATTTAGGAAATCGTTATTACGAGCCGGACTTGCAAATACAGGTAAGTGTAGTGTGTCCGACATTTCCTTGGATTATTTCTCAGGCCGTCACTCCGGCTTCGCATCAAGTACGGAGTGAACTCCAGTGGGAATCCACTCTAAAAGATTGGATTCCCCCGTATCAAGGACGGGGCAGGCTTATCAAGTCCGGAATGACACGCAAAGTGAAGCAAATCTTGACGCGCTACGTTAGGAAAAGCGCTTCATTCTCTGAATCAGGATTTGAGTCTCAATGTTTTGAAGGGATGTCTTGAAATTCAAAGAATGGAAAGGCGTGGTGGAAAAACCTTCGCTTGGACACCCGTGGCTATCAGGACATCAGGTTATCAGGCAGTAGGTATCAGGATATCGGGGCATCAGGTTTTGAATGTCTTGTCTTCTGTTCTCCTGATATCTCGATCTCCTGGTAACCTGATTTTCTATCAAAAGACGATCCGGATTCATAATCCGGACTTGGAGGAAACTACTCTTCCTCGCTCTTGGTCAAATCCTCGAACCGGATATCCAATCCCAGAATACCCCTGATCTCTCCCACTTCATTCCTAATTGGCCCGGAGACAGTGATGCAGAGGGCTCCCGTGATCTTTGAAGAATAGAGGTCTGTGACATGAATTTTCCCATCTCGTAGTGGCTCAATAAACCAGGAGCGGTTCGAGTAATTCTCCCCCATTCCCGCATTTTCATACTTGGCCTGATCCACGGCCTGGCAGATATTCCGCGTGATCTTCGTTCCGTTCATGTCGACCACGTAGGCAAACTGGATATAGGGATATTCGTCCACCAGAGATTTTAGCACCGGCTCCATCTGGTTAGCCGCCATTGCTTTCATCGCCGGCTCCTCGATCACCCGTTCAATAATATGGGCGGCCAGCTCATGGGCCCTTGCTTTGAGGATGTCGAACTCAGAGACGAAGATCTCAGCAAGATATTTCCGGGTCGCCTTCTCCATCTCCTGATCTGAGATGGAAGTGGTCCTTCCTTCCTCATACTGTTTGGTGATCCACCGATTGATTTTGGCCACTCCTGGATGTGTCTTTTCGACCCGATCCTTGCCGGTGAGAGCAAAATGCGAGTTGATCCACTGGGCGATCCCCGCCAACCCTGACTTATCGTTCACCGAGATGGAGATGGGGCGGTTAAGGATCTTAGCTGTATTAAAGATGTTGTAGATCTCCTCGTTTTTCAGAATCCCATCCGCATGAATGCCGGCACTCGTTGAATTAAAATTCGCTCCCACAAGGGGCATGTTCGAAGGAATATGGACGCCCAGCGCGCGCTCCAAGTAGTTCCGGATTTCTGTGATCTGGGTAGTATCGACACCGTTGTTGTGCCCCATCAGGCTAATGTATTCGATGATCAGTCCCTCAATGGGTGGGTTCCCGGTCCGTTCTCCGAAACCGAGGACCGTGCCGTTGGCCGCAGCGCAACCGTAAAGCCACGCGGTGGTCGCGTTGATGAACCCCTTATGGAAATCATTGTGGCCGTGCCACTCTAAATACTCAGAGGAAACGCCCGCGTCGTCAATCATGGCACGGATGATCTTGGGCACGGAACGCGGAAGCGCGGCGTTTGGATAAGGCACGCCATAACCCAGGGTATCACAGAGCCGAATTTTGACCGGAATCTTCGCCTCTTCAGAAAGACGCATGAGATCCTGGGCAAAAGGAACGCAGAAACCATAAATATCAGCCCGTGTCGCATCTTCAAAATGGCATCGAGGGACGATTCCAAGATCCAGTGCCGCAGAAACGATGGATAAGTACTCCCGCAGTACCACCCTTCTGTTCTTCTTCAGTTTCAGGAAGATGTGGTAATCCGAGACGGACGTCAGGATGCCAGTCTCTTTCAATCCCATCTCTTTCACCAGTTTAAAATCTTCCTTCACCGCACGGATCCAACCCGTAATCTCAGGGTAACGGTAATTCTTCCCCTGGCATTTTCTGACAGCCTCTTTGTCTTTTTCAGAGTATAAAAAGAATTCACATTGCCGGATCACTCCGTTGGTGCCCCCTAACTTATGGAGCATCTCGTACAGATCCACAATTTGCTCCACCGTGTAAGGAGGCCTGGCTTGTTGCCCGTCCCGGAACGTGGTATCGGTAATGAAGATCTCTTCAGGGGGATCGGTAAAGACGAATTTGTTATCGAACTCCACCCGGCAAACCTCTTCGTACGGAAAAGCATTGCGATAGAGGTTTGGCTCCTGGATATCAAGGAGAGGGAATTGCTCTACGGTGCGATTGCCTTGGAACGTTCTCTTCTTTCCGGTGATGGCCATAGCTTTACCTCTTTTTTACCTTGGTTTAATTCAATTAAGATAATTTCAGCTTTCTCTTCGAAGCGGCGACCAGTCAAGTGTCAAGGTTCAAAGTTCCAGTCAAATCCTAAGTTCAAATGAGATGCCGAAACAAGTTCGGCATAACAAGGATGTCATTCTGAACTCGTTTCAGAATCCCTTTTGACCTATGACATTCCTTTGACATTTGAACTTTGACATTTGGATTTACTGAGTTTTGATCTCTTTTACCTTAATAAAAAGCTCATCCAGCTGCTTCGGATCCACTCTCGAAGGGGCGTCGCTCATTAAACAGGTACCCTTCTGCGTCTTCGGAAAGGCGATCACATCCCGTATCGACTCTGCATGGCTCAGGATCATGACCAGGCGATCAAGCCCAAAGGCAATTCCGCCGTGAGGCGGGGTCCCGTACTCAAGAGCCTCCAAAAGAAATGCAAACCTCTCTCGGGCCTCTTCCTCTGTCATTCCCAACTTCTCAAACAGGAGAGACTGTACCTCCCTTAGATGATTTCGAATGCTTCCTCCGCCGATTTCCGACCCATTCAATACCAGGTCATAAGCCTTGGCCTTGACCAATTCAGGATGGTCTTTCAACTTGGGAATATCCTCATCCTTGGGCGCAGTGAAAGGGTGATGAACAGCTACATAACGTCCCTCAGTTTCATCGTATTCCAGGAGCGGAAAATCGAGGATCCAGACAAACCGATAATCATCTCTGGGAATAAGGCCCAACTTCTCGCCGAGATGAAGTCGGAGATTGGCTAAGGATTGATTGACCACTTTGGACGACCCTGCCACGAAGAGAAGGAGATCGTTCTCCGCAGCATTCAAGGTGCGATCCACGGCCTTCACTTCTGCCTCGGTGACAAATTTCTGAATCGACGATTGCCATCCGTTTGCACCCACTTTTGCGGAGATCAATCCTTTGGCTCCGAAGTTTTGAACGAAATGTGTGAGATCGTCTACTTCTTTTCGTGAAAAAGAGCTTCCTCCTTTCACATTGATCCCTTTGATGATCCCCTTTCCCTGAAACGTATCCCTGAATACCTGGAAGGAGGAGTCCTTGAAAGCTTCGGTTACATCCCTCAATTCCATTCCGAACCGGGTCTCTGGCTTGTCCGCTCCGTAGCGATTCATTGCCTCGTCATAGGTCAAAGTCGGAAACGGAAGTTCCAACTCGATCCCTAAAACTTCCTTAAAGACATGGGCCATCAATCCTTCCATTATCTTCTGGATATCCTGAACCGTGACAAACGACATCTCCACGTCGATTTGCGTGAACTCAGGCTGCCGGTCGGAACGGAGGTCTTCGTCCCGAAAACACTTCACGATCTGGAAGTATCGGTCAAACCCGGCGACCATCAGGATCTGCTTCAACAACTGGGGAGACTGAGGCAAAGCATAAAAATGGCCAGGGCTGAGCCGGCTGGGAACCAAGAAATCTCTTGCTCCCTCCGGGGTACTTTTAAAAAGCATCGGCGTCTCGACCTCTAAAAACCCCAATCGGTCGAAGTAGTTTCGGACTTCTTTGGCCACCCGATGGCGCAGGATCAAATTCCTCTGGAGCACCGGTCGCCTCAGGTCTAAATATCGGTACTTCAGGCGAGTCTCCTCTGCAACCTCTGCCTCGTCTTCGATGGGAAACGGAGGGGTCTTAGCAACATTGAGAATCTTCAGCTCCTTCGCAAGAACCTCGATCTCTCCTGTTCTCAATTTTGGATTGGCAGTTCCTTTAGGCCGCTCCGCTACCGTTCCTATAACCGCCATGACATATTCGCTTCTCAGAGATTGGGCTTTCTCGTGTGCCCCTGGACTCACCTCCGGATTGAAGACCACTTGAACAATTCCCTGGCGGTCTCTCAATTCAATGAAGATGAGACCTCCGAGGTCCCTTCTGCGTTGCACCCACCCCAGGAGGGTGACGTTGCGGTTCACATCCTTTTTGTCGAGATCCCCGCAATAATCCGTTCTTTTTAAATTTCCTAAGAGATCAATCATCATTCGTGACTCATTCACCGGGTTTCGTGTCTCCTATCCCGTTTACTTTTTTGTCATTCCGGGCTTGCCCCGGAATCCAGTCTTTTAACGCCTCTGGATTCCTGCCGGAGTTTACCCCGCACCTGATACGGGGCGGGAATGACCGTTCTGATGCCACAT
>Ga0187779_10002530_pt1 | contig 11166 bp, 6 predicted proteins | sample 1015_Q2_SP10_10__FD_132435 | JGI IMG/M metagenome (GOLD analysis project Ga0187779, IMG submission 132435) | Tropical peat soil microbial communities from peatlands in Department of Meta, Colombia - 1015_Q2_SP10_10_MG | ecosystem: Environmental > Terrestrial > Soil > Wetlands > Peat | place... | reverse complement strand
TCGGCGCTGGTCTTTGGAATTTCGGGATTGGCGGGTCTTGCCGATTCGGTGGTTTCGTTGTCGCCATCGTTGTCGTCGTCCTCGTCGCCAGACTCCAAAGCGGGAAGATCGTTGTGATGGCTCGAAAGTGTAGGCTGGTGATGTTCGTTGTGTCAAGTATTATTGTCTATAATGAGGGCCGTGGAATCACCGCAGAGAACACAGAGAGGAACGCAGAGAGCACGGAGGGTTGGGAGATAAGACGAATCAGAGGGTGAATTGTCACAAGGCTGCGGAGGCCGGCTTGAGTAAGCTGGATTTTGCGGCGCGCGATTCGAGCTGGACGGGCAGGCCGTGGCGAGGGCGGAGAGTAACGGAGAAGAACGGGACGACCGGGGGATCGGGGAGAACGGTGAAGCGATAGCGCTGCGCGATGGTCGCGAGCAGGAGCGTGGCCTCCATCATGGCGAAGCCGGCGCCGATGCAGACGCGCGGGCCTCCGCCGAAGGGGAAATAGGCGAAGCGAGGGATCCGTCCGGAGCGGACGGGATCGATGCGCCAACGCTCGGGATCGAAGCGGAGGGGATCCGGGAAGAAGCGCGGATCGCGGTGAACGAGCCACTGCATGATGAAGAGGTTGGTGCCTTTGCGAATGCGGTAGCCGCGAAGGTCAAAATCGCGGAGAGTGCAGCGGCCGATGCCCCACGCGGGCGGAAAGAGCCGCAGGGATTCCTTGACGACCATTTCGGTGTAGGGAAGTTGCGGCAGATCGGCGACAGCAGGAGGCCGTCCGGCGAGGACGCGCTCGAGTTCGTCGTGGAGAGCCTGCTCGGCAAGCGGGTTTTGCGCGAGCAGGTACAAAGTCCACGTCAGGGCGTTGGCGGTGGTCTCGTGGCCAGCGAGGAAGAGGGTCATGATTTCGTCGCGGAGCTGGAGATCGTCCATACGCGCGCCGCGCTCGTCGTGGGCGGCGAGAAGCGTCTGAAGAAGATCGTTAGCCGGAGCGGTGGAAGCGCGCCGCTGGTGAATGATGGAGAAGATGACGCGGTTGAGCCGACGGCGGGAACGAAGCAGGCGAGGAGATTTGGGAGTCGGGAAGCCGTCGGGGAGAAGAAAAATAAGCGCGGATTGCGTAAGGAAGCGCTCCATGACTGCAGCGACTTCCGTGCCAATGGCGCGCGCATCGTGGGCGAGCTCAGAGCCGAACAGAGCTTTCGAGACGATATCGAGGGTGAGCGCGCCCATTTCCTGATGCAGGTCGAAAGCCTGGCCATCGTGCCAGCGGGAAAGATGCGCGGCAGCGGAAGCGGTCATGATTTCGCCGTAGGTGGAAATGTTCTCGTGGCGAAACGCGGGCTGGATGAGCTGGCGCTGCGCCTGCCAGGGAGAGCCTTCGTTGGTGAGGAGGCCGCGGCCGAGGATGAATTCGAGGGCGGCGTAGTCGCGAGATTTGTGGAAGTTAAAGGCGTTCTGCACTAGAACGGCTTCGATGTCGTCGGGATGAGTGAGCTGGCAGATGGGGACGTGGAAGAAGCGGTAGGAGACGATGTCGCCGAATTCGCGTGCGCATTGGGTGCAGAAACCGGGCCAGTCGTGGGCGAGCTCAGGGGCGACACCGAGGAAGAGGTTGCCTTTTGGCCCGGGCGGGTAGGGGATGGCGGCGGTGGACATGGAGAGATGGTACGGGAGGGAACAGAAAATAGAAAAGGGAAAATAGAAATGAGAAAAGAGTCACGAGTTACGAGCGACGCGGGGAAGGCAAATCCGAAGCGGAGGAATAAAGATAACGCAGAGACGCGGAGAGCGCCGAGATACGCGGAGAAGGGAGAAGAACACAGAGGGCACGGAGAAGTGAAAAAGCAGGTCCCACGCTTCGCTCGGGATGACAGATCGATATCCGACGCGGAATCAGCGCCGGAGGCGCGCAGAAATTAGCCCAGAGCGAAAGCTCTGGGTAACTGAAGCACGCAAACCTCGAGTGCCGGAGGCACGGCACTCTGCTAGGGTGCTAGTGTTTGTGGGCTTCGGAGAATTTGACGTTGCCACGGAGGACGGTGACGGAGGATGGCGGCAGCTCGAACTGCGTGTTGGCGTCCGCGTTTATCGTGGTGGAGGAGATGGGGCCGTCTGGGTCGGCTTTGAGAGTGGCGGGATGCCACTGGTATTGCGCCTTGCCGAAGGTTTTCACCTCGATTTGGCCACTGAACACACCCGCCCCGGCTTGTGTGGAATCGTCGAAGGAAATTTTGACGGAGTGCGGGTTCTCCTGGTCCTTGTTGACGATGAGGAGCGCCCACTCGCCATCGGGGCGATGGACGGCGTAGACGGTGACGAGGTTGTTCCCCGCGCCGTCGTAGATGTCGCTCGCGGCGTTAAAGAGATGATGTTCACCGTTGCCGGGCTGGACCCACTCCAGCGTGATGAGCTGGCTGGAGAAATACTGAGAGAGCGGCTGAATGATTTTGTAGTCGCGATCGGTGGAGAACATGGCGAAGGTGCCGCGCGAGCCGTTGATGCCGTGACCGATGGGCGCGGGCATGTAATGAAAGGTGTAAACCGCCTGGCCGCCGCCATTGAGAAACGCGCCAATGTAGTCCGCGAGCCAGAGTCCGCCGAAAATGTCCGGGAAGGCTTCGGAATCGACCCAGGACAAATTACATTCCGTAATCAGGAGGGGCACGTTATCGGGAACGCCATCCTGACGCCAGATTTTCATGATACCGGTGACGAGCTTGGGCTCGTCGTAGAGATTGCTCCACTGAATCTTGGCGGGCTCGAAGGGATAGTGTTCGAAGGAGAAGAAGGCAAGTTCGTTGATGGCACTGTGAGACTGGAGGTAATTGATGAAGCGGCGCGTCCAGGAAGTTTCACCGCTGGCATTGGGCCAGGTCTCGATGTCCTTGTCCACGCCGGTGAAGATGGGACCGCCGAGCTTTAGTTTGGGATCGACCTGGTGAAGCGCCCTGGCGAACTGAACGTAGAACGCGGCGTAGTCTTCGGGATTCATGAAGTGGCCGTCAGGTTCTTCGCCCATTTCCACGTAAGAAATGGGATAACCGCGCTTTTCGAGATAGGTGAGCTGGTTGGCGGCGTCTTCGGGCGTGCTGTAAATCATCGCGATGGGAATCATGGTGGGCAGGCCGCGGGTGAAACCATCCGAGCTGAAGAACAGATCGAAGCCGACTTGCTCGCCGGCGTGCTCATCGAGGTCAGTTGGCTCGTGCCAGGGGTCGACGGAGGAGCAGTACGTCATGGTCTGATCCTGATCAGGCGTGTGGCGGATCAGGTCGTGGAACTTGCCGTCGGCGGAGGTGGTACCGAGATAGATTTCGTGGATTGCGTAGCCGAGGCAGTTGCGTTTGTCCGCGGAGCCGTGCGTGTCGCAGGTGTTGGAAGAAGCGGTCATGAGGATGCGGATGAATTGCGTGGTGACGGGAGCGTTGGCGAGCTGGAGGACTCCGTTGCCGCCTTTGCCGTCTGTGATCACGCCGGCCGGGAAGGCTTGCCAGATGCCGGAGGTGGGCTTGCGGATGCCGTCCTCGCCGGTGAAATACTGCACGACGAAATGAGTGGCATAGGGCTCGGCCCAATCAATGCGAATGGCGGAGATTTCACGCGGCTTGGCGAGATCGATGATGACCCACTGTGGATGAAGCGCGTCGGACTCGTGCGTGTAGGGCTCCGCGAGATACGGATTGCTTTTCCAATAGGTGGCAGGGTCGCCGTCGGTGAGGCGCGAGTAGCCGACGGTGTCCGTACCGTCGTCGTGCGTGACGCCGCGGTGAGGGAGCGGGTAGCCGTAGGAATGGCGAATCGGCTCGGGACCTGGCGTGGGGCTGCCGACAAAATAGCCTTTGCCTGCGGGATCGCTCCAGGCGCCGTTGGGATTCCAGTGCCAGGCTTCCATGTGGAGTTCGGTGTTCTGGCGATAGGTAATGGTCTGCCAGCCGGCGGAGAGAACTTGCTTCACCGTGTCGGGCACGAAGAGTTTGTCGGCTTCGCCGTAGCCGAGGCGGTCGATGCCGGCGCCAAGGGCCTCGGTGGGGCGGATGGTGTTGGTGGAGCGGGAGGGAGTAGCGTCAACGTGGATGGCTTGGGCGAAGGCGAGAGGCGCGGCGAAAGCAAAGGCGAGGAAAACGAAGAGTCGTTTCATGGCGGAATCCTTGGGCCAGGGAGCGCTGGCAATTCATGTGGATTAAAACGGTTGAATACGGTCGGAATGTAGCGCGGGGGAGAGCGGGCGTCAATGGGAAAGTGAGAGCCCAAGGGGAAGAATTATCACGGAACAGCCAAGGAAGGCAGAGAGTGAAACCCAAAGCGAAGAGTACAGGTCGGAAGACCCCGCCGCTACAAGAGCAAAACCCAAGACACAGGCTGAAGCCTATGCTACGCAGCGGGCGAGGATGAGAGTGATGTCGTCGTGTTGTTCGTGGGGACTGAAGTGGCGGACCTCGTCGACGATGGCGGTGAGCATCGCTTGCGAAGGCAGATGCCGATGGCGGCGCAACGCTTCGACCAGGCGCACCTCGCCGAATTCTTCGTCGGCGGGGTTGAAGGATTCTGTGATGCCGTCGGTGTAGAGGACAAGAGTGTCGCCAGGGGCGAGCTGGCATTCGTCGAGAGAGCAGTCCCAATCCTTGAACGCGCCCATGATGGTGGCCGTGGCGATAAGGCGCTCGAGAGAATTATCGGCGCGCAAGACTAGCGCGGGAAGATGGCCGCAGTTGGCGTAGCGAAGGCGGCGCGACGTGTCGTCGTATTCCGCGAAGAAGAGTGTCGCGAAGGCAGCGTCGGCGGTGTTCTGGCAGAAGAGCTGGTTGACGGAGGACAAAAGGCGATGCGGCTGATCGAGCGCGATCGCGCACTGACTGCGCAAATTGGCTTGTAAATTGGCCATAAGCAACGCGGCAGCAATGCCTTTGCCGGAGATGTCGCCAATCACCAGGCCGAGCCGTTCGCGGCCAAGATCGAGAAAATCGTAGTAGTCGCCGCCAACGTGGCGGGCCTGCACACACAGGCCCGCAAATTCCAGGGTTTTGAGCGAGGGCAGTGTCTGCGGGAAAAGACGAGCCTGCACCTGCTTGGCGATTTCGAGTTCCTGCGCGGCGCGGCGCTCAGTTTCGAGTTTTTCGGCGACGGCCCGGCGGTGGGCTTCAATCTCGCGAGTGACTTCATCGAAGCTGACCAGAGAGAAAGAGTTGCCGTCAGGGTCGCGGAATCGCGCGAAAACGCCGCCCCAAATTGGCGGCTCCGCGTGCGAAGCGGGTGGTCCCTCTGCCAGCGGCGTATGAACAGGCACGCCGCCCTTCAAGCGGCGCAGGCGCGGCGTCGTAAGGAAAAAAACGCCCCTTTGGCTCCAGTCTCGGAACTTGGCAAGAAGATCTTCGGTGATGAAGGCCACATGCGTATTGTGGCCGATGAGCTTGAATTGTTCGGACGTGGGCGCGGGCGCTACCAAAGTAAGGTGGGCGAGCCCGTCGGGCGGAGCAACGACAACGAAGGGACGGCCGGACTGAACGCGCGCGTCAAACACCCGCTGGAAGCCGAGCGTGTTCACATAGAAGTCCACGCTGCGGTCCAGATCTCGCACAAAGACGGTGACGGACTGAAGACGCAGGTAGGGATCCGTGCGATCCAGGCGGACCGGAGCACCATCGAGGGCGTCGAGCGGAGTGTTTGCCATCGCGGAGCATTATACGGTGAGCAAGCCCGGATTGCTCGGGGCGATGGAAGTGTTCAATCTACAGCGGGGCTCGGGCGGAAAAGACGGCGGTAGAGAAAGAAGAGGACAAGGAGAGCGAACAGGGCACCGGTAGAGTCCAGGAGGGAGTCCCAGGCGGAAGGCCCGCGCGAGGGGACGAATATCTGGTGGATTTCGTCAAGCGCGGAATAAGCCGCTGCGATGAACCAGGCACCGAGAGCCCAGGTCCAGTGCCACGGGCGGCGGTCCCGACGACTGGCGCGAATGCCGTGGTAGAGAAGCAGGAAGAAGATGAAATACTCAAAGAAATGCGCAGACTTGCGGACCAAATGGTGCGCGAGGTCCAGGGATTCCGCGGAAATCGACGGGAAGAGCCACTGGATCAGCGGCACGATAATCCGGCTGGTGTGGTCGGAGGAGAAGGTGTCCGAGGAGAAGGTGAAAATGATTGATGCCCATAGCAGGGCAGGCCACCAGGCGCGAAGCAAAAGAACAATAGGGGAGGTGCGAGGAGCGCGTGGGGTAGCCTCGGGGGAACTGGTTTGGAGGGTGGGAGACGGGTTGGCAGGCCGCATTGGTCGATAGTATCCCTGTTTCCATTGTAGACGATGGGGAGGCGGATTGCAGGTTACGAGAGGGTGAATGTGGCGTTAGTGTGCACGCGAAAAACCGAAACCCGAAATGCGAAATTCGGATTACTCCATGCGGTAGTTGGGGGCTTCCTTGGTGATGACCACGTCGTGGACGTGGGACTCGCGGAGGCCGGCGGCGGTGATGCGGATGAAGCGGCTCTTCTCTGTGAGTTCCTTGAGATTGCGCGCCCCGACGTAGCCCATGCCGGATTTGAGGCCTCCGACTAGCTGATCGGTGAGGCCGGAGAGCGGGCCCTTGTAGGCGACGCGCCCTTCCACGCCTTCAGGGACAGATTTGCCGCGTTCGGCGCTTTCCTGCGCGTAGCGATCGGCCGAGCCTGCTTCCATGGCGCCGGTGGAACCCATGCCGCGATAAGACTTGAAGGTGCGGCCTTGATAGAGAATCGTCTCGCCGGGAGACTCTTCCGTGCCGGCGAAGAGGCTGCCGATCATGACGGCGCTGGCTCCGGCGGCGATGGCCTTGGTGATGTCCCCGGAATACTTGATACCGCCATCGGCGATGATCGGAACGCCGGTGCCTTCGGCGGCGCGGGCGGCTTCCATCACGGCGGTCAGTTGCGGAACACCGGCGCCGGTGACGACTCGCGTGGTGCAGATCGAGCCGGGACCGATGCCGACTTTCAGTCCATCAATGCCGAGCGAGATAAGTTCCTTCGCGCCGTCGTAGGTGGCGACGTTGCCGGCGATGACTTGCATCTCCGGCAAGCGGTGACGAATGGCTTTGATCGCGTCGATGACGCGCTCGGTGTGCCCGTGTGCCGTGTCGATGGCGAGAACGTCGGCGCCGACTTTGGCCATGTCTACGGCGCGTTCAAGGAAATCGCCGGTGGCCCCGACCGCCGCGCCGACGCGCAACCGGCCGTGATCATCCTTGGCGGAACGAGGATATTCGAGTTTCTTCTGGATGTCTTTGACGGTGATCAGGCCCTTGAGGTTGAAGTCCTGATCGACGACGAGGAGTTTTTCGATGCGGTGTTTCTGGAGAATTTTTTCGGCCTGCTCGAGTGTGGTGCCGACAGGGACGGTGACGAGATTGTCTTTCGTCATGACCTGACCGACAAGCTGGGAATGGTTCTTCTCGAAGCGCAGGTCGCGATTGGTGAGAATGCCCGTCAGGCGCGTGCCGCGAGTGACCGGAAGACCGGAGATGCGGTACTTCTCCATGATTTCGAGAGCCTGACGAATGGTGATGTCCGGGGAGATGGTGACCGGGTCGACAATCATGCCGGATTCGGAGCGTTTCACGCGATCGACCTCTTCGGCCTGGCGATCAATGGTCAGGTTGCGATGGATGATGCCGAGGCCGCCCTGGCGGGCGATGCCGATGGCGAGGCGGGATTCGGTGACGGTGTCCATAGCGGCCGACGCGAGAGGGATGTTGATGGTGAGCTTGCGCGTGAAATTCGTGGTGGTATCGACCTCAGTGGGGAGAACCGACGAGCGGCCGGGCTGAAGCAGGACGTCGTCAAATGTAAGACCTTCGGGGATAGCAGTATCAATCATGAGAACCTCGCGGTGAGATAGGCGCGGAGTGTGTCGCGTAAGAGCACGGGCAAGAGTGCCTATGCCACGAACGACGCCGGCCCGAGGACCGGCCACTACAAAAACAGAGACTCCAAAACAGCGCAGCCCAGCGGGTAGGCGCTGGGCCGGTGGATGAATTCAACAAATCGAAAATTTGCATCACGGTGAAACTTCTATTTTAGGGAGGGAGCGAGATTGGGTCAAGTTGAGGCGAGATTGAAGGAGAGGATTGAGTGCGGATTCTAAAGGGACATCCGCGAGGATTAGACGTGAGACGCGCCGGCGGGTTGTGTCGCGCCTACGGCGCTTAGCGATTGTTGCTCACGTTACCCAGCCCTGACGGGGTGGGCTAGAAGCTTTCGCGCCTCCGGCGCTGGGCGGAAGGTAGAACGATTTTAAGTTAGGTTAGATAATACAATGGTATATAATGCTTGCCTCTCGCGGGAGAGCACTGGGGGTGCGGTAGGGCTTAGCCCAGCGCGTCAGCGCTGGGAAGCGTTACCCACGCATTCGAGCGCCAGAAGCGCGACACATGGCGCACAGTTACACGCAAAATATACTGCACGTGGTCTTCAGCACGAAAGACCGCGCCAGAACCATCACTCCCGAGATGCAACCCCGCCGGTGGGCCTACATCGGGGGAATTTGCAGGAAGGAAGACATTCCCCTGCGCGCCATCGGCGGCATGGAAGATCATCTTCACCTGTTGCTGCAGCTCCCAGCGACTTATTCGCTGGCGAAAACCATCCTCACCATCAAAGCAAACTCCTCCTCTTGGCTGCGGGAATCCTCGCCTCGGTTTGCGTGGCAAAAGGGGTATGGCGCCTTCAGTGTAAGCTCGTCGCTTCTTCCCACCGTCGAGCGTTATATCCACAACCAGAGGGCGCACCACTATAAAATCTCGTTTGAGGATGAGTTGTGCGCTCTCCTTCAAAAGCACGGAGTGGCCTACGACTCCAAGTATGTTTTTGGGTGAGTGCCTGGCGTCTAGCACTACAGAGCGCGGAGGATGACGAGGGTCATGTCGTCGGATTGGGGAGCGCCGGCGGCGAAGGCGTCGGCGGCTTGCATGATGCACTGAATGGCGTCCTTGCTGGGGAGGCCGTCACAGGATTTAATGGCTTCAAGCAGGCGTTTTTCGCCCCACTCTTCGAGTTTGGGACTCATGGCTTCGCTGAAACCGTCCGTATAGATGACCAGAAGATCGCCGGGGAACAAATCGATCTGGGCTTGCTCGTACGTCATGTCCGGGACGAGGCCGACGACGGTGCCGCCTTTGTCTAGGCGTTCGACGCGGCGGTCCGAGGCGGCGCGGAGAAGAATCGGCGGACAATGGCCCGCGTTGACATAGGTGAGGCGACGCGTGGCCGGATCGTATTGCGCATAGAAGAGCGTGGCGTAGCGATCCACGGTTGAGGCGTCATAGAGCATCATGTTCACGCGGGCGATGAGGCCGGCAAGGTCGTCTCCCGCGCGCATGGCGTCCGCGCGAAGAGAAGCTTGCAGGCTGGCCATAGTGAGAGCGGCGGCGATGCCCTTGCCGGAAACGTCGCCGAGAGCGATGCCGAGCTTGCCCTCTGGCAAAGGAAGAAAATCGTAGTAGTCCCCGCCGACGCCGAGAGCTGTGCGGCACAGCCCGAAGTAATCGAGTCCGGCAATCTCCGGCAGACGCTGCGGGAACAGGCGCTCCTGAACTTCGCGGGCAATTTCGATTTCACGATTGAGCTTTTCGCGGCGGGCGATTTCGTCAGCGATGGCGGAAGAGAGTTGCGCGTTGGAGAGAGCCAGCGCGGTTTGCGAGGCGACAGACTTCAGTAGCTTCAGATCGTTGCCGGAGTATGGCTCTTCGGAACGCTTTTCGCCAAGGCTGACAAGGCCAAGAAGCTTGTCTTTCACGGAAAGAGGCAAGAGGAGTTGCGGAGAAAGGGAGGCGAGGCTCTGGCGCTCGTTGACGGGCAGATCGGTATTGACCCAGGAATTGTCGTCGTCGAGATAAACGCGGGCAGGCTCGGGTTCCTTGCGAAGCCGTTCAATGGTCCTGGCGGAGTCGGGGAGTTCGGCTTGCAGCGGCGCGTCGTAGCCGAGGGCGTAGGCGGGACGATAGAAGCCGCCCTCCGGGAGAAGGACCGCGACGCGGGGCACATGGAGAGATTCGGCAATCTTGCTTGCCACTCGTTCAAGGAGCGGGCGGGTTTCGACGATGGTGCGCACTTCGTCGCTGAGGCTCGAGAGAATCTGCTCGGAGTTGTAGGCGTCACGGAAGAAGCGGCGGTCGGTCCAGGCGCGAAGTTTCAAGGCCGCTTTGCGGAGCCCGAGGATGGCAATCACCAGGAGGGCGAGGGTGGTCAGACGGGAGGGACGGTTGAGCTCCGGGTTGTTCATGAACATGACTGCGGCGCTGATGATAATGATGGTCAGAATGATTTGCAGGATGCGGATGCCTCTCGTCGCGAGTGTGTATTGCAAACCCTGGCGGATAACGACGCGAACATCCATCGCGCGATGGACGACGATGACGTAGGCGAGTGTGACCGGAAAAAGCAGCATCAACAGCAGCGAAAAAAGGACCAGCCACTCGGGGAAGATCTTCTCCAATTCGCCGCCGCCCTTAATGGTCGTGATCACGGTCAAGATGCAGGCGGGGGCCATGCTGATCGTTGCGCCGGTATAGAGCAGCTTGAGGCGGCGTTTGGCATCAGGAGTTACAGCGGCGCCGGCTTTCGTCCCGATCGCGGCGAAAAAACAGCCGATGGCCGCGAAGCTGAGAAGGAAAATGACCCTGGAAAGACGCTCCAGCAACGCGCAAAGCGGAGCGACAGCGGAAAAATTTTCGATTTGGCCGACGGAAGCGACGATCGCCGCAAGAGAAATCAAGGCCAATGCAGGGATAAGGATACGCTTGGCCCATTTCCAGGAATCGGCCTCCTTGGCGGGGAATGGCTCCGGAAAATACAGCCCAAAGAGCAGCATGAAGATGGGCCAAGCGCTGCTAAAACCGGCGCGATAGATCTGCCCCAGATCGCGAACCGCAGGTCCCCAGCTTTCGATGCCCGCGCTGTAAATGACCGAGAAGAACTGCAGCGTCAAGAAAAGCAGCCAGGCGGAAATGTCTCGCGGCCGGACGGCAACGACCCAGCCCCCCAGAAGGACGCAGAAGAGCGGCATCGCTACCTTCATCAACAGAAGGATCAGGGTGGCGCCGCCTGTCGAAGTCTGCCGGACGAGAGGGATGACAGCGGTGCGGGGAGTCCCGCCGGAGGGAGAGACAACGGTGACGGCGACAGTGTCGCCCGGTTTGGCGAGACGCAT
>Ga0187779_10002529_pt1 | contig 11167 bp, 14 predicted proteins | sample 1015_Q2_SP10_10__FD_132435 | JGI IMG/M metagenome (GOLD analysis project Ga0187779, IMG submission 132435) | Tropical peat soil microbial communities from peatlands in Department of Meta, Colombia - 1015_Q2_SP10_10_MG | ecosystem: Environmental > Terrestrial > Soil > Wetlands > Peat | place... | reverse complement strand
GCCGGCGATCAACTGGTTGATTAAGCTCTGCAGGTTTTGTCCGCCTAAAGCCAATAATGCGGCGGCGGGTATGTTGAAAAGGTTGAAAGTGTCGGGGATGTGGAGCCCGATGTTCCGCGTCAACTGATGATCGACCTCAAATACCTGAATGTCGAGCATTACCTCAGGCCGTGACTTTCCGAGATTCTCCAGAAACTCGGTCGCAGCGTCCAAGGTATTTACGGGGGCGCGCACCACCAACGTGCCAGACTGGGTTTGTTGTTGCACGTATCGGATCTCGAAAATTTGACGCAGCAGGTTGACAATATCCTGCATCTCCTGAGTTGTCCTGCCTGTGCTCAGCTCAAAGGTGCGCATTCCCATGCGCTGGAATAAACGGCGATTTAGCTCCGTGTCCTTGGCGATCAAAATTTGCTTTTCGGAAAGCGGAGTCCAAAACGTGCCGGTTACGTTGGAAGCAGCCTGCATCGCCGTGAAGAAGTCGGCATTGTCCAGATTGAATTGCACGTGCTGTGAGGAGACCGAATCGTCCAGTTCGGCTGCGATGCCGAATGCCTGAGCAACGTTAGTGAGCAGTTGCTGCGAGTTCCCGCGAAAATGGAAAGTTTGCTTGCCCAGGTCAGGGACAACGTGAAGTTCGGGAGATTCTTGAATGACTCGCGCGCGAGGGGTGGGCTCGGGGCGGGCCTGGTGAAGAGATTCTTGCAGACGTTGCTGGGCGAATGGATTGTCCGGGGCAAGCGCCAGAGCGCCCCGAAACTCGGCTTGTGCTTCGATCTGCCTGCCGCCTGCCAGATCGTCGGTTCCTCTCTTTAAACGCCGAGAGACCAGTTCTTCTCGGGTCATGGCCAGTGCGGTGAGATAATTCAGGTTTCGGGGAACCAGGCGGGCGGCAGTATCGAATTCCTGGTAAGCCTCATCGATACGCTTCTCTCTCTCCAGCTTCAAGGCTCTTGAAAAAGCTCTAGCGGCTCTTTTGACATCTTCTTTGGATGGATTGCAGGGCGACCCGGTTGGAGCCGATTGCGTGCAGGGGACGTTCAGCACAGTCTGCTGCTGGTCAGCCGCGAAGGAAGCCAGGCTGAACAGGGCGACTCCCGTCATCACGAGTGTCCGGTACTGACGCATGAAATCTGATTTTAACTATGAAAATGACGGCGCCAAACCACTCTCTTCGGAACCATGTACCTTCGGATGGACTAGTGAGAACGAAGCATGTGGAACAACTTGCTCGAAAAACCCAAGAAAATCGCATTGTGCCGGTTCTGAGATTTGCAAATGCGACGGCAGGGCCGCCGAGGCTGCCTTTTGCAGATGGAAAGTGGGTTCGTTCGGCGAACTACGAAGTTGGAAACTTAAGCCGGTTTAGCGTATAAAAGTTAGCTAGGGCAGGCACGTCATTCCCTCCGTGCGGCCCACGAAATCGCGAACTCTGATGTGAGGTTTCCATGTCCAGTTTGACCACAGCGCACCCTTCGAAAGGTCTCGAAGGAGTGGTCGCCACCACGTCCAGCATCTGTTACATCGATGGGGAACGCGGTGTTTTAGCTTATCGCGGTATTGACATTCACGAACTGGCCGACAATTCCAGTTTCGAGGAGACCTGCTATTTATTGTGGTTTGGCCGCCTGCCCTCGCGCGAGGAGTTGCATGAACTGCGCGACCGCCTGGCAGAAGAACGAAAACTGGACGCTTCCATTTACCACCGCATGCATCTGGTTCCCAAGCATGCGTTGCCAATGGATGTATTGCGCACGATGGTCTCGACGCTTTCGTTCTTCGATCCTGAAGAAAAGAGCAACGATCGGGAAGCCAATATCCATAAGGCGATTCGCCTAACGGCGCAGATTCCGATGATCGTTGCGGCGTACGATCGCATTCGGAAAGGGAAGGCAATAGTCGAACCGGATCGGTCGCTTTCGCATGCTGCAAATTTTCTGCTGATGTTGAATGGCGAATATCCCTCCAAGACGGCAGAACGGGCGCTGGATATTGCACTTATCCTGCATGCGGATCACGAACTGAACGCATCCACGTTCGCGGCGCGAGTCACTGCTGCCACTCTTTCCGACATGCATTCGGCCATAACTTCGGCCATTGGCTGCTTGAAGGGACCTCTGCACGGAGGGGCGAACGAGGCTGTCTTTCACATTCTTCAGGCGATTGATAGCTCTGGGGCTGATCCGGTGCAGTACATCAAAGGCATGCTTGCGCAAAAGAAGAAGATCCCTGGTTTTGGCCATCGCGTTTACCATACGGAAGATCCGCGCGCTACGCATTTGCGGCAAATGTCGCGAGAGTTAGGCAGTTCGAGCGGCCAACCGAAGTGGTTCGAATACTCTGATGCGATTGAGAGATTTGTTAAGGCTGACAAACGGCTGAATGCCAATGTCGATTTTTATTCCGCGTCGACGTATCACGCCCTGGGAATCGATGTGGACCTGTTCACTCCGGTGTTTGCGGTATCACGGATCAGCGGATGGACTGCGCATGTGATCGAACAATTGGATGACAACCGACTGATCCGTCCACGCGCAGATTACGTCGGCCCAGCCTACCCGCAGCATTATCTCTCGTTGGATCAACGGTAAGCTCGTCTTGTACATGGCTTGCTGCTTTTCTGAGGCGTCCTGCTACACTCATTTCATTCTTGGCGATTGCCGGAGTGTTGCTTTGAATGCCTGATAACCATGTTCCCAGCGCTCGTACACGAGTTGTGCGCGAACCTCACCGCGGGATTTACGACCGTGCAACTGCTTACAAGATTCTGGACGAGGGCCTGGTTTGCCACATTGGATTCGCAGTCGACGGCCAGCCGTTTGTTATACCTACGGGCTATGGGCGCGCCGACGATCATCTCTATGTTCACGGGTCGGCTGCAAGCCGCATGTTGAGAAACCTGGACCAAGGCGTTCCGATTTGCCTAACAGTTACCCTTCTCGATGGTCTAGTGCTGGCCCGCTCCATCTTTAATCATTCAATGAACTACCGATCCGTGGTTGTGCTCGGAACCGCTTTTGCGGTTAGAGATCGGGAGGAAAAGTTGGAGGCTTTGCGCACGATTTCGGAGCACATAGTGCCGGGACGTTGGGTGGAATCGCGTCAACCCAACGAACAAGAATTAAAGGCTACCCTGGTCATGCGTTTGCCAATTGCGGAGTTCTCGGCGAAAGTGCGGCAAGGGCCGCCAATTGATGATGAGGAGGACCGTGAATTTCCGACTTGGGCGGGAATAATCCCGTTTCAGATAGTTGCCGGGGCTCCGATACCGGATCCGAAATTGGATTCCAGGTACAAAGTGCCGGAATATGCAGAACATTACTCCCGCCACAAATGAGGACGGACCGAACTGGGTCGGGTTTCGGGCCGCAGGTTCTTACTTACGCTGCCATACGGCATTGGCTATGATTGCATCCGCAATCGGACCCGCTTTGTGAAGCTGTTCCCGCTGACTCTCGTCTGCCGCTCGAAGCCGCCTGCTCACAAGCGGTGCTGCAATATTGCTGGTCGCCGCTGACCTCACATCCGCAATCGGGGTGAGCGCACTTCCGATCCTGCGTGGTATTCACGGGTTCTCTCCTTGCTTAGATTGGAGTCGACCCCTGCGCACTTAGCTCAAACTAAGATCCCGCAGAGGGCAACTTTTCGGCTTTTCGATGCGAAGGTGCAAGACCTCGTTGGTTGGGCGGGTTTCGAGGTAGGAGAGCAAGCGAAACATAATAGACAGAACGTTTCAGGGTAACCTGTGCAGGCCGTGCCTGAAGTAATGGAGGCCAACAGAGTTGCTGATTGACCCATCAAAACCCGGGTAGTAGCATTGGTACGCGCAAACTGCATCTGGCGGGAAATATTTGTAAGTTATAGAAAATATGAGTATTGACAGATTTCGGATGTTGATGAGCATGACTGGTCTGGCAGCTTTTCTGGCGACAGGATGCCAGACAGCACAGCGTCCTGCACCCCTTCTGCCCAACCGGCAGGCTAGCGCACCGCCGCTTGCACCCGCTCCAATTCAACGTTCCGCAGACTCGTCTGCAACTCAACTGAAAACCGATCCTTCGCAGAGCGACGCCAAACCTGATCCAGTGGTGGAACTGATCGGAGAAGTTGAAAAGGAATACCAAACTGGGGAGGAGAACTACAAGGCCGATCATCTGGAGGCGGCGAAAGAGGATTTTGATCGGGCCTTCAACTTGTTGTTAGAGAGCCCGTTGGAAATCCGTTCCGACGAGCGTCTCCAGACTGAGTTCGACCGGTTACTGGACCGGGTGAATGGTCTGGAATTGGAAGCCTTGCAGCAGGGCGACGGCTTTACCGAACAGAAATCGGAACCGGCACCGATTGATGAAGCGAACGAGGTCACATATCCAGTCGATGCGGGCATAAAGGCGAAGGCGGAGGCTGAAGTTAAAGAGACACACTCCGATCTGCCTCTAATGCTCACCGACCCAGTGGCCAGCTACATTAACTACTTTTCGTCTCGCGGCCGGGGCACCCTTGAGAGTGCACTGGCCCGGGGTGGTCGCTATCAGGAAATGATTCAGCGCGTCCTCAAAGAGGAGGGCGTGCCTCAGGATTTGATTTATCTGGCCCAGGCGGAGTCAGGTTTTCACCCTCTGGCGGTCTCGCGGGCGGGAGCGCGTGGGATGTGGCAGTTCATGGGCACGCGTGCTCGCGGATACGGTTTGGAGAGGAACTGGTGGGTGGATGAACGGCAGGATCCCGAAAAAGCGACTCGGGCAGCAGCGCGGCATTTAAAGGACCTTTACAACGAATTCGGAGACTGGTATCTGGCAATGGCCGCTTATAATTCCGGGCCTGGCACCGTCCAGAATGCAGTCAAACGCACCGGGTATGCGGATTACTGGGAACTCTATAAACGGAATGTATTGCCAAAAGAGACTCGTAACTATGTTCCGATCATTCTGGCCGTTACCATCATGGCCAAAAATCCCGTCCAGTATGGATTGCAGGATGTCATAACTGAAAGGCCGGTACCGTACGACACGGTGAAGATTGACTACCCGGTTGATCTTCGGTTAGTGGCAGAGTGCGTCGATGCTTCGGCCGGCACTCTACAAGACCTGAATCCCAGCTTGCTCCGTTGGACAACCCCCAAAGATCAGGATTTCGAACTGCATCTTCCGGCGGGTACGAAGGACCGTTATCTGGCTGCGGTTTCCGAAATTCCGACGGACATGCGGGTGTGGTGGCGCTACCACAGCATTGCGCCGGGTGACAGTTTAGCCTCGGTGGCGCGGTTTTATCACACAAGCGCAAAATCCATTGCTGAAGCGAACGGGATATCTGAGGACGAGCAGCTTTCAACTGAAAGTAAGCTCATCATTCCAGTAACGCCGGGACGACATCCTGCCAATGAAGACGGGGCAACGTATTCGCGTTACGCAACCAGGTATAAAGTTCGTCGTGGAGACACCGTGCAACGGGTGGCAGACAATTTCGGCGTTCCGCCCGCCATGGTGCGCCATTGGAACCACCTGAAGGGCAACAGTTTAGGTGGCCGCCACGTTTTATATATTCACTTACCAGTTGCACCTGGCCAAGGACAGGAACAGGTCGCGTCCAACTCGAAGAGCCGAAAACCACTGCGGCAAACCAGCACCAGCCCGGTACGCTACAGGGTGCAACCGGGGGAAACGCTCTATTCCATTGCTAAATCTCACAACACAACCGTGGATGCTCTAAAGCAAACTAATGGCAATCTCGCGACGTTGCGTCCAGGAATGATTTTGCTCATCAACCCGGCCGAGAGATAAATTCATTCGGTATCACCCAACTCAGCATTTGAGCAACCGTCTTCAGTTTCCGGTTTCAGGTTCTTCTTCGACGGTGTAAGATGCGGCCAGTAACTGCAAGGCGTAAAACCGCTGTGCTATAATCGCGGCCCGCTCACTTAAACTAACGTCGGCTTTCTTAAATTGCGCTGGTCATGTGCATGACTCGGTTGTGGAGCGCGGCCGGGAAAATTCAGGAGGGAAAATGACTTTTGAGGAGACGCTTTATTTGCGGGATGACGAAATGGATGACTTTGGCGAGAGCGGTGCTTATGGAGACTCGCTAGAGGAAGGCTACGAAGAAGAAGAGGAAGAAGAGGAAGCAGAACTGCCGGGTGAATCTGAGGGGGAGATGGAGCCTGCAATCCCCACTATGCCCGAACCGGCGCCAACCTTGGGGGGTGGTGGTGGAGGATCCCGATCCGCTCCCAAGCGAGCGGCCAAGAAGGCTCCCAAGAAGAAGTCCGCGAAGAAGTCGCCGAAAAAGAAAGCTGTTAAGAAGAAACCCGCCAAAAAGAAACCCGCGAAGAAAGCGAAGAAAGCGAAGAAGGCGGGACGTAAGAAGCCGGCACGCCGTCGTCGTTAACGCTCAACTTTAGGGAAAGGAAAGCCGCAGCGAATGCTGCGGCTTTGCCGTCTCGGCTGGGCTTAGGCGGATTGACGATTATCTATTGCTCTGGACCGCACGCAAGCATTTTCCATAAAGTTCCAGTAAATGGTTTGCGTATTCTTCGGGTTTAGCCGCGGTTCCTCCTCCTTGAAACCCGACTCCTCCCGAGGTGGTGCGGCCATAGCCGGTGGTCATGGCCACAAACTTCATCAAATCGAGTGCGATGTCTTCGTTGCGACGCGCATGAGTGGGGGCAGAGCCAGTTTCCTCCATGAATGCCTCCGTGGGAATCCGAATGCTGGGAGCTTCATCGTCCATTCAAAAAACTCAGCAGAACTTGATGATAGCAGATATGTTTTGGCTCTAACGCGGTCACACCGATCAACGCGGGGATGCTAGTTCCGCGGCACCTCGCTCATCAACGCGAGCAAATTCTGCTCCGAATCACGGAAGAATGTCATCCACAGATCGTGGTCCGGCATTCTGGCGATTACATGCGGCATGTCCTCGAAGGCAACAGAGTGGTTTGTCATCTGCCGATATGCAGCGTGGATATCGGGAACGCGAAAGTAAAGAATCGAGCTGGGGTGATCGAACTCGGGTTTTTCAGCCACGTCTAACATAAGGCGAATCCCGCCGCAGTCGAAAAATGCCAGCTTGCCGGTAGTGAATAATAGACGCAGTCCGAGTTTGTCCCGGTAAAATGCAGTGGCGCGCTCGATATCATGCGCGTTGACAGCGATCTGACCCAAACCGGTGATTCCAAGAGATGCGGTTGCTGTATTCATTGACGGCTCCTTTATTCGGGATTTAGTTAGCATAGCTAATAATATCTGATGAGAAAAAGCAAGAAAAAAAGTAACCCGAATCGCAGTACGGCAGAAATCGCGGACCGAGTGCACTCAGCAGCGATCCACCTATTGCGCAGGGTTCGCCGGGAGGACAGCCTGTCGGGGGAAGGACCTGCACGTTTATCTGCGCTTTCGGTCCTGGCATTTGGCGGGCCGAAGACCCTCGGCGACTTGGCTGCTGCCGAGCAGGTCAAACCGCCGACCATGACACGGATTGTTGCCGGGTTGGAGCGGGCGGGTTTGGCGCGCCGGGTGGTCGATGGAACGGATAGCCGCAGGATTCGTGTTCACGCCACCGCCAAAGGTATGCGAATTCTGCAAGCAGCGCGCAAAAGGCGAATCGACGTTCTGGCTCGCGGCTTTAGCACGCTATCTACGCATGATTTAGTTGCGGTTGAGCGTGCGGCGGAGATCCTGAATGACTTATTGGAGCAATGGAGCTAACAAGGCACTGCAGACCAGGATCAGGTTTCGACACCCACGTAGCAAATGCGTCCAATAAGGTAATCGGAAACCCGCTTGCCGTCCTGCAAGGGGATTAGCTCGACGGGATAGGCCTGATTGTGAGGGCGAAGTAGAAGCTGATTGGACGCCCTTTCGAGGTATCCAACTTTGCATCCTCCATTCTGGTTCACCGCATACATGTTTAATTCTCCCTTGCGATAAGCTTTGAGGGAATTGTAGTGGCGGTCAATCAGAACATTGGCGCCGGGCAAAAGGCGAGGATACATGCTCATTCCCTGGCGTGCGTCGACTTTTATGATGACGAAGCGTTCCCAACCGCTGCGACTTCCTTCCATCGCAGCATGCAAACTGTGAAGAAACTTTTTCCTGAACTTCAGCACATCTTTAACATTCATGCTTACGATGAGGGGTTCGGTTGCAGCCACACTGCCATCGACCAGGAGCACATTCTCGAATTGATCCTCGGCGGGCGGCACGATGCTGGCACGCTTGTTGATCTCCGCCGGATCAAGGAGGTCGAGCACGGAAAGGCGCTGTACACGGAGAACCCTGTCCATGCCTTCCAGGCTGAGCCCTCGTTTCCGGTTGAGAAAGTTGCAGATGTGAGCTTGTTTGAAACCGGTTTGCTCGGCCAGGCCGAGGCCGGTCAGTTCGCCTTCATCAATGCGGTGCCATAAGGTTCTACGAAGATTTTCCTGCAAGTGTTTGAATTTCATGCTCCGACTATAGCACAGGTATAGCACCATGCTATTTGAGATATAGTCTGCAACATCTGCGGGGAAATGATTTCCACAGCGTTCCCTGTCGATTCGTGCACGTTCTCTGTGGATTGGGTGATTGGCATCACGGCAAAGGCTTAACCACATAGATATACCATTAACGCTGCGTTATAGCTCATTGAGGGGTGCAAGAGAACTATGAGTCATGAAGCGAATCCACAAGCGGCAGGACAGGCGTTTTGCGAATTCCGCCGCAAAATACGGGCCGCGGAAGTGCTTTCGGCCGCGATGGAGCAGATTCTGCGATCGCTGGAATTTACCGGAAAAATCAGTCTAGTGGTTCAGAACGGTAGAGTTTTGAAATCTGGTTACGAGGAGGGATATTTCCGACAACAAGAGTGAAAGGGGGACGGCTCAGAACTAAATAACACAAGCAGGCATTCCGTAAAAGAAACGGGCCCTGTGCCGGGAAACGGCCAGGGCCCTCAATGTTTGCGGTCAGTAAGTTCATGCGACCGCTTACTAAGGAGGTAAATATGGAAATCGATGAATTGAATGTGGTGCTTCTGGAACTGAAATATTGCGAGCGATGCGGTGGATTGTGGCTGCGGCCGCGCGACTGTGACGACGTGCTTTGCGCCTCCTGTGCGGCAGAAGTCACGAGACTGCAAAGCGGCTGGAGAGCAAGAAACATGCGTTTGGTACTGAAAACGACACTGCAGGTCGATGGTGAAAGCAGGGAGGTGCTGGTGATGTGCGGGGAAGGGGGCAATGCATGAGCGCGCAGACGAGTCCGAGTATTGCTGGAAATACTCTCGTTGAGTCGCCCATTGAACCCGCGAATTTCGAGTCCGAGTTGCTCACCGACGCAGTGGAGGACTGGAAGCGGAACGAGCACGCTGGAATCGATGATGATAGTCAGGAATGGGAGAGGCCAGACTTTTGGCTGTACCGCGATCGGACCACATCGCTGCTTTGGCGGTACACGCGATTAGCGGTTGAGTTGGGCCGTTTGCCATCTTTATTAGGGCGAGAGTTCTTTCGAGCCCGTGTGAGCCGGTACGACGCGCAAACCTTCGAGGACTCGGTGATTTTTGTGCATGACGTGGAGTCCTGCCTGGAATCACTCGATCCGGTGGACAAAATCGTGATCGCGATGTTGGCCTTGGAGCAATACACCCAAGCGGAGGCCGCGCGCTACCTGCATTGCACGCAACGTACCATAGTGCGCCATTATGGTGAAGCGTTAGATCGATTAAGTGAGATTTTCCTGAAGCGGGAAGTTTTGCGGGCAATGCCCAGCGAAAACTTGGTTCGGCAGGAAACTTGTCAAGAGGCAAAACCGGCCGATTTGTTTGCAAGTGATTCAGTAGGCTAGAAAAATATTTTTCGAAAATGTGTCATAATGCCCCCTGCAAATTTGCTATTCTGAATTTAGATAGAAGAAATTCCGACGGCGCGCTAAACGGCGCGCCTTTTTAATTGGTGAGCAGCAATGCCAGCCAGGCCAAAGAGTCGATCCACCCCCAGGCTTTTGCTCGTCGCAAGTACAAACCTGCCATTGTGGATAGGGTTCAGCAAGGGGCTGGCACTACGATTGACTTAGATACTGTGCGCCAGAAGATAGCAAATGCCGTAACTAGGCGCGCAGTTGAGTTGGTGGATGCCATGATGCAACACATCGAAGAGGGCAACTTCCAGGCGATGAAATACCTATTCGAAGCGGTTGGACTGCTTCCGATAAAAATGGAAGATGCGCAGTCTGCCCAGAACGAGTTGGGGAAAAAACTATCGGATTTGTTGGAGGAGAGTATCCCGGCGGAACGGGAGAATCCTCCGCTGGACACCACGTTTTCTTCTCCTGCCGTAAAATGAAGGCGGAGCTGACGAGAATGTTGCAGTTTTTGCATCCAAGCGGCGGAACACGACACATTCGGCACAGGACCGACGAATGGACATGACTTGGATCACTGACCGCATCGCGGTTGGTGGCGGAATCTGGAGGCCGGAGCAAATGGCGGAGGTGGCGAGATCGGGCGTTACTCACATCATTGATATGCAGATCGAATTCGATGACAGCCCGCTTGCAAAGCCGCATGGAATTACGGTGTTGTGGAATCCAACGGATGATGATTTTCGATTGAAGCCACCTGAAATTTTCCAGAGCGGTGTGGACTTTGCCTTGCAAGCTCTGGACGAGAATGGAAGTAAGATTTTCATCCACTGTGCCGCCGGAGTGCACCGTGCTCCGATGATGACTCTCGCGATTCTCGGTGCTCTGGGTTGGGATCTCGATACCGCAATCTCACTGATTGAAGCAAGGCGCCCAGTGGTCGATTTTGCTGACGTATACGTAACAAGTGTGAAGAGATACCTGCAGCAAGCTGAGGTCGAGAAGTAGTACTCCTTTTCTAACCTTAGTCTAGCCATTTGGTTTTTAACTAATCAGTTGAATTGACCGACGCGAGCAGGCCGAGAGGTCTGCGCATGCGTGGAGGTTCACATGTTCGCAGTGTGCCGCCTTTCGAGGCGGCTTTTTTTGTGCCTGTTGGCCATCGCAGTTCACGTGGCAGGGCAAACAATTCCGAAAACCACGGTTCAAGACACCTTGTACCGTGCCGATGGCAGTACGGCCCAAGGTACGTTGCTGATTTCGTGGCCCGCCTTCACCACATCGTCTGGTACTGCAATCGGGGCCGGTTCGACCAGCGTGAAGTTGACATCCAG
>Ga0187779_10002528_pt1 | contig 11167 bp, 11 predicted proteins | sample 1015_Q2_SP10_10__FD_132435 | JGI IMG/M metagenome (GOLD analysis project Ga0187779, IMG submission 132435) | Tropical peat soil microbial communities from peatlands in Department of Meta, Colombia - 1015_Q2_SP10_10_MG | ecosystem: Environmental > Terrestrial > Soil > Wetlands > Peat | place... | reverse complement strand
CGCATGTCGCGCGCATCCGCCTCGCCCCGGGCATGGGCGTGCTCGCCAACAACGCGCTCCACGATCGGGCGGCCTTTCGAGACGCGCCAAGTCACCGGCGCCTGCTGTACCGCGCGCGCTACTACGATCGCATCGCGGGAACCGAGCGGGCCGCGTTGCGGGCGGCGGCGGCGCGGAACATCGCTCGTGCCCCTGCGGAGGCACCGCCATGGCGCAGTTGCTGACGCTGTGGCGCGCGGCTCAGCTCGTCGGCGTGTCGCGCGGCGTGTTGCAAAGGCGCATACGCGCGGGCGAGCTGCATTCGAACGAGGGCCTCGTGTCGTCGGACGAACTGTTGCAGCTCTACCCCCAGGCCGAGTTCGAGAACTCGGGCGCCCTGGAGCGCGTGGCGAAGATCAAGGAAACCGCGTTCGCCCGCCGCGTGCGGGAGCGCACCCTGCCGAGCCAGGAAGTGCTGGCCCAACGCCTGTTTTCGCAGAGTCAGGAGCTCGCCGACGCCCGGCGTCACCTGCAGCGCTACCACGAGCTCGTGATCGCGCTGCAGACGCGCATCCACGCTCTCGCGATCGAGAGCGGCGGGGCGGCCGCTCGTTCGCTCGACGCTTTCGCCGAAAAGGGGCTCGGCGAGGTTCTCGCCACCGAATCCGCCGATGTGCTCGCGATCATGGATGACCTGCTCAAGGTGATGTCGGCCCACGTCACGATGCGGACGAGCGGTCGCGAATTCCTAGTCGAAGGGCACGATAGTCTGCTCGAGGCGGGGCTGCGCGCGGGGCTCAACTTGAACTACGGCTGCGGCAACGGCACCTGCGGGCTGTGCAAGGCGCGCGTGGTCTCCGGCGCCGCCGTGCAGGTGCGCCCGCAGGATTATCAGCTGTCGGAGGCCGAGCGGGCTCAAGGGTACACGCTGCTGTGCACGCACAGCGCCGCGAGCAGCGAGCTCACCCTCGTCACGCTCGAGGCGGACGGCCCGCAGGACATGCCCGAGCAGCAGCTCGTCGCCCGCGTGCGCGGCGTCAAGCCGCTCGCAACCGATACGCTTCAGCTGCACCTGCAGACACCGCGGACCAACCGGCTGCGCTTTCTCGCAGGGCAGAGCGTGATGCTCGGCCTCGCGGGGACCGGCGACGACATGCACGCGACCTATCCCGTTGCGAGCTGTCCCTGCGACGATCGAAACCTCTATTTCTACGTCGCACGCGATCCGCGCGACCCGCTCGCCGAGCGGCTGTTCGCCGGCGGAGTCAAGGCCGGCGACGCGATCACGGTGTGGGGACCCGAGGGCGAGTTCGTCCTTGCCGACGGGCGTGGCCAGCTCGTGTTCGCGGCGTGCAACATGGGAATCGCGCCGCTGAAGAGCCTCATCGAGCACGCTCTGGCGATCGACGCGGCGGAAGCGCTCTCGCTGTACTGGCTCGCCACCCGGCCCGACGGCCACTTTCTCGTCAACCAGTGCCGTGCCTGGGACGAAGCGCTCGATCAGTTCGATTATTCGCTGCACACGGAGAACGACGTGTCGAAGGGCGCCAGGCAGGTCGTGAGCGCCATCCAGGTGGACCGCTTCATCATGCAGTGCGATGTCTACCTGGCCGGGCCTCAGGAATTTGTCACCACGGCGACGATGGGCCTGCACGAGATCGGGTTGCCGCAGCAACAGATCTTCGCCACGGTCGTCTGACCGACCCCAGAAAGCCCCGGAGTCGGCGATCGGTAGTCTCGACGATCGTCTTGTCGCGCTCGCGGTACTGCTGCCGGGGATTGCTGGCGGTCGATCGCGCGGATGCCGGGAAGGCGATCGCGCGACTGGCCGATTCGCCTGCCGTCCGGCCGTGACCGTTCAGAACTTGTAGGCGTACTGGATGCCGATGGCCCACTCGTACATCTGGATCTTCTCCTGCATGTTGGGCTGCGGCGGCGGGAAGAAGTTGTTGAACAGGCTCGAGCCGGTCACGCTGTTGTTGAAGGCCCACATGAATGCGCCCGTGACCTCGTTGTTCCTGTCCCAGCCGTAGGTCGCGCCGAGCGTGAGATGGTTCTGCACCACGCCTGGAGCGAGGATATTGAACGTGACGTCCGCGGGCTGGATCGGATTGTCGGTGTAGTTGTAGCCGGCGCGCAGCGTCCACTGCGGATCGACCTGATACTGCACGCCGAGCTTGAAGACGTTGACGCTCCGCCACCCGAATCCGGCGCCGTTCGAGCCACCGAGGCAGGCGGAGCGGTTGCCGCCCACGCACTGCAGGATCAGATTGCTCGGGTTGTTGACCGAGGGCACGTCGCTGTACTCGATCCGCTCGTAGTCAAGCGCGAGCAGCCATTGCGGCGTGGGCTTGATGCCAATGCCGATGCTCCAGTTCGAAGGGATGTCGAATCCGCCCGACTGCGCAAACAGGCCTTGGTACTTGCCGAAGTTCCCCGTGTTGATCTTCGAGGAGTACGAGGCGCCGAGCGCGAACTGGGGCGTCCATTGCCCGTAGTAGCCGACGCGCACACCCCAGCCGTTCGAGCTGTCGTAGCCGTTGTTGGTGACGCTGCCCGGGCTGGTGGAGAGCAGCGGGTTGTCGAAGGCCTGCAGACCGTCGGCCTTGAAGCGCTGATACGCCCAGAGCGGCGCGACGCCGAGCGCATGATCCGGCGCGAACCTCCACGCCAGCGTCGGCGCGATGATCAGTTGCGACAGGTCCACGCCGAGGCTGCCGTTGCCGCAGAGCAGGTTGTACGGGCCGGCTGCGGGATTGAATCCGCTGCCCGGACCCGTCGCCGGACCGCACGCGCCGGGCGACGGAAGCTGCCCGCCAGGGTAGTTGGTGTCCATTCCGCCGTTGCCGTACACGGTGATGCCGAGCGCGAGGTCGGGGCTCACCATGTAGTTGTAGCCCACCTCCGGAATCCCGAAGTAGTCGCTGCCGCTCGTGGCAGATCCATCGAGACCAAACAGCGCGCCGCCGCTGCGCTCTGCCTGCCGGTGAGGGCTGAACAGATAAACGCCGATGGCGAACTGGTTGCCCACGAAGGCCATCGTGCCAGGGTTGTTGGCGCCGCCGAACGGGTCCTGCGCGACCGCGGCCGAAGCGCCGCCCATGCCGTATTCCTTCATTCCGTATCCGTGCGCGAAGTAGCCGTCGGTGGCGTGCGCGGCGAGCGGCAGCGTGGCTGCGGCGAGCACCGCAAGAGTCGAAAGTCGCATGAAGTCTCCCTGGGTGTGCGATCGGTATTCGTGTCGGCGCCGCGCCGCGTGCGCAGCCCGCCGTGACAAGTCTCAGATGAAGAGGCTGACGTCCGCGTCCTTCGCCATCGGCAGAAACGTGGCGGCGCCGACGTAGTCCTTGACCTCGGGGATGAATTCGTCGCGGCTGTAGCCGAACAGGTCGACCGTCATCTGGCAGCCGATCAGATTCACTCCGGCTTCGATGCACAGCTGGCGCAGCTCGCCGATCTCGGCGACGCCTTTGTTCCTGATCGTTTTCCTCATCATCGTCGAGGCGAAGGCTTCGAACCCGGGGATGATCGATTGCAAGGCATTGGGAATGTTCCAGCGGATCGACTTGAACCAGTCCGGGCCGAACGGCATCTTCATCGGCATCGCGGGATTGCCGAGAGGACTGACCTGCAGGTTCGCAAGATCCTTCTTGAGCAGCGTGAGCCCGTAGAAGGTGAAGAACACCGACACGTTCCAGCCCAGCGCTGCGGCCGTGGAGGCCAGAATGAAAGGCGGATACGCCCAGTCGAGGGTTCCCTTGGTGGCGATAATGGTCATCGCCGGCGTCCTCGCGGCCTTCAGCTCCGCGAGCTTCGCCTCGAGTCGCGACGCCAGCACGGCATCGATGCGCTCGGAGATAAGCCGCTCGAGCTTGGTGTCGATCGCCTCCGGGGCACCTGGTTCGCCCACGGCTTCAGGCATCCGCGTCTCGGGCCCCGCGCCGGGCGCTCTCGGCAAGCTGCCGGGACCGGGGCATCACTTCTTCTTCAGGAAGAACAGATAGACCTTGTTCTCCTCGCTCGTAGATAGCAGCTCGTTGCCGGTCTGCTTGGAGAACGCCTGCATGTCCTTGACCGAGCCGGGATCGGTTGCGACGATCTTGAGCACCTGCCCGGAAGCCATCTCGTTGAGCGACTTCTTCGCTTTCAATATCGGCAGCGGGCAGTTAAGCCCGCGAGCATCGAGCTCTTTGTCGAACTTCATTCGGCAGCTCCATTGGCCAGCACGGGGACACGCGGCGCGGCGGGATGTATTAGGCCGGCCCGCGCGCTCGAGCGTCTATAACCGCTACGGGTAATCGGGGCCTACCCCCAAAGAGTGATGGTCGAGTTTCGTGCGTGCTTGTCCGAGATCAATGAAGCGCGCAGGCGAGGTATGTAGCATCGTGCTCGAGCTTCGCGGCAATCCGGTCCCGCGAACGGCGGCGTTGCGAGGGAGGCGTGAGCAGACTCAGAGGACGGCGTTGCGCGCCATTGCGTACAGAGCGCTTCGTTGGCGCCGTGCTCGACGACCTCGGGGCGGGAGAGCATGCCATGGGCCCGGTCGGCGAATTGCTTCTGTTCGAAGGCCGTGGCTGCACGCGAGTCGGCCGCATCTCGGCGCTGCCGGTGCCCGGGCGGAATCGCGCGAGGCGCGAACCCTGGCGGATGGCCGCGGCAGCGCTGTTCATGCTGGGCGAGACGACGGTTGCGATGCGGCTGCGTTCGACTCCCGCAGCGGCGCTATTGACCGCACTGCAATGCGGCCTCGACTGCCGTTTCACGAGCAGCGTGGGCTGCCTTGTCGACGCGGCCGCGGGACTCCTGGGCGTCGATTCGCCGGCCGTCCTGCAAAGTCTCGCGAAGCGCCATGGACCCGAGCAGCCGTTGCCGTGGGGCTACTGCGTGTCGCCCGAGGGGGAGCTCGACTTTCTTCCGCTTCTCGAAGATCTCGCGGCGGTGGAAGACGTCGAGCTCGGCGCGGCGCTTCTTTTCGCAACGCTGGCGGAAGGCCTTGCGCAATGGATCGTTCGCGCATCGACCGCGCACGACGTGCGCCGCGCCGCGCTTTGGGGCGATTGCTTCGGTGGTCGGATCCTGGCGCAGGAGCTACGCTCGCGCCTCGATCGCGCAGGCGTCGAGACATTCGTGACGTCTGATCACGCGAGCGTCGCGCTCGCTCGAATAGGACTCGCGAGCAGGGCGATCGTCGAAGCGTCGCCCACTTAAGGCGCGCTCTCAGCGTTCGGCAGGCGCGACCACAAGGCTCGGGAACATCTTGGCCAGCAGTCTCCCGCCGTGCTCGAGCACGTAGTAGCGAAACGCCTCGGCCGCGGGGGACAGCAGCTTCGCGCGCAAATGCACGACCTGCCAGCGACGCACCAGTGGAAGACCGTCGACGTCGAGCACCTTGATGAGCCCGGTTTCGAGCTCGAGGCCGGTCGTGTGCAGCGAGAGAAACGAGATTCCCATGTTCGCGATGACCGCCTGTTTGATCGTCTCGTTGCTGGCCATCTCCATCACCACCGGCGGCTTGATCCGCGCTTCGGCGAAATAGCGCTCCATCGCGGCTCGCGTTCCCGACCCCGACTCGCGCACGATGAAGGGCTCGCGCTCGAGCAGCGCCGGAGGAACGTGCGGCAGCGACGCGAGCGGGTGCTCCGGCGCCGCGATCACGCCGAGCGGATGCGCGGCGAACGGCTCGACCTGGAAGTCGAGCTCGCGCGGCGGCGTGCCCATCACCGCCACGTCCAGCTCGTTTCGCGCGAGCAGCTCGGAGAGCGACTGGCGGTTGCTCACTTCGAGTCTCACGTCGAGGCCCGGATGTTCGCGCATGAATTCGGCGAGAAGCCGCGGCACGAAGTACTTGGCCGTAGAGAGCACGCCGATCGTGACCCGGCCGGTCTGCACGCCCTTGAGCCGCGCGATCGTGTCCTCCGCGTCCTTCAGGTTGGCGAGCAGCCTGCGCGCGTGGACGAGGAAATACTCCCCCGCCGTGGTGAGCGAAACGCGCCGCCCGCTTCGCTCGAAGAGCGGGACTTCGATGGCCGACTCGAGCTCGCCGACCTGCATCGAAACGGCCGGGGGCGACAGGTGGAGCTCTTCGGCCGCCCGGGCAAAGCTCAGGTGGCGCGCCACCGTGACGAACACCCGGAGCTGTCGGATCGAAACCCTTAGCATAAGTTTTTTCTTAATATAAAAGCTATAAATTGTTACTTTACCTTAATAGATGTGACGAATACAGTCTCTCCATCAAGGAGACAACCGATGAGACACAGCGCAGGAAAGGAATTCGGCCACGTCCGAGAGCGGTACCGCGCCGGGGTGCTCAAGTACCGGCAGATGGGCTATTGGCAGCCCGAGTACGTCCCGACCGACACCGACGTGATCGCGCTCTTTCGCGTGACGCCGCAGCCTGGGGTGGATCCGGAAGAAGCTGCGGCTTCCGTCGCGGGAGAGTCGTCGACCGCGACCTGGACGGTGGTGTGGACGGATCGGCTCACCGCCTGCGACAGCTACCGCGCCAAGGCGTACCGCGTCGATCCGGTGCCCAACACCGGCCCCGGCACGGCGACCGAGCAGCAGTGGTTCGCGTACATCGCCTACGACCTCGACCTGTTCGAGGGTGGCTCGATCACCAATCTCACGGCGTCGATCATCGGCAACGTCTTCGGCTTCAAGCCGCTCAAGGCGCTGCGGCTCGAGGACATGCGCATCCCGGTCGCGTACCTCAAGACCTTCGACGGTCCGCCGACGGGGATCGTCGTCGAGCGCGAGCGCCTGGACAAGTTCGGGCGGCCGCTGCTCGGAGCGACGGTGAAGCCCAAGCTCGGGCTCTCCGGCAAGAACTACGGCCGCGTCGTCTACGAGGCGCTCAAGGGAGGGCTCGACTTCACCAAGGACGACGAGAACATCAACTCGCAGCCGTTCATGCACTGGCGCGATCGCTTCCTGAATTGCATGGAAGCGGTCAACCGCGCGCAGGCCGCGAGCGGCGAGGTCAAGGGGCACTACCTCAACGTGAGTGCCGCCACCATGGAGGACATGTACGAGCGCGCCGAGTTCGCGAAAGAGTTGGGCTCGGTGATCGTGATGATCGATCTCGTGATCGGCTACACCGCGATCCAATCGATGTCGAAGTGGGCGCGCAGGAACGACATGATCCTGCACTTGCACCGCGCCGGGCACTCGACCTACACGCGGCAGAAGAGTCACGGCGTCTCGTTCCGCGTCATCGCCAAATGGATGCGCATGGCCGGCGTCGACCACATCCACGCCGGCACGGCAGTGGGCAAGCTCGAAGGCGACCCCTTCACCGTGCAGGGTTTCTACAACATCTGCCGCGAGACGAGGAACGAGGTGGACCTCGCGCGCGGTCTCTTCTTCGATCAGCCGTGGGCCGGACTGCGCAAGGTGATGCCGGTCGCCTCCGGCGGCATCCACGCCGGACAGATGCACCAGTTGCTCGATCTCTTCGGCGATGACTGCGTGCTGCAGTTCGGGGGCGGCACCATCGGCCACCCGATGGGCATCCAGGCGGGAGCGACGGCGAACCGCGTCGCGCTCGAAGCGATGGTCAAGGCGCGGAACGAGGGGCGCAACGTCGCGCGCGAGGGCCCGGAGATCCTGCAGGCGGCGGCGCGCTGGTGCGCTCCGCTCGCGCAGGCGCTCGAAACGTGGAAGGACGTGACCTTCGACTACACCTCGACCGACACGCCGGACTTCGCCGTCACCGCCACGGCGTCCGTCTAAAGGAGACCGCGATGCGCCTCACGCAGGGCACGTTCTCGTTTCTTCCCGACCTGGCCGACGCCGAGATCGAGGCGCAGGTGGAGTATTGCCTCGCGAACGGCTGGGCCGTGTCGGTCGAGCACACCGACGATCCGCATCCGCGCAACAGCTACTGGGAAATGTTCGGGCCCCCCATGTTCGACCTGAAGGACGCCGCGGGCGTCATGGCCGAGATTCGCAGCTGCCGCAGCACCTTTGCGAGCCACTACGTCAAGGTGAACGCGTTCGACGCGACCAAGGGCGTGGAGTCGCTGCGACTGTCGTTCATCGTCAATCGACCCAAGAGCGAGCCCGGCTTCGCGCTGATTCGCGAAGAGGGTCGAGGCCGCCAAGTGCGCTACACGACGCGCGCCTACGCGGCCGACAAGCCCGAAGGCTCGCGGTACTAACTCACGCCGGACGATTCGAAATCAGGACGCAGGACGCGCCATGTCGGCTCCGGAAGCCCCACCGCTCGATCTCGACACGCTGTACCGCGACTCGCGCGTCGCCGAGACGCTCGACGCGCTCGATCGCGAGCTGATCGGGCTCAAGCCGGTGAAGACGCGGGTGCGCGAGATTGCGGCGCTGCTGCTGGTCGAGCGTCTGCGCAGAACGATGGGACTCGAGGCGGCCGCGCCTTCGCTGCACATGTCGTTCACCGGCAACCCGGGCACCGGGAAGACGACCGTTGCCCTGCGCATGGCCTCGATACTGCACAGCCTGGGCTACGTGCGCAAAGGCCATCTCGTCGCCGTCACCCGCGACGACCTGGTCGGGCAGTACATCGGCCATACCGCCCCCAAGACCAGGGAAGTGCTGAAAAAGGCGATGGGCGGCGTGCTCTTCATCGACGAGGCTTACTACCTGTATCGCCCCGAGAACGAGCGCGACTACGGCCAGGAGGCGATCGAGATCCTGCTGCAGGTGATGGAGAACCAGCGCGAGGACCTGGTGGTGATCCTCGCCGGCTACAAGGACCGGATGGATCGCTTTTTCCAGAGCAACCTCGGGATGTCGTCGCGTATCGCGCATCACATCGATTTTCCCGACTATTCCGACGACGAGTTGTTCGCGATCGCTCGGCTGATGCTGGAGAGCATGCAGTATCGGCTGAGCGAGGAAGCGGAGGCCGCCTTGCGGGAGTACGTGGTCCTGCGCAAAACGCAGCCGCATTTCGCCAACGCCCGCTCCATCCGCAACGCGCTCGACCGCGCGCGCCTGCGGCAGGCCAAGCGGCTGTTCGAAGCCAGGGGCGCGCCGCTCACGCGGGACGCCCTGATGGCGATCGAGGCCGACGACCTACGCTCGAGCCGCGTGTTCGGAGGAGCCAGCGCACAATGACCCTCAAAGCCCTGATCTTCGACTTCGACGGCACGCTCGCCGACACTGAGGAGACGCACCGCCAGGCGTTCAACTACGCCTTCCTGCGCTTCCAGCTCCGTTGGGAATGGTCGAGAGCGCTTTATCGGGAATTGCTCAGGATCTCCGGCGGCAAGGAGCGCATCGCCGGCTTTATCGCGACGCTGCCGATATCGATCGCCGAAAAGGCTCGACTTTGCCAGCTCGTCCCCGCCATCCATCGCACCAAGACCGAGCTCTACACCGAGCTGATCGGTGACGGCCGATGCCCGTTGCGGCCGGGTGTGACGCGCCTGCTCGACGAGGCGAGACAGGCCGGCCTGCGGCTCGCCATCGCGTCGACGACGACCGCGGCCAACGTCAACGCGCTGCTGACGCGGCACCTGGGAGCGGGCGGACCGCGGCAGTTTCACAGCATCGTGTGCGGCGACCTGGTGCAGCGCAAGAAGCCGGATCCGGACATCTACCGGCTCGCGCTCTCGACGCTCGGGCTGCCCAGCGAGGCCTGCGTTGCATTCGAGGACTCGCTCAACGGCCTGCTCGCGGCGAAGGCGGCGGGACTGTTCACGGTGCTAACGCCCTCGCCGTGGACCGCGGACGAGCACTTTGCCGACGCGGACCTGAAGCTTTCGTGCCTGGGTGACCCGGAGCACCCGTTGTCGCGCGAGGAATCTGCGCTCGTGGGCGGACCGTGGCTTGGGCTCGCGCAACTCTCTGCGCTGCACGCGACCGCCGGGCGCCGCCATAAGCCGGTTGGAACGCGGGATTGCGGACCGCCCCGAGCGCTCGACGAGCGAGGCTCCTCCGAAGCCAGAGACCCGCGGGAAAGTCGCAGCGGCCACTGAGGAAGAACGTGCCCGAGCCCGTTGAACGCATCTGCGCCGTGGCCTTCGACCTGGATGGGACGCTCGTCGACAGCGCGGCGGATCTCGCTGCCGCAGCCAATGCGATGCTCGAGACGCTGGGCTTCTACCCGTTGCCCCAACCGCAGATCGAGTCGCTTATCGGCGATGGAGTCGAGCGCCTGGTCGCGGGCGCGCTCGCTCAAAGCGCGGGGTGCCCTCCGAATCCCGGCACCGTGGCCACGGCGATGGAGTTGTTCCGCCGGCGCTATGCCGAAGGGCTCTTCGTGCACAGCATCGTCTATCCGGGCGTCGCCGAGGGCTTGCGCTCCCTCGAGGCCCTTGGCATCAAGCTCTGCTGCATCACCAACAAGCGAAGCGAATTCACGCGGCCGCTGCTCGGCGCCGCGGGTCTCGCGGAGCGCTTCGCGTTGGTGCTCTGCGCCGACCGGCCCGAGCAGCGAAAGCCTGCTCCCGAACTGCTGACCGCCGCGTGCGAGCATTTCGGCGTCTCGCCGCGCGAGCTCATCTACGTAGGGGATTCGCGAGTGGACATCGCTGCCGCCCGGGCCGCGCGATGCCCGGTCGCGGTCGTCGATTACGGCTATGGCCGAGAACTTGCGCTCGCGGACGGCGATCCCGATTGGATCATCCACAGCATCGCCGAGCTGGTCGCGCTGCCAGCGATCCGTCGCAACGCGGACGCCGAAGCCTGAAGGAACGCCAATGCTCACGGATCGCACGACGCTCACTCAGTTCCTGATCGAAGAACGCCGCAGCCACCCGGAAGCCAGCGGCGAACTGAACGCCCTTGTTCTCGACATCGCGCTCGCCTGCAAGGCGATCTCGCGCGCCGTCGCCCGTGGCGCGCTCGACGGCGTGCTGGGCAGCAACGAGAAGACGAGCGGCGATGGGGCGCCGAAGCGGCTCGACGTTGTGGCCAAGAATCTCTTCCTGCGCAGCAACGAATGGGGCGGTCATCTGGCAGGCCTGGTATCAGCGGAAATGGAGGTCCCGTGCTCGATCCCGGCGCAGTATCCCAAGGGACGTTACCTGCTCGCGTTCGGCCCGCTCGACGGCTTCTCGAACATCGACGTCGACGTGGCGGTGGGAAGCATCTTTTCGATCCTGCGGGCGCCGAGCCCGAACTCGGATGCGACGCCCGCTGATTTTCTGCAGACAGGGGACCGCCAGGTGTGCGCCGGCTACGCGATCTACGGCCCGTCGACCATGCT
>Ga0187779_10002527_pt1 | contig 11174 bp, 11 predicted proteins | sample 1015_Q2_SP10_10__FD_132435 | JGI IMG/M metagenome (GOLD analysis project Ga0187779, IMG submission 132435) | Tropical peat soil microbial communities from peatlands in Department of Meta, Colombia - 1015_Q2_SP10_10_MG | ecosystem: Environmental > Terrestrial > Soil > Wetlands > Peat | place... | reverse complement strand
CAATATTCTCCGGAAGTTCACAACTTCGGAGAAGGCGTTCAGGTGGTTTTGCTCAAGCCCAACCAGGAACCACGCTCCTTTTGGTTATTGAAGGCTTACCCCAAATTCGATGAGCAGAGGAAGGACGAGTTTATACTCACCTTTGAAGGGGATTCTCCGAGGGAGTATACAGGACTTTCGGTGACGAAAGACCCGGGGGTCTGGGTGGTCTGGATCGGCTGCGGCCTGATGATTTTCGGCCTCATTGTCTCCTTCTTCTTTTCCCATCAAAGGGTTTGGGTAAGAATTTCCAAAAGCCCTGGAGAGGAGATTGTTTTGGCTGGTTCCGCTAACAAGAACCGGGTGGGCTTTGAAAAGACCTTCGGTGAACTGGTGAACGAAGTTCGTTCAATAGGTCGATGAGAAAAAAGTTACGAATTCAGAGTTGAGGTTCAGGGTCATTGACCCACGCCACAAGACAGAGGAGTTGTTCGAAGAGAAAATGGCTTGCCTTTTTCAAAAATGCGGTGCAATATATTTGGAACCATCTACTTTAACCCCTTACCCTTTTCCTCTTCCGCAGCCTGCCGGTAGGCAGGGGGAGAGGGGGAAGGATGGGACGGAAGGGAGGAACTATGAACAAGGCTGAACTGATTACGAAGGTCTCAGAGAAGGCGAATGTGACACAGAAGGTTGCCAAGGTTATTGTCGACACCCTTTTCGACGGAATGAAAGAAAGTCTGGAGAAGGGAGAACGGATCGAGATCCGAGGATTCGGAAGCTTTGTGGTGAGAAATTATGGCGGCTACAAAGGCCGAAACCCAAAGACCGGGGAAATCGTGGATGTTCCTCCGAAGAAACTTCCCTTCTTTAAGGTCGGGAAAGAATTGAAAGAGATGGTGAACACAGGTGGGGCCTAAGGTACTACTCAACGAAAATTGTAAATTTAAGAATGCAAAATGAATAAAACGATTTAAAATTTACATTTTGCAACGTGTCGTTTATAAATTCTTCCAGTATCGCTTCTGTATCCCCTTCAATTGAAGGAGGAATTTTTCCATTTCGGGATATTTGGCCTTCTCCTCTTCCACCAGGTCTGTCTTATCAAGGGGCTGGCCCTGAGAAAGCTCCTCTATCACGGCCTTCACAGACCGCCTCTCAGCGGCAACATTGTACCCGCCCTCAAGCGTGAACGCCAATTTTCCTTCAGTGGTAGCCGCTGCAATCTCCATCAGGACTTGGGTCATCCTTGCGAATCCCCTTTCCGTCACCTCCATTCCGCCCAAAGGGTCATTGTAATGGGTATCGAACCCGGCTGAGACCAGAATCAACTGGGGCCGATATTCGAGGGCGACGGGCTTCAGGATTTTTTCGAACAGGATTCCATATTCCGTATCGCCGGCTCCGGGCGAAAGAGGGACATTGACGGTGAATCCCTCTCCCCGGCCCCTTCCAACCTCTGTCGCCGCTCCTGTTCCCGGATAGAAGCCATAGCGATGAGTAGAGAAGTAGAGGACCCGCGGGTCTTCGTAAAAGGAGTTCTGCGTGCCGTTTCCGTGATGGACATCCCAGTCCACAATCAAGATTTTCTGCAGAGAGAAATTTTTGAGCGCATAGTGTGCGCCGATCGCCACGTTGTTAAACAGACAGAATCCCATGGCCCTATCCCGCTCCGCGTGATGACCGGGAGGTCGTACGAGTGCAAATCCGTTATCTAATTTCCCTTGCATCACGACCTTGATCAGCTCCAGGAAGCCTCCGGCGGCCAGAAGCGCGGCATCATATGACTTTGCACAGGTAGAGGTGTCTGCATCGAGCCGGACATAAGGTTTGCCCGCAGTCGAGGCGATCAGATCGATGTAGGCAGGAGAATGAACCATCTCCAACTCCTCGCGGGTGACGGCCCGGGGTTTCACCTTTGCAAGCACCCGGCCTTTCATCTCCTCCTCCTCGATTCCTTGATAGATGTCCCGAAGTCGCTCTGGGCTCTCCGGATGACCAGGGTCCATCACATGCTCCAAATATCTTCGATCCTTGACAACCCCCGTTCGGTTCATCTAACCTCCTCATGCTGTGCACAAAGGAACTTCACATCGTCAAATTAGCCTATCTTTTTTGTTCATCCTTGTCAACCCTCGCCCGTCTCTCCTCCTGTAAAGGCCGTCCAGCAGATGAATGGTCGTCAGGGGAAATTTCTTTACGGAAGAGGGGTTTTCCTTGACTTTTCGACAGGAGACTGAATAGAATGTTTCAAGAGAGAAGAATGAATATCCGGAAGCTTGAGGATCTCCTAAAGAAAGTGAAATCAGGGAAAACGACGCTGGAGGAAGCCAAGGCGCGGTTGAAGTCGCTTCCGTTTGAAGACTTAGGGTTCAGCAGGATCGATCATCACCGCAGCCTTCGCAAAGGTTTTCCGGAGGTGATCTGGGGAGAAGGAAAGACCGCGGGACAAATCCTTTCCATTACGAAACAGTTAAAAACGAAAGGGCAAAATATCCTCATCACCCGTCTGGAAGAAAGAAAAGCCAAGGCAATACAAAGAGCTTTTCCAAAGAGTCGCTACTATCCGAATTCCAAAGTGCTGACCTATCTCACGCATCCAGTCGAATCCGAAGGGAAGGGGACGATTTTGGTCATCAGTGCAGGAACGACCGATATCCCTGTAGCTGAAGAGGCCGCGGTCACGGCTCAATTCATGGGGAGCCGCGTGGAAACCCTTTACGACGTCGGTGTCGCAGGGATTCACCGACTCCTTTCTGAAAGACAGAGATTGGAAGCAGCACGAGTTCTCATTGTCGTGGCTGGAATGGAAGGGGCCTTGCCCAGCGTTGTCGGAGGATTGGTGGACCGGCCGGTGATTGCCGTCCCCACCAGTGTCGGCTACGGGACAAGTTTTGGGGGGATCACGGCGCTACTGGCCATGCTGAATTCATGCGCCTCAGGTGTCGCAGTGGTCAACATCGACAACGGATTTGGGGCTGGCTACATGGCTAGCCTCATCAATCGAATTTGAATGCCATCCGCTCAGCCCGTTTTCTCTCCCCGAGGGAGAAGGGAAAGTCCAACAGGGTGAGGGAGAAAGGACGTCATGAATTGGATCAAGCTGGTCAACGAAGGAATACCTTTCCTGCTTCTCATCGGGCTGGCCTTCATTCTCTATCGAGGACTCAGGAGAAACCAAACCCTCCTCTCGGAAAGAGAAGAACTGTTAAAGCGTTATATCCTGTTTCGTGGAGATAGACAGGTCCGTTTGAAGATTTACGGAGGGGATGAAAAGATATATCTGGATCTCCTTAAGAACATTTCGAGCAGTTGGAAAAACTTCAAAAGGGCCTACGATCAGTGCCTTCTTTCACTGGCGCAGAATACGACGAAGACCAAGCGCTTTTTGCAGCTCATCACGCTGGGACTTTTGATCAACACGGCAAGGCTCTTTATTTTTGAAGATTACTATTTTTTTGGCTTGGACGCACACTTTTTCTATACGACTGCGAGGGAAGTGTCTAACTATGTCCTTGTCATACTGAGCTTCTTTTTGCTGCGGAACCAGACTGAGACGTTCCTCACCCTGAAAGGGGAGGTCGTCAAGATGGATCGTGAGATCCTTTTCTTTCCGAACAATATAGAGAATCAGGAAGAACATGAGGGTCTTTTTAATGAATTTGATCCCCTTGAGACAAGAGGCGTGGACGATGGGAAAAAAGATCAGGATCCTGGTGAATGACATAGAGGTCGAAGCCGACCTGAATGAGACAAAGACGGCTCAACGGATCTGGGAGGCTCTTCCGATTGAGGGAAAGGCCAATCTCTGGGGCGAAGAGATTTACTTTGCCATTCCGGTGAAGACCGGATTGGAGACGGGGTCAAGGGAGGTTGTCTCAGCGGGGGAATTGGGATATTGGCCGACAGGACACGCTTTCTGCATCTTCTTTGGCCCGACTCCAGCAAGCCAGGGGGACGAGATTCGAGCTGCCAGCGCAGTCAACATCATTGGAAAGGTGCTATCCGACCCTAAAGTCCTCCTGAAGGTTAGAGACGGGGCCAGAATCATGTTGGAGAAAGCCTAGTCACCCTGCCCCGAGTACACCGCAGTTCCACACTCTATTTCTTCCAACCACGATGCCACAAGAAGGCAAGACACTGTGCAAGGATCCCGCCTGCTGTATCGATGGCCACATCCACGGCCGAGGCCGTCCGGTTTGGAACAAAGGATTGGTGAAGCTCATCCCCCGTAGCCCAGAGGACCACTACGATGAGGGCAAAAAAAGACCATCGCCATTTCCACGACGAAACGGACCTGCCGCGAAATGCCCGAAACATTAGAAGGCCCAAAACAAAATACTCCGTGACATGTGCAGCCTTTCTGATGAATGCGTTTATGAAAAGCACTTCCTGAGAAGAGATTTTAGGGAGCAAAAAGCGCATGAGTATTTCTGTCCAGGAGAATGTGTTTTCCGAAGAGAATGTCTCAGTAGACATCCAAAAGATAAAACACATCCAAAGGATTACGGGGAACCAATACTTGATGAAACGTCGATTCAAGATCATCCTAACTTTTACCCCTTTCGGACAAACGGACTTCTTAATATCAAAAGGTCTCCGTCGCTGGATAAGATGTGAACGATTATATCATGTGTCAGAATATTTTCTTGCAAAGGATGGGTCAATAAAGCAAATATTTCGACCGGAGCTTGCAGAATTGTTCGAGTGGTTCCTGCCAATTCTGTCCAATGGCTGCAGGGTCCTGACCACCCTTAATGGCCTGTAGAACCTCGCGAGATCCTATGAGGCCAAGCGTCTTGTCAATCTCAAAGTCCTTCGGATAGAGCCGGTAAAGGGCACTCGCGATTTCCACCCCAAGAGCAGGAGAGTCCAGGACCTGTCGATCGAAGAGGGCGATCTGGACGCCGTGACATAATTGGTTTTTGAAAGGACCGCTTCCCGGTGTAAATTTCACCGGCGTGAATCGGATCCCCTGAATTCTGCGGTTATTCAGGTATGACGCCAATTCCTCTCCGGTGATCCAGGGAGCGCCGAGAAGCTCGAAAGGCGTTGACGTTCCCCGGCCTACGCTTACGTTTGAGCTTTCAACCATCGCAACTCCCGGGTAAAGAATCGCTGCTGACAGAGTGCGCAAGTTCGGCGATGGGTTGAGCCAAAGCAAGCCGGTGTCGTCGTACCAGTAGTAACGCTCGTAACCACGCATTTTGATGACGTGCAATTTAACGCCAATCTTCATTTCGGCATTAAACAATGTCGCAAGCTCACCCACGGTCATCCCGTGCCGGACAGGCAGAGGGAAGTATCCGGTGAAAGATCTCAAGTTTCTGTCCAGGATGGGTCCCTGAACGAGCGACGCCGTGATCGGATTCGGCCTGTCGAGAACGTAAAACGGAATTCCCTTCTTGGCACATGCCTCCATCGCATAACCCATGGTAGTGATATACGTGTAGAAACGAGCGCCTGCATCCTGGATGTCGAAGACGAGCGCTTCCAGGCCTGCGAGCATCTTTTGCGTCGGGCGCAGATTGGCCCCGTAAAGACTGTAAACGGGTAGGCCTGTTAGCGGTTCTCTTGTTGATAAGACCCTTCTGTCGGCCTTGCCAGAAAGACCGTGCTCCGGGCTGAAAATGGATATCAGTTTCACGTTTGGAGCCTTATGGAGAAGGTCTATCGTGCGCCTCCCTGCGGAATCAATGCCCGAATGGTTGGTGATCAGTCCCACACGCAGTCCAGTCAATAGGCTGAACTTCTCTCCGGTGAGCACGTCGATTCCTGTTTGCACCTTCTCGTTATTGTTCTCACTTTGTTCATACTGGCTCGGCAATGGCTTCCTGGCTAAGCCACCCTCCACTGAAACTGGCTCAATTGCCTCGTTAACAAAGGAGAGTATCTTGGCTCGCAACGGCTCAACCTTACCCCTGCCATTTGGGTGAACGCGGTTGGTCAGGATAATGACATACGTATTGGAAACCGGGTCAATCCAGATTCCGGTTCCAGTGAAGCCTTTGTGTCCGTACGAGGCTTCGGAGGCGAGGGATGAGTCGATGTTCCACCCCAATCCTCTTAAAGGCAATTTATCAGGCGGAGATTGCGGAGTGGTCATCTTCCTGACCATGAGAGGACTGAGAATCCGCACATCTTTTCGGCTGCCCCCATCGAGGACCATCTGGGCAAAGACGGCCAGGTCATCGGCCGTAGAGAAAAGGCCGGCATGTCCAGCCACACCGCCCATGCCGTGGGCCACTGGATCGTGGACCTCTCCGCAGAGAATTTCCCCCTTGGTTCCGTGTCGGTATTGCGTTGGCGCGATACGAGGCCGGAGAAGAGGGGAAGGCTTGAAGCTTGTGTCTTCCATTTCGAGAGGTTTGAAGATGTGATCGGCGCAATAGAGGTCAAGAGGTTTCTCAGAGATGCGAGAGACCAGCTCGCCTAGAATGATAAAATTAATGTCGCTATAAATGAAACTCGTGCCAGGAGGGAGAATGGGTTTCTCTTCTTCGACCATTCGGAGAACCGTGTCATAACCCGACCCATTTGACTTCGAATCCAGAGACGGCCGGAGGCCAGAATAATGCGTAAGCAGATCGCGCACGGTGATCGCCTCTTTGCCGTTCACTTTAAACTCGGGCCAATATTTGGCGACCGGATCTTCGAGGTTTAATTTTCCCGTCTCGACAAGCTGCGCCACCGCGGTGGAAGTTGCAATTACCTTGGTGAGGGAGGCGATATCAAAAATGGTGTCTGTGGTCATGGGGATCTTCTTCGGTTTTAGCGCGCGAAGGCCGAAGGCCCGTCGGTAGACCACTTTTCCTCGGTTCCCTATCAAAATGACCGCTCCCGGAACCCGGCCGGCTTGAATCTCTTTCTTCGCCAGCTCTGCAATGGGGACCAGTTGCTCTTCCTGAAGCGCCTGAGAGGATGCCGGGGTGGGGATGAGCGCGGAGAGCATGAGTGGGAGGAAAATTTTCCACCACTTCACAGCCTTCTGCCGCATCAAATGTTTCATCTCAAATTCTTGGTAGATGAATCGAACGCATCTCAGCCGAATGGCTTTTCTTTTTTCAGGCCTGCTGGCGAATAAGCATTCCTCGGATTCCAGAGCATCCAACCGTGGGAACCAAATCCTTCAGCCGCTTTGACCTCGCCCATGATCTCTCGATCATTGAAGTATCTCCTGTCAAAGGCATAGTCTCTGAAGGCTTGCAGCCATGGTCTGAAACGATGGGATGGGAGATTGGTTCGTTCCTGGGCTCGTTTGAGGGAAAGATAAACGATTTCGTAAGGGTTCGCAACTGGATTTCTGTAACCGGGTATTCCATACTGAAATCCGGATGGATAAAGCATGGGGCAGATATAGTCAAGGTGAACGGCAAGGTCTTCAAGCCTTTGTCCGATCTTGGTATCGTTGAGATTCCAGCAGACGTAACCGAAGATATCTGCGGAGACGAAAACGTTGTAAGGCGTCAGCCTCCTCCTCGCCTCCATCAAAAATCCGGAGATGGCTTTTACCCTGTTTTCCTCTGTATTGGATGTTGAAAACTGAAGGCCGGAGGCATCCGGAAACCGAACATAATCGAACTGGATCTCATCAAATCCGTATTGAGCTGCTTCCACAGCAATATTGATATTGTAATCCCATACCTCTTTCTTGAAGGGATCCACCCAGGCCAGATTTTCCCTGTCGCGCCATATCTCCCCCCCCGACGTCTTCACTGCAAAATCAGGCCGTGCCAGTGCGAGGGGATTATCTTTGAACACAACGATCCGCGCGATGGTATAGATCCCCTTTGCCTTCAAGGATTTCATCAGGGGAGCTATCTCTCTAACCGTGATGGTCCGCTGGGCACCCACCTCAGCGGCAAGGGGGATCGCGCTCTTATAAGGAATCATGCCCCTGTCCCCCTTGACATCAATGGCAAGGGTATTCAACTCGGTTTCCTGAAGGAGTTTGATTGCAGATTCTCGCAGGCTCCTGTCGCCTATTCCGAAAAAGGAGAGATAAAGCGCTTTCGGATTAAAAGGGATGAGTTTTATCTCTTGGGGCACGCCGTTAAGAGGAAGGACGATCCGGTCGGTTCTTCCGTATCCGGGTGCTCTCACCCCCACTTTACCCGAGGCGGTATTGGCAGTGAACATTCCGTTCTGATCCGCCAGGACGACGTCATTATTTGAAGTAACCAAAGCTCCCCTAACCGGTTTCCCGGTGAAGAGATCAACCACTCTCCCCGTTGTGTACGCCATGGCATACACCGGAATCAATAAGAAGAGGGTTACAAACAACACGATCCATATCTTACTTCCTCTGCTGATCAGCATCTTTCTACCCCCGAGGTGAATTTGCCAGGATGGTGGCAAGCCTCCTTCCTCCGTCTCCGTTCGTCATAAGATAACGAGGAAGAGCCATCACATTGTCCTGAGCGCCTGCAGAATGCCGCTCCATCGTAAATGTGGCCACATATCCCGCTTCTTTGGCCTTACGAATGAGGTCATCATCATAGATGCCGAAAGGCCACCCGAGCATGTCCACCCTGACATTCAGTTCTTTTTCCAGTTTCTCCTTCGACTTTCTCATCTGCATGGCTACAAAATTCTCATATTCAGCTGGTATTAACCTCTTTTTCTCTTTCTTGAAGTTAGGATGCCAAAAGGTGTGAGACTGGAAGTCAAAAAGCCCTGTCTCTTTCAACTCTCTGAGCTGACCCCAGGTCATGGCATAAGATGCGTTTGATATTGCCGATGGGTAGATGAAAAGGGTGACTGGAATGTGGTATTTCTTGACAAGAGGAAGCATCTCTCTATAGACAGAAATATGTCCGTCATCGGCGGTAATCACAACGGAATGGGGTGGGGGGGCCTGTTTTTTCGTGAGGTAGTAGTCCACAAGTTGCCTGAGAGGTATCACTTCATACTTGTTGTCCTTAAAGTATTTCAGCTGAGACTCGAAAAGGGCTGTTGTTACCGTCATGCTGTCGGTAGCCACGGGTCCAATGCGATGATAAATAAGAATAGGGACATGAAATGACCCTTGGGCCAACGCCAACCCAGACGGAGAAAGAATGAAAAATAGTGTGAGAAGTAAGATGGTTAAACTTTTGTTCTTCTGCATAGATTGCAATGCGAAACTCTTTTCAATCTAATTACTTATCTTGGTTCTTGTTTTTCTCCTTCTGAGATACAGCCTCAATGCTTCATCTACAACCTCTTTTATCTTCTTTCTTTCCCAGTAGGCCAGTGCCTTTAAGTTCTCTAGGTAAACCTTCCTTAGAATGAACGTCGCCCTGATCCATCCATCTTGAAGCCCTTTTTGTGAGGTGCTATTCATTGCCATTGCTGTCAGCAGTCATGCCTGTAAACTTTGTAAACAAAGTAAACCTTTTCCACGAGCTTGCATCTTGTGTGCCATAAAATTAGAATTCAATCATAAATGTATCTATTGGAATTTATGAATTTTTTCTTGACCCTCAAGAATGTCATTCGTTTCAAGATTTGAAAAGTAACAAGAAAGGACACCAGAAGGACAAAATGTTCCGATTATTCCTATGGTTCTCCAAAGGAATTGACCGGAGACGAAGTTAGAGAAGTACAGAATGCGGGTGAGTGGATACCGGTTGAATACTTATTGGGGACAGTCGATAATCAAAGTGGGAAGGGAGAGAGGGTATTTGAATGAATTCCCTTATTTTCGCTTCTTCCTGTAATGCTGCAACTTTGCTCCTTTGATCAAGACCTCACGCAAGCTATTCCTTAACGCTTCATCATCCATTTCCTGGAGAAGGCCTTCAATTCGGTTCAAGGTTGCTTTATCAAGTTTCTCATCTTCTATCGAAGAGGTTTTGGGAGGAGCTGAGACCTCCGAAAGAATCCTGCCCAATTTGAATCGAATGTCCTGGATTAGAGATTCGCCTAAAAAGAAATTGATCTTTTCGAGAAGGGTCGGTTTAAGAAACTGAAGTTGCTGCATCCAAGTCGGATGGGCAACATCGATGAAGAGGATGCGGTTTCGAATCGTGCGAGGTTGGGAATGGGCTGCCACGGACTCACCGACAATCTCGTTCCACGCTCCCAGTATGGAATAGGTCTTTAGCGGGACATCGATTTCCAAAGACTTGAAGGTGTTTTCAAGGACGGAGCGGATGGGTTGTGGCTTGTTCATGGCTCATCAAGAAGAAAATCCGAAATCCGAATATCGGGCGAAGCGTCCGATTCGGACCAATCCGAAACAAATCTAAAATTCGAATTTCTGAAACCTTATGTTTGGGAAATTGGTATTTTGAGCATTCGTGCTTGTTTCGTATCTAGGATTGCGTGCTTCGAATTTGAAACCACCGCTTGTTATTCAAACGATATCTTTGAGGGATCCAGCCGCGGAAACAGAGGCGCGGGCTGGACCACTTTCCTTCCGGGTTTCAACACTCCCCACTTTCCGTTTTCCCTTATATTTTGCTCCCAAAGGTTTTCCTCCACCCCCAGCTGGAACCACATCTTTTCGGACGTAGACGGCATGAAGGCGGCGAGGAGCAGGGCGATGAGTCGAAGCGATTCCAGTGCGTGGTAAAGCACTGTGCCAAGGCGGGGTCGATCTTTCTCCGCTTTGGCCAAGGACCACGGTGCGGCTTCATCAATATATTTGTTGCTCGCATTGACGATCTCCCAGATCGAGCCCAATGCTCGATGAAAGGCTAAATCGTCCATCTGTTTCGACAGTTGGGGAAGAATTTTTTCAGACACCTGTTGAAGTCCTCGATCCATATCTTGCAGGTTGGACGGAGTTGGAATAACACCGTCGAAATATTTGACGACCATGCTGAGAGCTCGGCTGAAGAGATTACCCAGATCATTTGCCAGATCGCTATTGATGCGATGGACCATGGCAGCATGAGAAAAATCCCCGTCCGTTCCGAAAGGAACTTCCCGCATGAGGAAATACCGGACGGCATCCACGCCGTAGGTGTCAATCAAGCGATGAGGCTCCACCACATTCTGGAGAGATTTCGACATCTTCTTACCCTCGATAGTCCACCACCCATGGGCGAACACCATTTTAGGAGGCGACAAGCCAATGGCCTTGAGCATGGTTGGCCAGTAGACCGCGTGGGTGGTGAGGATATCTTTGCCGATGAGGTGGGTCGACTGGGGCCAAAACTGAGAAAAAGCATTTTCCCCGGAACCATAGTTAATCCCGCTGAGGTAGT
>Ga0187779_10002526_pt1 | contig 11177 bp, 19 predicted proteins | sample 1015_Q2_SP10_10__FD_132435 | JGI IMG/M metagenome (GOLD analysis project Ga0187779, IMG submission 132435) | Tropical peat soil microbial communities from peatlands in Department of Meta, Colombia - 1015_Q2_SP10_10_MG | ecosystem: Environmental > Terrestrial > Soil > Wetlands > Peat | place... | reverse complement strand
TCACAATGAAAGGTGTATTTGTCTATGAAAAAGTCCTCCTCATACTTGACGGTGTAACCGGCTGCTGATAGGGCCTTGGCTACCTTAATCTTGGCTGCTAGGTGACCCTTGCCCTCTATACCCCCACGCTGAAAAGGTTGATTGAGGATTGGCAACTGATTGTGCTAGTCAGTCCTGCTCTATAATCGTTGTATCATAGAGGTTGGCCTCGTCATAGCAGGGGCAGTCCACATAGGGAATTCTGCACTTCTTGCAATTGATAGTCATTTTGGCCGCATACCCCGCCCACTGAAACCGGAGGTGCATCGATTCACCTCTGACGCCAAAGGCCCGGCGGGTTTATGCTCTAGCCAACATTGGCCGCGCTTCCCACTCAACAGGGCCGCGGAAAATATGGATTTGTTAGGTCCATGTCGCCAAAAGCCCGGTGGTCTTGTACTTTGGCCGCACTTGCTAGGCCGGAACAATGATTCTAAACCATTTGCCAAAAGCCTAGCATGATGCTCTAGCCAACTGCTCTTCATAGTAGCGTCCAAATAAAGTCTTGCCCTTGCGGCAGTAGCGACAGGTATCTCCTACGTCACGCGAAGTGAGCTTGAACCTGCACTTCTTGCAGGTCTTTCTAGTCATTTCTTCTTCCTACCAGGAGTCCACTTGAGCTGGCCATGCTTCTTTTTGTTGCAGTCCCAACACTTGCAACCAGGGACATGCTTCTGCCTCATAGTCAATCAGCCATCCTTAGTGCACGGTCTAGACAGGCACTATGAGATTTCATGAAATGTGAGAACATCAGTCGCGGTGTGCCTTTGAAGCCACAATGATTGCATTCCAGTGTATCAGTCGCCTTCATTGCTCATAGCACTCCGGACACTTCACCTGCAAATTCCATAGAGAGACATGCTTCTCTACCTCGTGCTCTACCTCTGTTTTCATTTCTTGCTCTTGCTATTACCAAGCACCCTCGAACAATCCTCACAATTGTTTATGACCTTATGCATCTCTTGAATATGCTTGTTAGCAATCAATAGGTATTCTGGTGCACCTTTCCAGTATTCACGACCATGCTCCAGGAGTAGGTTGCATGTGTCGCATTTGGCCATACCTTCGTTTCGTGTTGTCAATACCCTATAATGCTCCCACACCAGGGACAGAAGTTGACATCATTAATGATACCACCATCCAACTCCAAACCCGCAAATAGCGTGCCAGCCTGTATTGTCTAGATACCTGACTTTCTCATGCTTGCACTTGTCACATGTGCCCATGCCAACAACCGAGTAGGCCTTTACGACCTTCTTTGCTTCGCTCATCCCTTGATGTCCCTCCTAGTCCTCTTCTTGAGTGCCTCGACGTATTTCTGCATGTATTCAGCCTTGTCTTCAGGAGGGTTATTTCTTGCCCTTGCCCGCTCCTCACCAGATAGGATGTCAATCATCATCTATAGCCCCGTCATCGTCCTCTGGGACGGCGTAATCATCACCAAGTCCATCGTCATCCACATACCGTATCTCAACCTCGACGTCGTCTGGGTCACTCATGACTCTAGTAGGCGAATATCTGCCATTTACCTCCAACTCTACCTCATGCCTTGTCGGCTGCATGTGAAACCAAGTCTTGTTGTCAGGTCCGTCAGCAGTCTCCATCATCACACGAGCAAGAATACGCTCTGCTTCAACCTCCTCCGTATCAACCATGCCTTAGAGTAGGAAGCCTGAGGTATTTGTAGGTTCCTAATCACCAGCACATTTTTAAGGTACTGTCTTCCTGATGAAGCAAGGAGACGGCCTAACTAAGAAGACCCCCCCCACCCCTGTATTTCCACTGCAACTCCCGACGGAAATTGTTTCGGCTATTCAGTCCAGACCGAAGAGTGTTCTGGCGTCGCGGTGTTATGTGGGCGCAGTGATGGAGGAACGGTCAAGCCGTTTCTTAGAGCCGGGAGCCGCCCACATATATTCATTAAGAAAGAGCCGGGAAGCCGCGGGTTTTTCTGGCAGGGTTCCAGTGGAAATGAAGGGGGCGGGGGGTAGGTGAATATGAAGAAGAAAAAAGAGGTAGACCATGCAGCAGAGTTCGTTAGAGAGATAGAGGAATGGCTTGCTACGGCTAGTGATGTGCATGAGAAGGCATAAGACATATTTCCTAGATAGCCCTTGCTCTCTCTATAACAATGGTGAGTAGCAAGGTCTATGACCGCAAAGGTCAACTCTTTGTCTATCTGCCCAACTACTATGTTGAGAGGGCAGAGCTTAAGAGGGGTGACATGATGACAGTCTGGATGGAGAATGACGGCAAGCTTTGGATGAGGAAGGAGATTAATGCCCAGGCGTAAAAGGGCCCCCACAGATTGGGCGGCTATAAATCAGGAGATATCCGAGGGCAAGCTGCCTCGTGTCAAGAAAGACCCAATTACAGAGGCCCAGGATGAGTTAAATGAGCTCAAACTAAAGCGGGCCCAGAAGAGGGTAGAGCTAGACAAGAAGGCAATCGTAGATATGCTCGGTAAGCAGGAAGAGGCCCAGAAGTTGATGGACAATATTGCCGAGGGCAAGGAAATCATAGATGTAAGGCATGGAGGCCTGTACCGGCATGAGTGCAATTGCGACCTGTCGGCAGATGTCAAAAAGCTGCGTGGTGATGTCGACAAACTCAAAGCCAAAGACATTGTCGGCGGCGGTGCAGCAGACTTCTCAATGAGTGTTGTCGAGTCTCTAAACAAGAAGGTTGACTTATTAGAGAAAGGCATGAGTGAAGCCGTCAAACTGGTAGACAGACTCAAGGATTTGGTTGAGAAGAGAGATTCAGGTGCGGTCGACGCAGCTAAACTAATACTCGACGCCAAGATAAAAGGGGTGACTGAACGACAACCTGGAGTCACATGGGCAAAGCAATTGACTGACCGGCTAGACAAACTCTCCGAGTTGGAGAATCAAATCAAGTTGTTATGGCGAGCTGTGGATACCCAGGGGAATACCATAGAGACTATAGGTAGAGAATTCTACAAGGTGCTTGTCAACCTACATCTGATGTCAGACTTGTTTGCACACACCACAGCCCCCCCGCCGCAAGAACAAAAGAAGTAAAGCGCACGCTCAAAAGAATTTAGTGTGTACAGGCTGGCCAGTTCTCTAAAATTGCGCAAGAACGCCAGCACAGCCTGCAAAGCCGCTAGAGATAAGCCTAGTCCTGTATATTAGCTAGCCTTATAAAAGTGCTGGCATATGGAAAAAGAATTCCTAGCCAACCTTGAGAAAGAAGTCATTGCTAACGAGCCGCAGGAGATTCCAGTCAAAGACTCTGCTGGCGTTATCTATGAACGTTGGAAAGAAGTTCTAGACCGTTCGTGGGTTGCAGGCAACACATTTGTTATTGACGTTAGAGACTTGCCTGATGACCTTCGTGAACAGATTGAGCACGAGTATGACCTTGTTGTGTCAATCATGCGAAAGCTCAACGAGGATGCCGAAATACGAGTCAAGGGCTGTCCTCAAATCAGAATTCATGATATGACTCAAGCCGATGTTGGCCATCTAAGACAGGTAGAGGGCATCATTGTGGGCTTTGATGAAGATAGAAGGGTTAAAGTCCTGAGAGATGTCTGGCAATGTGAAGAAGGTCACATAGTCAGGTCAACTGGCCCTAGCACATTTCCGAGATGCAACTACATGACTCCCAAGATGTCTACTAGAGGTAAGAAGTTGCCATGTGGTGCAGCCCTGGTCCGAAACATTTTCTCAGAGCAAAAGAGGACTGACCTCTTCGCTGTAAAAATCGAGGAGAAAGACGAAAACCCGGACATTGAGGCATCGGGCATAGACATTGTCTTTGAGGGCTCTGAACTTGTCCGTGACGTTTTGACGGCCATCAAATCCGACAACAAAAAAGTCCGGATTTCAGGAGTTGTCACTCTTCTAGGAGGTAGAGGAGGCGAAGGCATGACGATGTGTTTGGATGGCAACAACATCGAGCTTATTGTAGAGTCTCGCATTACCCGCTATGACTCCCTTGTGAGGCGAGAAATACCCAGGGAAAGAATGAGGGCGCATGTCATGAAGCTTGCACGCTCCTATGCGCCACATATCGCAGGCCGCACAGAACTCAAAATGGGTTTGATGGCTCAAGCGGTGGGAGGTAATTATCATAAAATCGGTACTGCCAAAGTCCGTGGCGAGCTAAATATCTTCATTTTGGGCAGTCCGGCAACTGGCAAAACTCAGATGTTGAAATACATGGAGCACATACGTCCGAATAGTGTATACGTATCAGGACGTCAAGCTTCTCCAATTGGACTTACTGCTGGAGCCAGTTGGGGAGAGATTGGAATTGCTGGTCAATCTCCCAGGAGGAGGCAAGTATTCATGGGCGCCTACGCTCTGGCCCAGAACGGAATTGTTTGCCTCGACGAATTGCACAAGCGAGAGAAAAAAGACCTGGAGCACCTGGCCAGTGTTATGGACGACAATCAGGAGATTGTTATCGCTAAATCCGGGCTATTCAGAAAAATCCCCGTCACATGTGGCACTCTAGCTGCAGGTAATCCCCGGATTTCGGGAGGCATGTACGACCGTCGTATCGGTCTGATGGAGCAAATTGACAATGCCTACTGGCTTTTGTCGAGATTTGACCTAGTCTATGGCCTGAGCACAGATGACCAAAGAGACAAGGGGGCATCAATGAGGCACACAATTGCCGAGGCCTACAGGTCGTCATATGCACAGAGAGATGTAGAACAGTCTGATGACCCACTTACTCCTGCAGAAGAAAGAATCATTCTAGAGGGTGAATTCTATCCCTGGGAATACATCCAGGCTGAAGTCCAATACTTGCGAGACAACATCAAGCCTATCCTGGATGTCGGCTCGCCACAGTGGGATGCAATGGTAGAGTTCTGGGAGAAATTCTCCAAGACAAAGATGACCAATCTGCCAGTCGATGTCTTTGACCCCAGAAAGTTCAACTCTGTTCAAAGAGTCTCTGAAGCAATTGCCAAGCTCTTCAGGTCAACTACAGTTGAGATGGAGCATATGCAAGAAGCCATCGCCCTCTTTAGAGCGTCGATGCAGACAATCATATCGGCCCCACAAGCTGACCTTGGCTATGTGAGATTCGCCAAGTGGCTCATAGAGCAGAACTTAGACCCGTGCTACAATTGCGGTGGCAAAGGCTGTGATATATGTGGCTCAACAGGTGGCCATCTAATCCCTGTCACCTACGGTGAATGTGCTGACTATCCATACCCAGAAGAAGCGCGTCAGGCCTGGGATTACATGATTGCAATGGGCGCTCTTGTCAGAATGGAAGACAGTCTTGGAGGCCAGAGCTACAAGATTACTGAAGTCACAAGGGAGATGGCCCAGGGCGGATGGCGTGAGTCTGAGGAAAGAGATATTGCAGAGGATGTCCTGCATATGCTTAGAACATGACATGGTATTCCGTAAAAAGTGTGTCCTATGTTCACAACCTAGGTGCTCAGATGTGCGAACGCTCTGTAAAGAACATTGGGACGAATATGAGTATCTTACACATCATGATTGGGAAGGACTAAAAAGGATGGAGGAGAGGATTAAACAAAATGAATAAGAAGCCATGCGTTTTTTGTGGTGAGCCCCGGCATTTTGGCACGTACCTATGTGAGGAGCATTGGGCTGAATACGGTCGTCTAGGATTTCGGCCAAAGGAATTCGAGGCAATGAATGATAGGATAAGAGAGGCCTTGAAGAAAGACCCAACATTAGTAGAAGAAGTAGAAGGAGAATGACGTGCAGACATCAATTCTATCTAGAGCACGAGTTGAGTATGCCCATCTACTGTCGTATCCATCGCTGGTATTATTGCATCAAATGCAATGATAAACGTTGGGCTATACTAGAACCTGTTGAGTAAATGGTAGTCGGCAGGCCCTCCCTTTACACCATCTGTCAGTATCGCTATGAAGAGCATTTTGACATCTGGGATGAGTGGCGTGAACGCAATGCAGGTTTTGAAGTCAAGGAAGTAGAGCCGGAGTTTGTGTGCATCTGCGGCTATCAGATGCATACAATCCAGTATGCAGGCACACCACTCCTCTTCAAAAAAGGCGACGAGCTAAAGATAGAGGTATTCCCTCCCAGGATGACTGACATGGTATACCAGCGACAGCCAGTAACAATATTTAACGAGAAGTCCGGCAAGACTATGGCGTTCTATGGAGTGCAGTTTGAGCCACGAGGACTCATGCCCAGGGATTGGGTATCGCCTCAGATGGATGGAATTTTCACCATCATGGGGAAGGTCAGCGAGGCTCTAGGGAAGACAATAACTGAGTAATACTATTATCTGTGAATCGTCGTCTTGAAAAGCCGCAGTTGCAAGCTCAGCCAACTCCTCTCTTGTCCATCTAGACCTGTGAGTTTCATAGACGTTGCCAAACAAATCGTATTGAGTCTTGGGGTCTTTGGGAGTTGAGACTATCACAGCCTTGTGCTTTTGTAACAACTTCTTTAGCAGCTTCTTGCCCATTGGAAAGTCAAAATGCTCTAGCACGTCTATGAGTAGCACTAGGTCGTATCTGTAGTCTATCATGTCTACATAGTCGAATACATTTCCATGATACACGTTGTTGTAGATGAAGTTGTGCAGGGCTGTTATGTAATCTGGAAAGACCTCAATGGCGTCTATCCTCCTCTTGAAAGAGTATTCATAGCGACCGTCCCACAGCTCCAGGTACTCTCGAAGCAGCACTCCATACTTTCCAAAGCCAGGCCCTATGTCTAAAACGCTTTGAGGGTTCCGAGCACTGACAATATCTAGTATTTTGGGAATGACTTGGTAGCGACTAGACGGCAAGCCGCTGCTGTGAAGGGAGATAAGCCTCAACAAACTTCATAGTTATTGCATACCATGCATCATACATTCTAAACAACATGTCATACTTCTTTTGAGTCAGAGTGCCATGAAGCATTATGCTACTCAAAAATGTGTCCCACATCCTATCAATATTCTTTAGATACGTCTCTTGAGTGCGTAGCATCATAGTGGCAGTGGCCTGGACAAGACTGCTATAATCCATAAGTATTGGTTCCATCTGGACTTTGCTAACTAGCTCCTATGCTATATACTTGTGTTTAAATAGTGCGAGCATGGAGGACTCTAGCTGCCCTCCGCACAAATTAATTACAGATTGTGAGGGAGAAGCGGTCTGCATTCAATGTGGTATTGTCGTAAAGGCTGTATTTGATTCGGAAGAGATGGAGGATAGTCCAATGAGGGATGGAGTCCTTATTCCTACGCCTCGACGCAATAGCGATTATACATTAGCCGGGGCTCTGTCAGGTCGTATAAGTCAGGCCAATGTCGATGCTCATGGCAACAGCGTCAAGTCATTAACAGCGGTCTACAACCTGAGGAGAGCCGACAGATATTGGGCCAACACTTTTCAGAATGCCGACAAAAGTGTCAGGTCAGCCATCTGGATGATTATAATGCTGTGTGAGAAGCTCACCATTGGTGAAATAGTCAAGGAGAGAGCTGCTGGCCTCTACAGAAAAGCCTACACTGCTGGCGTCGTGCGCGGTCGTTCAACAAAGTGGATTGCTTGCTCATGCCTCTACTACGCAGCGAAGGAAGCTGGCTTCCTCAGACCTGCAGATGACTTTGTTCGTGCCCTTGAAGAGCCGACGACGGACAAGAAGGGCAAGAAGAATTTGTTTGCGAGTTACAAAGTCCTCACCAAAGTTTTAGACCTACCGTTGCCTGGCCCTATCTCTCCTTTGAGTGAGTTAACCAGGTATGCAACATCAATGAAGTTATCAGGATATTCTATCACCCGTGCTTCAGAACTCTACAAGAAAATCAAGTCGGTGGACCCCACCATCTTTGATGGGAAAAACCCCGGAGCCGTCGCCTTGTGTCTCCTTTACATTGCATCCAAATACTCCAAGGATGGCGGAGTAGGTCAGCAACTAATCTCGGGAGTAGGCAAAATCTCTGTAGTCACCCTCAGAAAGCGAACAGAGGAGCTTGTAGCTGTGTTAAGAAGGCTTGGAGAGCCAATTCCCGAGTCTTTGCTACGCCAGAAGACAGAATGGCCTATGGCCAACAGCATAGCACGTCTGAAGAAGAGGATATCACTAGAATATACAACCAATGTAGGAGTAGTCGAGTGGGGAGTAGAACCTGAGCTTGTGTGTGGGCCGCAGTCAATGCTAACTATAATGATGGTAGTCTAGCCATTCGCATAGTCTAAAAAGCGTCTGATATTGTCTACAAAGATATGATATTCAGATTCGTATACCTTCCAGCCTCTGCGCTTGATGATGTGGACTACTTTACGTGCCTCCCACTCCGGGCTTAGATTGATGCGCCCTCTAAAATATTCTAGCACTCCCATAACTATAGTCCAGGCAGTTTTGTTGGTACGTTGAAAATGGCCTATAAAGTCAGGTCGTTTACGCATAAACTCGTGATATTGCTTCTCGTCTTTACCATCCAAGAATTGTAAGAGATAGGGCAATGCGTACTGGTCAACCAGTGCTGAGATGTCAACCTGCTGCGGCTGATAATATCCCTGGGGTTGTGGATAATAATTCATAATTGCTCTTGCCTTAATTCTCCATCTACTGCTTTTAAGACCGTGATGTCTGCGAATTGCCGCCTATCCTGTATGGCTGTGTAGGCATCATAGCCTGCTATCATGGCTCTGAAGAGCCCATTCCACTTCAAGCCAAGCCTCGCTTTCCTCTCTGCTAGCATGCGGTGCAAAGAAGGTGTAATCTTGTAGTGAAAATCCCGATTCTCCTCTTCCTCAGGCTCATGCCAGGAAGTGTTGCCACAGATAGTGCAAATCTGATTCTTGTTGGCATGAATTCTCGTCTTCTTGGTGGTAGCGATGCTTCGCTCCTTCATGCGACTTTTAGCTACTCGGGCCTTTTAAGCCCACAACCTCTAGCGCGCTTGTATAACCATGAGTGAAGCTATGGTCCAACTCGAATTGCGAAAGGAGTCAATCGATGTTGGAAAAGTCGGGTTATTCAGTGGACTTTATGCGATTGTCGTCGACCTCGATGTGAAAGCCATCGAAGACGCGACCTCAAAGTACGCATTAGCCCAAGGATTAATCGACAATTTGAGCAACACAGAGGGCGGATTAACCTGCCGTGAGGTCATCGTTTATTTGGACTTAATCGACAGCAAAGCCGCTGCAATCATATCCGGTGACTGGAGACAGCCCTGGTATGCCAACAATGGTGGTTCAGCCATTGGTGACCAAGGATATTCCAGCTCGTCATATGCATATGCGACAAATGCCGGTTCTTATGCGAACAAAGTCTTAATCTACCAAACCAACGCAGCTCTGGCCAGAAACGACCGAAAGGTGTATGTGGCTTGGGGGCTCCGTCAGGTAGGAAGTGGACCTGCAAGGGACCACGCCGTATTGGCAACCAATGCCTGGATATGGAAACGGTCGGATGTAAAAACCATTGACCAGTGGATGATACAGCAACTCGAAACCATCGATGGGCAAGCCGTCTACGGGCAAACGCCGATTCTCTTCAAGAGAAACGACGATATGGCGGTTTGGGTCATTCCAAATGCGAGAAGTGCTATCAACTCTGCGAAATTCGACCAATTACAGGTGCTTATGAAGGTAGTTGAATCGCTCGGCACCACGGTAATGGGATAGGTATATACCTACTCATTCCGGTGGCAAGTTTTCCTCCTTTTAGAAAAAAGGTAGTATAAAATGAGCACGACTACAACGAGCCTCCCCTACACTAGTGTAGGCACGAGAATTCGCAAGAGTGTTGAATATATCCGTCACTACATGCATGTTTTGAGGGCTACCCTCGAAAGTGGAGACCTTCTGCTAGTAGTGCCCGGCTCAGATTTTGGGTATTACATTGTGAGGCCCGACACAGTCCCTGAAGTACTTATGGACAAGACCTACAACTTGGCTGTGCCTTTCACAACCAAGATTCCCAAGTTCTCGGCAACGACTGGCGCATCACAAAATAACTTATTGGTGACTAATTTCGACGTCGACAGGGGCGAAATCGCCTTCTACAAGCTGTCGGTGTTCGATGCAGGCATCAATATTACCGTCCAACAGCCAGGAGGTTTGTCGAGATTCACCGACAAGGCAGGCACTCGTAGGCTCAGATTCCAGAATACACAGTACTATCTGTCAACGCATGATTACGGAGGCTGTGCCGAGTTCTATACGTTCCAGGATAACACACCAGTGACGCTAACTGTCAGCTCTGAGCAATGTAATGAAGACACATTCTGGGCAAGAGTCAAGGTAGTGGGCTACAAATACCAATTAATCAAGGTACGCCCCAAGAATCCGAAGGCCGAGCCTCGTGTTGTAATTACGATTGATGTGGGGCAGCGCCAGAAGTAGGTGTATGTGAGATGGGTAATCTTACTCACCCCTGGTGGGAGCATTGGGCCAACCATTGGCCAGAGGAATGGCACGCGACTATCACGAGCACTAGCACACCTAGCGCCTCGTTTATGTTGCTGCCTATCTTTCCTCCCTTGAATGGACGGTCATTCCTTGCTGCATACCACTGCTCGAACCAATCCGGCTCAGCAGTCGTAGTGAACATGTGGGACCAATACATCAATGACCCAAGTGGCTTTACAACTGCAGGTCTAGGAGGCACAAGAGGCTCTAACGCTGCACCAGTCTGGACATTCCAAGTGCCAGCAGGAGCAGATATAGACGTCGAATGTGTCACAAGACCTTACTGGCAGTGTGCAGTAGCCGTACAGCCAGGTCAACAGCCAATATATCTTAGTCTCAGGATGTATCATTCGGTGCTAGGCTGATGGTGAATGCCTACTGACGACTTAATCAAGCGACGATACAGGGTTTTTAATGGCAGAGAGGTAGGGCTGAGCAACGATTCGCGCTCAGCTCAGCTCGAAGCTGAGCAATTAGCAGGTATTAACAGGGCTTATCAAGCCACAACCATTCCACAACAACAACAACCACTAGCAAGTAGTGGGAATACAGGGGTTATTTCGCAGGTTGTTGACCCAACTACAGGTCAATCCAAGACTACTTTTGGCGGAGTCCCTGCATTTCGAAGTGATATCAACCTAACGAACATCACGCTAGCAGCCGGTCAGCCTATGGCAAACCCCATAGACATTACCAATGAGAATGGCATACTAGTTGGCTGGACGGTAGC
>Ga0187779_10002524_pt1 | contig 11179 bp, 13 predicted proteins | sample 1015_Q2_SP10_10__FD_132435 | JGI IMG/M metagenome (GOLD analysis project Ga0187779, IMG submission 132435) | Tropical peat soil microbial communities from peatlands in Department of Meta, Colombia - 1015_Q2_SP10_10_MG | ecosystem: Environmental > Terrestrial > Soil > Wetlands > Peat | place... | reverse complement strand
GACTTGGAGCGACTTTTCGCGCGAGCTCACTCAGTCGTACCGCAATTTGGAAGTTCCTAGCGACACCATCTCAGACACGGAGAAGTTCAATACGCTCAAGAGCGTGGCCTTCTTCAAGGACTTCCGTGAACAGGAGCTGTGGGAGACACTGCGCATCACCTCCTGGCATAAATTTCCCGCCGAGCAGGCGATCATCCGGGAGGGAGATACGGGCGAGAGCTTCTACATCATCACCGGTGGCGAGGCCAAAGTCAGCAAGATGGGGCGGTTGCTCAACATTCTGCGCGCCGGCGACTGCTTCGGTGAAATGCTCTACTTCAGCGAGACCAATACGCGACGCTCGACGACGATCGTCTCGCTATCGCCGCTCAGTGTGATCGAGATCAAGGCCGCGGACCTCAGCCAGGCCTCCGACGCCTTGCAAAAGGACGCTAACAAAGCTTTCCTGCGTATCCTGATCGATAGGCTGACCTGGGCCAACAATCGGCTCTCTGCCGCCTAACCCGGCAAGCCACGGCGTACAGTTCAAGGTACGAGCACCGCTGCGCCGCGCACATGACCCTCCCGCAACCTGGCGAGAGTTTCGTTCGCTTGCAACAACGGCGAGATCTCGACCGCACTGCGAATTTGAACTCGCGGTGCAAGCCGGAAAAACTCTTCGCCATCGCGGCGTGTGAGGTTGGCCACTGACCTAACGCTGCGTTCACCCCAAAGGGCCTCGTAGGCAAATGATGGAATGTCGCTCATGTGGATTCCAGCACAGATCACCCGACCGCCCTTGCGCCAGGCCCGATCGTCCGTGCTACCCCACAACGCTAGAATAGCCTTCTTCCGCCTCGAAGATGTCCGGTGAGGCGTAATGTGAGCGTACGATGGAATCTTCGTTGATAGTCGATGGCTCGGCACAACCCGCGGCGCGCTGCCCCCGCTGCGGAGGAAACAACGACTGCGGCTTTGGCGGCGACGAAGCTTGCTGGTGTGCAACGCAGTTGGCACCACTGCACCCGGTGCCGGACGCCCCGCAGAATTGCTATTGCCGGCGCTGCCTAGCGGAATTGCTCGAGGATCAGCGTCGCTCGCACGGCTCGATCTAGCACCGGGACGACCCGTAGGAAGTCACTTGAGAGCCGAGCGAGCAAGCTTGCCGATTTCGGCCGGGTTGCGTGTGACCTTTATTCCGCACTGCTCCATCACCGCGAGCTTGTCTTCCGCGCTGCCGGTCCCGCCGGAGATGATTGCACCCGCATGGCCCATGCGCTTGCCGGGCGGAGCGGTGATCCCCGCGATGAAGCCCACGACAGGCTTGCGCATGTTGTCCTTGATCCAGCGAGCGCAGTCCTCTTCGTCAGTACCGCCGATCTCGCCGACCATGATTACCGCCTCGGTCTGAGGATCATCGTTGAACAGTTTCATGACATCAACATGCTTGAGGCCGTTTACCGGGTCCCCTCCGATGCCCACACAGCTCGACTGCCCCAAGCCGAGTTCCATCAGCTGACCGACTGCCTCGTAGGTGAGCGTACCGGAGCGCGAGACCACTCCCACCACCCCGCGCTTGTGGATGTGGCCCGGCATGATGCCGATCTTGATTTCGTCGGGCGTTATCAGGCCGGGACAGTTGGGACCGATCAGCTTGGTGTTGGTGTGACGCATTGCATAGCGCGTGCGGATCATGTCGTGCACGGGGATGCCTTCGGTGATGCAGATCACCAGTTCCAGGCCCGCCGCGACGGCTTCGTCAATGGCCGCGGCGGCGAATGCCGGCGGGACGTAGATGACCGACGCCGTCGCGCCGGTCGCCGCTTTAGCCGCCGCGACGGTATCGAAGATCGGAATGCCTTCGAACGTCTGCCCGCCCTTGCCCGGGGTGACGCCCGCGACAAAACAGCTCTTGCCGTTGCCGTAGGCGGCGCAGGCATGGGTGTGAAATTGGCCGGTCTTGCCCGTGATGCCCTGGGTAATGACTCTGGTATTCCTGTCTACGAGGATGGACATGCGTGCGACGACGAGTCAGAGGCTAGTATCTACGGTCTCTTGGCCGCAGCAACAACTTTTTGAGCGGCGTCGGCCATGTTCGCTGCAGATATGATGGCGAGGCCGGAGTCCGCCAAGATCCTTTTGCCGAGGTCAACGTTCGTTCCTTCAAGCCGCACCACCAACGGGACCGAGAGGTTCACCTCCCGCACCGCCTCCACCACGCCACGGGCGATCACGTCGCACTTCATGATGCCACCAAAGATGTTGATCAAGATTGCTTCTACCTTTGGATTCTTGAGCATGAGCTTGAAGGCCTCAGTAACTTTCTCGGCGCTGGCGCCGCCGCCCACGTCGAGAAAATTCGCCGGTGACGCGCCGTAGAGCTTGATGATGTCCATAGTGGCCATCGCGAGACCAGCGCCATTCACGAGGCAACCGATATTGCCGTCGAGCGAGATGTACGATAACCCGAACTTGGACGCCTCGATCTCGACTTCGTCCTCTTCATCGAAATCGCGCAACGCCAAGATGTCGGGGTGTCTAAATAGGGCGTTGTCGTCGAACGTCATTTTCGCGTCCAAAGCTAAAACGCGGCCGTCACCGGTCACTGCCAACGGGTTGATCTCCACCAGCGACGCGTCGGTTTCGTCGAACGCCTTGTACAGCCCTTGCAGTAACGCTACAGCCTGTTGTGTTAGCGCGCCCGGAACGTGAATTTTGCGTGCAACCTCAGCCGCCTGCTCCGCGCCCAGACCGGCAAGCGGATCGACGTAAGACTTATGAATTCGACCGGGCGTCTTTGCTGCGACCTCCTCGATGTCCATGCCGCCTTCGCTGGAGGCCATAAGCACCACGCATTGTGAGCGGCGGTCGACCACCAAGCTCGCATAAAGCTCCTCGCGGATCTCAATCGCCTCCTCGATGAGTAGGCGTTTCACGATGCGCCCCTCGGGACCCGTCTGATGCGTGATCAGGCGCATGCCTAAAATTTCCGATGCGCGCTGCCTGAGTTCGAGAGCTGAGCGAGCTACTTTCACTCCGCCGCCCTTTCCTCGTCCACCGGCGTGAATCTGGGCTTTGACGACGCAGCCCGATGCTCCAAGCTCGCTGCCTGCTTCGACCGCTTGAGCGACATCAAAACAGGCGATGCCGCGTGGCACAGCTACACCGTAGCGGCGCAGGATATCCTTTGCTTGGTACTCGTGGATCTTCACTGTTCTGCGTCCCTCCTCCGGGACGCCTGGAGGCAGCAACCTGCGATAAACAAAGCCGGCGAAGTATAACCGAAGGGAGCGTTGCCCCACGCCCTGACCAAGGACGTCACTAAGTGCTCAAGTTGTGTGGAACCACGCCGTTAGCTAGCTGCAAAGTCGACAGCGAAATCAGCGCGGGTCTGAAAGGGAGATATCCAGTTCTGACCCGTCTTCGTTCAGGAGGGCACCATGGACCGGACATTCAGGGCTCGGGGACTAAACGATGTTGGAAGCTTCGCTTCAAGCGTAGTCCTGCTCGGTTTGGCGGTCTTAGGAATCGCCGGCCTCGCCTATCATGCCCTAGCACCTGAGGGGCTGATAGGACCATGGCTGGGACGGTTATGGGCCAACCACCCGATATCAGCCACACTGGTCCTAGTCGGACTAGTCGCAATGACCTTGACCGCGCGCTCTCAATCCGGCTTCTCTATTGGACCGATGCAACGAAATGGCGACGGTCCCCTCTACCTGCTTGTGGCATTCGGCACATTTTTTGCGTTCAGATGGCTTGTGATCGGGACGCTGTGAGCATCGGTGTCCGAAAGGTTTAAGCCTCCTCCCCCTGTTGGGGAACTTGGGCAGCGGGTCTCCTCCCCCTAGCTGCCCTTTTTTTGCCCAGTCGTCCTCGCAGGCCCTTTCCCTAAAGTTCCCCCCAGCCTTGCCGATAAGAAAATTGGTCTCCTCCCCTGTTGGGGATTTGCGGGCAGCATTCTCCTCCCTTGCTGCCCGCTTTCTTTTTCATCGGCTAGTTCGACGACGGTTTCGGTGCCTCAGACGGGGCCGTTGGGTTTGCGCCCTGCTGGCGCTCACGGTATAGCCGCTGGATCTCCGCGTAGGCTTTGTCATGGTTCTGCTTGGCCTGCTGAGCACGAACCTTGGACTCGTCAAGAGCCGTTCTGGCCTGGTCCAACTTGACCTTCTCCTCCTCCACGCGCTTCTGCGCACGAGCTAGAGAGTCTTCGGTATCCTTCACACGCCGTTCCTGGCTCTTAACTTCGGATTGAGCGCTGTCCAGCTCTTCGCGCGCGTTGCGCAGCCGCGTCTGTGCTCCGGACAACGAATCTGCGGCGTAGGCCACGGTTCTGTCCGCCCCGAGACAAAAGATCCCCAGGGCTAGTGCTAGTGATACCGAGATCCGGCCGATTGATATGTGCGATGTTTCGGGAACAATATTCATGGCGATGAATAGTCGCAGGACGTCGGACAAGCAAGTGGGGAAATGGTGCCGGATAGAGGAATTGAACCCCCGACCTTCGCATTACAAGTGCGCTGCTCTACCGCTGAGCTAATCCGGCGTGCCGGTATTATGCCCGCCCTTGTCGGATCCTGTCGCCGATGGCCGCGACTACTTCACCACCTGCAGACGTGGGCGCCGCCCAGGTGGTGGGTCAGGTCTGTCTCCTCCGCCACCTGGCTTGCCCCCTCGCTCATTACCTTTGCTCGATATGGGCACCACGGGCACGTCGCCAGTTGGACTATGAAATGCCATCCCCTGCCCGTTCTCTTTGGCGAAAATGCCAGCCACAGCGGTAATCGGCACAGACACTTCCCGAGAGACGCCATTGAATCGCGCCGAGAACTGGATCAAATCATTCCCGATCTTCAGATTGCGCGTTGCGTCAGCGCTGATGTTGAGAACGATCTCGCCATTGCGCACAAACTCCAGCGGAACACGCGTGTTAGCGTCGACTTTGACGGCGACATACGGGGTGAGACCGTTGTCCTCGCACCACTCGCAAATGGCCCGAATCAGATACGGTGTCGTGGAAGACGGAGCCTTCACTTGCGCATCACCTTTTCCGAAGGCGTCAATGCTTCAATAAACGCCGGCCGACTGAAGATACGCTCGGCGTATTTCATCAACGGCGCGGCCTGTTTCGGCAACTGAATACCATAGTAATCCATACGCCACAATAACGGGGCGATGGCGACATCGAGCATGGAAAATTCGTCTCCGAGCATGTACTTCTGCTTGACGAAAACAGGCGCGATCTGGGTCAAACTATCTCTGATCACTACGCGTGCCTTGTCGGCAAATTTTTGCGGTCCCTTCTCAATCGTGTCGATGTGGCAAAACAGCTCTTGCTCGAACCGAAACAAAAACAATCGTGCGCGTGCGCGCATGACCGGATCGGCAGGCATAAGCTGAGGGTGTGGGAACCGATCATCGATGTACTCGTTAATGATGTTCGATTCGTACAGGATCAAATCCCGTTCGACCAGTACTGGCACGCGGTTGTAGGGATTCATCACTGCCAGATCTTCGGGCTTGTTGTAAAGGTCGACATCTACGATCTGGAAATCCATGCCTTTCTCATAGAGCACGATCCTGCAGCGCTGGCTAAAGGGACAGGTGGTGCCCGAATACAAGGTCATCATAGGTCAGTTCGGGCGCGACGCGCCCTGATGAATGCCTTTCCAGTATTCCTTCTTCAGAAGGAATACTGGAACAAACAGCAAGCTGAGAAAAATCAAGACAGCGTATCCAATCCGGACGCGCGTCTCGCGGGCGGGCTCACTCATATACACAAGATAGTTCACCAGATCGGCGATGAGCCTGTCGTAGGCTGCGATTGATAGCTTGCCCGGTGTTTCCAGCACGAAGGATTCGGCGCCCCTAGCTGAGTCGATCTCGGGAACTGGCTGCGACTTAAGCACCTGCTCTCCCTGCAGCTCATACAGAACGTGGGGCATTCCCACGTTGGGAAATACCAGATTGTTCCAGCCGCTGTCCCGTCTGTCATCGCGATAGAACGAGCGCAAGTAGGCGTACAGCCAATCGGCGCCGCGCGCTCGCGCGATGACAGAGAGATCTGGGGGTGCCACACCAAACCACCTCTTGGCGTCGCTGCGACGCATGGCCACCGTCATTGTGTCGCCAACCTTGTCCGCGGCGAACATCAAGTTATCCATGATCTGCTGTTGAGTTAGACCTAGGTCCTCAAGCCGGTTGTAGCGCATTGATTCGGCGCCGTGGCAGTTGAGGCAATAATTGACGAAAACCTGTGCGCCGCGCTGAATCGAGACCGCGTCGCGTGGGTCGATGGGCGCACTCTCGAACCTCGCCTCCTTGCCTGCGGCAACTGCGATGAGCGGAAGCAAGAGAATCTGAATCAGGATGGCTCTCATCGAAATGCCGGTTCTCCTGGTCACCTGAAGATATCTCTAGGCCAGGCGCTCAGGCTCAGGCTTGGTTTTGTCGATCCGGCTGTACCAGGGCATGAGCAGGAAAAAGGCGAAATACACCACGGTAAAGAGCCGCGCCAGGATTACGGCGACGTCTGTCTTGCCGATACCCCCCAAGAAATCCGTCGGCTGCGTTCCAAGCCAACCCAGTACTATGAAACTGATGACGAACAGAGCGAGAGCAACCTTGTAGTAAGGCCCCTTGTAGCGAATCGATTTGACGCGGCTGTGGTCGAGCCACGGGAGAAAGAAGAAGATGAGCACCGCGGCAGCCATTACCAGCACACCCCAGAACTGCGTATGGAGAAACGCAGGGACCGCGCGCAACATGGCGTAGTAGGGAGTGAAATACCAAACCGGCGCGATATGGGGGGGTGTCTGCAAGGGGTTAGCCGGGAAGAAGTTGTTATCCTCCAGGAAATAACCCCCTACTTCGGGCGCGAAGAACACGATGAAGCTGAATACGCCCAAGAAGACCACCACACCAACCAAATCCTTGACGGTGTAGTAGGGATGGAAAGGAACACCGTCCACCGGATGTCCAGTCTTGGGATCCACCTTTTTCTTGATCTCGATCCCATCCGGGTTGTTCGAGCCGACCTCGTGCAACGCTATGAGGTGGACAACGACCAGAGCGAGCAGCAGGAGCGGAATGGCGATGACATGGAAAGCGAAGAAACGGTTCAGGGTGGCATCCGACACAACGTAGTCGCCACGAATCCACACCGCCAGGTCGTCGCCGATCAGAGGGATGGCGCCGAACAGATTCACGATCACTTGCGCACCCCAGTATGACATCTGCCCCCAGGGCAGCAGGTAACCGAAGAAGGCTTCAGCCATCAAGCACAGATAGATGAACACGCCGAACAGCCATAGAAGCTCGCGCGGCTTACGATAAGACCCGTATAGAAGGCCTCGAAACATGTGCAAATAGATGACGATGAAAAACATCGATGCGCCGGTCGAGTGTATGTAGCGAATGAGCCAACCCCATTCGACGTCGCGCATGATGTACTCAACTGACTGGAACGCTTGCTGGGCGTCGGGCTTGTAATTCATCGTGAGAAAAATGCCGCTCACGATCTGGATCACCAGCACGAACAGCGCGAGCGACCCGAAGTAGTACCAGAAGTTGAAGTTCTTCGGCGCGTAGTACTCCGAAACCTGGCTCTTCCAGAGTGCGGTGAGCGGGAAGCGCTCATCCACCCATTGCAACAGCGCTCGAGCCTTGCTCATGCTTCAGGCTCCCGTGTCATCGCCGATCCTCAGGCGGGTATCACTTAAAAACTTGTATGGCGGAACTCTAAGGTTGGTCGGTGCCGGCACATCTTTGAGCACCCGACCCGCCAAATCGAATTTCGAACCATGGCATGGACAGAAGAAACCTCCCAGCCAGTCCGCGCCCAATCCGCTTTCTGCACCAGGCTGAAGCTTCCCGATCGGCGAGCACCCAAGGTGCGTGCAGATTCCGATGAGAACGAGATATTCCGGCTTTCGGGAGCGGTATTCGTTCTTGGCGTATTCGGGCTGACTCGACGCGTCCGACTTAGGGTCCGCTACTCTCTCGTCCATCGCCTTCACGTCGGCGAGCATTTCCGACGTACGATGCACGACAAAAATCGGTTGGCTCCGCCACTCTGAGCGGATCATCATTCCCGGTTCGACCTTCGAGATATCAACTTCGACGGGAGCACCGGCGGCACGAGCCCGTGCACTTGGGAGCATACTTGCAACGAAGGGCACGGCCGCCGCCGCCGCTGCCACGCCCCAGCCAACGCTGCTGGCGGCCAAGAGAAACCGTCGCTTACCTCCTTCGACCTCGGATCCAGCCATTCAGAAGCGTTCCTTGGTGGTAGCAGAGCGGAAAAACGACGTATTCTAGTCAAAACTACCGTGCGGTTACAGCTTTTTGAATCTAAGATTCTGTTTTATATGTATTAAGATGAACTACCAGCGAGGTCTGACCGGCGGCAACTGCGTAGGCAAGGGCGATTTTGCGTTGCGAGATTCGGCTAAAGCAGCGCCCGTTCACGCCTCGCCAGAGGGACAAAAAAAAGCGCAATCCATTGGGATTGCGCTAACTTCCACCAAAGGAGGAGGATGGAAAGGAACCTCACAAATACTGCGTGCGACAGCCAGATTGTGGTGGAAAGCCGGTGGCGACGCAAGTTTTTTGTGCACCGCAGCTTAGTCTATTGAGTAGCGGTCGGCTCCAAGCCGCAAAGTACCTGCTGTGTGAGGAACGGGCGCGCGAAAGCGGCTGGAGGCTGGCTCGAAGCACTGATCGTGTTTCCACAACCTGATGGCTGGTAGAAAGACCCTTGAAGATACGTGTGAAGTGGATTGAGAACGCGAGCTTTGTGGCCGAGACGCAAAGCGGTCACGCAATAATTATGGACGGCGCACCAGAGGGCGGAGGTCGAAACATCGGTCCGCGACCGATGGAGACAGTGCTAGCGGGGACGGGCGGCTGCACGGCCTATGACGTGGTCAACATTCTGAGAAAGGGGCGACAGCGGATCAGCGATTGTGTTGTGGAGGTCGATGCCGTGCGCGCCCCCGATGACCCCAAGGTATTCACTCGCATCCACTTTCACTTTGTGATCAGCGGCGAGTCGATCGATCCCGCGAAGGTGGAACGGGCCATCGAACTATCAGCGAAGAAGTATTGCTCCGCCTCAATCATGCTCGGAAAAACCGCCGAGATTACCCACGACTTTGAAGTCAGGCGAGTATCCAGTGATCGCCTCGACGCAGCGAAGACGTAACAGCGCACAAATCCAGAACGAGCTCTCGACCATAAGCCGAGACGCGAAACGCATCGCTCGACGTACCCAGTGCGGTAGCTCTGCAGCGCCCTGACTGCGCGCGGCGACTGCGTGCGCGGCTTCATCCCGTTTCATCTGTTCGAGGATCGCGCGGCTGCGCTGGTCTGCCGCGGGCAACCGCTGGAGATGACCATCAAGATGGCTTTCAACCTGACGCTCAGTCTCTGCGAGGAAGCCCAAGTTCAAGCGATCACCCAGCATTCCTGACACCGTGCCCAGGACAAAAGAACCCGCGTACCACAAAGGGGCAAGCAGGCTCGGGCGGCCGCCCAGCTCTTCCAGCCGACGCTGGGTCCAGGCGAGGTGCTGCGTTTCCTCAGCGGCAGCGCGCGACAGCAGCGCCCTTACACGCTCTTCCTTGGCGACCAGCATCTGCCCTTGGTACAGGCCTTGGGCGCTAACCTCGCCGCTATGGTTAACCCGCATCAGTCGGAGAGAGAGCTCGCGCTCGCTCCCGGCCATCGCTTGATCCGAACCAAGCGCTCCTGGAACGGCACGTGCCAACGACGGGCGCGCGAATAGCGTCCGCAGGCCGCTGTCCATAGACCCAATCAATCGATCGGACAGCTCCCATGATCCACGATGGCGCGCTGGTGGACGGCTGCTAATCATTTCTTCCTGAGGTAGAACACGAACTCGCCGCCGGCCGCTTCCGAGGCAAGAAGGTCGTTCCCGGTTTGACGCGAGAATGCCTGGAAGTCGCGCACCGACCCTGGATCGGTTGCGAGCACCCTGATCACCTGTCCCGAAAGCATGTCGTTCAATGACTTCTTCGTGCGCAAGATCGGAAGCGGGCAGTTCAGGCCGCGGGCATCGAGTTCGCGATCGAATTGCATTGTGGCGAAATGAGCACCGGGTGCCCTAAGCTTTTGCGTCGTTATCCCGGAGTGGCAATCGGAAGACCCGCACGCGCCCATGCCGCCAGGCCACCCTGCAGATTGTAGAGACGGGCGAAACCTTGTTCGGCTAGCCATGCGCAGGCCTGGGCCGAGCGAGCGCCCGACTGGCAGTAAATCACCAGCACCGCCTGCGGATCCAGCTCCCCATAGCGCTGAGGGAGCAAGCTCAAAGGGATATGCCTCGCGCTTTCGATCAGTCCACGCGCGACCTCGGCATCCGTACGAACGTCGAGCAGCGCAACGGGCGCATCCTTGCGCAGTTGCTCCAACTGAAAAGGATCGATGGCGCTGACTGCGGTCATCGTTGGGTAGTCACGAGTCTGGCAATCATACCAGCCCGCCACCCCCAAAGAGAGGCCTGCTAAACGACGAGGCTGCGATCGAGCAGGAGCTGAGACAGGCGCACGTCAGCGGATTCGAGGCGCATTACCAGCAGCTCTAGGAACGCCGCAGTGAACTGATGGCGGCAGCCATCCGTGGCCGCGTTAAGAGCATCCGACTTGATCTCGATCACCGTGATGTCGTTCACGCTGGAAACACTCGCGCTACGCTTGAAAGGTCGCCGCCCCACGTATGCCATCTCGCCGAAGCACTCCCCCGCTTTGAGAATGCTTAGCACGCGTTCACTCTTTGTAACTCTGACTTCCCCCGAAGACAAAATGAAGAACGATGTGCCGGTCTCGCCCTCGCGGATCAGCGTCGTGCCGGCTGCGATGCGATGCCAGTTCGCGATGTGCAAGACCTGCCACAAGTCGACATCGGAGAAGTTGCGGAAGAACTCGAGGCGACGCAGCGTGTTGAACTTTTCGGTATCCGGAACCGGTTGCTCCGGCGTCTGCAGATTGTTGAACACCCGGACAAGGTCTTGCGCCAGCTCGTCCCAGGTTTGATAGCGGGCCTCCAGGCGCTTTTGCAGCATCTTCTTGACGATGTGATCGACCGATGCGGGAATCTCAGGTCGGAAGATGCTGGGCGGTGGCGGATCCACGTTGATAATCTGGAACACCATGCTGTAATTGTTCGTGGCCTTGAACGG
>Ga0187779_10002522_pt1 | contig 11180 bp, 11 predicted proteins | sample 1015_Q2_SP10_10__FD_132435 | JGI IMG/M metagenome (GOLD analysis project Ga0187779, IMG submission 132435) | Tropical peat soil microbial communities from peatlands in Department of Meta, Colombia - 1015_Q2_SP10_10_MG | ecosystem: Environmental > Terrestrial > Soil > Wetlands > Peat | place... | reverse complement strand
TTTTAGAGGCGCTCAGGGACCGCAGCAGGTACAAGGGAAAGTGCGGCACCTGCAGGAGGTGGGCGCACTGCAGAGGATGCAGGGCGATTGCGTATGCTTTCTCCTCTTCCCAGGGAACGGACGATTTCCTCGCTGATGACCCACAGTGTTTTCTGGATACGTGATGCTTGCAAAGGAGATATGGGAAGACGGAGAGAAATTCAACATTCTGATTTTTACCCATCCCTCCACCATCCCGCTTTCCCTTTACATAATTTTATCGTCGCAACTTACAACTCCTATTTTTGTGAGAATGCCAAGATCGATTAAAAGCAATGGCACAAAGTGACAGCCCAGGGGCATGGCGCCGTTAGCATGAGCGAAAGGCAGGTACCAGACCATGGAAGCGTTAGCCACGATTTTTTCCCGAAGGAGCATCCGGCTTTATTCCGCAAAACCCGTGTCAGGGGAGATGGTTAACGAGATATTAAGAGCTGCGATGAGCGCCCCATCCGCAGGGAACGAACGTCCCTGGCACTTCATCATCCTTACCGACCGTGCCATTCTCGATGCAATTCCGAAATTCCATCCCTATTCCGCCATGCTGAAACATGCACAAATGGCGATCCTGGTGTGTGGTGATGTGACGCTTGAAAAGCACAAGGGCTACTGGACGTTGGACTGCGCAGCGGCCACAGAGAATATGCTTCTTGCGGCCCATGCCAAAGGACTTGGTGCGGTCTGGTGCGGTGTCTACCCCACCGAGGACCGGATGGAAAATCTGAAAAGGTTGCTCAATCTGCCGGACCACATAGTGCCGTTCTCGCTCATTCCGCTTGGCTTCCCCGCAGAAGAGAAACAGGCACCGGACCGATTCGACGGTTCGCGAGTGCATCAGAACCGATGGCCATAAAAATCGGACAGACGGGCTTCATCGGGAAAAGGACGATCAGCACGAACGCTACTCCCATCGATGAGATCGTTAAGGTTAATATCGAGTGCTGGGTATATCAGGAGAGATTTTAAAACCGGAACAGGGTAGAAAGACGTCAGGTCATCATGGAGCAGAATCAGACAGAGCAGTTTTTTGCGGCGAGGCAGGATATATTCCGCAGCCTCTTTTATGACATCCCCCTCCCTATGTGGGTGTATGATCTCGACACGCTTGCGTTCCTCGATGTGAACCACGCAGCCATGCGGTTTTACGGGTACTCTCGCGAAGAATTTCTTTCCATGACGATCAAGGATATACGACCGCCTGAGGACATCCCCCTTATGATGAAGAACATAGCGAGACTTGGACAGGGGGTCAGCTTGTCCGGCACATTGAGACATCGTAAGAAGGACGGGACGGTGATTGACGTTGAAATCATTTCACATGGGAGCACATTTGGCCAGAGGCGGGTCCGATTTGTTATCGCGAATGATATCACAGCCCGCAGGAGGGCAGAGGAGGAACTGCGGCAGTCAGAGGAAAGATACAGGGACTTGTTCGAAAACGCGAACGACGCCATATTCATCGTGGATGCAGATCTTCATTATGTCGACGTGAACAAGAAAGCCGTTGCACTCCTCGGATATTCGAAGGAGGAACTGCTTGCCATGAAGATTCCCGACGTGATCCCATCCGAACAGCTTACCCGGTCGTTGGTGGAATTCGAGAAATTGCGGAGCGGAGGCTCCTATGAAAAGTTTGTCGGAAAGATAAGGACGAAGGACGGTCGGTGGCTGGATGTCGAGGTCAACTCGTCAGCGATTGTGTCAGACGGCAAAGTCACCGGATCACGAGACATCCTGAGGGATATCACCGATCGTAAGAAGTTGGAAGAAAAACTTTTGCGGTCCCAGAAGCTCGAATCCCTCAGTGCCCTTGCCGGCGGCCTTGCGCACGATTTCAATAATCTTCTGACGGCGATCCTTGGCAATATTTCCCTCGCAAAGTTCGATCGTCCTGACAACACCATCTATAGCCGGTTGGAGGAGGCTGAAAAGGCCACACTTCGTGCGCAGCACCTTACACAGCAGCTCCTGACCTTTGCACGTGGCGGCACACCGGTCATGAAAACGTTATCGATACATGAATTGGTCAAGGACACGGTCGCGTTCGCCCTGCGAGGATCAAGGAGTATGAGCGAATTATCAATCCCCGATGACCTAAAGCCTGTCGAAGCGGATGATAGCCAACTGACTCAGGTGATCAACAACCTGATCACGAACGCCGATCAGGCCATGTCAGAAGGCGGGACGGTCAGAGTCACGTGCGAGAACGTTGCGCTAGCCGGGGATAGCGGTTTGCCTCTCCCTTCGGGGGACTACGTGAAGATATCAGTCACGGACGGAGGGGCAGGCATTCCACGGGACCAGTTCGAGAAGATTTTCGATCCTTATTTCACAACCAAGCAGAAAGGCCGCGGGCTTGGTCTCGCAACGAGCTATTCTATCATCAAGCGGCACGGCGGCCACATTGCCATAGAATCCGAGCCGGGAACGGGGACGACGTTCAGCGTCTATCTTCGCGCCGCAGGAAAGGGTGCCCCATGGAAAAATGCTGACAGAGTCATTGTTCCACGCGGCAGTGGAAGGATCCTGGTCATGGATGACGAGGAGATAATTAGAGATGTTGCCGACGGGATCCTGAGCAGGCTCGGGTACGAGGTCGAATGTGCAGGCGACGGTGCCCATGCTGTCGAAGTGTATGCACAAGCAAAAAAAAAGGGCAGACCCTTTGATGTTGTCATCGTGGACCTGACGGTACCGGGCGGGATGGGAGGAAAGGAAACGCTCAAAAAATTACGGGAGATCGATCTGAGGGTGACGGCGATCGTTTCAAGCGGATACCCCGATGATCCCATCATGGCCGAGTACGGGAAATACGGTTTCCGTGGCGTGGTGTGTAAGCCGTATACTCTCGAAGAGCTGAGCGATGCCGTGCAGAGAGCAATCAAGCCTAAAAGTGGATAAGGCGAGAGGGCGGAAAAGGACGGGGCTGCAGCAATCGGCGAGCGTCCCGAACAATGTGACAGGAATCACATTTGACCTCGCGTTTGCGCACGACGAAAAACCAAATTTCGTTGACAACTTTTGGGATGTATGCTATCTTAACATCAGTGACCTGATGCCGTTAATGTTCGCCTCATATCTTGTCTTTACTTTTCCGATGATTTATACAGAACGATAATAATACAATGTGAGGAGGATTCTATGAAGAACAGAAGCGCATTATTTCTCGTATTTATTTTGTCAATCAGTTTGCTAGCACTCTGGGGCTGTCCCAAAAAAGCGGAAGTGACTGCAGCGCCTGAGCAGAAGGAAGCGCCCGCACCTGCGCCGCAGGAAGAGGTTAAACCGGAAGCGGCCCCGGCGCCAGCTCCTGCGAAGGAGGAGGTCCCGGAGCGCGCCGCTGCTGCGCCCGAGGGGCCTCAGGCGGTTTATTTTGATTTCGATAAATCCTTCATTCGTGACGATGCAAAACCGGTCATGAAAGCCAACGCCGAGTGGCTCAAGGCGCATCCCAAGGCGAAGATTAGGATCGAAGGCAACTGTGACGAGCGCGGCACCAAAGAATACAACCAGGCCCTTGGCCAGCGCCGCGCGGCAAGCGCCAAGAAATATCTAACCGATATGGGAATTGCGGCCGGCCGCATCTCGCTTATCAGCTACGGTAAGGAAAAGCCGACCTGCACTGAGAGTACCGAAACATGCTGGCAGAAGAACAGGCGTGACGATTTTGTCGTGAGCCAATAGAATCGTACCCAACACTGTACGGCGTGGGGAAAGAGGAATGGCGACATTCCTTTCAACCCACGCCGTGCGTTTATTGTGTAGCAGTAATTCGTTCCCGCTCGAAGGTCGAATGATGCCCAGAGCGTTCTCAACAATCAATATGAAACCAGAGACACTTTTCATGCTTTCGCTGTTGTTTGCTCTTCCGGCGTGTGCACCCCAGGCCGAATTGGTGAAGACTCAGTCCGCAGTGTCCGATGTGCGCGAGGACACAAAGACGACAAAAGCGCGCGTTCAGGAACTGCAGCGACGGCTCGACGCACTTGAAGAGAATGTCAAGGGCACCGTCGATGCGCAAAAGATCATGGCCGACTACGGCGCCAAAACGGACCAGCTCACCACGGATATCCAGCTCCTTCAAGGGAAACTTGAGGAAAACAACTTCCGCATTCAGGAGCTCGCGCAGAAACTCGACGATAAGAGCTTTAAAATATCCGAGCTTACAGCCAGAGTGGACGAGCTTGAGGGCAGGACAAAGTCGCTTGCCACCGGCACATCTGGTGTATCAACGGGACCGGCCGGGACGGTGCCTGATAAGGATAAAAAGTCGGCGCCGAAGTCCGTTGAACCATCTGAAGCTTATCATCAGGCTATGAACGACTATAACAGCGGAAACTTCGACCTTGCCCTTGCTGGTTTTCATAACTACGTTACGCAATTTCCCGAGACAAGCCAGGCGGACAAGGCACAGTACTGGGAGGGCGAGTGCTACTATGCGAAGAAAGATTTCCCCAAGGCCATAGATTCCTTTTCAAAAGTGATCAAAACCTATCCCAAGAGCGAAAAGGTTGCCGGTGCAAAGCTCAAGATCGGATACTCCTACCTGAACGAAAAAAATACCGCTAAGGCCAAAGAATATTTAAATAAGGTTATCAAGGAACATCCCGGTACCAAGGAAGCCCAGCTTGCCAAGGAAAAGCTTCGCAAGATAGGCAAGTGATGCTCCGTTGCTGGAAGCAGAGCCCGCATTGGTTCGTAGCCCGCTGATATCCCGGCCATCCATACAAAAGAACAGTATTCTCATCGCCCGTACCGTCAACTCACTTTCTTTGTGGTGCTCTTAATACGGCTAGAAAATGATACATTCTTTTCTTCTAGCGTTCTCCCTGACTTTGTTAGCATTCTGATCTTCCGGATTAATCAGACATTCATGCCGGTCCATATCAGACAATTCAAATATATGGAATTCAAGGAGGCACAAAAGAAACTGAAACCTTTGGCGTCAGTCTTGGTCTGGTATGGGGCGGCGCCTTATTTGTCACTATCTGGCTGTCCTATTGCACGAGATACGGAAGCATTTCTTGATCCCAGGGCACTCCATTTACCTGGCTATGTTTTCGCCGGAGGGGAGCGTTCTCGGGTTATCCCGCTTTCTTAACTTTTCCGGTATTTTGTTTTTATCAATCCTCTATTTTCGAGCCGTGAAAATTCCTTTTTATGCTATCTTTCATTGTAGGAAATACTACATTCCATGGCGCAGGCGCTTCAATCCGGCACATCTGCCGTCCTTTTATTTTATAACTATTTGATTTTTCACATAGATCTGACGACCCATTTTGGCCCGGGCATTGCATCTATTGTTTCAGGAGGAAAATAATGAGGACAATGCTCATCATTGTGATAACTGTACTTTTAGCGATTCCCGTAGTCTCTCATGCCGACGAGGCTGTGATAATTCTCCAGGATCTGGAGCAGGAAGCGCTAAAAAATAATCCCGAAATAGGCATGGCCGGGAAAAGGGCGGAGTCGGCGGAAGAAAAGAAGTCGCTCGCCGCTGCCATGCCAGATCCTATGATTGGCTATGAGATCCGGAACGTAGGTGCGCTCGGAACGTCCACCGTGGGCAAGGAAGAGATGAGCATGCAGGGTGTGATCTTCACCCAGGAGATTCCCTTCCCTGGCAAACTCTCGACAAAAGGCAATGCGGCGCGGAAGCAGGCCGAACGTGAACAGGATAATTCGCGGGAGACGAGACTCCGGGTATTGAGCGCCCTTCGGTCCGCCTATTACGATTATTATCTTGCATACCGGTCATCGGACATTCTGGAAGAGAACAAGGAGATCATGAAGAATTTTCAACGCATTGCCGAGACCCGTTATGCCACGGGCCAGGGCATCCAGCAGGACGTGCTTAGGGCGCAGCTCGAGGTGTCTATGCTCCTGGAAAAGCTCGCTATGCAGGAGCAGAGAAAAGAGACACAGCGCGCCACAATCAATACCCTTCTTGGCAGCGACCCTCGGGCCCCGCTGGGGCGGCCCGGAGACCGGCTTGCTACGACCTTCGGGACCGGCCTCGATGAGCTTTCCAGCATGGCAGTTGCCCATTCGCCTTCTCTCAGCGCAAAACACCGGATGGTGGAGCAGAGCGAATCTGAGCTGTCGTTGAGCCATAGGGAATACCTTCCGGACTTGCTCGTCTATGGCGGGTGGTTCACCCGAGGAGATCTAAAGGACTATTACGAGGCCAGCGTGATGCTCAGAGTGCCGCTTTATTTCTGGAATAAGTCTGCGGGTGTGAGAGCCGCGTCGGCCGATCTGGGTTCGGCCAGGTACGAGTATGAGTCAGCGAAGCTCATGACGATCTCGCGTGTCAAGGAGCTTTACACGATGGCAAAGACGTCGGAACGGCTGCTTAATCTCTACGATGCGGGCATTCTTCCGCAGGCCCGCCTTGCGCTCCAGTCAGCGACCTCCAACTACCAGGTTGGCAAGGTCGATTTCCTTTCACTTCTTGAAAGCCAGTCCGTGCTGCTCAGATACCAGCTGCAATACGAAGAGGTGCTCGTGAACCTGAACAAGACCGTATCCAGCATTTCCGAAGTTACGGGAGAGGACGGAAAATGAAAAAAGCATCAATAAATTTCCAATTTCCATTTTTCAATTTTCGATCCGTAATGGCGGCTCTGGCTATTCTTGTAATTTCCGCCTCAGGCGGAACTGCCCAGGAGCACGCAGGGCATGGAGCTGGACATGACGTCGAGAGCCGGCAGTCTTTCACGACGCCTCCGCCGGAAGCTCGGGAGCCTGTGCCCACGGTCGTCCTGTCTCCGGACAAGGTGCAGCTCATCGGCGTGCGCACTGCAGTAGCGGCATATTACACGGTTGACCGGCAAATCCGAACTGTGGGAAAGGTGGAACCCGATGAGACGCGTCTTGCTTTTGTGAACACCAAGGTTGCGGGATGGGTGAAGAAGCTTTACGTCAGCTACATCGGTCAGAACGTTGTGAAGGGTCAGCCGCTTCTATCGATCTACAGTCCTGACTTGGTCACGGCACAGGACGAGTACCTGCTGGCGTTGCATGCAAAGACGACGCCCGCCAAAGAGGGGTTCGAGGATGTTGCTGCATCCCAGCAGTCCCTCATCGATTCGGCCAAGCGAAGGCTGTTGCTCTGGGATATCACGGAGGAACAGATTACGGAGCTTGAAAAATCGGGAAAGCCGAAGACCGACATGATACTCCAGGCGCCACTTGACGGCATTGTCCTGGAGAAGATGGTGCTGGAGGGCACGTACGTTCAGCCGGGGATGAACCTGTACAGGATCGCCGACCTTTCGAACGTCTGGATCATTGCGGACATCTATGAGTATGAGGCGCCGCTTGTAAAGATTGGACAGGAAGCTCGGGTCAGCCTGGCGTACGAACCAGGAGAGTCCTTTAGTGCCGCGGTGGTTTATATCTATCCCGTCCTTGACCCGACCACCAGGACCATCAAGGTCAGGCTTACGGCAAAAAACCCTCATCTGAAGCTCAAACCAGAAATGTTTGCGAATGTGGAAGTTACCACTACTTCGGGCAAACGGCTCGCTATTCCGACTGAAGCTGTGCTCGATTCCGGTCTGCGCAAGATCGTGTATGTGGAGAAGAAGCCTGGCGTGTACGAGATGCGCGATGTCAGGTTGGGTGTGAGCGGTGAGCGATATGTGCAGGTGCTCTCAGGGATTCAACAGGGGGAGAAAGTGGTCACCTCCGGAAATTTCCTTATAGATTCTGAAAGTCAGCTCCACGCTGGTCCCGGCGGGGGAGGACATTCGCATTAAGGAATAGGTCAAAGGGCAGGGGTAAAGACTCCAATCCCATGCCCTCTTTCCCATGTGCCCGGTACCACAAAGGATAATCTATGTTAGCCAAAATCATAGAGCTTTCTGCACGAAATAAATTCCTCGTCTTCCTTCTTGTGGCGTTCCTGACTACGTGGGGAATTTGGGCCGTCTACAACACGCCTTTAGACGCCATTCCCGACCTCTCGGATGTTCAAGTTATCGTCTATACTGAGTGGACCGGAAGGAGTCCGGACCTGGTCGAGGACCAAATCACCTATCCCATCGTTTCTACGCTGCTCGCAGCGCCGAAAGTGCGCGCGGTACGCGGCAAATCTTTTCTCGGTCTTTCGTTCGTATATGCGATATTCGAGGACGGCACCGACATCTACTGGGCGCGAAGCCGTGTATTGGAATACCTGCAAGGAGTTACAGGAAGGTTGCCCGCTGGTGTGACGCCCGTGCTTGGCCCTGATGCCACGGGTGTGGGATGGGGGTTCCAATACGCTCTTGTGGATGAGACCGGGAAGCACGATCTTGCGGAGCTCCGCTCCCTTCAGGACTGGACGCTGAAATATGCCCTATCGTCCGTGCAGGGAGTTTCAGAAGTAGCGAGCGTGGGCGGATTCGTGAAACAATACCAAATCACCGTGGATCCGAACCGGACCCATGCCTATAAGCTCTCGCTCATGAAGATCATGGAGGCGGTACGCCGGAGCAATAGGGACGTTGAGGGCAGGGTGATCGAGTGGTCCGGCCGGGAGTACATGATTCGCGGGCGCGGTTACATCAAGGACAAGACTGACATCGAAAAGATTGTCGTTGGCACCGACGGCAAGGGCACACCCGTGCTACTCAGAAACATCGCTGATGTGCACCTCGGGCCCGAGATGAGGCGAGGAGTCAGCGAGCTGGATGGTAAAGGCGAATCTGTGGGTGGCATCGTGGTAGTCCGCTTTGGCGAAAACGTGCTTGGAGTGATCGAACGGGTGAAGGAGAAGATCAAAGAAATTGAACCATCGCTGCCCGGGGGGGTGAAGATCGTCACGACCTACGACCGTTCGGAACTCATCCACCGTTCTGTAGATACGCTTCGCGAAGAAGTTATCAAGCTCGGTATTGCTGTTAGCGTGGTCTGCATTATTTTTTTGTTCCATCTGCCGAGTGCCCTCGTTGTGATTCTCACGCTGCCGATTGCGATCCTGATCTCTTTCATTTGCATGTACTACTTGCGGATTAGCTCGAATATCATGAGCCTGAGTGGCATTGCCATTGCGATCGGTGCCATGGTTGACGCCTCTATCATCATGGTCGAGAACGCCCATAAAAAGCTCGAAGAGTGGTATTGCGACAGCAAGAAACAGCATGAATGTTCAACATTCGACGTCATCATCGATGCCGCCAAAGAGGTAGGACCGTCGCTTTTCTTTTCGCTCCTCGTCATCACCGTTGGGTTCCTTCCTGTTTTTACACTTGAGGAGCAGGCGGGTCGGCTGTTCAAACCACTTGCATACACGAAGACCTTTTCCATGCTCTTCGCGAGCTTTCTTGCCATCACCCTGACGCCTGTGCTCATGACGCTCCTCATCAAAGGCAGGATCAGGCCTGAGGACGACAACCCGATCAGCCATTTCCTCCGAAAAGTGTACCATCCAGTGGCTGGATTTTCTCTCCGTTACCGGAAGGCGGTTATTCTTGCGGCGGTCGTAATCGTGGGCATTACGGTCTACCCGTTCTCGAAGCTTGGGTCGGAATTCATGCCGCCACTTTACGAAGGAACGCTCCTGTTCATGCCCTCAGCGCTCCCCGGTGCGTCCATAACGACGATGACCGATTTACTGCAGACCGAGGACCGGATCATGAAGCAGTTCCCCGAAGTGGACCAGGTTTTCGGCAAGGCAGGTCGCGCAGAAACACCGACGGACCCTGCGCCACTTGAAATGGTAGAGACCACGGTAACACTCAAGCCTCCCAAGGAGTGGCGGCCGCAGTTCCAGAAGTGGGAGGACCTTCGCGATGAGATGGATAACGCGCTCACAATGCCTGGCGTGGCCAATACGTGGACAATGCCGATCATCGGCAGGATCGACATGCTCTCAACGGGCATCAGGACGCCGCTCGGCATCAAGATTTTCGGGCCTCGATTGGATGAGATAGAGCGGATAGGTCTTGATGTTGAGAAGACCATCCGTGATGTGCCTGGCACGCGTGGGGTATATGCCGAGAGGGCGAATACAGGCTATTTTCTCGACTTTACCATAAACCGCGAAGAAATCGCGCGCTACGGCCTCACCGTAGATGATGTGCAGGACATCATTCAATCATCCATCGGAGGGATGAATCTCACGACTACGGTGGAAGGCAGAGAACGCTACCCCGTGAATGTGCGCTACGCAAGAGAGTTGCGGGACGATATTGAGAAGTTAAAACGCGTGCTTGTGCCGCTCATGGACGGAAACCACGTGCCACTGGCGCAGCTTGCCGATATACGAGTGACGCGCGGCCCCGGCCTCGTGCAGAGTGAAGGCGGAAGGCTTACGGCGAATGTCACACTCCATATCTCAGGGAGTGACTTTGGCGGATATGTGAAGACGGCAGCAAAGGCAATTTCTGAAAAAGTTAAACTGCCTGCCGGATACACTCTTAAATGGTCCGGACAATACGAATATATGGAGAACGTAAAGGCCAAGCTCTTCTATGTGATTCCGCTCACGCTCCTCATCATTATAGTTCTTATCTATCTCAATACCGAATCATGGACCAAGACAGCGATCGTGTTGCTCGCCGTCCCCTTCTCGCTTGTGGGCACAGTCTGGCTCCTCTACGCGCTCGGGTACCATGTGAGCACCGCGGTCTGGGTCGGGGTTATCGCACTTGCCGGGCTTGACGCAGAGACGGGCATCGTGATGCTCCTTTACCTCGACCTATCGTACAACCGGTGGAGCAAAGAAGGCAGGATTAACAATCTCCAAAGCCTTGAGGATGCGGTCATGGAAGGTGCGGTCAAACGGATCCGGCCGAAGATTATGACCGTGTCGGTGATTCTTGCGGGCCTCGTGCCGATCATGTTCTCTACCGGCACCGGTGCGGATGTGATGAAGCGCATCGCTGCGCCCATGGTTGGTGGTGTGGTCACCTCCACAATCCTTGAACTTATCATATATCCGGCCATTTATGTGATCTGGAAGGAACGGGTATTAAAGAAGGAGACAACGCGAAATAGAGAGGGTTCTGACTGATGCGTGGTCAGCAGGAAGAATAACGGTTTGTAGCGGGCATGTGCACACTCGCAACAGAAATGTCAACATTCATCAATAATGCCGCGCTGAACGAGTCGGTTCTTACCGCTGCAGATATGAAACACTCTTAACGATATTG
>Ga0187779_10002521_pt1 | contig 11183 bp, 13 predicted proteins | sample 1015_Q2_SP10_10__FD_132435 | JGI IMG/M metagenome (GOLD analysis project Ga0187779, IMG submission 132435) | Tropical peat soil microbial communities from peatlands in Department of Meta, Colombia - 1015_Q2_SP10_10_MG | ecosystem: Environmental > Terrestrial > Soil > Wetlands > Peat | place... | reverse complement strand
TAGCGACCTCGCCGCGAACAATGCTCGCAAGCTGCGCACGATTAATTCGCGCACTCTTCGGGATGACGAGATGCGGTGAGGACTGCAACAACTCCCAGGTTCCTTCGCGCGTCAGGCGCGCGATCCGTTCTGGAGCATTGAGTACCGGACACGGCCAGGATCGGACGATGCCACCAATTTCGCGTAACACCGGCTGATTCTCGGGCGTTTCGTCAGCCGCCACGAACGCGACATCGTGTTGAGGTAACTCCGGCAACGGCGCACCTGGCACTACGTAGAGCATGTTGAGAACGATATTCGAGTTCTCCAGCATGAACTCTAGCGGTGTGTTTGTCATAAAGTTGCTAGACGCCATGGCGCTGCCTGGCGCCATAAGGGTCAACACGCGGAGTGGTCGCTTTGTCATCAAGGCTGCCGGTTGTCGGTAAATTCGGTGTAGCTTCAAGGCGGCCGTTTGAAAAGCTATGCGTTCTTGAAGACGGCCTTGCATCTGCGCGATGGTCGACAAATCTAGCAGCGCGGCCGCATCACTCGGATCCGCTGCTACACGCTCGGTCAGGTGATTCCAAACCGGGGCGAGATCAAGGCCATCAAAAGCCATTTGGCAGAGCATCGGCACGCCGAGCGGAGTCGGCGGGCATGGCTCCGCTGCCACTGATAAATTCATTGGACTTTCGATAGAATTGTGCGGTCGGGCGTTACGGGACTGTATTTCGGCGTCATGGCACCAATGTCCGTTAGAAAGGCTTTCAGCCGGTTCACTTCCTGAGTAACCAAGTGGGTAGGAAATTCGGCTCCGCGAAGCCGAAGCTCGGCCCCCGCGTCATCCAGATCACGTCCATGGGGACCAATCGGCTGACGCACGAAGTGTCGAAATGCGTTCGCCCATTCCTCGGTTAGCTGATCGGCCGTTAGCATTTCAAAGCGCCGGCCGCGCATTAGGTAGTCTGTAGTCTGCTCGAACAACTCGTTTTGAATCCACGCCTCCGGTAGCGCGTCAAATCGCTCTGCTAAATTCTCCGTAAACGATTTCGCGTTGCTCATCTGATCAAATGCGCTATTTGCGCGCACACCAAGAATTCAAACAACGAGATCGAAGGTCCGATTAGAGTGACGTTTCGACTCTTCTAAATCAGCGTCCTCACTCAAGTTCTTCTGCTTTTTCCCGGTGCTATACAGCTTCTCCAAACGAGCCTTTTGCTTTTTGGAAATTATGGCCAACTCGTCAGCCTGCATTTCCGGCCAGAAGGTTGGCGGCGGCTGTTTTGGTAGAGGCGCAGGCGGAAGAGGTAGTGGCGGTCGCATATGTATTTTCATGGCGACGCTTGCCCCAACATTCTTGAATGAACGCGGTGAAACGCATCCAGCAGCGTTTGGACAATCTCAGTTGAGCAAGAAGCAGGCCAAAGAACGCTGATGATTTTTCTGACTTATTTGACTACACGCCGGTAGACCGATGGGTTGCTGTTTCCGATAGGCAGATTTTGCCGCGCCTCACGTGCCCTTTTCGACGCGGTTTCCGGCGTCAGTACAGGTGCAGCGAAGCCGGACTCAATCGCTTCTTCAGCGCAAAGAACATCGCCCGCCGGCCTCACGATGGCGGTTTTTATCGTATCTTTATTAGAGGCGGTTCCCGACTCAGGTATTAGCCAATGCGGGGCGGCGGGCAACCGAGTTTGCCAATGGCCGATACTTTGACCGCACCTTTGACTGCGCTCGGTGATCCGGTACCGCGCTTCAGCGCCCGGCTTATCACCGGAGGGCCGTTCGAACTTCACGTCTGCGCGGGACGATGGGTCGTGCTGAGCTTTCTTGGCGCGCCGGACAATCCGAAGACCGACGCCGAAATATCGGAGCTGGTTAGCCTCGCCGATATCCTAGGCGAGGATCACATCATCGTCCGCGGCATCTTCACGGCACCGCCGCCCGACGCCGCTAAATATGCGGCACTTAGCAGCGCAGCGTTATCTTTCGTCGCCGATTATGACGGGTCGATCAGCCGTTGTTTTGGCGCTTTCGACATGCCGCGCACCATCGTGCTCGACCCCATGCTGCGCGCGATTGCGGACATTCCCTGGAATTATCCGCAGGGCCATGCGGAAAGCGTTATCAATCTTCTTCGCAGCCTGCCCAAGGTTGAAGAGTCTGCTGGGGTGCCATTGATTGCGCCGACGCTGATCGTGCCGCGCGTCTTCGATTTCCCGCTCTGCGATCTCCTCGTCGATTTCTACGAGAAGAACGGCGCCGAGGAATCCGGCTTTCTTTACGACGTCGACGGTAAGACGGCCACCATTGTGGATCACCGTCTGAAAAGGCGCCGTGATGTGCCTATCGCGCATCCCGATCTGCGCGCGCTAGTGCGTAAGCAGATCATTCGTCGCCTGCTGCCGGAAATCGAGCGATTCTTTCAGTTTCAGGCAACGCGCATGGATCGCGACATTGTCGCTTGTTACGACAGCGCAGTTGGCGGCCATTTCCATCGCCATCGGGATAACATCAATGCTGGAGCGCAGCACCGGCGCTTCGCCGTCACGATCAACCTAAACAGCGATTTCGACGGTTGCGACCTCGTGTTTCCGGAGTTCGGCCGCAGGACTTACAGGGCGCCTTGCGGCGGCGCCATCGTATTCTCATGCGGCGCGCTGCATCAGGTGATGCCGGTGACGCGCGGTCGGCGCTACGCTTTTTTGGCATTCCTTTACGACGAAGCTGACGCCGCAAGGCGGAGGGCCAATAATGCCCGGCTGCACGACGGCGAATCACATTATGACGGCACTTGGGACCGCCTATTCCCGGATCAGGTCCGCGAGGCAAAAATCGCATGAGACGCGGAGCCACGTCCACACACGGCAGCCGGGGTTGACTGGATGATCCTCCGAAAGTCGCGGTTCGTGCACCGGATTCCGCTCGGTACGGGACGCGTTTTGCTTGTGCATGCGGTCAGCCAGGTGCGGCTTGCCGTCGACCGCGATGTCGACACGGTCCTCGATTTTTTTGTAACACCGCACACCGTGCCCGACGCGTATGACGACATCACTGGGCGCGTAGGTTACGACAAAGCGGCGATAGCCAGCTGCGTGACCTCGTTGCTCGAGCGCGGGTTTCTCAGCGAGAATGACGCTGATGGCGAACTGGCGGAGATCGCCGATAAGCTCGGGCCGACCTATGGCCGCGATCCGGTTGAACTTCTCGACACCTATCGCCGTGCTCTCAAGGAGGGGTCGCAACCTTACTGGTCGGCGGCAACGGCACATGGACTTGTGGATTTGCAAGGCGGCAATCGTCGCCTCGACGTCATCCTGCTGGGCGAATGTGACCTGCAGATGGAGTCCGACTTTCTCCGGCGCGAAGCGAGCCGCAGGGGCATCGACCTTCGCGTCGCTGCGACTTTTCCCCACGATGTACGGCTGGCGGCAGAACACAAGCACGACGCCGTGATCATCGGCGCGTTGCAGGCACGGCATTCGCTCGCGATCCCAGAGCCAGCATCGGATGGCGGGCATTCGCAATACAGCGCCGAGGTGAGCCACATCCTCGAGCAATTGCGGAAAGCGACGTCAGCGCCCATCCTTATCGACAATCTGCCTGAGCCGACGGTGCAGCCCCTCGGTCTTGCCGAGCGCGGCCTCAACGGCCATCGCACCCGGTTTCGGCTGACCAACGTGATGCTCGCCAACCTCGTCGAGTCCTTCGCCGACGTTCACGTTGTCGATGTTGCGGCGGCCCTTGCCAGCGAAGGCGCGGAGACGCTGCTCGACGACGGGCTCGTCGGCTTCACGCACATGGGCTCGCCCGGTTGGCTGTTGCAGCGGCCCGACAGCGAAAAAGCCGCGGTGCATGGACAGTTTCCCGACATCGCCGCTCTGGCATCGACTATCGGTGCCGATCCCTATCGCCGTGAAGCGCTCGTTGCGCGAGTACATATGGATGCGCTGTCGGTCGTACTCGGCATCGGCCGCAAGAAGTGCATCATCGTCGATCTCGACGGCGTGCTGTGGCCCGGTGTCCTCGCCGAGACCGGCAGTCCTTTCGCCTGGCACCCCGCGACAAGCGGAACATTCTCCTATGTGGGACTCTATTTCGGACTGCACGAGGCGCTACTCAGCTTGAAGCGGCGCGGGATCGTGCTGGCTTGCGTCAGCAAGAATGACGAGGCGGTTGTTCGCGAACTGTGGGCCTATGCCGAGCACTATCCGAAGAGCCGGCTACTGACTCCAGGTGATTTCGTGACGTGGCGCGTCAACTGGCGCGACAAGGTTGAGAACATCCGTTCGATCGCGGAGGAGCTCGGTTTTGCGCTCGACACGTTTCTGTTCGTCGACGACCACCCGATTGAGCGCGACCGCGTGCGGCAGCGCCTTCCTGAAGTTGAGGTCTGGGGCGAAAATCCTTTCGACTTACGCCGAAGGCTTCTCAACGATCCCCGTTTGCAAGTGCCACGTATCACTGCAGAGACAGCAGCGCGCACGGATTTGGTCAAGGCCCAGCTCGGGCGTCGGCATTTGCGTGCCGAAGTTCTCGACGAGAGCCAATACCGGGCCTCGTTGCAGATCGAATGTCGCGTCGATCGGGTGTCCGAGCCGGGAAAGCTTGACCGAATCGCAGAGCTGTTCCTGCGTACAACGCAGTTCAACACGACCGGACGCAAGTTTTCGGTATCGGAGCTCGTCGTACTCATTGAGGACAAAAACGCCTTCGTATTTATGATCGAAGTTTCCGACCGCTTCGGCGATCAGGGCCTTGTCGGGGCCGCGATCGTGACCGGCGGCGACGTCGTCGGCCTCGTTCTAAGTTGCCGCGTTATCGGGCTCGGCGTCGAGCACGAGTTCATGCGGCAGATCATCGACGGCCTCAAGCCACATTACCGGATGCTCACCGCTCGCATCGTCGAGACATCACGAAATACGCCGGTTCGCAATCTCTTTCGCGACCATGGCTTCATTCGCGCGCCAGATGGCAGTTGGGCTCTGGACCTCGAGCATGGTGACAGACAAATATCGTCGCCCCGCGCCGTCGCCTGAAGCGTCTCTACCGGCCCTCAGCAGACGTGCGGCTCGTGCCGACTGAGGTCCGCTTTCGATGTCTGCTTATGGCGCCTAACTGACACCGATTTTGACGCGATCAATGTCTGCTTTGAGGGGTAAAGCCGACGTCGCATGACGCGATGCAAATGTCCGCTAATGACCCAAAGCGGACATGCCGCTTAAACCGCTTGGGGCTTGCGATGATGAATGTCCGCTATTGGGGATAACGTGAACACTATCAATGCAAGCAGTAACGGTTTCAAATTTGCTGTTAAAGAGTCTTTTTGGCGTGGCACATTTTCGCCAATGCAAACATATTTTCGATGATTATCGTACGTCCGAATGACCGAACCCCATGCTCCCTTAAAAGTGCGAAGCTTCGAGATAAAGTTTCTGGAGGCATTCCAAGGAGAGCCGCTAACTTGGCCTTGCCGAATTTAAGTTCGATCCGTCCGTTGTTATCTTGAGATCTACCTGTTTGTAGAATCCAATTAGCAGCCCGCTCGAAGTTACTACAAAGTCGAATGTTTTTGATGTCGCGAAGCGAACGATTATAACCATCCGCTATTCTGTTGATGATCGTTTGTGCGAATAGGGGATCGCGTTTGCAGAGGTCGCGCACATCTTGCGCCGGAATCATAAGGATTCGCGATGGCGTAATAGTGCGCGCCGAATAGACGGATACGCCGCCACACATAACGGCCGTGAGAAATAGAGGTGATGCGGGTTCTGCTATTTCAAAAGTAACTTCCTTGTCGTTGTGTGAGCTAAACAACTCGACAAAACCATCGACGATAATGTGAAGAAAATCTGGAAATTCGCCCTCCTTAATTAGCGTCGTCCATTTTCGGGGGCTACGTTGTTTCACGTTCGCCAGTAATGCCACCGCAGTGGTTTCATTAAGGTCACGGAGGAAAGGCAACTGAAGGAAAGATGAGCGATCCATGTATTTAATTTGTTGCAATGCGATACGGATGCATTGAGCTTAATCAAATGGACCTGCGCGCATTTTCGTCGAACGCACTTTGGCAGCAGTTTAAATGCAGGTATCCGTGGAATAAGAGAGGCTTCTGCGTGGACGGTCGAAGGCTGCGTTAGTGTAAGGCTTTGGACTGACGCAAATAAGCTGCGGATCTTTGCATGCTAGGTCTGGCTGATATGTTTGCGGCGTCCATCAATGGCAGATTAATCTCCTGCGATGATTTCGCTCGTTCTTTTCTGACCCGCGACAATTTGATTTAGATCAAAGGCACGCTGCTTGATCTTGCTATTTTGTTTTTGGTCAAATCGAGCGGCTAGCTCCTAGGCACCTAGTTCGTTTCGACATTGGCCGATGTTTTTCGCTCTACTCTGTTAAGAGGCCGCCCACCAAGGCGGCCTCTTTTTTGTCCAACGCCGTTCCGCATCTATAGCGGCCGGTCGTTGCCGTCGCAGTGCCGCTCGAACTAGAAGCCTTCTTTGACCTAGATCATGGAGCGAGGCAGGACGGGCCATTATGAAAACTACGCCGGGATTCGTTTGCAGGGAGGCGAAACGTGCCTTTCCCGAAAGGGTCCAAGCGTCAGCCAGCTTATATTTATGAAATGATGCAGCGTCTTGGCATCGAACCGGGAGAGAGCGTAATCCCTCGCCTAAGCATGGCCTATTTGACAGCTTTCAACCGCTGTCGTGCTTGTCCGGCCAAAGAAGCTTGCCGCGAATGGCTCGACAGCATGCCACCCTCGATAGTTACAGCTCCAAACTTCTGTCCGAATGACGACATTTTGTTCGAATTGCGAATCAATCAACCTGGGCGCACTGGCGTCGCCGTTGATCATTATGGCCACATTGCTGATCTCGAACGCTTTGTGAACGAAATCAATGAACTCATTCTTCGAAAGACAGACCGCGATCCGTTAGTCGACGAACTAAAATCGCACAGGGCGCATCTTCGCGATGTCATTGAATGGCTGCGTCGCAAGCCGTCTGAACACGCTTGCCACCATTAGAGGATGTCCGCGTAAAGCGTTACGGCTAAAAACAACGACCAGGGGATGATGTCCGCTTTTGGCCCAAAGCGGACATTGCCAAACGATTAGTGTTTGCTCAGAATTCCGGCTCTAAAGGGGAGCATGGGGAGTTCAAATGTCACCAGAGAACGCTATCAAGGTGTTGTCGGCGGGCGCTGGACTAAAGATCGGCGTCATGTCACCGGATAACCTAGTCCGCTTAGCGGAGGCGGCTAGGAGCGCAAACGTCCGCTTGGAGATCAAGGGCGCTCTTAGCGTCGAAAACATGGTTCGCATTGCATCCGTCGGGGGCAACAAAGTGTTGTTCGACGTTACGTAATGACAGCCGGTATTGGGGGCGGCCTTTTTCAATTCAACCAATTGTCATGTCCAAAGCTACCTAATCATTCGAACGCCAAGCCTATTCTTTTTCCCAGTCTCCAAACAACGCGGCAAGCGTGGTTCATGCCATCGGCACCCATTGTGAGCACGAACGAATCTGGGACTCTCGTTGGGCTATCAATTTCTATACTAGCGCCACCTTTCGAAAGATTGACGACAACGCATTTGATCTTGGTGCCATTGGCCAAGGCGATCATCCCCGCATTTGATAGTAGGGCAACGCGAGCCTGTAATCGTCGCTCCATCGGACTACTTCCTCACTGGGTTTCGCAATTTACTTTTGGTGTCGTGTCTATGGTGTCCGACGAAGGGGCGGGCGTATCGTCGGAGTGGGCCGGCTTGTTGAGCCGCTGCATCATGAGCTGGGTTTCGCGTTCCTTAGCGAGGTTTTCCCAAGTTTCGGCCATTTTTTTCAACATGGCCTTTTGGTCAGTGTTCTTCTCACACTTAGCCATCAATCGAAATTTCTCGGCTTGCCAATAGAATTCGGACACCTTTTGCATCTGACAATCCCATGTTCTGCGAAATGACCGCAGGTTAAGGTGCTGTATCCTCTCGCTTCGCAAACAGGTCGGCGATATTCCGGTGGTCCCGAAGCGTCAGGAACTCGACTGCAAATCCCTCCGCAAATTGACGTGTAACCCGGGCGATTATTCTTCCCACTACCAACATTGTGCCAAGCTCAGGATGGCTTTCGGCGGTGAGAGCCGCGCCCGACATCGAGTAATCGACGATCCGACATGGCACAGCATGGCCATCCGGCATGTACAGCATTGAATGGGGGTCACTCGGGATGAGACGCTCGTGTCGTCTTTTTTCGAGCCCTTTGTTTTCAACCCAAGCGATTTTTCCTTCGATGTTCTTGCGGTCATCGACGGTCGTTACGATCCGCATTGCGAAGCCGCGGCGGAGTAATCGCACGACGGGACCTTCGAAGCGCCCGAAGCCCTCAAATGTCGCAATGACCCATTCCCCGATCGATCCGGTCACCGGCCCCGACATTTCGATCAGGCCTGAGGACATTTTCTTGATCTGGCATGGGAAGTTTCTGGGCGCGCCATTCGCGTCCCGCCAGTTCTTCAGCTGATACTGCCCCGTCATGCCTTCGATGTTGTGCGTCTCTTCGCGACGCTCGACGAAGACGACGTCGTCCTGTTGTTGCGGCGTAGAATTACCCGACATCGTCATCTCGGTTCATTGTGAGCGCCTGGCGCTCGGTAACTTTCCGTTAATTATTCAAATTACAAATCGACCATACGGAAATTCTGTTTAAGGGAACTAAATGTCTCAAATATACACATGGCAGAATAATCGCGGCATTTGAGATAGGCACCTTATGCCTTCGGCGTTCAATTCGTTGTTTGAGACGTGGTTTCCGTGGCTAAAGTGTTGCTCAAAGATTTAGACCGGGCTCTCGCAAGCGCTACGCCGGATAAGTACACTGCAATTATGCGGGGCGTTACGGACCTGTTCTTGTCGACTCCGACAAGACTCACGCCGGAGCAGATATCCTTATTCGATGACGTCATCACTCGCCTGATGGACCGCCTTGAAGCGCAGGCCCTTGCCGAGTTGAGTACACGGCTTGCCGAATCTTCAAATGCCCCAGACCAGGCCATTCGTCGACTAGCTTCAAATAACTCGATCGCTGTGGCAGGGCCTGTCCTTGCCCAATCAAGCTGCTTGCAGGACGAGCATCTCGTAGAGATCGCCGAGACTAAGAGCCAAGCCCATTTGAACAAAATCGCCGGACGAAAACATTTGAGTCCAATGGTAACTGATGTGCTTGTTGATCGTGGGGATCACGATGTTATCCGTAAGATCGCGGCAAATTCAGGCGCTTCTTTTTCCAAGCTCGGCATGTCCGTGCTGGCGATGCGCGCCGATGGCGACGATGGGCTTATCGAGACGATTTCGAAACGGACCGACGTTCCATCGCTCGTGTTTGCCCAGCTGTTGAGCTATGCGACCGAGCAGACCCGCACGCGGCTCCTGGCGGCGCAACCTCAGAATACAGCGATTGTTGAGTTGGTACTCTCGCAAGCAGCTAATCAAGCCAAGCATCTCGCCACGATTGCCAAGGACTGGGCTGCTGCTCAGAGACTAATTGAGTCTTTCAGTCAGGACACCGAGTTGACGAAGCGGAAAGTCGTTGAGTTTGCAGATGCTGAGAAGCTTACCGAACTGATCGCGGCACTTTCTGTGCTAAGCGGAGTTCCGGTAGACCTTGTTGGCCGGCTTGTCTGCAACCAGAACGGCTTTGGCGTGATGGTGCTTTGTAAATCAATTAATCTAGATTGGCTAGCAACCCATGCTGTACTCGCCAACGGGCCGAATAACGCGGAGCGCTGGCAGCAGTTCGAGACGTTGCAAGACGATTTCGACCGATTTTCCGTTCTGACCGCGCGGCGCCTGATTGGCTTTTGGCGAGGCCGCATGAAAGCGCAAGCAGCTTTCGACCGGGCGCTGATTGGAGGGGCGCAATGAGCGATCCAAAATTTGAGGCACGACCAGACAATATGGGCTGGAGCGTGCGCGTCGTATGGCCGTCAGGCAAAGTCGAGATGATTCCCGGCTTTCGGCATCAATACGAGGCCCTCGATTGGATCAAGCTGCATTCAGGAAACTGGGTGGCCGCGAGGATTATGCAAGACGCGAACATCTGATGGCCAGACAACAGGCCATTCAAATAATTTGTCTGGCATTGGCTCTTAGCGGACGCCCAGGTTGACTCGATTGTCGTCGCTTTAGGGGCCAGAGCAGACGTCGAGTTATTTGCCTTTTATGTCTGCTTTTGACCCAAAAGCTCCGAGGTCTGCTTTCGGAGCTTAGGCGGACACAGCCTTTTCGGTTTCGGAATAGCCGTTGGACTGTGTGTCAGTGCCGCAAACGAAAAGCCCATCCGAGCGATGCGCACAGAACGTCACAGTCGAACTGGTCCAATATGAAGACCAGAGTCGCAACGTGAACGACGGGGCTTTTGACTGTCGATCGGGGAGCTTTATCCGACCAATGTTCGCCGGCAGTGTGACGTCCCTACTGATGTTGAGACACTTGATGTTGCGACCAAAACTCAACCAGCTTTTTTGCGGTCGACGTCGATAGCTTTGTATAATCACTTTTTAGACTTTTTAGCTCGTCGTCAGAGGCCGGTCGTCCTAGCAGCCCGTCTTGCAGAAGGGCCCGTAGGGTCGGCCACGCGAGATGGGCCGCCTTGCATGATACTAAGAGGGGTTCACTGCGGCCCTCGCTCAGCATGCGCTTCATTACGTCAAGTGGAACCGCGCATAGGGTCGCCAAAGCCGTGACCGTCGGCGCGTATCGACGCTTTTTCGCGAACTCCAGGAGAGCGAATTCATCAAGTTCACCGCGTTGCTGCATAAGGTGAACGACATGGTGCGCGGCGTCGAAGTCAAGGTCTGGGCCCTCGTTTTCGATAACATCGTTTGAAATTCGGGCCAGCACTTCCCGAAGGTCATCTCGTCTATCCTGAGCGAATGCCAAAAGACGCGTTCGCACGGCTTCGGTAACGCGCTCCAACAGGCGCAAGAAAACGTTCAAGGGGATATCGAGGCGCAAACCAAGCTTTTCTAAGAGGGTTTCATCGGCCTCAGGTTGCTCTATGAGGTGCGAGTAGGTCTTTTCAGAGAACCGAGCGCCAGCATTTTCGGCTAACTTGCTTATTACTTGTTGGTCGCCTCGTCCGACCAATGCATCAGTTAAGCTCTCACTGAGGCTGCTTCGGTTAGAAATTGCCAGTAAATGCGCC
>Ga0187779_10002520_pt1 | contig 11185 bp, 13 predicted proteins | sample 1015_Q2_SP10_10__FD_132435 | JGI IMG/M metagenome (GOLD analysis project Ga0187779, IMG submission 132435) | Tropical peat soil microbial communities from peatlands in Department of Meta, Colombia - 1015_Q2_SP10_10_MG | ecosystem: Environmental > Terrestrial > Soil > Wetlands > Peat | place... | reverse complement strand
GCGTGGATTTCCGCGCGGCGATGGAGCGCGCCATCGCGCTCGCCTGGAGCGGCTGGGGGCGGGTGGGCCGGAACCCGCTGGTGGGCGCGCTGGTGCTGCGGGACGGCGAGGTGGTGGGCGAGGGCTTCCACGCCGAGTACGGCGGGCCGCACGCCGAGGTGGCGGCGCTCGCCGCCGCGGGCGCCGCCGCGCGCGGCGCGGACCTGGTGGTGAGCCTCGAGCCCTGCGTGCACCACGGCAAGACGCCGCCGTGCACCGGCGCGATCCTCGCGGCGGGCGTCGGGCGCGTGATCTTCGGCGCGCACGAGGAGGATCCCGCGGCGCGGGGCGGCGCCGGCGTGCTGGCCAAGGCGGGCGTCGCCGTCGAGGGCGGGCTGCTCGAGGAGGCCGTGCGCGCGCAGAACGCGCTGTTCTTCCACCGCTTCGCCGGTCGGGAGCGCCCGTTCGTGGCGCTGAAGCTGGCCGTCTCGCTCGACGCGCGGATCGCCGACAGGGACGGCCGGTCGCAGTGGATCTCCGGCCCCGAGGCGCGCGACTTCGTTCAGTGGCTGCGCGCCGGCTTCGACGCGCTCGGCGTGGGCGGCGGCACGGCGAAGGCCGACGACCCGGGCCTCACGGTGCGGGGCAGCGTCGTCCCGGCGACGCCGCCCTTGCGGGTGGTGTTCGACCGCCGGGGCGAGCTGTCGCCGGAATCGAAGCTGGCGCGGACCGCGCGCGAGACGCCGACCCTCGCGCTCGTGGGTCGGGACGCCCAGGGCGCGGCCGGCGCGCTGCGCGCGGCGGGCGTCGAGATCGCGGCGGCCGACGGGCCGCCCGAGGCGCTGGCGGTGCTCGCGGGCCGCGGGGTCGGCAGCGTGCTGGTCGAAGGCGGCGGCGTGGTGGCCGGCCGGATGCTCACGGAGGATGTGGTGGACCGTCTCTATCTGATCGTGGCGCCGCTCGTTCTGGGCGAGGGCGGCGTGCCCGCCTTCGCCGGCCTGCCGGGCGTCGCTCTCGAATCCGCGGCGCGCTGGCGCACGGTGGAGCGCCGCCCGCTCGGCCCGGACACGCTGCTCGTGCTGGACCGGCGCTGATGTTCACCGGGATCGTGACGGCGATGGGGACGGTGCGCCGGGCGCGGCGCACCGCGCGGGGCCTCGAGGTGACCGTCGAGCACCCGTACCGGAAGCGGCCGGCGATCGGCGAGAGCATCGCCGTGGACGGCACCTGCCTGACGGTGGTGAAGGCGGCGCGGCGCACCTTCACCGTCGAGGCCGTCACCATGACCCGCAGCCGCACCACCTTCGGCGACTACCGGGCGGGGCGGGCCGTGAACCTCGAGCGCTCGCTCAAGCTCGGCGACCTCCTCGGCGGGCACATGGTCTCGGGCCACGTGGACGGCGTGGGCACCGTGGTGCGGCGGCAGGCGCTGGCGGACTCGGTGCTGCTCGACATCCGCGTGCCGAAGCTGGTCGCGGACCTGTCGGTGCTGCACGGCTCGATCGCGGTGGACGGGATCAGCATGACCGTGAACGCGCTGCCCCGGCGCGGCACGGTGCAGATCTCGGTGATCCCGCACACCCTGGAGGTCACCACCCTGGGTAGAGCCCGGGTGGGCACGCGGGTACATTTGGAGGCTGACCTGATCGGGAAGTTCGTGCAGCATCTCCTGGCGCCGCACCGGGCCGCCGGGAGGGGGAGGCGGCGCTAGATGCCCTTCGGGACGGTGGAGCAGGCCATCGCCGACGTCCGGGCCGGACGGATCGTGGTGGTGGCCGACGACGAGGGCCGGGAGAACGAGGGCGACCTCGTGGCCGCGGCGGAGAAGGTCACGCCCGACGTCATCAACTTCATGACCGTGCACGGGCGCGGCCTGATCTGCCTGACGCTGACGGGCGAGCGCTGCGAGGCGCTGGGCCTGCAGCAGATGGTCGAGCACAACACCGAGGCGCACGAGACCGCGTTCACCGTGAGCGTGGACGCGGGCGCGCGGTTCGGCGTGACGACCGGCATCAGCGCTTCCGATCGCGCGGCGACGATCCGGGTGGCGATCGACCCGGTGACGGTGCCGGGCGACCTGCGCCGCCCCGGGCACGTCTTCCCGCTCCGCTCGCGGCCCGGCGGGGTGCTGCAGCGGGTGGGGCAGACCGAGGCGAGCGTGGACCTGGCGCGGCTGGCGGGCCTGATCCCGGCCGGCGTGCTGTGCGAGATCCTCAACGCCGACGGCACCATGGCGCGCCGCCCCCAGCTGGAGCGGTTCGCGGACGAGCACGGCCTCACCTTCATCACGGTGGCGCAGATCGTCGCCCACCGGCTCCAGAACGAGCGGCTGGTGCACCGGGTGGCCGAGGCGCGGCTGCCGACGCCGCACGGCGAGTTCCGGGTGATCGGCTACCGCAACGACGTGGACGCCGCCGAGCACGTGGCGCTGGTCTACGGCGACGTGCGCGAGCGGCCCGAGGTGCTGGTGCGCATCCACTCCAAGTGCCTCACCGGCGACGTGTTCGGCTCGGCGCGCTGCGACTGCGGCTGGCAGCTGCAGACCGCGATGAAGATGATCGCCGAGGCGGGCGCGGGCGTGGTGGTGTACCTGGACCAGGAGGGGCGCGGCATCGGGCTCCTCAACAAGCTGAAGGCCTACGAGCTGCAGGACGCGGGGCAGGACACGGTGGAGGCCAACGAGCGGCTGGGCTTCCTGCCGGACCTCCGCAACTACGGCATCGGCGCGCAGATCCTGCTGGACCTGGGGGTGAAGGCGATCCGCATCCTCACCAACAACCCGATGAAGCTGGTGGGCATCGAGGGCTACGGCCTGTCCATCGTGGAGCGGCTCCCGATCATTCCGCCGCGCACCGAGGAGAACGCCGGCTACCTCGACGTCAAGCGCGACAAGCTCGGCCACCTGCTGGCGCACTGATGGGCGCGGCGGGGTCGTCGTCGCCCGGGCGTGCCGCCCCCGCCCCCGCGCGGGTCGCGCTGGTCGCCAGCCGCTACAACGAGAACGTCACCCGCCGCCTGCTGGAGGGCGCGGAGCGGTGCCTGCGCGAGCAGGGCGTCGCGCCGGAGCTGGTGGACCTGCGCTGGGTCGCCGGCGCGTGGGAGCTGCCGGTGATGGCGCGCGGGCTGCTGGAGCGGGGCTGCTACCGGGCGCTGGTGGCGCTCGGGGCGGTGATCCGCGGCGAGACTGCGCACTTCGAGATCATCGCCGCCGAGTCGGCGCGCGGCCTGATGAGCCTCTCCGTCCAGTACGGCGTGCCGGTCGGCTTCGGCGTCCTGACCTGCGAGACGCTGGAGCAGGCGCTCGAGCGCGCCGGCGGCGCGGCCGGCAACAAGGGGCACGAGGCCACGGCCGCGGCGCTCGAGGCCGCCGCCGCGCTGTCGAAGACGCGCGATGGCGATCCGGCCTGAGACCCGCACCCGTGCCCTCGCGCTCCAGCTGCTCTACGCGTGGGACCAGATGCCGGACCCGGCGGCCGACGCGCGCCTCGTGTGGGCGCGGGTGCTGCCGCTGGTGAAGGCGTCGCCGGCGGTCCGGGACCGGGCCGTCGGCCTCGCGGAGGCGGTGCTCGGCGCGCGGGACCGGCTCGATCCCGCGCTGGAGCGCGCGGCGGACCGCTGGCGCCTGGAGCGCGTCGCGGTGGTGGACCGCAACCTGCTGCGGCTCGCCGCCCACGAGCTCGCGGCCGGGGTCACGCCGCCCAAGGTCGTGATCGACGAGGCCGTGCGGCTGGCGCGCTGGTTCGGCGGGCCCAAGTCGCCGGCGTTCGTCAACGGGATCCTCGACCGGCTGGCCCGCGACCTGGGACGGCTGTGAGGATCCTGGCGGTCAACTGGCGCGACCGGACCAACCCGCAGGCCGGCGGCGCCGAGGTGCACCTCCACGAGATCTTCGGCCGCCTCGCCGCGCGCGGCCACGAGGTGCACCTCCTCGCGAGCGGCTATCCCGGCGCCGCGGCGGAGGCGTCGCTCGACGGGATGGCGGTGCACCGCGCGGCGGGGGAGTACGGCTTCGCCGCCGCGGGCCGGCGGGCGTTCGCGCGGCTGGCGCGCGCGCTTCGGCCCGACGTGGTGGTCGAGGACGTCAACAAGGTGCCGCTGTTCCTGCCGCTCCGGTGGCGCGGGCCGATGGTGCTGCTGGTGCCGCACCTGTTCGGCACGACGGCGTTCCGGGAAGTGGCCTGGCCGGTGGCCCTGGTGGTGTGGGCGGCGGAGCGGCCGATGCCGGCGGTGTACCGCCGCGCGGCGGTGCACGCGATCAGCGCCAGCACCCGCGACGACCTGGTGGCGCGCGGCTTCGCGCCGGAGGCGATCCGGGTCATCTACCCGGGCGTGGACGCCGCCCGCTACGCGCCCGCCCCCGCCCCCGGCGCCGCCCGCGCCCGCGTCCCGCGGTTCCTGTACGTGGGGCGGCTGAAGCGCTATAAGGCGGTGGAGACGGCCATCGCCGCGGTGGCGGCCCTGCGGCGCTCCGGCGTCCCGGAGGCGGAGCTGGTCATCGCCGGCGCGGGCACGGACCGCGCGCGGCTCGAGCGGCTGGCGGGGCCCGGGAGCGGCGTGACCTTCCTGGGCCGGGTGAGCGAGGACGCGAAGCTGGCGCTCTACCGCGAGGCGTGGGCGGTGGTGTTCCCCTCGCCCAAGGAGGGCTGGGGCATCACCAACCTCGAGGCCGCCGGCTGCGGGACGCCGGCCGTGGCCTCGGACAGCCCGGGGCTCCGGGAGTCGGTGCGGCACCGCGAGACGGGGCTGCTGGTCCCGCACGGGGACGCCGGCGCGATGGCGGCCGCGCTCGGCGAGCTGGCCCGGGACGCCGCCCTCCGCGAACGGCTGGGGCGCGGGGCGCGCGCCTTCGCGGAGTCGCTGAGCTGGGAGCGCGCCGCGAGCGAAACGGAAGCCCACCTCGAAGCCGCGCGTGCCAGCGGGCCGCGCGGCCAGGAGCACGGCTGAAATGGAGACGACGATCACCACCCGCCACGGCGAGATCCCGGACGCGCTGCGCGCCCGGGTCGAGCGCCTGGTGGACCGGCTGGCGCGGCTCACCGACCGCCCCACCGCGGCGCACGTCACCTTCGGCCTGGACCACCAGCGGGCGACCGCGGAGGTCCGGCTCACGGCGGCGCGCGGGGCGGTGCACGTGGCGAGCGCGGAAGCCGCGGACCACCGCACGGCCCTCGACCGCGTCGCGCAGAAGCTGCGGCGGCAGCTGGACAAGCAGGAAGCGAACCCCCGCCGGCGGGCGGGCAGCACGAGGAGGTAGCCACGGTCCGGCTGCGCGACCTGATCGAGCAGCGCGCCGACACGCTGCAGCTCGAGGTGCTGACGGGCGACGCGGGGCTGGACCGCGTGATCCCGTCGGCCGAGGTGTCGAACCCGGGCCTGGTGCTGGCGGGCTACACGGCGCGCTTCACGCCGGACCGGGTGTACGTGCTGGGCGAGACCGAGATCTCGTACCTGTTCGCGCTCCCCGACGCCGAGCGGCGGCAGCGGATCCTGTCGCTGTGCCAGCTGGGGTGCCCGTGCCTGTTCGTGACCAAGGGGCTCGAGGTGCCGCCGGAGCTGGCCGAGCTCGGGCGCGCCAACGGCGTGGCGGTGATCCGCACCTCGCTCAAGACGTCGGAGTTCTACAACCGCCTCAAGCCGTTCCTCGAGGAGGTGTTCGCGGCGCAGACCGCGATCCACGGCTCGCTGGCGGACGTCTATGGCGTGGGCCTGCTGTTCCTCGGGCGCTCGGGCATCGGCAAGAGCGAGTGCGTGCTGGACCTGGTGGAGCGCGGGCACCGCGTGGTGGCGGACGACGTCGTCCTGGTGCGGCGGCTGGGCCACGACGTGCTGATCGGCCGCGGCCACGAGCACCAGCACCACTTCATGGAGATCCGCGGCATCGGGCTGATCGACATCGCGGCGCTGTTCGGGATCCGCGCCGTGCGGCAGCAGAAGCGCATCGAGGTGGTGGTGCAGCTCGAGGACTGGGACAGCGAGCACCCCTACGAGCGCACCGGGCTCGACGGCGACGACACCACCATCCTCGACGTGAAGCTGCCGCGGGTGGTGGTGCCCCTGAACCCGGGCAAGAACATCACCGTCATCGCGGAGGTGGTCGCGATGCGGCACCTGCTCAAGTACTCCGGCGTGGACTCGGCGCGCGAGTTCAACGAGCGGCTGATCGGCCGGATGCAGGAGCAGCGCCAGATCCGCGAGTACCTCGAAGAGGACTATGAGTGAGCGCCTGACCGGCGTGGTGGTCGCGCACTCCGAGCTGGCGGCCTCGCTGCTGGCGGCGGTGAGCGCGATCGCCGGCGACGACACCGGGCTGGTGGCGGTGTCCAACACCGGCTGCGACCGGGGCGCGCTCCTCGCCGGGCTCGACGCCGCCATCGGCGGCCGGCCGGCGGTGGTGTTCACCGACATGGCCGGCGGCTCGTGCGCGTTCACCGCGGCGGCGCTGGCGCGGGGCCGCGGCGACGTCCGGGTCGTGACCGGCGTGAACCTGGCGATGCTGGTGGACTTCGCCTTCCACCGGGACCTCCCCGTGGCGGAGGCCGCGCAGCGGGCCGTGGAGACCGGCCGCACGGCGGTGGGGCTGGTCGGGAAGTGAGCCTGGTGCTGTACCGCATCGACGACCGGCTCATCCACGGGCAGGTCGTCGTGGGGTGGGGACAGCGGCTCGGCATCGGCTTCATCGTGCTGGTCGACGACGGCGTACGCGCCAACGTGTGGGAGCAGGAGCTGTACCGCATGGGCGTGCCGCCGGCGATCGACGTGGTGTTCACGGGGGTCGGCGAGGCCGCGGGCCGGGCGGCCGAGTGGGCGGCCGACCCGCGCAAGGGCATCCTCCTGACGGGCGACGTGGAGACGATGGCGGCGGTGTGCGCCGCCCTCCCGGAGGTGCGCCAGGTGAACGTCGGCGGCATCCACGCGCGGGAGGGACGCACGGAGCGGCTCCGGTACGTGTTCCTCACCGAGGCGGAAGCCGCGCGGCTCAAGGCGCTCGCCGACCGCGGCGTCGAGGTCACGGCGCAGGACGTGCCGACTGCGCGGCCGGTGCCCGTGGCGGAGCTGCTGTGACCGTCGCGAGCGTCCTGGCGGTGATCGGCGTGGGCGCCCTCGCGGGGCTCGACCTCGTGAGCGTGCCGCAGGCGATGATCGGCCGGCCGCTGGTGGCCGGCTTCCTCGGCGGCGCGGTGGTGGGCGGGCCGCTGGCGGGCCTCGCCACCGGCGCGGTGCTCGAGCTGTTCGCCTTCGAGACGCTGCCGGTGGGCGCGTCGCGCTACCCGGACTGGGGGCCGGCGGCCGCGGCCGCGGGCGCGCTGGCGGCGCTCCGGGGCGGCGTGTGGGACCCGGCGTGGATGGCGGGGATCATGGTGGTGGCCCTGCTCGCCGCGTGGCTCGGCGGCCTCGGGCTCATGCTGGTGCGGCGGCTCAACGCGGCGCAGATCCGCAGCCGCGAGCCGGCGCTCGGGCGGGGCGACGCGGGCGCGCTGGCGGCGCTGGTCTTCGGGGGGATCGCGCGCGACTTCGTCCGGGCCGGCATCCTGACCGGCGTCACCTTCGCCGTGGGCGAGCGGGTCGCGCGCCACGTGGCGGCGGGATGGCGGGCGCCGCGCGAGCTGGCCGACGTGGCGGTGCTCGGCACCGCGCTGGGCGTGGCGCTCCTCAGCGCCTGGCGGCTGTTCGGGCAGGGCGCGGCGCGGCGGTTCCTCGCCGTGGGCACGGTGGCGGGCGTGGCCCTCGCCGCGGGGCTGCTGGCGTGGTGAAGCGACCCGGCGCGGCTCCCGCGGTCCCGGCGGCCCCCGGCTTCCGCACGGCGCTGGCGCGGCTGTTCACCATCCAGGCCGCGTTCACCTACGAGCGGATGCTCGGGGTGGGCTTCGCCTTCGCGGCCGAGCCGCTGCTGCGCGCGCTGCGGCGCGGCGGGCCCGGGGGCGATGGCGCGTTCCGCGCAGCGCTGGCGCGGCAGTCGGGCTTCTTCAACGCGCACCCCTACCTGGCCGCGCTGGCGGTGGGGGCGGTGGCGCGGGCGGAGGCGGACGGCGCGCCGCCCGAGCGGATCGAGCGGCTCCGGGCCGCCCTGGTGGGCCCGCTGGGCTCGCTCGGCGACCGGCTGATCTGGGCCGGGTGGCTGCCCGCCTGCGCCGCCGTCGCCCTGCTGATGGTGGCCTTCGGCGCCCGGGCGTGGGCGGTGGTGGTGTTCCTGGCACTGTACAACGTGGTGCACGTGTGGCTGCGCGTGTGGGGCCTCCGGCAGGGCTGGCGCGCGGGCGTCGGCGTCGCGGGCGCGCTCGCCGCGCCGGGGCTGCAGCGCTCGCTCGAGCTGGTGGCGCCGGTGGCCGCGATGCTGGTGGGCGCGGCGCTGCCCGCGCTGCTGGGCTGGTACCCGTTCCGGGTGCGCTGGGAGGTCCCCGTCGCGGCCGGCGCGGCGGTGCTGTTCGCCGCAGGCGTGCGCCTGCTGCAGGGGCGGGCCACGGGCCTCGTGACCGCGGCGCTGGCGCTGGCGGTGGTGGTGGGCGTGGGGGTGCTGTGGTAGTCGAGAAGTCGGCGCCGATCGTCAACCGGCTCGGCCTGCACGCCCAGCCGGCGGCGGAGTTCGTGAAGATCGCGAACCGCTTCCGCGCCCACATCGTGGTGCGGAAGGACGACCTGGAGGTCAACGGCAAGAGCATCATGGGCATGATGATGCTCGCGGCCGAGTGCGGGAGCGCGCTGCTGATCCGCGCCGACGGCGACGACGCCGAGGCCGCGGTGGACGCGCTGCTGGCGCTGGTGGCCGCGGGATTCGGGGAGGACTGATGCCGCACCGGGTGATCAAGGGGATCGCGGTCTCGCCGGGGGTCGCCGTGGGGCCCGCGCTGGTGGTGCGCTGGGAGGCCCCGGTCGTGCCCGACGTCTCGATCCGCCCGGACCAGGTGGCGGCCGAGGCGAAGCGGCTGGACGCGGCCATGGCGTACGCCCGGGAGCGGATCACCCGCTCGCGCGACCGGGCCGCGGAGCGCGCCGGCGAGGAGGAGGCGCGGATCTTCGACGCGCAGCTGATGATGCTCGAGGACCACGACCTGCGGGCCGGCGTGGACCGCCTGGTGCGCGAGAACCACTTCTCGGCCGAGCGCGCGTTCCAGCTCAAGATGCTGGAGTGGCGCGGCCTGTGGACCACGACCGGCAGCGCCACGCTGCGCGAGCGGCTGGCCGACCTGACCGACGTGGAGATCCTGGTGCTCTCGCACCTGATGGGCGTCGAGGAGCCGACGCTGGAGCACGCCAGCGCCGAGGCGCCGGTGGTGCTGGTGGCGCGCGACCTGACGCCGGCCCTCACCGTCCAGCTGGACCGCGACGCGGTGCTGGCGATCGCCTGCGAGGAGGGCACCCGCACCTCGCACGCGGCGATCCTCGCGCACTCGATCGGCATCCCGGCGGTGATGGCGCTGTCCGAGGTCCTCGACCGCGTCACGACCGGCGACACCGTCGTCCTCGACGGCTGGGCCGGCACGCTGCAGGTGCAGCCGTCGGAGGCCACGGTGGACGCGGCCCGGCGGCGCGACCGGCAGCGGCGCGAGCTGGAGCGCGACCTCGAGGCCGGCTCGGAGCTGCCGGCCCAGACCACCGATGGGACGGTGCTCGCGGTGCGCGCGAACCTCGACCTGCCCGAGGAGCTGGAGGCGGCGCTGCGCCACCGGGCCGAGGGCATCGGCCTGATGCGCACCGAGTTCCTGGTCGCGGGCCGCGGGCAGATGCCGACCGAGGACGAGCAGGCGGAGCTGTACCGGCGCATCGGCACGGCCTTCGCGCCGCACCCGGTGGTGGTCCGCAGCTTCGACCTCGGCGGCGACAAGTTCCCGGCGCCGTTCAAGCGGGTGGGCGAGGGCAACCCGATGCTGGGCTGGCGCGCGATCCGCGTCTGCCTCGACCAGCCGGAGATCTTCCGGCCGCAGATCCGCGCGATCCTGCGCGCCGCGGCGCACGCCAAGCTCAAGATGATGCTCCCGCTCGTGACCCGGGTGGACGAGGTGCTCCGCACCCGCGAGATGGTGGCCGAGGAGGCGCGCGCGCTGCACAAGAGCGGCGTCGAGGCGGCCGCGAGCGTGCCGATCGGGATCATGGTCGAGACGCCCGCCGCGGCGATCGTCGCCGACCGGCTGGCGGAGGTGTCGGACTTCCTCTCGGTCGGCACCAACGACCTGGTGCAGTACACGCTGGCGGTGGACCGCGGCAACGCGCGGCTCGCGGAGCGGTTCAGCCCGCACCATCCCGCCGTCCTGCGGCTGCTGCGCAACGTCGCCCGCGCCGCGCGCACGGCGCGCCGCGAGGTGTCGGTGTGCGGCGAGATGGCCTCCGACCCGGTCTCGGTGTACCTGCTCGTCGGCCTCGGCTACCGCGTGCTGTCGGCGGCGTCGCCGAGCCTGCCGATGGTGAAGTGGATGGTCCGGCAGATCAGCGCGCGGGACGCCGCGTCGTGCGCCGAGGGCGCGCTCGAGCTGCCGACCACCGACGAAGTGAACGCGTTCGTGCTCCGCACGGTGGGCAGCGTCGTGGACCTGCGGCTCCTCGACCCCTCGTCCCCGTTGCCAGCCCGTGCGCGCCGGGCTAGCTTGCGGCGGTAGGCACCCCTAACACGAGACGACACTTTGAGTAACGGGCGACGCTGGCTCTTCACCTCGGAGTCGGTCACCGAGGGTCATCCCGACAAGATCGCCGACCAGATCTCGGACGCCGTCCTCGACGCGATCATCGCGAAGGACGCCGCGGCCCGGGTGGCGTGCGAGACCTTCGTCACCACCGGCATGGCCGTGGTGGGCGGCGAGATCACGACCGAGACCTACGTCCACATCCCGGACATCGTGCGCGGGACGGTCGAGGCGATCGGCTACACCGACGCCTCGTACGGCTTCGACGCCGAGACCTGCGCGGTGCTCACCAGCATCGACCGGCAGTCGCCCGACATCAAGCAGGGCGTGGACACCGGCGGCGCGGGCGACCAGGGGATGATGTTCGGCTTCGCGACCGACGAGACGAAGGAGCTGATGCCGCTGCCGATCCAGCTGGCGCACGCGCTGACGCACCGGCTGGCGGACGTCCGCAAGGCGGGCAAGCTCCCCTGGCTCCGGCCGGACGGGAAGTCGCAGGTCACGATCGAGTACGAGGGCGACCGGCCCAAGCGGGTGCACACGGTGGTCGTGTCCACCCAGCACGCGCCGACCATCGGCCACGAGGAGCTGCG
>Ga0187779_10002519_pt1 | contig 11185 bp, 6 predicted proteins | sample 1015_Q2_SP10_10__FD_132435 | JGI IMG/M metagenome (GOLD analysis project Ga0187779, IMG submission 132435) | Tropical peat soil microbial communities from peatlands in Department of Meta, Colombia - 1015_Q2_SP10_10_MG | ecosystem: Environmental > Terrestrial > Soil > Wetlands > Peat | place... | reverse complement strand
TGCGTCGAGCCCGGAGATCTTGCGGTCCCACACGGAGTCGATCGCCACCGCCACGTCCGGGCGGAACGGGTTCGGCCGCTGGAAGTGGTCGGAGACGTACATGAACACGGGGTTGTCGTGCAGCGGCGGGGTGTCGGGGGCGACGTTGGGCACCACCACCATGTACGCCGCGTCCTGCACCAGCACGCCGGTGTAGCGGTGGTCGGGATGGTAGTCGTTCGGCCGCGGGGCCAGCACCAGGTCGGCCTTCCAGCCGCGGATGGCGCGGATCACCTGCTCGCGCGCCGCCAGCGTGGGCAGGAGCTCGCCGTCGTGGTTGTCGATCACCTGGTACTCGGCGATCCCTAGCCGGCGGGCGGACTCCTGCGCCTCGGCGCGGCGGCGGCGGCCGAGGGCGCCCCCGCCCTCGGATTGGTGGCCGGCGTCGCCGTTGGTCATGGCCACGAACTTGACCGCGTGCCCCTTCGCCGCCCACAGCGCGGCGGTGCCGCCGGTGGTCTCGTCGGCGTCGTCCGGGTGGGCGCCGAACACGATGATGCGCAGCGGGCGCTGCTGGGCGGACACCTGGTTGGGGCGCAGCAGCGAGCTGGCCGCCGCCAGCAGGAGCGCCGTCAGGACCACCGGGACGATACGGCCGTGTCGCCACGACATGGACACCTCCAAGGGTTGGCTCAGGGCAGCAGGTCGAGCACGCGCTTCTTGCCGAGCGGGTCGACGTCGAGGGCGACCGCGAAGCGCCGGCCGGCCTCGGCGCCGCGCAGGCGCGCGAGCGCCTCGTAGTAGTCGAGGTAGGGGAACGACGAGATCCCGCCGCGGACGAACTCGTAGGCGCTCACCGCGGCCTTCCAGCGCGGCAGGTCCTCGCCCACGTCCACGTAGAGGTACGGCTGGAAGCCGTCCGCGTCCTCCCAGTTCTCGGCGTAGCAGACCGAGCGCAGGCCGCGGTGGCGCGGCTGGGACGACACGAAGCCCTCCAAAGAGGCGAGCAGCACCGCCCCCTGGACGATCCGGAAGGCGGCCTCGTGGTCGGGGTGCAGGCTGTTCCTCCAGTGGGTGAGGACGTGGGTCGGCTTCACCTGCCGGATCACCTCCGCCACCTGGCGGATCGCCTCCTCGCCCGAGGGCAGCTGGCCGTCCTTCCAGGGCCCGAACAGGACCTCGGCGCCGAGCGCCTCGCCGGCGGCGAGCGCCTCCTTCCTCTTCTGCTCCGCGTAGACCGCCGGGCTCAGCTTCGGGTTGCCGCCCTCGCCCAGCGTGAGGTGCAGGATCACCACCCGGTCGCCCAGTCGCTGGTGGCGCGCCAGGATGGCGCCGGTGGTCAGCTCGGCGTCGCCGGCGTGGGCGCCGATCGCCAGCACCGTGCGCTCCGCCGCCGTGGCCGTGGCCGCGGCCAGGCCCAGCGTGGCCAGGGCGAGCGCGCCTGTGCGGAGGACGAGCCGCCGTTTGCCGCCGCGCATGGCCCGGGATTCTAGCGCGCCTCGGCTGGGACCGGGTTCATCTGCAGCTATACTAATGAATAGCATAGCTGGAGCGCCCCGGCAATGGTATCGTCCGCCCGAAGAGGGGAGGCCATGGCCAACGGCAAGGGGAGCATCGGCGCGGCGGTGCTGTGGATGGCGGGCCTGTCGCTGCTGCTGTTCTGGCTGCCCCTGCTGGGGCCGTTCCTGGCGGGCCTGGTCGGCGGCAGGAGGGCCGGCGGCGTGGGGCCGGCGATCGTGGCCGTCTTCCTGCCGGCGATCGTCTTCGGCGCCGCCCTCTTCCTGCTCACCTCCGTCCTCAGCGGGATGCCGCTGGTCGGTGTCGTCGCCGGCATGGGCGGGCTCGTCATGTCCCTCGCCCACGTCGGCCCGCTGCTGCTCGGGGCGATCGTCGGCGGTCTTCTCGCCTAGACGCTACGAGGCAAGACCTGACCCCAGCAGCCGGCGTGACACCGCGTCGAGGTCGGCCGGCGTCCCCTGCAGGTGGAAGGTCCGGTGGACGTGCGTCAGGTGCTGGCCGGGCGGGAGCGCGGCCGCCGGCGAGGACGTCTCGAGCTCGTAGAAGGGTCCCAGCGGCTTTCCTCCGGGCGAAGGCGGGCCGTCGTTGTAGGCGTTGACGACGTCGCCGGCGAAGGGCTGCTTCTGGATCTCCCACATCGAGTTGACGTACTCGGTGGCGCCCTCGGGACGATCGAAGGTGACGATCGTCAGCACGGAGGCGGCCGCGTCGTAGCTGCCGACGACCGGCCGTGCCCGCCGCGGCGAGAGGCCGATCTTGCTGCGGTAGTTCCCGTCGGCCTTGAAGACCAGCCACCCGCCGCGGTCGACCAGGCGGTCGGCGGGGACCCTGCCGAAGTAGGCGTCGTTCACCACCGGCCCGCGCTCCGCCTCGCTGCCCGCCTGGTAGGGGACGACGATCGATGCCTCCGGCGAGGGCTTGAACATCCCCAGCACCCACAGCGACAGCAGGCCGCCGGTGCGCGTCCAGGCTGACGTGCCGGCGTTCGTCAGCGTGTTCTCCGAGGCGAAGGCCACCAGCCGCACCGAGTCCGGGAGGCCGCCCAGCGCCTGCGCCGCCGCCGCCCGGTCCAGCAGGCGCACGGTGCGGTCGACCTGGACCTCGAGCGGCGTGCCCGAGTAGTTCACCAGGTGGCCGAGGTGCCGGAAGGCGACGTGGCGCGGCCCGCGGTCCGCGACCGCCCAGGGCTCGGTGTCGATCATCGGCGGGGTCTGCCAGTGCCCGAGGTCGCAGGGGTCGCCCTTCCTGAAGAAGATCGCGAACTGGCCGCCCTCGGGCCCCAGCCAGAGCCGGTCCTCGCCGCCGAAGGCGTTCATGTGCGCACGCAGCTTCCCCGAGGCGATCAGCTCCTCGTTGAGCCAGCCGTAGCTGGGGGCCGAGGCGCCGCCCGCCGTCGAGGTCATCACCCGCCCCTGCCAGGCGGGCACCACCGCCAGGCGCGCCCCGCTCGGCGACTCCTGGAGCACGACGACCTCGACGTGCCGGCGCAGGAAGGCCAGGTCGGCGTCGAAGCCCGACGCGCCGACAGCGGGCGACGGCGCAGCGCCTCCGGCCAGGACGGCGAGGGCAGGGAAGGCGACGGCGAGCGTGCGAGCCTTGCTGGGCACGGGCACCTCCTGGCGGACCGGCGCATTCTATCCCTAGGGTCGATGCTCCATTGACCCGCGCCAGCCGGACACCGTAGCCTGACCGGTCATATGTGGCTCGACCGGCCTCTTCCCTTCCTCCTGCTCACGACGGCTCTCGGCGCCCTTCCGGCCGCGGCCGACACCACCCAGGCGACGGCGCAGGCGGTGGCCCAGCCCCAGCCGGCGCCGCAGGAGCCATCCCCCTCCAACCCCTACGGCCGCAAGTACCCGCCGCGGATCTACAACACCGTGCGCCTGCGGGGGAAGCCGCCGGTGATCGACGGCAGGCTCGACGACGAGGCCTGGCGGACCGAGGGCGAGTGGGCGGGCCACTACACGCAGAACACGCCCGTCGAGGGGGCGAAGCCGACGGCCGAGACCGAGCTCAAGATCCTGTACGACGACCGGTACATCTACATGGCGATCCGCGCCTACGACGACCCGGCCAAGGTGCGCCGCTACCCGGGGCGCCGCGACGACTTCCAGAACTATGCGGTCGACGTGGTCGGCATCACCTTCGACAGCTACAACGACAAGCGCACCGGCTTCGAGTTCGACCTGACTGCCGGCGGCGGCAAGATCGACCTCGTCCTCGGCAACGGCGAGACCGAGTGGGACGTCAACTGGGACGCGGTCTGGGACGGCAAGGTGGCCCACGACGACAAGGGCTGGACTGCGGAGTTCCGCGTCCCGCTCAACCAGCTGCGCTACGGGCCGCAGGACGAGCAGGTCTGGGGAATGCACGCCTGGCGCTGGATCGCCCGCAACCAGGAAGAGGACCAGTGGCAGCTCATCCCCCGCCAGAACACCGGGCGCATGTACCAGCTCGGCGAGCTGCACGGCATCCGCGGGCTCAAGCCGTCGCGCCACCTGGAGCTGCTGCCGCACGTCGTGGGCAAGGCCAGCTCGGGGCCGTCCGTCCCCGGCGAGGGAGCCGAGGCCACCGGCTCGCTGGGCGTCGACGGCAAGCTGGGGCTCTCGACCAACTTCACCCTCGACCTCACCGTGAACCCCGACTTCGGCCAGGTGGAGGCCGACCCCTCGGTCGTCAACCTCACCGCCTACGAGACCTTCTACGAGGAGAAGCGGCCCTTCTTCCTCGAGGGCAAGAAGATCCTGACCTTCGGCCTGGAGGACTTCGACCAGCTGTTCTACTCGCGCCGCATCGGCGAGGCGCCGACGCTCACGCCGACCCTCGGCGAGGGCGAGACCGCGCGCATGCCGGACGCGACCACCATCCTGAGCTCGGTGAAGCTGTCGGGCAAGACCGACGGCGGGCTGGAGGTCGCCGCCCTGCAGAGCCTGACCCAGAAGGAGACGGCGCAGGTCACCGGGCCCGTCGGCAGCCGGGACGCGGTGGTGGAGCCGTTCGGGTCGTACACGGTCGCCCGCGTGCACAAGGACTGGAACAAGGGCAACACCAGCCTCGGTGGCATGTTCACCTCCACCCACCGCTCGATCTCCGACCCGGCGCTCACCATCCTGCCCTCGCAGGCGTTCACCGGCGGGGTCGACTTCACCCGTTACTTCGACGACCGCACCTTCGTGCTCGACGCCAGCGGTGTCGTGAGCCGCGTCAGCGGCGACGTCGCCGCCATCCAGGCGCTGCAGCCGAACGCCGTGCACTACTACCAGCGGAAAGGCGCCACCCACCTCGGCGTCCAGGAGAACGCCACCTCGCTCTCGGGCAATGGCGGCTCGGTGAAGTTCGGGACTTCCGGCAAGACGCGGTGGGGCGTCACGGACCACTACCACTGGTACTCGCCGGGCCTCGACCTCAACGACGTCGGCTACCTGCGCCAGGCGGACGTCAGGGCCAACCAGGTCTTCCTGAGCTGGTCCGAGCCGAAGCCGAAGGGCATCTTCCGCGCCTACTCGTTCCAGCTCTCCCGGCAGGATCAGTGGGACTTCGGCGGGCTGCAGGTGAAGGCCCTGACCGAGGCGGACGCCACCGCCACCTTCGCCAACAAGGTCGCGGCGACCGCGAGCTTCTCCTACAACCAGGACGTCGACACCCGGCTGCTGCGCGGCGGCCCGGCCCTGCGCACGCACGACTACTACACGGCAAAGGGCACCGCCAGCACCGACGCCGCCCACCGCGCGGTCCTCTCGGTCCAGGGCGAGCACTCCTGGGCCCTCGACGGCGACAACTCGCAGGCCTCGAAGCTGTACACCACCCTGACCCTGCGCCCGTCGAACCGCCTGGCGCTCGGAGCGCAGGTCGGCTGGGAGAACCTGCAGGACAACCTGCAGTACGCCGCCACCCCCGTCGCCGCCGAGCCGCGCTGGGTGCTCGGGCGCATCGACCAGGACACCTGGAGCCTCACCTTCCGGGCGAACCTCACCCTCACCCCCGAGCTGACGATCCAGTACTACGGGAGCCCTTTCCTCAGCACCGGCCGCTACACGCACCTGAAGCAGGCGACCGACACCCTGGCGCACGCGTACGAGCAGCGCTTCCACGAGTACGGCCCGGGGGAGATCGCCTACGACGCGGCCTCCAACACCTACTCGGTGACGGAGTCGGGCGGGCTCAGCTACTCCTTCGCGAACCCCGACTTCAGCTTCCGCCAGTTCCGCTCGAACCTCGTCGCGCGCTGGGAGTACAAGCCCGGCTCCTCGCTGTACGTGGTCTGGTCGCAGGGCCGCACCGGCACCGAGCCGTACTGGCAGGGCTCGTTCGGCAGCAACTGGGACTCCCTGTGGCAGACCCGGCCGGACAACGTCTTCCTGGTGAAGCTCAGCTACTGGTTCTCGCCGTAACCGGGGTCAGGTCTTACCTTTGAGCATTGGCCCGCGCTCGACGCCTCGTCGAACCATGCGGCCGTACCGGACGCTACAAGGCAAGACCTGACCCCGTCCTTTCCCCAGCCCACGCCTTCCGCTCATAAGGCTAAGAAGCGAAGTTATTAGCCTTACTGTCTTGCATTTTAGGCTAAAGAATGCAGAATTAGTGGTTCAGCGTACGCCCCAAAGCGGTCGCACGGGGATGATCCCGTGGGCCCTCGGGAGGCCCGCAGAGCGGGCAGAGGAGAAAAATGGAGACGACGCCGCTTCGCCACTTCCTCGAGATCCCGTACGACCAGCTCGAGGAGATGAACCTCCAGGCCAAGGCCGACAGGGTGGCCGGCAAGGATCCCGGCAAGGTCCAGGAGGACCGGGTCCGTTTCCTCACCGACGAGAAGCGCATCAAGGCCGTGACCGTCTGCTTCACGGACCTCGAAGGCCGCTTCCACATGCTCGACTACGACAAGAAGTTCCTGCTGAAGTCGGCCGACAACCTCACCTTCGACGGCTCCTCGATCCGCGGCTTCTCGCGGCAGGCCGAGTCCGACCTGCGCCTCAAGGTCGACTGGCCGGCCTTCTACTGGCTGCCGGCCGACGTCTTCGGCCCGGGCAAGGTGCTGGCCTTCGGCGACGTCTGCGACCAGGACGGGCGGCCGTACGTGGCGGACATCCGCGGCCGGCTCAAGGCCTTCGCCGCGGAGCTGCGCAAGAAGGACCAGGTCGCCCACGTCGCCAACGAGATCGAGGGGTTCATCTTCAAGGGCAGAGACGCCGAGCGTCGCTACAACGAGACGGGCCAGTTCGACTACCCCTCGACCGGCGGCTACTACCACTCGCTGCCCGGCGACGTGCTGCGCAAGTTCATCGACACCGCAGCCGAGGTGCAGCGCGCGCTCGGCTTCGCCAACGAGAAGGACCACCCCGAGGTGGCGCCCTCGCAGTTCGAGATGAACTACGGCTACACCGAGGCCACCGTCGCCGCCGACCAGGTGCAGCTGTACAAGCTGATCGCCCGGCAGGTGGCGGCGCAGATGGACCTCACCGCCTGCTTCCTGCCCAAGCCGGTCGCCGGGGTGAACGGCAACGGCTGCCACACCAACATGTCGATCTCGCAGCACGGCAGGAACTGCTTTTACGAACCCAAGGGCGAGGACGGCCTCTCCGAGTTCGCCTGGGGCTTCCTCAACCGCATCCTGGCGAACGCCAACGACATCTGCCTGGTCCTCAACTCCAGCGTGAACGCCTACCGCCGCCTCGACCCGCACTTCGAGGCTCCCAACCAGATCAAGGTCTCGCCCTCCGACCGCGGCTCGATGATCCGCATCCCGATCGGCAACGAGAGGACCGCGCGCATCGAGGTGCGCTCGATCGCTCCCGACGCCAACCCCTACCTGGCCATCTACTCGCTGTTCAAGACGGGCCTGGAGGGTCCTGGCGTCGACGACAGCGAGCTCAAGCAGAAACGGACCCGCTTCCTGCCCGACAACATCCACGACGCCATCCGCATGTTCAAGGCCAGCAAGTTCGCGCAGGAGCTGCTGGGCGAGCAGGTGCACGAGAAGTTCGCCGAGCTCAAGCTGGCGCAGGCGGAGCGCTGCGCCAAGGCGCTCGGCAGCATCATCAAGGTCAGCGAGATCCAGTTCCACCACGAGGTGACGAACCAGTACCTCTGGAACCTCTTCTAGACGCTGGCGGCGTTCGCTGAGCGCGGCTCCGGTCGAGCGCGGCGGAAGCCCTCGGCCGGAGCCGCCGCCGTCTCGCCGGGTTAGACTGCCGTTCAGCGAGCGGCGGGATGCGGGGAACCGAGGAAAAAGAGGCGATCCGTGAGTTCGCGGTGCGCCTCGGGCCCGCCTACGCCGGCCGTCACTCGCCGGCAGCGGTCGGCCTCCACCTCGCGCTGGCCCGCGGGCTCGAGGCGTCCCGGCCGGCCCGGGTGAAGGTGATTGAGGCGCCGGCCGGCCGGCTCGACGTGACCTTCGTGGCGCTCGACTTCTTCGCGGAGTTCGCCCTGCTCTGCGGGATCCTCTCGGCCGCCGGCCTCGACATCGAGTCGGGCCACGTGTGCACGTCGCAGCCGCTCGCTGCCTCGACCCCGGCACCGTCGCCGCAGCGGACAAGGCGTTCCCGCCCCAGGCGTCCTGCCGGTGCTCCTGACGGCGTTCCCGCGGGCCGCGTCGTCGTCGACGAGTTCCGGGTGGCGCCGCAGAAGCCGGCTGGCGCCCGCTGCGCCGAGGTCGAGGCGCGGCTCGAAGCGGACGTGCTCGAGCTGTTGACCCTGTTCGCGCGGGGCCGGGCGGAGGAGGCGCGCCGCCGTCTCGACCGCCGGCTGGCCGAGCGCTTCTCACGGGCCGGGCCGCCGGCCGGCGCCCTGGAGCCGCTGGAGATCGAGTTCGACAACGAGGCCGACCCGCGCTGGACCCGCATGGAGGTACGCGGCCGCGACACGCCGGCGTTCCTCTACGCGCTCGCCACCGCCCTCGCTGCCCGCGAGGTCTACGTCAAGCAGGTGGAGATCGCCAGCGCGGGCGAGGAGGTGCAGGACGTCTTCCTGATCGCGAGCCGGGACGGACGCAAGATCGAGGACCGCGCCCGCTTGGCCAGGCTGCGGGCGGCGGTCGCCCTGCTGAAGCAGTTCGCGCACCTCCTCCCGCTGGCGCCCGATCCCGCCCTCGCCCTGCGCTCGTTCTCGCAGCTCCTGGACCTGGCCGGCACCGCGGCAAGGCCCGACGCGCTGACGCTGCTCGCCTCGCCCGGCGGCCTGCGCGAGCTGGCACGCCTGCTCGGCTCGAGCACCTTCCTGTGGGAGGACTTCCTGCGCCTGCAGGCCGAGCACCTGCTCCCGGTCCTCGGCAGCTGGCGGCAGCGGCCGCTGCGCAGCCGGGACGAGCTCCTGGCCGAGCTCGGGGCGCGCCTGGGCCACGCCTCCAGCTTCGAGGCGAAGCGCCGCGCGCTGAACGAGCTCAAGGACGAGGAGATGCTGCTCGCGGACATGAAGCACCTGCTCGACCCGGGGGTCGGCCTCGTCGTCTTCTCGCAGGCGATCACCGACCTTGCCGAGGCCGTGGTCGAGAAAGCGGTCGCGTCCTGCGTGGACGAGCTGGCGGCCGTGCACGGCCTGCCCCAGGACCCGGCCGGGAGGCCCTGCCCGCTGGTGGTGATGGGGCTCGGCAAGCTCGGCGGGCGCGAGATGGGCTACGCCTCCGACGTCGAGCTCGTCTTCGTCTACGACGGGCCGGGCCGCACCGCCAGGACGGGCCGCGAAGCCGGGCTCTTCTTCGAGGAGGTGGTGCGCGAGGTGACCGGCTTCATCGCCGCCCGACAGGAGGGCATCTTCCACGTCGACCTGCGGCTGCGGCCGCACGGTGGCAAGGGCCCGCTGGCGGTCCCGCTCGCCTCGCTGCGGGAGTACTACCGGCACGGCGGCGGCGCCGCCCCCTTCGAGCGCCAGGCGCTCATCAAGCTGCGACGGGTCGCCGGGGACGCCGCGCTGGGCAGGGCCGTGGAGGCCGTCCGCGACGCCTTCGTCTGGAGCGACCTTCCCTGGGACCGACGGCAGGCCCTACACCTGCGCGAGCGCCAGGTCCGCGAGCTGGTCCCGGCCGGCCGCTTCAGCGTGAAGCACAGCCCCGGAGCGCTGGTCGAGGTCGAGTACGCGGTGCAGTACCTGCAGCTCGAGCACGGCCGCTCGCTTCCCGCGCTGCGGACGCCTTCGACCCTGGACGGGCTCGACCGGCTGCGCCAGGCGGGCCTGCTGCAGCCCGCCGAGGCGGAGGCGCTGCGCGCGGGGTACCTGTTCTGGCGGGCGGTGGCGGACGCGCTGCGCATGGTCCGGGGCCACGCGCGCGACCTGCTGCTGCCCCTGGCCGGCTCGGAGGAGACGCGCCTGCTGGCGCGCCGGCTCGGCTACGCCGCCGCCGACTGGTCCTCGGCCGCCCGGGCCTTCCTCGACGACGTGGAGCGCCACCGCCGCGCCGTCGCCTCGTTCTTCGGCGAGCGCTTCAGGGCCTGAGCGCGCGAAAGAGCAGATCCTCGTAGATGCGGTGGACCGCCTCCGTGTGCAAGGCGAGCGCACCGCGGAGCTCCTGCGCCGCGCCGCTGCGGCCCCGCCGTCCCCCCCGGTAGCCCATCCGCGCGGCGAGCAGGGCCAGGCCCGCCTCGTCGGCCGGCAGCACGTGCGTCTGCGTGTCGTGCGCCATCTGCAGCTTGTTCTCGACATCGCGCAGGAACAGGTAGGCGGCGGCGAGGGCGTCGTGCTCCGCCCCCGCCAGGGCACCCGCCTGTCGCAGCGCCTCCAGGGCGAAGAGGGTGTTGCGCGCGGCAGGGGCGCGCAGCCTCCCGCCCTGGCGGATCTGCAGCACCTGCACCACCAGCTCGACCTCGCGGATGCCGCCACGGCCCAGCTTGACGTGCCGCTCGGCGAGGCCGCGGGCGGCGAGCCGACGGTCGCTCTCCTGCTTCAGGCGGAGGACCTGGCGCACCGCCTCAGCGTCGAAGGGGCGCCGCCACACGAAGGGGGCCACGCGCCGCCGGAACTCGCGGCCGATCGCGGGGTCGCCGGCGACGGCTCGTGCCTTGAGCAGCGCCAGGCGCTCCCAGGTCGCGCCCCGGCGGCGGTAGTAGTCCTCGGCGGAGTCGAGCGAGTGCACGAGCGCGCCGGCCCGCCCCTCCGGCCGCAGCCTGAGGTCGACACGGTAGACGTGGCCCTCGTGCGTGGCCTCGCCCAGGACGGCCGTGAGGTGGCGCGCGAGGGCGTCCACCCGGCCCTCGGCCTCCGCTCCGGCCGCGCCGCCGTGGACGTACACCAGGTCGACGTCGGAGCTGTAGTTCAGCTCGCCGCCGCCCAGCTTGCCGAGGGCGAGCACGGCGAAGCCGGCGGCCGGGTCGTGCAGTGCTCGCCCGCGCGCGTCCTGCAGCTCCGAGGCGGCCAGCTCGAGGGCGACCGGGAGCAGGCCGCGGGCGACGGCCGAAAGGTCGGCCAGCGTCCCCGCCACCGAAGAGAGCCGCCGCAGGTCGCGCAGGGCGAGCAGCACCAGCTGCCGTCGCCGGAACAGACGCAGCGCATCGCGGGCCGCCTCGCGTCCGCAACCCGAGGCCGCTCGCCGCGCCTGGGCCGCGATCTCGCCCTTCCGCTGCGGCCGGCGCAGCTCGGCGGGACGGACGAGCCACTCGACCCACTCGGGATGTCGGATCACCTGCTCGGCGAGGAAGGGAGCGCCGCCCAGGGCCCACACGAGCGCGGCGACGGCGTCCGGCCCGAGCGCGGCCGCCGCCAG
>Ga0187779_10002517_pt1 | contig 11197 bp, 9 predicted proteins | sample 1015_Q2_SP10_10__FD_132435 | JGI IMG/M metagenome (GOLD analysis project Ga0187779, IMG submission 132435) | Tropical peat soil microbial communities from peatlands in Department of Meta, Colombia - 1015_Q2_SP10_10_MG | ecosystem: Environmental > Terrestrial > Soil > Wetlands > Peat | place... | reverse complement strand
GCTCGCTGGCCAGCCAGTCGCCGAAGGCGCGGAAGATCGCGCCGTACTGCCGCCGCGTGCTCGCACTCGCCGCCCGGGCAGCGATCCGCTCGGCCTCGCCAAACAGGTTGCACTCGACGAGCGCGGCGGGGAAAGGCGGCGGGGAGGGGGAGAGGGCGGACGCCGGCGCGATCGGCGCTGCGCGCGCGACGAGCTCGGCGTGGACGAGCTCGAGGTTCTCGCCGGGCTCCACGCGGGTGAGCGAGAACTGGAGCCCGTTCACCGCGAACGTCTATTCATGAAACCCTCCATCTCGGGTCGCGTTAAACCGTGCCTCGGACGGCAAGAACCACTGGAATCGGCGGGTCCTCAGGTTCGCAAAACGGAGCTATGTCGAGCCGCATTCCGCGTGTCAGCGACGTCAGCGAAGCCGGTCGCGAGCCTAGTCGTGGACACGATATGTTGAGCATGTCCATGACGTCGTCGACGTCGCAGACAACCGCCCGATGGGGGCTTTCCTTCCTTCCCCGCCGCCTCGAGGACATGTCACCGACGTGGATCGCCTGGAGCCTCGGGCGTTTGCGCTCGCCGCTCGACATAAACGGAGTTTTCGGACCTGAGGAGTTGGGCAAGACAGGCGAACCGGTTCAGCGTCCGTGTCAGGCTGGATGAGTGATCGCTGCCTGCGCGGCGGCGATCCGCGCGATCGGAACGCGGAAGGGCGAGCAGGACACGTAGTCGAGACCCGAGCGGTGGAAGAACTCGATCGACTGCGGATCGCCACCGTGCTCGCCGCAGACGCCGAGCTTGAGGCCCTGATGGGCCTCCTTTCCGAGCCAGGCGGCGAGCTGCACGAGCCACCCCACGCCGGGGACGTCGATCGTCTCGAACGGGCTGCTGTCGATGATCTTGCGGTCGAGGTAGGTCGGGACGAACTTCGACTCGGCGTCGTCTCGGGAGAAGCCGAGTGCGGTCTGGGTCAGGTCGTTGGTTCCGAACGAGAAGAAGTCGGCGTGACGAGCGATCCGGTCCGCGGTCGTGCACGCCCGTGGAAGCTCGATCATCGTCCCGACCGTGTAGTCGGTGCGCTCGTGGAGTCCCTCCTGATCGCCGACGCGGACCACCAGCTCGCGCATCAGCTCGAGCTCGTGCTCGTAGTTGACGAGCGGGATCATGATCTCTGGACGCGGCGGCTTGTCCGCGCTCTTCGCCGCCCGCATGATCGCTTGCACCTGCATCTCGAAGATCTCCGGGTAGAGGATTCCGAGACGGACCCCGCGGGTGCCGAGCATCGGGTTCTCCTCGTGGATCTCCTCGACCCTGGCGAGCAGGACCTCGAGCTCGGCGAGATCCTCGGTGCCGGCCATCCGGGCATGCTCGACCTGCGTGGAGAGCTCCGCCAGGTTGGGTAGGAACTCGTGCAGCGGCGGATCAAGCAGCCGAATCGTCACGGGCAGGCCGGCCATCACCTCGAACAGCCCGTCGAAATCCCCCTGCTGGAGGGGCAGCAGCTCCGCCAGCGCCTCGCGGCGGGCATCGACGGTGTGCGCCATGATCATCGCGCGCATCTTTGGCATGCGGTCCTCTTCCATGAACATGTGCTCGGTCCGGCACAGTCCGATGCCCTCCGCGCCCAGCTCACGCGCGCGCTGCGCGTCGTGCGGCGTGTCGGCATTGGCGCGAATGCCAAGCGTACGAAGCTCGTCGGCCCACTCCAACACGGTCTTGAAGTTCTCATCGACCCGAGCCTCCACAAGCGGGACGTCCTCAATCGTAACGAGGCCCCTCGTGCCGTCGATCGCGATCCGGTCGCCGGCGTGAATCACGGTGCCGTTGACGCTGATCGTCCCGGCCTTGACGTCGATCGTCAGCGCGTCGACGCCCACCACCGCCGGGCGACCCATCCCGCGAGCGACCAGCGCCGCGTGTGAGGCCTTGCCACCCTCGGAGGTGAGAATCCCCCGGGCCGCGTAGAAGCCGGCGACGTCCTCGGCATCCGTGAACGGGCGCACAAGGATCACGTCACGCCCTTCCTTACCTGCCTCCACCGCTTCCGCGGCCGTGAACACAACCTCGCCCTTCGCGGCGCCAGGAGACGCGTTCACGCCCCTGGCGAGCACATCGAACGTGGCCTTCGGGTCAAACGCCGGGTGCAGCAGCGCCGCGAGCCCCGACGCGTCGATCGTCATCATCGCCTCCTCGCGCGTCAGCAGGCCCTCGGCGACGGCGTCGACGGCGAACCGAGTAGCCGCTTGCGCGGGGCGCTTCGCGTTCCGCGTCTGGAGCATGTAGAGGCGGCGCTCTTCGACCGTGAACTCGGTGTCCTGCATGTTCTTGTAATGGCGCTCGAGGGTGCCGAGGATCTCCATCAGCTTGGCGTGGATTTCCGGCATCCAGTCCTTCATCTCCGCGATGTCGCGCGGGGTGCGTGCGCCCGAGACGACGTCTTCACCCTGGGCGTTGGGTAAGAAGTCGCCGCTCGGCTCTGGGCCGCCGGTGACCTCGTCGCGTGAGAACGCGACGCCGGATCCGGATGTATCGCCCTTATTCCCGAACACCATCTGCTGGACGTTGACGGCCGTGCCCCAGTCGTCGGGGATGCGGTTGAACCGCCGATACGCGATCGCCCGGTCGCCCATCCACGAGTCGAACACCGCGCGGATCGAGAGGTCAAGCTGCCGCTTAGGATCCTGCGGGAACTCCTCGCCGGTGTGCTCGGTGTAGATGCGCTTGAAGGTGGCCGTCAACTCCTTCAGAGCGTCGACATCGAGGTCTGTATCGAGCTCGACGCCGCGCGCCACCTTGGCCGCCTTGATCGCCTCCTCGTACTCATCCCCCGGAACCCACGGACCACGTTGCCGAACATCTGCGTGAAGCGCCGGTAGGAGTCCCATGCGAAGCGCTCGTTGTCGGTGATCCTGGCCAGACCCTCCACCGACTCGTCATTCAGCCCCAGGTTCAGGACTGTGTCCATCATCCCCGGCATCGACTCGCGCGCTCCTGACCGCACTGAGACGAGCAATGGATCCTCGAGATCGCCAAGGCGCTTGCCGCTGTGCTGCTCGAGCCGCGAGAGCGCCTCCGCCACCTCGGCCGCCATGCCGTCTGGCTCCTGCCGCTTGGCGCGCATGTACTCCACGCACGCCTCGGTCGTGATCGTGAACCCGGCCGGCACAAGCTCGCGGCCGAGCACGCGCGTCATCTCGGCGATGCCCGAGCCCTTACCACCGAGCAGCTCCCGCATCTCCCTGCCGCCGTCTGCGAAGTCATATACCCACTTAGTCTGTGCAACCGTAGCCATCTTTCGCATCTCCCATTTGATCCTACGTGTGATTGGAAGGAGCGTGTGCATTTCCGGCCGCGCCCCCCTTCGGCCCGATGCTTGATCCCGTACACATCTTCCGCTCCATCACCAGTGATCTGATTTCCATCGCAGCCATCCCGACCCGTTCGCTGGTCGTGCACACACGCGCACGGTTGCGGCTGATCAGCCGGCTCGAGCCGTTGTGCGGTACAAGCGCAAACGACCACACCCACGCACCGTCCTCCGAGCGCAACGACATCGCCCGCTCGGGATCCAAGATCTCGATCCGCATCCCGCTCGATCCAGTCATATGTGTACGCGCCGCCACGACCAACGCCCCTCTACACGAGCCACGGCCAGATCGCCGAGGGCGGGACGCCGATCGTGATCGCCTGCGTAGCCACCATCTCGGCGTCGTCGAGTACTCGTCGCCGGGTATCGGCCGCGCGACCTCATCGGGGGTAGCTCCCGCAGTTGCGGGTTCGTGAGCGCAGCAGCCGCTGATAGCACGCCGCCAGCAAGCGTCAGACCGCCAGCGACGATCAGCGCTCGTTCGATCGCTCGGATTCTACCTATGGAGCGCATGACTCAAGATCTGCTGCGCGGCTGTACTCAGGATCGTCGGCGAGCAGGACGGGAACTCACGTAGGAGTGACCCGCGCCCCGAGTTTCGCGAGCAGATCGCCGACACGTTCGGCCCGACGAGCTGGCCAAGCGCATCCGCCTGGAGGTCAACAGCCGATCTTCGGTCGAGATCCTGACGCAAGGATTCGCGTCGGGGGCGGCGAACAGGGCGACGTTATGAGTCCTCGCTTGCCACAAGCTCCCCAGACCTTCGAGCAACTCGGGCTCGACTTCCTTGCCGATCTCGAGCTGAAGCGCGGCCTGGCGCGCAACACGGTCGATGCCTACCGCGGTGACCCGGTGATGCTCTGCGACCGCCATCCCTGCGCGATCACCGGCTCTTTCGCACGACCGACTCGGTGCTGCTAGCGTGCGTCGTGGATTTGCCGTGACCGGAAGGCGCTATGGGGCCGCGGTAGTTGGCTTGCGCGTTTCGTTTGCGCACGGGGAAAAGTGAAGTCTCGTTGCTGGTGCTCATCGACGCGTTTTCGCCGTCGGAAGCGGTGGCGGGCAGCGTCTCGGTGTTGCTTGCTGATGCCGGCATCTCCGGGGTCAGTGACGTTCTCTATATCGATATACATGCGTGACGAAAGGCAGGACTCATCGTGAAGCACGTGCAGACAATCCCGATCGCCCCCCGCAATCCCTCACATTTCAGCGACGTGCTCGGCGCTGAGGTCTGGGACTCTTTCAGCGGCGTCTTGCGCGGGGGCGCCGCGCGGCTGGGCGGGCGCACGGTCTGGAACGTGAACACGACCGCCGCTGGCGGCGGCGTGGCGGAGATGCTCCGCTCGCTGGTGGCGTACGCTCGCGGCGCGGGCGCCGACGTTCGCTGGGCCGTGATCTCCCCGCCACCGGGGACCGACGAGTTCTTCGCGGTCACCAAGCGCATCCACAACATGCTCCACGGCTACTCTGGCGACGGCGTCGGCCTTGGCCGGGAGGCTCGGGGGGTCTACCGCGCCGCCCTGGAGCCCAACGCCCTCGAGCTACGGGCGCTGGTCCGGCCGGGCGACGTGGTCATCCTCCATGACCCGCAGACCGCGGGGCTTGTGCCCGCGATGCGCGCCGCCGGACTCGGCGTGATCTGGCGCTGCCACGTCGGCGCCGACTCCCCGAACGGCGAGGCCCATGAGGTGTGGGACTTCCTGCGTCCGTTCGTGGAGCAGGCGGACCGCTACGTGTTCTCCCGTGCCGCGCACGTTTGGGAAGGCCTCGATCCCGCCAGGACGCTGATCGTGGCACCGTCGATCGACGCCTTCTCGGCCAAGAACCAGGATCTCTCCGAGCATCAGGTCGACGCGATCCTGAAGGCGGCCGGCGCGATCGCCGGCACGCCGGGCGACGCGCCGACGTTCATCCGCGGGGACGGCTCGATCGGTCATGTTGACCGGGCGGTGCAGATGCTCGGAGTGGCCGCGATCGATCCGTCCGCGCCGCTGGTCACCCAGGTCTCGCGCTGGGACATGCTCAAGGACCCGCTGGGCGTGATGGAGGGCTTCGTCTGTCACGTGCTGCCGGCGGTGCCGGATGCTCAGCTTGCTCTGGTCGGCCCGGAGACCGCCGCGGTGTCCGACGACCCCGAGGGCGCCCAGGTGCTCGAGGACTGCCAAGAGGCCTGGAGGGGTTACCCCGCTGCCGTCCGCGAGCGGGTCGCGCTCGTCTGCCTCCCGATGACCGACCTTGAGGAGAACGCCGTGATCGTGAACGCGATCCAGCGCCACTCCACGGTGATCGTGCAGAAGTCGCTCGGCGAGGGATTCGGGCTGACCGTGTCGGAGGCGATGTGGAAGTCCCGTCCGGTGGTCGCCTCGCGCGTCGGCGGGATCGTCGACCAGATCGTCGACGGCGACTCGGGCGTGCTGGTCCAGGATCCCGCCGATCTGCGCGAGTTCGGCGAAGCCGTGTCGACGATCCTTAGGTGCCCGGCGGTCGCGACGCGAATGGGGCAGTGCGCGAGGGAAAGGGTCGCCGATCGCTTCCTCGCCACGCGCAGCCTGATGCAGTACGCCGAGGCGCTGGCAACGCTTGGGCTCGAGACGGCCGCCGCGGCATAGAGGACCCGACCGCGCCACGCGCGCACGCGCTCTAACGCACCACGCCCGTGGGCGTCGATCCAGGCAACGCATTCGCACGATGGGCGCTCCGATCGCCTACCGGCCTATGAGCACGATTTGAGGAGACAGCGATGGCAAGCTTCGAGCCCCTCGCCGACCGCCCGTAGACAGGCGCCGTCGGCGACACCAGCGCACGCCGGATCGTCTCCCGGTGCAAACCGGTCCGCCGGCGGATCTCCCTGACCCCCAGCCCCTCAACGAAACGCATCCCGCGGATCTCCGCCCACTGCTGCACGCCGATCACCCACTCCTCCTAGCCTCGGTCGACATGACCGAACCAGCGTCAGGACACAACCGGACAGCAACCCGGTGGTCCACTCTTCAACCGGCGTAGGTGGTCCAGTATTCCCGCGGCGACGACACGGGTTCTTGCCGGCGCCCGGCGAAGGTCAAGGACCGACGCGCGCGTCCGTGCCGTGAGGTTCAATCACGCCTGTGCATCTCGACCATTAGATCGCCGAGGAGTCCCTGTGCCGCTGACCCAGACCCAGCTCGCGAGCGCTGGCGCGGACCGCGCGGAGCTGAGCAGGACCGACGCGAAGCAAGCGCTCGCAGCGCTCGAGGAGATCGTGCTCGAACAGCTCGCCAACGCCGAGAAGGTACGGATCGGGGGGATCGTTCAGCTGACCGTCCGCGTCAAGCCGGCGCAGAAGAAGCGCCAGGGCCGCAACCCCGCGACCGGCGAGGAGATCACGATCGCCGCCAAACCGGCGAGCGTCGACCTGCGCGCCCGGCCGCTCGCGAAAGCGAAGACGTCGCTGCCGTCGGTGCAGAAGGCGCGCCGGCGGCTCGCCGCGTAACCCGGCTTCCGGTCGAAACCTCTCGGCGGCTGCTTGGAAGGGTCGGCTGCCGTGACGTCGAAAATGCTCGGCGCCCCGCGCGTAGGTCGCGAGGGGTCATTTGTTCGCGTCGAGGTTCACGGCCGCGACGCGGGGGGGGAATTGGGACCGTCAGGTCGGCACACGAAGCAGCACGACTTCGAGCAGGCGCCGCTCGGCTGGACTGCAGCCTGACCCGCGCCGCAGCGCGCTTGTAACGCCACGAAATGCCTGCAATGTGCCGGTAGGCGGGTTGCCGCGCTGAAGAGTCGAGGACGGCGACAAATGCAAACCGTTGGATCTCGTGCGTTTATTCTCGGAGGTCCTACTATGAGGGGCGGGGAGGCTGGCGGGTGCCCCGCACGGTAGGTTCAGCGCCCGGAGGATGACCTCGAGGGGGGGACTCAAGCGCGACACGTGACCCTTGCGACGGAAGGACCAGCGCAGATGAGCGATGCCGGAGCCTCAGTCCTCTCTACCTCGAGCTCGATGGGCTCGTGGGAAGCGCCCTCGTGGCGCGCCGTCCTCGCGCCCTACGCCCGGCCGCATCTCGGTCGTAGCCTGATTGACATCGCCACGTCGCTGGTCCCCTACCTCGGGCTGCTGGTGGCGATGTACGTCCTGCTCGACGTCTCGTACTGGCTCGTGCTTGCCGTCTCGGTTCTCGCCGCCGGCTTCCTCGTGCGCACCTACATCCTCTTTCACGACTGCGCCCACGGCAGCTTCCTTCCGTGGGGCAAGGCGAACGAGTGGCTCGGCGCGACCTGCGGGCTGCTGGTCTTCACTCCGTTTCAGCGCTGGCGTCATCAGCACGCCGTGCATCACGCTTCCTCGGGCGACCTCGACCGTCGCGGCGTCGGGGACGTCCCGACGCTGACGGTCGCCGAGTACGAGGCGCTACCGTGGCCGCGGCGGCTCGGCTACCGGGTGGTTCGCAACCCGATCGTGATGTTCGGCCTCGGGCCGATTTGGGCGATGATCCTCGCGCCACGCTTCGTCTCGCGCCGCGAACGGCTACGGATCCGCCGCAGCGTCTGGCGCACGAACCTCGCGCTCGCTGGCCTGATCGGGCTGCTCTGCTGGCTGCTCGGCTGGGAGAGCTTCCTGCTCGTCGAGATGCCGTCTGCGCTGCTGGCGGGGTCGATCGGCGTGTGGCTGTTCTACGTCCAGCACCAGTTCGAGGACGCCTACTGGCAGAGCACCGATTCCTGGAGCTACGACGAGGCGGCGCTCAAGGGCAGCTCCTACCTGAGACTGCCAAAGGTGCTGCAGTTCTTCACCGGCAACATCGGCCTGCACCACGTCCACCACCTCTCGACCCGGATCCCCAACTACAACCTGCAACAGGCGCACGACGCCCACCCAATCTTCCGCCAGGTCCCGAGGCTGTCGCTGTGGGATGGGATGAAGTGCGTGAGGCTGAAGCTCTACGACGAGGAGCGCAGCCGACTGGTCACATTCCGGCAGGCTGGTGCCGGGCGGGGCGAGGCGCGCCACAACTCACGCGTCGACTCGCCGGCGCCCAATTCCTGACGGCATACCATGCGCTGCCGTCGATGAGCCGACTGGAGCACCGCCCCAAGCTCAGCTCGCCGCTGCTACATCGCGCCCACAGCAGAAGAGTCCCTGCGAGGTCAAACGGCGCCGCGGCGGCACTGCACCTTTGGAAGGATCTCGAGCGTCTCCGCGCCGGCCGCGGCGAGACCCCTCGAGAAATGCGAGATCGTTCCAAGGCGACACAGCGCTCGGGCTCCGTGTCGTGTTCCGCTCCGACCAGTGGGCGGGAGAACCTGCGTAGGCGCGGCATGGGCAACGACATGCGCCGGCAACGGCGGCGATTGCTGCCGGCGAATACGGCCCTCGGCCGAATCCTCTGCCGGTCTGCTGGCAAAGCAGACGTCTCACGCGTCGACAAGTGCTCCTCCGGTGACGCAATCCTGATGAACTCAACAGGCACGAGACGAGGCGGTTGGAGACGTCCGGGCTCCAGAATCGTGGCTGCTTCGACCCCGGTTCGAGATGGCTGACCGCGCGGATCTCGAGTTCACCTATTCGTTGATCGATCGCATCTTCCGGCTCAGTCTGGGGGAGCTCGCAGACTTCAGCGGCGCGAAGTACGACGGCGACTTTTCCTTGAGCCTTGAGGAGGCCCAGCGGCGCAAGCATGAGTATGTGGCCGAGCAGATAGGCATCGGGCCGGGCCGCCGGGTGCTTGATCTCGGCTGCGGCTGGGGGCCGCTGCTGGACTTCATCCGCAACCAGGGTGGCACCGGGGTTGGCGTTACCCTGTCCTCTGCGCAGGTGGCTGCCTGCCGGCGGCACGGTCTCGACGTGCACCTCTTCGACGCGCGTCAGGTCACCCGCGACAGCTTCGGGCCGTTCGACGCGGTAGCGAGCGTCGGTGGCTTCGAGCACTTCTGCTCACCGGACGATTACTTGGCTGGCCGCCAGGAAAAGGTCTATCGCGAAGTGTTCGCCAATATCGCGAGCGTGCTGCCCGACGAGGGCCGGTTCTACATGCAGTCGATGGTCTGGGGGCCGAACATGATCCCGCCGGAGCAGATCGACATTGACGCCCTGCGCGCGCTTCCTCCACGAGACTCCGACGCGTGGATCCTCGCGCTCCTGGGGCGCCAGTTTCCCGGCTCCTGGCTTCCGTTTGGTCAGGAACAGCTCATCCGCAGCGCCGAGCCGCATTTCCGGCTGGTGGCAAGCACGAGTGGCCGGCTCGACTACATCGAAACGATCACCCAGTGGAATCGGCGGATCGGGGCCCCCAGTTTTCGCAAGACGCTGTTCAAGCTTCAGCTTCTCCCGCGTTGGCTCACCAGCGCGGACTTCAGGCTTGCGTTCACCTCCGGCGTGAGCGCGAACAAGGTCTGCTTCGAGCGGGAGCTGCTCGAGCACTACCGGCTCGTATTCCAGAAACGGTAGGAGTGAATTCGTACTGCGTGGGATCCGCGCGGCGTTCCGATGCCCCGGCCGCCATCATCCCAGCTCGCCCGCGTCGCGAGGTGGCGCGATCGCGGGGGCACTGCCGCCAAGCGGATGACACTCGTATCTACGGAGCCTACGCCGTTCCGGATCAGAGGACGTTCGCCGCGTCGGCGCCGCGTCGGCGCGCCTCAGCCCTCCCGCTCACCAACCCGACGCCACGAGAACCGACGGTGTCCAACCGTCGGTCGCCTGGGGGTACGTTAGCCCGGTCATCGTCAGGAGATGCTGGTCAGGGCTGCTGCCGCTGCGGGTTCGTGGGCTGGATCGGGTCAGGCTTCATGCCAACCTGACGATCCTGGCCAAGCTGACGATCGCGCTTGCGAGGGCGAGGGCGAGGGCCGTGCCACTTGCCGCATAGCGGTACGCTGGCGAACCCATGGCAACGCTACGGCGCTCGGTCTGGCGGCGGCTGACCTACGGTCCGCGCTTCCTGCGCCACTACCGAAATCGGCGTCAGATCGGATCGACGCCCGCGCACGCTTTCCGCAGTGTTCGGGAACGAATGCGGAAACCCGACCTATGATCGTGTCTCCGACTTTCGCCAATCGTTTCGCCAATCCCTCCTAGTCCTTCGTCCGACGGGGACCTTTATCGAAGTGACCGTGAATCCTCACGCCAACGCCTTTTACCGCCACGTCGGTTTCGTCCAAGGCCACGACACCGAGACCCGGCTCGGAGGCGCACTTCGCATATATCTAACACTTCACGGGGATGAAGCCGACCAAAGCGACACCGGCTTCGACCCTCGGTGAGCAGTTGACGATGGCGAGCACCGGGCGGGCTTCTCGCCGGATGGGCGGCGGCTGGCCGCCGGCGACGACTGCAGCGTGGGTGAGGTCTTCGATCTCTTCGCGGAGCTCGACGACAGCCCGTTCGAGCCGGCGGGTGAGGGACCGTGGAACGCGGCCGAAGACGGCTCGTTTCTCCTCGCCGCCGTAGCCGCGCGGCGCCGGGGCAGGTGGCTGCTCGGATGTGGTCGGCGCCGGGTTTTGAGGTTCGTCGACCATGGTCTGGGCCTTCGTGGCTGCTGGGGACTGTCGGCGAGCGGGCGCTGGGCCATCTCCACGAGCCACCGGGTCGTCGACGATCTCGAGCCTGGGCCGTTTGGGCATCACGCCACCGCTCGTAGTTGGGTTGTGCCGGCGTCCAGCTCGCGGGCGAGATTGACGTAGGCCAATGCACCCGCGCAGTCGGGACGCGTCCACACAAGGGGCGTGCCGGCGGCCAACGCGTTGTTGAACTCGGCTCTCAAAGGAATCTCCGTGGTCGCGATCGGGAGTCCAAGTTGCTCGAGCGAGGCGTCGATGGTCTGGTGGGCGATTCGACGCTTGTCGGCGAACGTCCGCACCAAGGCAGTG